>Ga0137410_10001611_pt1 | contig 15387 bp, 15 predicted proteins | sample CZODoug1_16funga_FD_108878 | JGI IMG/M metagenome (GOLD analysis project Ga0137410, IMG submission 108878) | Vadose zone soil fungal communities from Angelo Coast Range Reserve, California, USA - CZODoug1_16fungal (Illumina Assembly) | ecosystem: Environmental > Terrestrial > Soil > Vadose zone... | reverse complement strand
CCGCGGTGGTGGGCGGCGTGGACACGCTGTGCCTCACCACGCTCTGCGGCTTCCACTCACTGGAGCTGACCTCACGCGGGCCGTGCCGGCCTTTTGATGCGGAACGCGATGGCATTTCCATAGGAGAAGGCGCGGGTTTCGCGCTGCTCGAGCGAGTCAGCGGCCACAACGAACCTGGCGCAGTGCGCTTGCTCGGAATCGGCGAGAGTTCCGACGCCTATCACATGTCCACGCCACATCCCGAAGGTCTGGGCGCGAAGCTCGCCATGGAGCGTGCGCTGGAGTCCGCGGGTCTGGTGCCGGGCGACATCGACTACATCAATCTGCATGGCACCGCCTCCAGGACCAATGATGCAGCCGAGGATCGGGCGGTGTCGGCGGTTTTCGACGGTAGGGCTCCCTGCAGCTCGACCAAGGGCGCGACGGGTCACCTCCTCGGCGCGGCCGGTATCACGGAGGCGATCATTTCCATGCTCGCGGTCGAGCACGATCTCATGCCCGGCAGCGCACACACGCACCGCGTAGATCCCGAACTGAAAAGCGACTACCTCCTTTCGAACCGGGAGGCTCGCGTGCGGCGGGTGTTGAGTAACTCGTTCGGCTTCGGCGGCAGCAATTGCAGTCTCGTGCTGGGGGCGGCCGACTGATGCGTGCATACGTCGAAGGCGTGGGATTGGCCGGGCCGGGCTTGTGCGGCTGGCAGGCAAGTCGCGAGGTGCTCGCGGGCAATGGGGCGTACCGCCCCGCGCCCACTGCCGTGGCGGCGAGTGAATTGTTGCCCGCCGCCGAGCGCCGCCGCACCGGCGTGCCGGTCAAGCTCGCGCTCGCGGTGGGGCAGGAGGCGTTCGCGGGCGCCGGACGCGACGCCACAGTCACGGAGACCGTGTTCGCGTCCTCGAGCGGCGACTGCGATAACGTGCACCAGCTTTGCGAGGCGCTTGCCGCGTCCGAGCGGCAGGTCTCGCCGACGCGCTTTCACAACTCGGTACACAATGCCGCCGCTGGCTACTGGAGCATCGCGACGCGGTCCCGTGAGGCCTCGACCAGCCTGTGCTGCCACGATGCGAGCGTCGCGGCAGGCCTGCTGGAAGCCGCGTGCCAGATTGCGGTCGGCAGCCAGCCAGTCGCGCTCATCGTCTACGATCAGCCGTACCCCGAGCCGCTGGGCAGCGTGCGCCCGATCAGCTCGAGCTTCGGGGCGGCGCTGGTGCTGGCGCCGCAGGCGACTGGCCGCGCCGTAGCCGGGCTTGACGTTGTGTTTTTGCCCGAGCGTGCAGCCGCGACCCGCATGACAGACGCTGGCCTCGAAACCCTGAGAAGCGGCGCGCCGGCGGCACGCTGCTTGCCGCTGCTGGCCGCGCTGGCGCGCGGCCGCAGCGAAACGCTCATCCTCGAGTACGTCACGGGAACGCATCTGCGCGTGACGGTGACGCCATGCGCCTGACGCGGGACGATATCGCTAACCTGGTGCCGCACGCCGGGTCCATGTGCCTGCTGGACGGCGTCCTGCAATGGGACGCCAGGCGGATCCGCTGCATGAGCCGCAGTCATCGCGATGCCGCCAATCCATTGCGCGGGGGCGGCAGCCTGCCGGCGATTTGCGGCATCGAATACGCCGCGCAGGCCATGGCCGTGCACGGCGGCCTCGCTGGTAATATTCGCGGCAAGCCGCGCTCGGGCTACCTGGCAAGTCTGAGGGACGTGACGTGCCACAGGAGCCGCCTCGACGATCTCGAAGGCGAACTCATCGTCGAAGCCGAACAGGAGGCGGGTGACGGCGAACGCGTCATCTATCGCTTCACGCTGCGAGTGGGGAATGTAGAAGTGGTCAGCGGAAGGGCGGCAGTCATCCTGGATTCCAAAGCGAAGGCGGGTGAATGAAGCGGGCACTGGTCACCGGCGGCAGCGGTGGGATCGGCGCGGCAATCTGCCGGCGGCTCGCGGCCGATGGCCTGCATGTCGCGGTGCATGCCAACAGCCGTCTGCCCGATGCGGAACGGCTGGCGGGGGAGATCGCCGCTGCCGGCGGATCCGCGCAGGCTGTTTCCTTCGACGTGACCGACCGCGCGCAGACCGGTGCCGCGCTGGAACGACTGCTGGCCGACGGCGCCATTCAGGTCGTCGTCAACAATGCAGGCATCCACGACGACGCCGTCATGCCGGCCATGAAACCGAAGCAGTGGTCGCGCGTGATCGACGTGTCTCTGAACGGCTTCTTCAACGTGACGCAGCCGCTGCTGCTGCCGATGATGGCCACGCGCTGGGGCCGCATCGTCAACGTGTCCTCGGTCGCGGCCCTGACCGGCAATCGCGGCCAGGCCAATTACGCGGCGGCCAAGGCCGGTCTGCATGGCGCGACCAAGTCCCTCGCCATCGAGCTCGCCAGCCGCGGCATCACCGTGAATGCGGTTGCGCCGGGCATCATTGCCACGGCCATGAGCCAGGATGCGTTTCCCAGGGAAACGATCGAGCGGCTGGTGCCAATGAAGCGTGCCGGCACGCCGGAAGAGGTAGCCGGGCTGGTGGGTTTTCTTGCTTCCGATGCGTCCGGCTACATCTCCGGCCAGATCGTTTCTATCAACGGCGCGATGATCTAGATTCTGCGGCCATACAACCGCCGGCCGAGCAGGAACGGCAGTCGCAGCAGGGATTCCAGGATGAGCCGCACGTGCATCCAGGTGAGCAGCACATTATCGCGCAGGTAGTTGAAGTGCGTGACACCGCCGTCTTCCGGGCGGAAATACCGTACCGGCGCGCTCAGGTTGATCGGGCGGACGCCGCGCCAGCACAGACGAACGGCGGCTTCCGCGTCGAAATCGTATCTGCGCATCCAGGGCTGCCGTTCCATGATGTCGCGCAGCGGCGCGACCGGGTAGACACGGAAGCCGTAGAGTGAATCGCCGATGCCGGCATTAAGCGTCTCCAGGTGCGCACACCAGTTCGAGAGCTTGCGTCCGTGCACGCGCTCGACCGGTGCGCTGGCGTCGAATACCGGCAAGCCGAGAATCAGCGCATCGGGGTTGGCCTTCGAGGTGGCCATGAACTCCTGGATTTTCTCGGTGGGATGCTGTCCATCGGCGTCCATCGTCAGCACGTGCGTGTAGCCCGCCGCTTCGGCTTCGTGCAGGCCGTGCAATATCGCCGCGCCCTTGCCCTGGTTGCGCGGCAGCGCCAATACCCGGATATCCGGATCGTCGCGCGCCAGCGCCTGCAGCGCTTCCAGGGTGCCGTCGGTGCTGCCATCCACGACCACCCAGACCGGCTGCCAGATGCGCTTGGCTTCCCACACGGTCTGCAGAACTTTACCGCCCGTGTTGTAGGAGGGGATGAGTACGAGGTGGGAGGAGGATTGAGCGCTCATCGTATCGGTCAGTGCGTCGTCTCAACCCGGATTTTCGACTCCCGCAGTATCCAGGCCACGGCAAAACCGGCGGCAAAGGACTGCCGGTCCTTGACCAGCGGGCTGTCGGCGAATGCCGCGCGGTTCAGTGTATCCCATTTGACGAAACCGCCGACCCAGAATTCCCGGTAACGCTTGCTGAGCGCGGCGATCAGCTGGGTGCCGGCATAGCCGCCGCCGGCGCTGTAGGCTGGCCGATTGGCGGTGGCGAAGGACGGTTCGACGGCGTAGAAATACCGGTTATAGCGCCGATCGGTAAACAGTGGCCCGGCGAGCAGGCCGAGATTCCATCCCTCGTATCCCAGGGCATCGGCCACGTCGGCGTTTACATGCGGCTGGAATACCCAGCCGACCTGCCTGATATATGAAAAATCGGAAGCCAGCACCGCGCGCACCGGCAGGCGCAGTTCCACCCGGGTTTTGTGTTTTTCCGATTGCATCAGCAGGACATTCAACGCGGGACCGATCTCCAGGGTCGCGTCGAGGTCAGGCATCCCGCGCCGGGCAGCGTTCTCGTTGCTGTCCACCGGCACGGAACCGTTCACGCTGACGTCAAGTTCGAGTCGGCCTGTCTTGAAAAACAAGCCGCGCGTCCGGCGCTCGTCGGCCTGCAGGAATTCGCCGCGATAAACGATGTAGGGATACGGCAGCACCCAGGCCTGTCGCTCGTTCGAGCCGCGGTAATCCGGGAAGCTGAGCGCGGCGACACCCACGCCGACTTCCCACAGGGGAAGCTGATCGGCCCGGACGCCGCTTGCCGTGAGGCCGAACAATACTGCAAGGGCGGCGAGCAACCCTGCAGTCGCCGTGTTGGGGCGTTTCATGGTTCCGTTCAGGTCGCGGTTGCCCCGGTGTCGGATTCATGGGTGGCGCGCTTGCGCTGTTTCCATGCCATCAGGCTTTCCTTGAGGGTGAGCACGCTGCTGAAGTAGTAAAGAATCTTGAACACCAGCAGCCGCAATCCCACGGGCGTGCCGCGAAAGATATCGCCAGCGAGTACAGAAAGTATGGCCGGCTGCATGCGGAAACGTTGAGTCGGATTCATCAATAGGTTGCGCAGGCCGGGCATCATCACGCGGTAGATGAACCAGGAAAACACCCGTAAACCACGACGCGTGCTTGCATCGAAAGTCCTCAGCGCGCTGCGCGCCTCGTGCGGGCGGTCAAGGCAGGTTTCGATTGTGTCGGCGCCGAAGAACGCGCTTTGCATCGCGAGCATGACACCAGTTGAAAATATCGGGTCGACGAATGCAAATGCGTCGCCCAGCAATATGTAATTCCGGCCCGCCGTATGCTCGGCCATGTAGGAGTAGTTGCCGGTGGCGGTGACGGGGGAAATCAGGCTGGCATCGCGCAACCGCTCCGCCAGCGCGGGGCACAGTGCAATGGTATCCAGCAGGAATTGCCGCGGGTCAGTTTTGCGCGACTTCATGTACTGGGGCGAACACACTGCGCCGATGCTGGTTGCGCCGTCGGCCAGGGGAATGAACCAGAACCAGCCGTGCTCGAACCAGAACACGCTGATATTGCCCTCGATCTTTCCCGGCAGCCGCCTGGCCCCGGAAAAGTGGCCGAACAGGGCAGCAGTATTGTTCTTCCTGTTGCGCCGTTTGATGCCGAGGCGGTTGGCGAGGAAAGTGTCGCGGCCGGAAGCATCGGCCACGAACCGGGTATGCCATCGCTGCTCCAATCCGTCGTCCTGACGCACGGTCACAACGGCGCCATCGGCATGAAAATCGACGTTGGTAACGCGGCAACCCTCGATCGTTCGGGCCCCTTTGCGGGCCGCGTTGAGGAACAGGACCTGATCGAACTCCGAGCGGCGCACTTGATAGGTGGATGGGAACGACCGGTCCCATGCGTTCGCAAAATCGACGTGGACCGGCTTCTCGTGCCATTGCGAGACGAACTCGGCGCCGTACTTGGGCATGCCGATGCGTTCGATTTCCGCGGCGACTCCGAGCCGCTCGAACAGGGGCATGTTGAGCGGCAGCAGCGATTCGCCGATGTGAAAGCGCGGATGCCGTTCTTTCTCGAGCAGGACGACTTCGCGCCCGCGATCCGCAAGCAGGGCGGATATCGTGGAACCGGCGGGGCCGCCGCCGATCACCAGCACGTCACAGCGGGATTCTGTCGTCGTCACGGCATCGGGCATTTCCAAAACATTATAGTGAATTAGCCGGAAGGAATGGGGTGCTGCTTGCTGCCGATGCTAGAATGCGCGGCCTCTCGTCTTCAAAACCCGATATCGGGCACTGGCGGGTGAATCGTCCGATGCGTCCGGGAAATCATGAATCCGGCAACATGGTGCTCGGTGACCCTTGATCGCGCGCACGCCCGAAATTCGCTCAGTTGAATTGGCCCGGCCCGCCTATCGCGCGGATATCGACGGTTTGCGCGCTATTGCAGTTCTCGCGGTCGTCGGTTTCCATGCTTTTCCTTCCCGGGTCACGGGCGGGTTTACCGGTGTCGACGTTTTCTTCGTCATCTCCGGCTTCCTGATCTCGAGCCTCATTTTTTCCGGCCTGGCACGCGGCAATTTCAGTTTTGTCGAGTTCTACAGCCGCCGCATCAGGCGGATTTTCCCGGCGCTGCTCTTGATACTGGTTGCGGCCGGCGTGCTGGGCTGGTTGACGCTTCCTCCCGACGAATACAAGCAGCTGGGCAGGCATATCGCGGGCGGCGCCGGTTTTGTTTCGAATTTCGTGTTGTGGAACGAAAGCGGCTATTTTGACAATACCGGAAACACGAAGCCGCTGCTGCACCTGTGGTCACTGGGTATCGAAGAGCAGTTCTACGTGGCCTGGCCCCTGTTTCTGTGGGTCGTGTGGAAGCTGCGGTGGAATCTCCTGGCAATTACCGTAGTTGTCGGTGTCATCTCATTCCTGCTGAACGTCGTCACGTCGGGCATCGACCTGATAGAGGCGTTCTACTCGCCACTGTGCAGGATCTGGGAATTGATGGCGGGTTCCGCACTGGCCTATGCGTGCCTCGACAAGCAAGGCACCCTTCGCAATCCGCATGGTTCGGGTCCTGTTGCGTTCCCACGGGCGGACAGTCCTTCCGCCGTGGTGCTGCGCAATGTTCACGCGGTCGCGGGCGCTGTGCTGATTGCCGTGGGGCTGGGCATCATTGCCGATGACAGGGCGTACCCAGGATATTGGGCGATTTTGCCGACGCTGGGCACGCTATTGATCATTTCTGCGGGCGCGCGGGCATGGTTCAACCGCGTGATTCTGTCAAACCGCATGCTGGTGTGGTTCGGCCTGATCAGTTATCCGCTTTATCTGTGGCATTGGCTGTTGCTGTCGTTTGCGCGCCTGATCGAATATGCGGAGCCACCCCCTGCGATTCGTATTGCGCTCGTGCTGGTTTCCGTTGTGCTGGCGTGGCTGACCTACCGGCTGATAGAAAGACCGATACGGTACGGGCGGCACGGCATGGCAAAGACAATTCCGCTGGTCGTCTTGATGGCTATCATGGGCTGTGCCGGATACCTTGGCTATGCGCGGGACGGGTTTCCATCCCGGTTCAAGGACCGCGAGCCGTATCTGGATTACTTTGACAACAGCCCGCCCGAATACCGCTACCTCAAGAGAGTCCTCGTCAAAACGGGGATCTATCGATATGAATGCGATTTCTGGGATGCGGAGAAGTACTTTTCGGGACAGCAGACGCGCATCCCGCGCAGTTCAATTGCGAGAAGCTGTTACGAAAGGGATCGCCAATTCGGGAACGCCGTTTTCATCTGGGGCGATTCTCATGCGCAGGCATTGTACATCGGGCTGAAAAACAACCTGCCGCCGGATTGGCAGATTTTGCAGATTGCGACTTCCGGTTGCCTCCCGGGTATCGGTTCGACTCAACCGTCAAAAGCCGATCACTGCGCCCACTCCAACTGGTTTGCTGTCAAGGCAATTGGTGAAGCGAGGCCCGATGTCGTTATCCTCGCCCAGAACGTCGGACACAACAGCGAGGCGTTTATCGAGATATCCGGCAAGTTGACGAGCCTCGGCGTACGCAAGGTGATCTGGGTCGGTGCCAGCCCCCACTGGGCGACCGATCTGCACAAAATTATCGCGGACAGATTGTGGCTCGACACGCCCCGGAAAACCTACGTGGGCATCGATCAAAGGTATATCGAGATAAACAGTGTGCTCGCCCGCGCTTTCAAGCAGTCGAACTCGGTTGCGTTCGTGAATTTAATGGGATTGCTCTGCGATGATGCGGGTTGCCTGACCTACATCGGAGACGACCGCAAGACGGGCATTACCACTTACGACCGGTCGCATTTGACCCCCGTTGCGTCCGATTATGTGGCAAAGCATTTGTTGGTTGAACAGATTGTCGGCGGCACGCCATTGCGCTAGAAATAGGTAACCTGCTTGGCCGGCATCCAGGATGCCGGCGCATATGATTATTTCGGAGCCAGCCATTCCACCTTCACCCCGCCCGCGCCATCGGGCGACAGCGCCCGCCAGATCCAGTCGAGTAGGGGCCGAACTTCGACGTCGAACTTCCACGGCGGGTTGACCACCAGCATCCCGCACCCCGGAATCGTCGTGCGGGCGTCCGCCTGGCGTACCAGCAGCTCCAGCCGCAGCACATTGCCGGCGCCGGACTTTTCCACGTCGCGCGCGAAGCCGCGCATGGTTTCCACTCTCATGATGGGATACCAGATTGCAAACATGCCAGTTGCCCAACGTTCATGCGCCTGCCTGAGCGCCTTGGTGATGCGGGAAAACTCTCCCGATCGGTCGAAAGAGGAATCGAGCAGAACCAGGCCGCGCCGCTCTTTGGGCGGCAGGAAGGCCTTGAGACCCTGGTAGCCGTCCATCAGGTGCACGGAGACGTTGTGCTCGCGTCCCACGACCGCTTCGAGCTCGGCGCAGTCTGACCGGTTCAATTCGCTGAATACCAGCCGGTCGCCCGGACGTCGCAGCCTGAGCGCGATTAGTGGCGAGCCGGGGTAATAGCGCAGACGGCCTTTCGGATTTTCGGACCGCACGGCGTCCATGTACTGCGTCAAAGCCGCCGGTATGTCCTTGCGGTCCCATAGCCGGGAGATGCCGTTCTCGAACTCGCGCGCTTTCCAGGCCCATTCGTGCGCGAGGTCATAGCGCCCGATGCCGGCGTGGGTGTCGAGAAAGCAGTAGGGCTTGTCCTTGGCGCCGAGTGCGATCAGCAGCCGCGAGAGCAGCGCGTGCTTGAAAACATCGGCGAAATTGCCGGCGTGAAAGAGGTGGCGGTAGGAAAGCATTCGGGAGATCGGGAGATCGGGAGGGCGGGAGTTCGGGAGATCGAAGGGTTTTTCCCTTCTTACGACTTCACGCTCTCACGACCTCCCGGATTTCACAGTTTGTCATACTTCGTCATCCGGCCGCGCGCCTTCCGGACCGGGTATTTTTTCGCGTTGAGCACAAGTTTTTTGCGCGTCGCTCGGGCGAGGTCGATGTCGAGCTTGTCGCACAGCCGCAGCAGGTAGAGCAGCACATCGGCGCATTCGAGCGCCACTTCTGCGCGAGCCGCCTTCGGCAGCCGCGCCGACTGCTCCGGCGTCAGCCACTGGAAATGTTCGATCAGTTCGCCCGCCTCGCCCGCCACCGCCATGGCGAGGTTCTTGGGGTTGTGAAACTGGTCCCAGTCCCGCAGGGTCGCGAATCGCGTCTGCCGCCTTCGCAGGCCATCGAGGCTGTCCGGGATTTTCGTCTCGTTGCGGCGCTTCGTTTTTCTCATGGCCGTCATAACGACTAATGACTCATCGGCGGCGCCAGCGCCGCAGCATCAGGTATCCGCCCAGCATGCCGCCGAGATGAGCGAAGTGGGCCACGCCCGCCTGGGTGCCGGTGACGCCGAGATACAACTCGATGCCCGCGTAGACAATCACGAACAGCCAGGCCGGCATCGGGATCGGCGGGAAAATCAGCATGACGATGCGGCGCGGGAAAAACATTCCGTAGGCGAGCAGCAGGCCAAATACGCCGCCGGAGGCGCCGACCGTGGGAAAAGGCGGGCCCGGGCTCAGCACGGACATCACGAGCTGGGCCAGCGCCGCGGCGAGAACCGACACGAAATAGAAGGTGAGGTAGCGTTGCCGCCCCAGCACCCGCTCGACTTCGGAACCGAACATATACAGGCCGAGCATGTTGACCAGGATGTGCAGTTCATTGCCATGCAGGAAGCTGTAGGTGATGAGTTGCCACGGCAGGAAGCCGGGTGTGCCGGGCGCGGAGAATTGATTGATCCCCAACGGCCACAGCGCAAACCAGATGAGCAGCGCGTCGCCGGCGAACTGCTGGATGATGAAGATCGCGACGTTGGCGATCAGCAGAGTCTTGGTGACCGGCGGCATGAAGTATGGCTGATGGAGCGGGCGCTGGAATCGACGCGTAGTTTATCAGAGCGCTAGGCCACCCCGGTCCGCAGCCGGACTCTGCATCGTGAATGCTGCGTTCTGCCGGCGTTCCGGCTATTTTTCCAGAAGGCTGCGTAACATCCACGCAGTCTTCTCGTGCGTCTGCATCCGCTGCGTGAGCAGGTCGGCAGTTGGCTCGTCGTTTGCCTTCTCGACCAGCGGGAAGATACTGCGTGCCGTGCGCACGACCGCTTCCTGGCCGGCGACCAGTTCCGCGATCATCCTGGTCGCGGCGGGAACGCCCTTCGCTTCCTTGATCGAGGACAGCCGCGCGTAATCCGAGTAGCTGCCGGGTGCCGGCTCGCCGAGCGCGCGGATGCGTTCCGCGATGAGATCGACTGCGAGGGCAAGCTCGTTGTACTGCGTCTCGAACATGAGATGCAGCGTCTGGAACATCGGTCCTTTCACGTTCCAGTGGAAGTTGTGGGTCTTCAGGTACAGCGTATAGGTGTCCGCGAGCAGCCGCGACAGGCCCTGCGCAATCGCCTTGCGGTCCTGCGGCTTGATGCCGATTTCGATGGCCATGACGTTCTCCGTTCAGGTTCAGGCAACAGGAATATAGAGGAAGACTGGCTGCCAGATCAATAAAATTAAACCATTTACAATAATCGCAGGAATTGATCAAAGGATGAAAATGCCGGCCCGGTTGCTTGCTGTCGCCTTGATTGTCGCCCTGCCGATTGCAGCGCTGGCCCAGAAACCGCCGGCTGGCGCGGAAGGCTACCCATCGCGTCCCGTCCGATTCGTCGTGCCGCTTCCGCCGGGCGGCTCGCCCGACCTGGTTGCTCGCATCCTCGCAGCCGAGCTCAATTGGCCGCAACCGGTGATCGTGGACAACCGCACGGGCGGCGGCCGCAATCTCGCCGCGGAGCTCGTCGCGAAGAGCACACCCGACGGCCATACCTGGCTGCTCACGACCGACAACATATTGACCGCGAATCCCCACCTGGGGAAAACGCCGTTCGATCCATTCCGCGACTTCACGCCGGTGACGCAGGTCGCGCGCTTCCAGTTCCTGCTCGTAGTTCATCCGTCGGTACCGGCGAAATCGGTGCAGGAGTTGGTGGCGCTGGCGAAAGCGAAGCCGGGAGCGCTCAACTTTGCGTCTTCCGGCAACGGCAGCGCGCAACACCTCGGCACCGCAATGCTGCAGTACCTCGCCGGCATCGAGATGACCCACGTGCCGTACAAAGGCGCCGGGCCCGCGCTGGCCGACCTGCTGCCCGGACGAATCCAGGTGTTCATGGGGGCCGCCAACTCGTTGCTTCCCCATGTCAAGGAGGGCAGGCTGCGCCTGTTGGCGAGCGTGGGTGCGCAGCGGCTGGCCATCCTGCCGGACATGCCGACGATTGCTGAAGCGGGCGTCCGCGGCTACCGTCACGACGTCTGGTCGTGCGTGACGATGCCCGCGAAGGTGCCGCCAGCGATCGTTGCGAAGGTCAATGCGGATATTGCGCGCGTGCTCAATACGCCCGAAACCAAGGCACGACTTGCCTCGCAGGGGGTCGACGTGGTGACGGGGTCCCCGCAAGCCCTGGCCCGGCTCATCCGCGAGGATTACGAGCGCTGGGGCAAGATCATCCGCGCGACCGGAATGCGGGCGGACTAGGAACGTCAGCCCGGTGACGGAATGACGTGGTGATGAGGTGACGAGGGTCGGCTCGCCACTGCGTCACTTCATTACCTAGAAGTAAGTGGCTTTCGCGCCCGGCGGCGGGGAGTAGCGGAAATGACCGCGCTTGAGGATCGCTTCCTTGCCGCCATTCTTTTCGATATGACTCTGCTGATCTGCTCGCGCTAGCCGGTCCGCAGCTTCGGGGTCTACGACGGTCCTCATCCGCGTCTCGCATTCGATCCTTATCGCCTTGAATGCCGGGTTGCGTCCGAGGTCGTTGTGCTCCCGGGGATCGGCGTCGAGATCGAACAGCATCGGTGGCAGGCCGGCGTAGTGGATGTACTTGTAGCTGCCGTGTCGGATCATGTAGGAGCCGGTGATTGCACCAGCCGCGTGGTATTCGGAGAGTATGGTCCGATGCGGGACCGCTCCCCGGGCGATTTCGAGCAGCGATGTGCCCGGCAGATCCTTGTCGCCGGGATCGGGCTTTGCCCCGAGCGCGTGGATGAATGTTGGGAAACCGTCCGCTAGCGTCACCGGTGTGTCGCACACCCTGCCGGCCGGCACATCCGGTCCTGTCAGGATCATCGGGATGCCGGCGGACTCTTCGTACATCGTGGATTTTCCCCACAATCCGCGCGTTCCCAGATTGTCGCCGTGGTCGGAGGAATAAACGACGCGCGTATCTTCGGCAAGACCGGTCTCATCCAGGGCGCGCAGGATCTTCCCGATGTTGTCGTCGAGGAATGAGACCAGCCCGAAATAGGCCGTGATGGCCCGCCGCACCATGTCTGCGTCGAACGGCTCGTCGAAGCACAGGCACTTGCGCATCGCATCGATGAACGGGTGGCGCGGCCGCTGATCTTGCCCGTACATCTCCGGCCACGGCACCCGGTCTTCCGCGTAGAGATCGTAGAACTGTGACGGCGCGATCAATGGAAAGTGTGGTGAGACGAAGCCAACGTAGAGCGCCCACGGTTTGGCACGGTATTTAGGGGCCGAATGCTTCAGCCACTTCACGGTTTCGTCGGCGATGGCCCGATCGTAGCGCGTGTACTCGGACTCGCCGGGTCCCGCTTCCGGGCCGAGCTTGAGCGAACCCGTCCGACGCGGCAACTCGTCCCGGATCAGTCCCAGCAGGTCGCCCACGCCGCTCACGATGTGCAGCGGCAGGATTTCCTCGTCGAAGCCATTCGCCTCCGGCCTCGATTCCTTGTAATGCAGCTTGCCGATCGATGTCGCGCGATGTCCTTGCTCCATCAGCCGGTGGCCCCAGCTGGCCACCTGGCCGCTGTAGGCAATCGCATTGTCCCAGCAGCGTGTTTCGTGCACATGGCGCCCGGTTGCGAAACTCGCGCGCGCGGGCACGCAGATCGGGCAGTTGGTGTAGGCGCTGGTGAAGCGCGTGCCGCGCGCGGCAAGCGCGTCAAGATGGGGGGTGCGGATCTGCGGATGCCCGTAGCAACCGGTGACGCGCTTGTTGTGCTCATCCGACAGGATGAACAGCAGGTTAGTCGGCTTCATTTCATACTGAGGTGCAAGGTTCAAGGTATAAGGCTCAAGGTACACCTTTACACGGCGTTGAGATTTTCCGTGTGCCTTGATCCTTGTAACTTGTGCCTGAATTTTCCATCACTTGTATTTCTTGGTGATGAGAGCGGCCACGCTCGCGCCCTTGTCGATGTCGGTCTTGCGCTTGGTATCGCCGGCGTCGATCTGGCGCGCAATCGCGAGCACGTCCGCTGCGCGCTCGCGCGGTACGAAAGCGACGCCGGCCTCGTCCGCGCAAACGAGATCGCCGGGCCGGACCTGCACGCCGCAGATTTCGACCACGCCGTTGACTTCCACCGTCTCCATGCGCCACTTGCCGGTGATCGGCGTGAAGCCCTTGCACCAGACCGGCCAGTCCATGCTGCGGTAGCCGTCCGGATCGCGTACCGTCGCGTCCACGACCGCGCCGATGAAGCCCTGACGCTTGGCGATGCTCGCCGACTGACCGCCCATGTTGGAGCAGCCCATGACGCCCTGGATGACCAGCACATCGCCGGGCTCGGCGAGGTTGTGTGCCTCGGTTTCACCCTGCGTATTGGTCTTGTCCACCGTCGCGGCTTTGTGGATCTGCGCCACGCGCTGGATATTGCGCACGGTGACCGCCGGACCGACGACGCGCGTGCCGGGCGTTACCGGCGGCAGCACGTAGGCCGGCACGACGCCGACGATGCCGAGCTGGTCCATCGAATCGGAGATGGTGCCGGTGAGATCGATCAGCACCTTGAAACCTTCGATAACGTCCTGCGGCGGGCGCGGCAACTCCAGCATGCGAATGGCTTCGCGCGGCAGCTTGCCAAGAGGGGTCTTCGGCACGGGTTGCTCCAGATGTTCAGTGGAATGGGCAAGAGTATCATTGGTTGCGGCAGTGCTTCTACAGGGGGGGCTATGCTGACAAAAAGAAATGAAGTGCTGGATTTCGCTGTGACGTCACGTTCGCCGCGATGCCGATGAAAGTGCGCGCGCGATAACGGGAAAAACGACCGAACGACGCCATGGCGCAAATCGCCCGTGTTCCAGGCAAGGGGTGGTACCTGTTTGCGGGCGGGGTGGCCCTGGCAGGCGCCCTCGCGACGGGCGCCCTGATCGTGTGGTACGTGCTGACGCTCGAGCAGGGAGCCCAGTTCCTCGTGCCCGGCCGCCACACGGCCAGGCTGGACCGGCCGGGAAAATACCTGGTGTGGAACGATTACCAGACCGTGTTCCAGGGTCGCAGTTACGACGAATCCGAGAAGCTTCCCCCTGGCGTTCGCATCAGTGTGCTCGACAAGGCCGGCGGCCAATCGCTTGCGGTCACAGCGAGCCACGGAGCGACATCGAGCATGGGCAATACCAGCAGCGTGGCAGTATCGCAGTTCGAAATCGTGCAGCCCGGCAGCTACGAGATCGTGGTGGAAGGCGATTTTCCGCAGCGTGTTTTTTCGGTGAGCCGGGATTTCATATGGGGGCTGCTGGGTGTGATATTCGGGGCGTTCGCGCTCATATTCGGAGGATTTGGTGTGGCCACCGGAATTGCGGCCTGGGCATTCATCAAGCGCGAAGAGGGCCAGCCAATGGCGCAACGGGCGAGCCTACCATCGGCGGCCACGCCCGGTGTGGCGATGGGGCCGACGAGCGAGCAGTCGCTCAAGCAGATCGCGGCAATCGTCTACGGATTGCAGTTGGCATCGTTCCTGGCCGGCATCACGATCATTGCCGCGGTGATCGTCAGCTACATGAAGCGCCGGGACGCCGAAGGCACCTGGCTGGAATCCCATTTCCGGTGGCAGATACGAACCTTCTGGTACAGCCTGCTCTGGCTTGGGGTTGGGCTGGCATTGTTGATCGTTCTCATCGGTTTCGTCGTGCTGATGGCTTCGGCGGTTTGGCTTCTCTATCGCGCGATCAAGGGCTGGATTGCGTTGGAGGAAGGCAAGCCCATGTACTCCTGATCGGGGCAGTGATGTGTGACAGCTGACGAAACACGACCGACGTAGACACCGAAACGCGCAAGCAACTCGACTACTGGATCCGCACCGGCGAGCCGCGCCGCCCGCAAGTGTTAAGTACTTGCGTGCCACCAGTGGCATCCGCTATCGTGCGGGGAGTGAGACATACAACAAGAGCTGGTCACTTGTCACCCGTCACCCGTCACGCAATCCGAAACTTCAATATATGAAGGACACGAAACGTTCGAAGGCCCCGGTGCGCAAGAGCGGCATGCGCAAGGGTCTCACTGCCTATGGCGACGAGGAATTCTCGCTTTTTCTGCGCAAGGCTTTCATCAAGGCGATGGGCTATACGGATGACGCGCTCGACCGGCCCATCATCGGCATCACCAACACGTTCAGCGGCTTCAATGCCTGCCATCGCACCGTCCCCGAGCTGATCGAGGCCGTCAAGCGAGGCGTGATGCTCGCCGGCGGGCTG
>Ga0137410_10001603_pt1 | contig 15431 bp, 10 predicted proteins | sample CZODoug1_16funga_FD_108878 | JGI IMG/M metagenome (GOLD analysis project Ga0137410, IMG submission 108878) | Vadose zone soil fungal communities from Angelo Coast Range Reserve, California, USA - CZODoug1_16fungal (Illumina Assembly) | ecosystem: Environmental > Terrestrial > Soil > Vadose zone... | reverse complement strand
GCGGCGAAGGCGGCCGAGATCCTCAAGGCGACGGTCGAGAAGCTCCACGCATCGGAGCAGACGGCGCTCGCGGGAACCTCGCTCCAGGCCACGCCGGTCCTCGTCAGCGCGTCCTTCGACTACGAGCTGATCCGGTTCGGCGCCATCGTGAACGTCGCGCTCACGGACGAGAGCTATCAGCAGGCGTACGAATCGCTGCGCGGCTATCTCGGCGCGGTCCTGGGCTCGGCGGCCGTGGACGTGGTGTCGCTGGAATGGTTCCCCGGAAGCGTCAGCGCGGACGCGGTGGATCGGTTCCCCGATCTGGTGTCGAAGCTCCAGGCGGACTTCCCCGGAAAGCTTCTCCTCATCGGAACCGGATATTCCACGGCGGCGGGCACCGAGCAGGATCAGTCCAAGTACTACACCCAGACCTTCAACAACCTGAGCGACCTCCGCACGAACCAGGGAGTCGAGTCCTCCTTCGCGGGAATCCTCTGGCGAACGGCGATGGACCGCGCGAAGGGCGAGCCGGATCCGCCTTCTTCCAAGACGCTCTCGGAGCTGCCTCAGTGGAAGTGGTCCGAGCGCGCATCCGAGCTCACGCGCATGTGGAACACGCCGGGCGCGGATTCGAAGGAGATGCGCTGGTGGTACGGGCGCGTGGAAAGCCACTTCGGCCTTCTGGGCGGCAGCAAGGACCTGGGGAAGCCGGGCGAGCCCAAGCTCTCCTACACGCTCCTCTCCCACCTCAAGACCTCCCTCGTGGCCGCCGCGGCATCGACGGGCGCGGGCGAGATTGCCACGCAGCTCGCGTCACAGCCGGGAGGCGCGAAGGGGGTTGCGGGCGCGGTGAAGGAGAAGCTCCAGGCGGCGCTCTTTGGAATGCTCGACGCCTGGATCGCCAAGACCGCGGAGAATTTCGTGAGCGGCGGCGGATCCGAGAGCAGCGGCAGCAGCGGATCCCAGACCTTCGACGGCGGAGGTGGCGGCGGCGCGCCTTCTCCCCCGACGCCCTCCAACACCGCGGACCTCGCCATATCCGGGTTCGAGCCGGTGGATGCGATCGTCACGGGGGTCGTCACGCCCCTCACGTTCACGGTGGTGAACAACGGCGCTGCTTCCGCCACGAACGTCGTCCTCTACCTTCGCGAGAACGGAACCACCGACCTCGCGAACTCCACGCCGGGCGTCATCGGGCCCAGCGGCACCTCGACGATCAACGTTCCCTGGACCCCTTCCCATCCGGGCAATCACCAGAACGTGATCCTGGAGGCCTACTGCGACAACGAGGGAGCCCAGAGCAACAATCGGATGGAATTCGGCGACGTGATGGTATCGCCGGCGCCGTCGGGGGGCGGCGGAGGTGGAGGCGGGGGTGGAATGGGAGGCATCCGGGTCAACCCCGGCCGCCTCGGCGCGATGCAGGGCGTGCTTACGACCACGACCGCTCCGGGATTCCTGAAGATCGAGGCCGTGCGCTCCATGCCCGTCGTCATGATGTCCGGGATGGGCGGGGGAACACCCACCAGCACACCGATGATGAGCACCGGCGGTGGGAGCGGCGTCCACGTCCTCGGCGGTGCGGGCACGGGCGGGACAGGCACCATCGGCGGCGTGGCCGGCGGCACGCCGATGGGCAGCGTGGGCGGTGGAGACGGGACGCACTCGACCTCCCAGGCCATGACGGCCGCCCCCGCGCCCTCCGGACCGCAGCCCTATAGCCTCGCCTTCACCGTCACGAATCCCTTCAACCACAATTTCAACGACGTGCGCGGGACGCTGAAGATCGAGAACAAGGTCGTGGCGACCAGGAATCTCGGCGTTCTGTTTCCACACCAGCGCCGCACCGTGACCTTCGACCAGTGGACCCCTTCGAAGGCAGGAACCTTCCCCGTGGAGATCCAGCTCGCCGGCACGGGCCCCGGCGGACGCCCGCTCACGTCCACCGCGGCGGACCGGATCACCGTGAGCCCCTCCGCGATGAAGCCCGGCATCCCGCCGGCTCCCGGAGCCGTGGCGACGACGAGGTCGGTGCTGGTCGGGAAGGGCTCGGGAGGCATCGCGTCCACGGGTTCCCCGATGACGGCGGGCGGGATGACGCAGACCCGGATGCTGTTGCCGCTCATCATGACGCCTCCGGCGTCCACGGGGACCCCGATCCAGACGCGATCGCTCGCGATGATGACTCGAGGGAAGCTCGGCAGCGGCATGACCTCCCTCCTCGGAGTCACCGCCAACAGCATCCTCCTGACCCCCTATCCTCCCCAGCCCGGCGCCGACATGGCGCTCTCGGTCCGTCTCTTCAACTCGGAGCGGGTGCCCGCCAACAAGGTCAAGGTCGAGGCGTACGTCGGGGACGAGAAGCTGGGTGAGGCGAGCGTGGACGTGCCGGTCGCGCAGCCCGTGGTCGCCTCCGGATTCAAGGCCTGGAAGGCCAAGCAGGGACGCTACGACGTGCGCGTCGTGGTGAGCTGGGCGGATCGGAGCGGCTCGGCCTCGAAGCCCATCGAGATCGGAACCAAGGGCGCCGCGCGGATGGGCGTCGCGTCGCTCATCGGCCGCGCCTCCTTCTCCATGCCGCGGCTCCTCGTGACCGCCGCGGATGTGCGCCTGAATCCCGTCGCGCCCGCCGCGGGCCAATCGGTCGAGCTCTCGGTCCGCGCGATGAACCCGGGCACCGCCGACGCGAAGGGGGTTCGTGTCGAGCTCTTCGCCGATCAGGTGAAGATCGGTGAAGCGACCGGCGACATCGTGGCCGGAAAGGACTTCATCTTCACCGGCTTCCCGCGGTGGACCCCGGCTGCCGGCAGGCACGTCCTTCTCTGCCGCGCCACCGTGCTCGGGCAGACCACCGAGGCCACCCGCGACGTCACGGCCGGTTTCACGGCAACGCTCGTGGCACCGACGCTCACGAAGCAGCCTGGGATCGTCGCGAATCCGGAGACCAAGATGGCGCCCCTGGGAGGAACGCTGATGATGGCGACCCTTGCGCGTCCGGACCTCCAGATCACGCCTGCCGACATCACGTACGCACCGGCCATGCCGAAGGCCGGGGACGCATTGACGATCACGATCCGGGTTCAGAATGTGGGGTCGGCCGCCGCCAGCGGAACCGTGACGGGCGTGCTCCAGGTGGATGGCGCCGAGTCGGCGCGCCGCGAGTTCCCGGTCTCCATCGCGCCCGGCGGGATGATGTCCTTGATGTGGCCGGTCACGACGCCTTCGGGATCGACGCTCATGGCAGTCGCGACCGCCTCGGTTGCGAACGATGCCCAGCCCGGAAACAACGAGGGGCGCGCCTCGACCTCGATCCTGAGAATGATCGAGAAACAACAGCTTCAGCTGCCGCCGGAATCACAACCGCGGCTCATTCGGTAACCGATGGGGGGTCTCATGAGCTTCGGCTCTCGTTTCCGTTTTGCCTTCCTGCTCCTTCTCGGGACCCTTCTGCTGCTCGGCGGCGGAACGGCGCGCGCGCAGAGCTCCTTCAGCGCTACCGTCGGGAGGGTCTCGCTCCTCCCTCCGCCGTACCCCTCCACCTGGAGATCCTCGAACACGTTCATCACGCTGGCCGTCTCCAATTCCTCGAACGAGCCCGTCCTTGCGGATCTTCAGATCAGCATCCTGCGAGGTGGAGTGCTCGTGGGAAGCACGCCTCCTCTCCCACGCACCTACGGTGCCGGCTACGTCGTGTATCCGACCAACCTGATCACCGATTGGTCCCGCATGGTGTTCCAGGGAGACGTTCGGAAGTCGGTCGACGAAACCGGCCGGCTTCCGGACGGCAGCTACAACATCTGCGCCGATTTCACCAACGTACGGACCGCGAGCGGGGTGCCGATCGGCTCGCTCCAGACGTGCACGACCTACATCGTGTTCTATCCAAAGCCACCCACGCTGGTCTTTCCCGAGAACGGAAGCATTGTCTCCGTCCCGCTGCCGGTCTTCCAGTGGACTCCCGTCATGTCGCAGGTCGGCCTCCAGCTGCCGCACTGGTTCCGGCTCGTCGAGATGCTGCCCGGCCAGACCGCTCCGCAGGCCATCGAGGCCAACCGGCCGATCTACGAAGCTCTCTTCAACAAGACGAGCGCCATTCCCTACCCCGCCTCCGCACCTCTGCTCGTCGAGGGGAGGACGTACGCCTGGCGCGTCCAGGCAGCGTTTCCCCTGGGCGGCCTCGGGTCCGGGACCGGTCTCAGGTCCTTCGGCGCTCCACCGGTCGGCAGGGGAGGGATGCCAAGCCCCAGCTTCACCATCATCGACTTTGGCAAGGGCCCGGTGATCACCTTCGGGGAGAATGACGGCAAGAGTCGCGTCTACACCTTCACGTGGGTGTCGGATCCGGTGCGCGCCGCGAAGCTCCGTGAGTCGCGGACCGGCTCGACACTCACGGACGACCGGTTGGGGACGTTCGGGGACGCGCGTGACGAACCCGTCCCAGGGGGCGCACGCGCCTCGGAGCAGAAGGATCCCGAGAACGGCGGCGCGAACTTCGCCGACAATCTGATCCATGCGCTGGTCTCTCTGTGGCGCCCCGGCGACGGAGCGGCGGTGCGAAGCGCCTCGGGGCTGCGAATGAAATCGAACCTGGATCCCCGCCTTGCGCAAGCTCCCGCGGCCCCGGGCTCGCCGACATCCATGACCCCGGCGTTCGCGGACACGGCTTCCAGCGCCGCTCCGGATTCGACCGCGGTCGTGCCGACGGTGCCCGAGGCCGTCCCATCCGACGGCGCTCCCATGGAGGCGACGCCGACCGCGGTCGCGCCCACGGTGCAACCGGTGGGGGTCGGACCGAACTGGGCAAAGCTTCACGGAAGCGCATCGCTCTCGGGGGAGACCTACAGCCGCGACGGCTCCGGCGCCCCCACGCGACCGGACCAGAGCGCGAGGGTCGTGACGGGTCTGACCGTGGGCGTGGTCGGCGATCGGATTCAAGTGCCGGTCTCGGCGCTCGTGTCCGGAGACCAGGTGAGTTACCGGCAGAACATCAACCAGCTGGCCGTCTCTCCTCGGTGGCAATGGGCCGGACTCACGGCCGGAAACCTCGCGCCCCAGTTCTCCAACTACACGCTCGCCGACGCGACGCTTCTCGGAGGCGGGTTCGAGCTCCATCCCAAACGCTGGCGCCTTGGATTCGCATCCGGACGCGCGCGAAAGGCGATTGTGCCTACCCTGGAGTATCCGGCGAGTCCGCAATTCGCCCGCAGCATGACCGCGGGACGAATCGGGTACGGGGATCCGGCCGCCAATTCGGTCGAGGTTTCGGTCCTGCGCGCGACGGATGACGCGGGATCTCTGGGGGGCATCGAGAGCACGCTCGCGATCACCCCGGAGGCGAACACGGTCTATTCGGCCCGATTCCAAGGCGTGATGCCGGTGCGCCATGTGCGTGCTCAGCTCGAGACGGCGTTGTCCAGGTACGATCGCGACCGTCGATCCGACGCATCCCCTCTGGATGGGCATGCCCTGGGACTTCAGCTGTTCCATGAAACGGCGCTCTCGCACATGGGCATCAAAGCCGAGTACCTGAACGGCGGATTCAAGACGCTCGGGAACACCGGCATCACCGGGGACCGGCTGGAGCTGGGAGCGAACGCGCGCGTTCAGATGCTGAAGGGGAAGCTGTCGCTCGATGGAACCGCGGGGCTTCAGAACGAGGGCATCAATACCGCCGCGATCGCGGATACGCGCCGAAGGAGCTACGGAGTGAACGGCTCCTGGCAGCCGGCGATGCGCTTCGGGACCGATGCGCAGTTCTCCATCTACACCAGCGAGTCGGACGGCACGGACTCCCTGCTCCAGGGCTCGCGCAACACGACGCGGCTGTACGCCATCTCGCCGCATACGACCTGGAATTACGCCGGCATCCAGCACTCCGTCTCGTGCTCGGCGATGCTTCAGAACTCCAAGAACCGGTCCGGAGGGACCCCCAACAACACGGAGAGCCTCACGCTGTTCGCGAACTGGGCGCTGGGAATCTCCCCACCCTGGACGGTCACGATTTCGGGGAACTATTCCCGGACCGATTTCGATGTCAGCGTGAGCGAGGTGAGCTCGGTCGGGCCGGGGTTCACCTGGAATGCGTTCCGCTCGCGGGTTCTGACGAACGCACAAGTGCAGTTCATGCGCTCACGCAACGGGAATTCCGGCACCGACTACGACGTAGCGCCGCGGGTGGAGACACGCTGGGAATTCGCGCCGCACCAGGCGATCGTGCTCCGGGGCAACTACCGGCACTTCAAGTACGCGAACGGATTGACGCCTTTGTTCGACGAGCGGACCGCCTCGCTGGAATACGTGACGAACCTCTAGAGACGCTACGGCCTTCCGCCGACCTCGTCGAGGTGGTCCAGGAGATCCTGGGGATCCGCGTACACGCGATACGCTCCCGCGCGCTCCAGCTCCTCGGGCCCGTAGCCTCCCGACAGAAGCCCGATCCCCAACGCTCGCGCCCGCTGCGCGGCGAGCATGTCCCACACGCTGTCCCCGACGACGGAGGTCGTCTCCACGCGAACGCTCAGCTTGTCCGCGGCCGCGAAAAAAAGGTCCGGATCGGGCTTGGCGTGCTTCACGTCGTCGTGCGTCACCAGCACGGTCTGCTTCAGATCCAGGCCGAGCGCCTGGATCGTCCGGGCCGCCGACTCCATATGTCCGCTGGTGGCGATGGCCCAGGGGACGCCGTTCTTCGTCAGCGCCTGGAGCAGCTCGCGAGCGCCGGGCAGCGGAGCGACGGTGCTCGCCACGCGTTTGTAGGCGTCCGTGTGCCCCCGCTGGATCCTCTCGATCCGATCGGGCGCAAGCTCCACTCCGATCTCCCGCAGAAGCATGTTCGCGAACAGTCCCCCGCTCATGCCGATCTTTCGGTGGATTCGCCAGACGGCGAGATCGATCCCCTCGGCGCGGATCGCCTCGTGCCAGGCGAGCACGTGCTGATACACGCTGTCCACGAGGGTGCCGTCGAGATCGAAGATGAAGGAGGTGCGGGAGCGCATCCGAGAAGGATACGCCAGAGGGCTACTGCCAGCCTGAAGAATCCTTTTCGATGAGCAGCGCCGCCAGGCCCGCCGCGCCGGCGTTTCCCTGATCCAGATATCCGGTGCCGGCCAGCTCGTGGGCGTCGGCCCGCGACCATCCCGCGACGTGCGAGTGTCCGAAGTAGAGCTCGTGGATGGTTGCCTGGAGGCGCACCGGCTCGAGGAGCTTCTCGAGCGTTTCCTCGTCGAAGTTCCGGAACCAGCCGTGGTTCTCGTAGGCGCCGAAGGGCACGGTGACCAGGAGAGAGCCTCCGAGGCGCGTGATGCGCATCATCTCCGAGAGCGCACGCTCCGCCGTGGGCGCTCCGGCAAAGGACGCGCCCGCGTAGCCCGAGTTGTCCATTCCGATGTGCTCCAGCGACGAGATGCACCACACCAGATCGAACACGCCGTCGGGAAACTCGGTGTCACAGATGTCGCCGCGCACGGTCTCGGAGTAGAGCTCTCCGGCGTCGAACACGGGGTCGGCCATGTCGATGCCGGTGAGGTGGCGCGGGGCGGGAAGCGACCGGATCAGATCCCGGTGACAAATCATGCTGTTCGCATAGCCCACGTCCAGGACGCGGGAGCCGGGTGCGTACGAAAGCCGCGCCAGAAGGAGCTCGACGACCCGCTCCGGAAGGCCGAGACCGCAGGGATTCGGAAGGCTGACGAACGCCGGGAAGTGATGCCAGCCCGACTGGAGTGCCTTGTGGTACTCGCGGGTGATGCTTCGCTGCAGATCTTCACCGACGAGGCTCCCGAGGAAGGCCGGGATTCTGGCGACGGCTTCGACAAGGCCCACGTGAGGGTCTCCATTCCCTTGGAGAACGCGGGCGCCGCGCTACGGAGCGGAGCCCGTACCCGTACCGTGGACTTATCGACGGGATGGAATGCGTTGTTGAAGAGCGTGTGCGGCGAGGAGCCGGATGCGTTGCGGCACTACACGATGTTGCGGCTCTAACTTGCTGTCAGTATTCGATAAACGCCTCGTCCGGATAGCAATAGAGCCAGCGCTCGCCGGGCTCCCCCGACGCGACCACCGGATGCGTGCTCTTCCGGGCGTGCTTGCTGGCGTGCTTGTTCGGCGAGGAGTCGCAGCAAAGCGTCATGCCGCACGTCTGACAGGTGCGAAGGTGCACCCAGTCCGAGCCGATCCGGACGCACTCCTCACATTCGCGCTTCTTGGGCAATTTGACATTCTTGATCTGCTCGAGATGCGCGCACGTCGCGGCTTCCATCGATCTACCTCCGTTCCAGCTCCGTCCGGCTCCATCCCGCGAGCGTGGCGGCGGCTTCGTACGTCGAGTTCAGGAACGCCGTCAGCTCGTCGGCCGGGTTCCGGGCGGTGCGAACTGCTTCGTAGGGAAGAAAGAACTCGTTCCACACCTTGTCGTCGTAGTACGCGGCCGCGGGCTGGACCTTCGCCTCCTTGAGTCCGGGCGGCTCGGGCGCCGCGTACGCGTAGAAGGAGGCGTCCAGCGGCAACCTGCCGGGCCAGAATCCGTGGCTGATCACCTCGTGAGAATAGGCCTCCCGGTTCATCGCGTCGGCTCCCGGCCGCTCGGGTGCCCGCTTTCCATTGAACCTCGTGACCGCGAGATCGAAGCCTCCCCAGAAGAAATGGAGCGGGCTGCACTTTCCGATGAAGGCGCATCGAAAGCTCTCGAACACGGGCTTCATGGCGAGCAGGGCGCGCCAGAAGGCGGTTGCCGCGTCCGCGTCGTACGTGTGGTGGGTGACGTCCTTCTCGAAGCGGACCGGGTCCGGAATCTCGACCGGCATGGTCCAGATGTGCACCTGGATTCCGAGCTCGCGCAAGACGGCCATCACCCGTTCGTAGAACTCGGCGACGGTTCGCGGCTCGAGCGGGATTGTCCTGATCACGCCATCCGAGGTCTGGAACACGAGCTGATGCGCCACAAAATCGAACGTCATCCGCAGGGTCCGGCCGCCCACGGTCATCGCGGGGGTCGAGAGGCCGCGCGCCGTGAAATGAAAGGTGACGTTCCACCAGTGATTCGTGAGCGGGGTCAGCGCGAGGCAGATCTTCCCGACGATCTGCGTCCACATGTGGAGCGTGGCGCGTGTGTCCTCCCACGCGCTGAGCTTGAGCTCCGGCCAGGTTTCCAGCGCCCTTGCAGTTGTGGAAATGGTGAACCTCCTCGTGTGATGGCTATCTCAAGCGGACGATTTTTCGGGAGGAAACGGCTCCGTTCTTGTCCTCGATCGATACGAAGTAGATTCCGGCGGACGCCATTCTTCCGAGTCGGTCGCGACCGTCCCAGTGTATCAGGTGCGTCCCGGCGGGCTGGGGACCCGCGAAGAGGAACACGACCAGCCTTCCTTGAGCGTCGTGCACGGTGATGCGAACATCGGAGTCACGCCTCAGATCGTAGGAGAAGTCGGCCGCGCCGGAAAATGGATTCGGGCGTCCTGCCGAGAGCGCGGGTGTCTGTGCCGCCGGGGAGGTCAGGCCGTTCCAGCGGGCGATCCCGAAGGCGCTCTTGCCTCCCGCCCTTGAGAAGGAACCGCCGACATAGAGCGAGCCTCGGTACTCCGCGGAAGCGTACGGGGCTCCATTGGTCCCCGATCCCAGGGATCGCCACGTGCGTCCATCCCACAAGAGCGCATTGAGCTGCTCGCGGGTGGAGTGCAAGACCATATCTCCGCTCAAGAGAAGCCGGCCGCCGACGATGTTCACGTGCCGGCCATCTCCGCCAACGCCCATCACCGGAATCCAGGCAGTACCGTTCCACTCCACCAGCGGACTACGATTCCCATAGGGACTGTCTGAGAAGCTTCCGGATGCAAAAAGACGTCCATTGTAGGAGGCGAGTCCGGTGATAGGCGGAGCGGTGAAGTTTGCGAAGCCAAAGGACAGGGGGCGCCAGCTCTGCCCATTCCACGCGGCCACACCCTGCGCAGGAATTCCGCCGATCGAAGTGAACTGACCGGCGACGATGAGCTCACCTTTATGTTCCACCATCGATACGATTCCTTGATCCTGGGCGCTAACCAGACCGAGCGGCACCCAGGAGCTGCCGCTCCACTCGTAGACCCCGCTCGCCCGATCAAGAAACCAGTACCGCGCCGTCGCCAGGACCAATCTCCCCGAGTAGCTCAGGAGCTGGACGCCGTTGATGCCCAGCGTATCCATCGACGTCCACTGGTTGCCGGTCCAGCGAGCGGCCGCTGAGGAGCTCAAGGTTCCGCCAGTGTAGAAGACGCCCGCCGCGTACAGAGTGTCGCTTCGCTCCGCCAGGGATGTGACCTCCCCTGACGTGAACGGCATGGGAGCCCAGCTGGACCCGTCCCACCGCATCACCGGAGTCGCGGATCCCCAGCCTGTGCCGGTCCCGAAGTAGGTGAGAGAACCTGCTGCGATCAAATCGTCCTGAAAAGGCGCCAGGGCCCGAATCAGACCAGGCCCTCCCCCAAAGGAGCCCAAGCCCCTCATGTGGGCATTCCACGTTTCATAGTCTCGCCAGGAAGTGCCGTCCCATCGAACGATGCCCAATCCACGCGGCGTTCCATTCTGGTTCTGGGTTCTGGCGCCTCCGCCGAGCGCGATGAGGCTCCGATCGTCAGGGAGGAGCTGGCGGGCATACCCATTGAACGCTGGCAGGGAGCTCCACGTGGAGCCATCCCACCGTTCGATCCCCTCGAAGGTTGAAATGTTCAGCGTGTCATTGCAGACAGCCATCGCGCTTGCGCCATAGATCTCATGGTCCGCCAGCGAGCTCCATGTGGACCCGTCCCACGCGGCGATCCCTTCGATGTGCTGACCTCCAATGCTGTCGAACGCTCCCGCCGCGTAGAGCCTGCCATGGTAGTAGGCAAGGCAGGCGATCGCCGAATACGCGTACGGATCGGCAGTCCCGACATTGCCCACGGGGGACCATGCGCTCCCATTCCACAGAGCAACGCTCGCCGCGCGAACGCCTCCCGCTTGGCTGAATTGCCCGCCAACGTACAGGGAGTCCCCCACGGCCTGCATTGAAAGGACGCGGCCCTCGATCGGAGTCGTCAGCCATCGCCACGTGGACCCATTCCAGGCGGCGAGCCCGAAGCCGTAACCGACCGGAGTGTACGCATACCCGCTCGCGATCAGCTCTCCCCGAAAGACGGAGAGAGCATTCGTCTCACTGCAACAGTAGAAGGGATAGGGAGAGTTGAGCACCGAGGACCACTGACCGTTCCACTTCGCCAGGTTGTAGACCGGCTGACCGCCTGCCCGGTAGATCCTGCCGCCCACGTACAGCGCGCCCTGGTAAACGGCGAGGGATGTCACGGAGCCGTCCACGCCCTGATTCAAAGGGTGCCATCGCGCACCGTCCCACCGCGCGATGTTGCTGGCCGCAACTCCGCCAATTTGCCTGAAGCTCCCTCCAACCACGATGTCCTCGCCAAAGCGGATCGCGCAGAAGAGCTCACCATCGCACGAGGGAAGTCCGAATTCTTCTCCCCATAGAACATCCTCAGCTGTGGCAGGTCTCACGGGAGGAGGAGCTTCTTGGGGGAGTTCTGGCTGCGGTGGGCGTTCGGGGAAGAGTTGTCGCAGCGCCTCACGCGCGCGCTCCCGATCGCTTCGCGGAAGCGTTTCTCCGGACGCGTGCACGGCACCGATGATGGAGGGCAGAACGAGGAGCGTCGCCAGGCCCATGGCACGCCACGTCATTCGTGAATCGTACGCCTGCATCTCTGTGGCGGCAACGTCACATAGCTAGGTATCAATGCGGCAGCCACTTGGAAGCGCGGGCGCAAGTGTTTTCTCGGGGCGTTCGGTCGACGGGCCGATTGCCGCAACCAGGTGGAGGAGAATATCTGGGGCTATGATGGACGTGGGCCGCGGCGCTGCCCACCGAACGGCCTGCCTGGGAACCTCTCTCGAAAAGGAGACGCGGTCATGGCCACTCGCGCGCACCCCACCGCCACCGGGGCATTCGGAGCGCCCCCCACACGTACGTTCACCATCTGGGCCATCCTCTTCCTCGTCCTCGGAGCACTCGCGATCGCCCTCCCCTTCAGCGCCGGGCTCGGCGTCACGATCTTCCTCGGCTGGATCATCGTGTTCACGGGGTTCGCGCACATCGCCTCGGCGTTCTCCCATCGAGCGATGGGCGGCAACATCTGGCGGGTCTTGCTGGGGCTCCTCTACGTCGCGGGTGGGCTCTTCATCGCGTTTCAGCCTGGAATCGGACTTCTGTCGCTCACGCTGGTGATTGGGTCGCTGTTCCTCGCCGAAGGCATCCTTCTCACGATCGGTTTTTTCCGGATTCGTTCCATGCCGGGTTCGGGCTGGCTTCTTGCCGACGGCATCGTGACCCTGCTCCTTGGATTGCTGATCTGGATCCGCTGGCCGGCGAGCGCCGTCTGGGCCGTCGGGACGCTCCTGGGCATCAATCTGATCATGAGCGGTGTGGCCCTGCTGATGTTCTCGGCCGGCCTGCGGCGCTTGGTCGCTGCGCCCGTGCGGGCCTGACGCGCGCGGCGCTCACCGCGACCAGCTGAGGGAGAAGACCCAGGGAGTCTTCGACTGCTCGCCTTCCGCTTTCGAGTGGAGCGGCGCCGTCGCGGAGAAGGAGAAGGCGCCTAGCTCCGCGACGGGACGGCCGGCGCCCATCGTGAGCGAGAGGTCGCGTCGGCCGAGATTCCCTTCTTCTTCCAGGCGGCCGCTCCAGCGCTCGGCCTCCTCGCGGCTCAGATTGAGACCAAGAAAACCGCCCCATCTCCCGGCAAGCGCCCGGCTCAGCGACGCGCTCGCGTTGTAGAGGTTCCCCGGCCGATAACCGTGCGCGTTCTCGTAGAGGGAGAACCGCGCCTGGCCCGCGAGCTGGATCTGGGCGTGGCCGATGGGGCGTCCGACCCCGGCGTACAGGATGGGAATCCACGTGCCCGTCCCGAACTGGATGTGCTCATGGGGAAGCCCGAGGCGCCCGAGCTCGAACGGATTGGGCTCGGTCCTGCCCAGGGGAACCGAGACTCCGGCGCGTGCGCCGTAGCTCCACGAGCCGGCGGCGCTGCCGAAATGCGCGAATACGCGCGGATCGCTGATTCCCGTGAGCGTCTCGTTCCGATGATGGTAGTCCGGAACCGGAGGAATGAACGGCCGGCGGGCCAGGTCTTCGTAGCGGATCCGCCCCCTCACCAGCCTGAGTGGAAGGACCACCTCGAGGCCGAGATTCTGGCTCAACCCACGTGCAGCCGTGAAGTCGACCTGGGTGAAGAGCAGCCGCTGCACGTGCCAGTAGGAAACCGGACCGTTGTCCGATTCGATGTGCTCGATGTGGAGATTCATCCCCTGCGCTTCTGCGGAGAATCTCCACGTCGCGGGATCGGGAGGAAGCAGCTGGGACCTGCCGACCGGCAGGTTTGGATTCGTTCAGCCCGCTCAGCCGCTCGCCGGTGTTGGCGAGAATCCCAGAGCGAGGGTAAGGAGCGCGGCGGCGGCGATCCGATTCATCGCGCCGCGAGGGCCGCCGCAATCCGGTCGAGATTGGCTCCCATGATGTCGGTGCGCTTGCCCTTGGGATCGAAGACGACGACGTACGGCAATCCCCGGATCCGCGGCCCGATGTCCTTCACCAGGGGAGCGTTGAAATCCACGAGGTTGAGCTTTCGAACGGCGATGTCGGACCGCGTCGCCATGATCTGGCGCAGCTTCTTGTCGACCAGGTGACAGGGTCCGCACCAGTCGGCGTAGACGTCGAACACGGTGTACTTGCCGGGAACGAGGTGCTTCTTCAGAGAGCCGATGGATTCCCCTTTCTTGGAGAGGAGAACCACGTCGGCATCCTTGGAGTAGTTCTCGGGGGCTACCATGGTCGCCATGTCGGCGTTGGACGAGCAGCGGGCCCGCGCCCGCTTGATCGCGTCGAGCACGACCTGGTCGGGCAATCCGTTCGCGCTGGTCACCGCCAGCTGCAGCTTTGTCTTGTCGAAGGTGAATTTCTTGATCCCCTTCACCTTCTTGACCTCGGCCTGGAGATCGCTCTCACAGAAGGTGCCCTCCTCGGGTCGCACCGGAAAGACCTGGGTCTTGTCGGCGAAGGCAGGCGAGGCCAGGGCGATGACCGCAGCCAATGTAAATAAATAGGAGCGCTTCACAGTTCCTCCTCGAGCCGTTCGACAGCCGACTCACGGGCGAAGTCTAACATACGCTATAGAGGGGTCTGGTCATTCCTGAAGGTGCGTGGGGCCAAGGAATGAACCCCACGCACCTCTGCCCACTCCGCCAGCCTACGCTGCCGGTTTGAAGCTATCGATCTCTACTGCCATAAGGCCGGCCCGAGTGTACACGTGTCCCGTGACCGCGACGTTCTTTCCGGCCATCTTCTTGAGCTTGTTGAAGGCGTCCGGATTGTCGTGGTTCATGGTGACGAGGTAGAGCTGACCCTTCTGCGTGAGCACACCCATAGGCATGCCTTGGTCGATGCACATGGTCGCGCACTCCGCGTGGCTCTGGCCCTTGCTCGAGTGCCCCAGGTAACAACCCGTGTCCACCACCTCGCCGGTCACTACGGTCGCGGGATGCTTCGATGGCTGGTCGGCCTGCGCAGAGATTGACAGCACGATTGCAGTGGCCATGACGAGACCCATGATTCCCTTTTTCATGTTCATTCTCCTGTAGGCGCAGGATATGCGCTCAAAGTGGTTTGATCCGAGAATAGGAACGGCACGGCCGTACAGTCGATCCGAACACAAGTTCGAATCCTTCCGCTCGAGGCTAGCTACGGAGAATTAGGCTCGAAGGACCGTAAAGAGGGGCGGTGGAACGGGTGGACCAATGGCCATCGCGGACAGCAGCGGCTGGCGCGAGGCGTTTTCCAGCGGCGACCGATGATCTGCTCGGTAGAGCACATGGAAGACGACAGAAGAGGGTGATACGGGCTCAGGCTCCACGTTGGTCTGCACCCCTGCCTGCAGGCGCTGGCAAGGGAGTGTCTGGGAGTCGGCCGATTTCGGTGCTGCCTTGTGGCTCATCCCCGCATCTGCCGGACATGGATCACGCCCTGCGGCGCTCACACCGGGCGTCATGTTCGAGCAGATGGAGGCGCAGGCTGGTGCGAACCATACCGCGAACGTCACCGCTCCCATGGCTATCCAGGACACGGCACTACGCGTGCGTCGAGCATTCCTGAGGGCATGAGCCGATAGTGGGTTCATCTGCCTATTTAGACACCTCGGACTCGAAGTTGGTTCCGTCGGTGGCATGGATGGCGCCCGATTCACCTTGAGTTCCCTATGAGGGCGCCTTTTTCGCCGTGGCCTAGCGAGTTCCGGGTAAGTATCCTCATTCGCTATGCCGATCCCTTGAGAGCCATGAACCAGAGCTCGAAACCGGTCGCCATTCTCGGCGCCGGAAATATCGGGACCGCGATCGCCGATGGAATGGTCCAGGAAGAGCGCTTCCAGCCCTCCGAGGTCCTGCTC
>Ga0137410_10001597_pt1 | contig 15460 bp, 12 predicted proteins | sample CZODoug1_16funga_FD_108878 | JGI IMG/M metagenome (GOLD analysis project Ga0137410, IMG submission 108878) | Vadose zone soil fungal communities from Angelo Coast Range Reserve, California, USA - CZODoug1_16fungal (Illumina Assembly) | ecosystem: Environmental > Terrestrial > Soil > Vadose zone... | reverse complement strand
GAGAACGTCACCAGCCACGTGACGCTGCTCGGCGGCGGCTTCGGCCGGCGCGTCGAGGCCGACTACGTCACCGACGCGGCGCTGCTCGCCAAGGCGATGGAAGGCAAGCCCGTGAAGGTGGTGTGGAGCCGCGAGGACGACATCCAGAATGACAAGTACCGGCCGATCACCGCGCAGCGCGTGGTCGCCGGGCTGGACGCGAACGGCAAGCTGATCGCGCTGCGGCACCGCCTCGTCGGCGAATCGATCTACGCGCGCGCCGCGCCGGGGATCTTCCAGCAGGCGGGCGGCAAGGACCAGCCCTTCTGCGAGGGCTCGGAGATCAAGTACGAGGTGCCCAACCACTGGGTCGAGTTCCTGCGTGAGCAGCGCGGCGTGGACGTCGGCTTCTGGCGCGCGGTGGGCGGCGGCTACACTAAGTTCGCCCTGGAGACGGTGATCGACGAGTGCGCGCGCGCCGCCAAGAAGGATCCGCTCGAGTACCGGATGACGCTGCTGGAGAAGCAGCCCCGCGCGCAGAAGGTGCTCCAGGAGGTCGCGGCGATGGCCGACTGGAAGAAGAAGCGTCCCGCGGGCCGCGCGCTCGGCCTTGCCTACTCCGACATGTGGAACGTGCACCTCGCGACCATCGTCGAGGCCTCGGTGGACAGGGCGACCGGCCGCGTGCGCGTACACGAGGTCTGGGGCGCCGTAGATCCGGGCGTGGCGGTGCAGCCGAAGAACATCGAGGCGCAGATCGAGTCGGCCACGATGTACGGGCTGTCGCACGTGCTCATGGAGCGCGCGACCTTCAAGAACGGTGCCGTGGTGCAGTCGAACTTCCACGACTACCCGGTGCTGCGCATGGACGAGGCGCCCATCGTGCACACCAAGGTCATCCCGACCGACAACTACCCGGGCGGGATCGGCGAAGTGGGCCTGACCACCATTCCGCCCGCGGTGGCGAACGCGGTGTTCGCGCTCACCGGCAAGCGCCTGCGCGCGCTGCCGTTCGACCCGAAGCTGCTGAAGGCGTGAGCCGGCAAGCGCGCCGGCTCACTGCTTGATTTCGAACAGCCAGCCGTCGCGTGACGCCACTCTCTCCACCACGCGCGGGCTCTTCAGAAGCTGCTGCGCCAGCGCGGCGTGCGGTGGTGCGACGACGACGAAGCGCGCACCGAAGCTGCGGGCAATGACCCCAACGGGGTCCTCGACCATCCCCGCGCCCAAGGCGAGCCACAAGGCGAGACGGGCCGGATCCCTGTAGGCGAGGAAGTGGCCGTCGAGTCCGTTGACGTAGCCGAAGGTATCAGCCCACCAAACGAGCGCGGAGAAATCGGTCCACCGGCTGTTGAAGACAAGCTCCCCCGGCCGGCCGAGTTCGTTGAGACGTTCGCCCACGCTGGCGAGGTAGTCGCGCGGCAGCAGTGTGATTCGGCCAAGCTGCGCCACCCCGACGCTTGCGAAGACCGCCGCCGCAGCGACCAGGGCCGCAATTCTTCCGCGCGTCAGGGACGCGGCCGGCCATGTATCGCGGACAGCCAGGCCGGCCGCGAGCGCGCAGAAGGGAATGTAGTATTCCCCGAAGCGCACGGCTTTCCAGTAGAGGCCGAGGGAAAGAAGCGCAACCCCGACCGCGAGCAGCGTCTCGATCGGTGGCCGCCAGGCCCGCTCGCGGTGCGCGCGGAGGGCAAGCGACGCGACCGAGACCGCGAGCAGTACGTGAGCCGGCCAGGAATCGAGCAGCAGGTTCCGCCACAGTGCTGGATACCACTCGTTCCCTATCAGGGAGGAGACCTGGTCGCCGTACAGCGGATTGGCCGTCTTGTACAAGACGTGGAACAGGATGAACTCGATGTTCCGGGGGAACCAGGGGCTGACGAGAAGGGCGAGCGCCTCGCCCGCGCCCACGGCCACGAGGGGCGCGACCACGGGCCGCCTCTGCAGCGCGCTGTGCACGACGCATCCCAGAGCCGCGATGGGAAAAAGAACGACCGCGGCGTGGTAGCTCTCCAGGAACAGGAAGGCGAGCAGCAACAGAACCCGGTAACGCTTCTTCGCGATTGCCCAAACGGACAGCACCATGAAGACGATCGCGATGTTCTGCGCGCGCAGCATCAGCAGCCGATAGGGCATGTACTCGCCAGCGGTTACGGCGAGAAGTGCGAAGACGGGCGCCGCGGGCACGCGCAGCATGCGCATCGTGAACGTCAGGATCGCAGGCACCAGCGCGGCGTTGCCGGCCGTCGCCCAGGCCAGGGCCGCGTCCTGGTCGCCCAGCCAGGTGTAGGGCACCAGGCTGAGGTGAAATAGCCACTGGTGGTCGGGCCCGTGCTCGCCCAGCACGGTGTAGGGCAGCCACGGAAGATCGGTCCACAGCCCGAAGTGTGCAATCCACTGCGCGACGCGCAGGTGGAAGTGGCCGTCGAAATCGAGAAACCCGTCCCAGCGCGCCACCTGCCAGCGCGACAGGAGCAGCGCTGCGACGAACACCAGTCCCGCCTCGAGCAGGGCCTGGCGCCACGGCGTGAGCCAGGCGATGCGATCGCGTTCCATCGAAGCGGATTACGATTTAGGAGATTGGCGTCCGCGCTTTACCCGCCCGACAATCTCCTCGCGCACGGCGGTGATGTCGCGCGCGCGCGAAGCGATGGCGCCGTCGCAGTGCGGCGCGCGCGGGCAATGGGTGCTGCGCGGGCAGATTATACGCGCTGGACTCGCGAGCGCGTCCTCGATCCAGGCGATGTTGAGCACCTTCGCGGCGCCCCTGATCGCCTCGGCCGCAACCCTCGGGATCTCGGCTTCGCCGTGATGGCCCAGGCAAGTGTCGGTGATGGCCGCGACGATGTCCTTGGCGTCGGCGCGGTGCGAGTGCAGCGCCGGCACGAGGTCGATCCCCACCGAGAGCATGTGCGGGTTGCCGGCCATGTCGTTGGTTCGCCGCGAGTGGCAGCAGTAGAGGATCGACTGGTCGCCGTCGCGCAGCACCGAGATCTGCGAGCCGCGGTCGGGGCCGCGCGTGTCGTTGAGCATGCGGAATACCGCCCAGTGCGGGCAGGGGTCGGTGACCTGGGCCATGTTGCCCCAGGGCAGGGGAATCCCGTTGCCGCGGTATACCGCGCGCAGGTAGCCGGGCGGGTAAGCATCGAAGAAATGCCAGTACGGATACGGCGATACCTTGGTCATGCGCCGCATCACTACCGCCGGAGTGAGCTGGATCTTGTCGCCGGCCTCGACGCGGTAGGACTCGCGGGTGAGGAAACGCCGGAACGGGACCTTGGGGGCGAGCAGGGCTCCCGCGAAAAAGCTGCACTCGAAATCGCGCCAGGCGTGCAGTACGTCGCGCGCGTTCATGCCGGGGGCGAAATCGGCACCTTCCGGGCTGCCGCCCATCTCGCCGCCGGTGGCGTGCGGCGACTTGAGGCCGTCGCCGCCGTGCAGCACTTTGTGCGCGAGGTGCGAGGCGAGGTCGAACTTGAGGCGCGCAGTATCTCCCTGCAGCTCGCGGTTCAGGTAGATCGTGCGCGGCGCTTCGAAGAACGAGCGCACCATGCTGCGCACCTCGCGGTCCTTGTCGTGCGCCAGCACGGGCTTTCTGTCGAACCAGCGCAGCGCCAGGCCATGGTGCCTGCACAGGCGCGTCAGGTCCTCGACGTCGAGCGGAAACCTGCGCTCGCCCACCCTCTCGGCCGAGCGCTCCAGGTCGGGGAAGTCGTTGCGCGACATCTCCTGGTGAGACCGGATCAGCAGGTGCGCGAACTGCCGCCCGGTGGTGCCGGTCTGCGCGAGCAGCTCCGGGATCGCCGCCTGCAGCAGCTCCTTGGAGAACAGGAACGCGGGCTCGAGCGGTATGCCGGCGGCGCCGCCGGCGCGCTGTTTCGGAGCCAGGGCGTCGGTCTCCGGGTTGTCGTCGAGGAACCAGCTTGGCTCGCGCTGGAACAGCGACGACAGCAGCGTGAGCACCTCCTCGGAAGGCACGCGCTTTCCACTCTCGATCATAGAGAGGTAGGAGACCGAGGGCGCGTTCCTCGAGTCGAGCTGGACGCAGCGCGCGGACAGATCCTCCAGGGTCAGTCCGTTGCGCTTGCGCAGGGCGTGCAGCTTCACGCCCAGGAAGTGGCTCTTGCGGGTGGCGAGGCTCATGGCCGTGGAAGATACGCTACGTGTGAAATTAACATTGTGAAATTTCTAAAGTCAATTTTCCCAAATTTCCATGCCTATACTGCGCCGCATCAACGCTGATGTCCATGGAGGAGCACATGACCAGGTACAGGATTCTCATCCTCGGGGCTTCGTATGGCTCGTTGCTCGGCACCAAGCTGCTCATGGCCGGCCACAGGGTGTCGCTGGTGTGCACGCGCGGAACCGCCGATCTCATCAACCGCGAAGGCACGCGGGTGCGCTTCCCGATCAAGGGCTGGGAGGGCTCGCTCGAGATCGGCTCCACCGGGCTTCCCGGCGAGCTCGCCGCGATGACGCCGGACGAGGCCCACCCCGGGGAATACGACCTCGTCGTCCTCGGCATGCAGGAGGCGCAGTACGGCGGGAAGGGGGTGCGAGGCCTGATGCAGCGCATCGCCAGGTCTCGCCGGCCCTGCCTCGCGATCATGAACATGCCGCCGCTGCCCTATCTCAGGCGCATCCCGGGCCTGTGGATTGCGCCGCTCGAGGACTGCTACGCGGATCCCGGCGTCTGGGAAGGCTTCGATCCCGCGCTGATGACGCTCGCGAGCCCGGACCCGCAGGCGTTCCGGCCGCAGGACGAGCCGAAGAACGTGCTGCAGGTGGGCCTGCCCACGAATTTCAAGGTGGCGCGCTTCGACGCGACAGAGCCGACCGCGATGCTGAAGGACCTCGAGTCCGGCGTCGAGGCGGCGCGCTTCGATCCGGGCCAGGAAGCGCTGGAGGTCCCGGTGAAGCTTAAGGTGCACGACTCTATCTTCGTGCCGCTCGCGAAATGGCCGATGCTTATGACCGGCAACTACCGCTGCATCCGGCAAGGCGACATGATCGCCATCCGCGAGGCGGTGCACGGCGACATCGGCAGGTCCCGGGAGATCTACGACTGGGTATCGGGCGTGTGCGCGCGGATCGGCGCCGAGCCGGGCGACCTCGTGCCCTTCGAGAAGTATGCCAAGGCCGCAGAGACCCTCCGCAAGCCTTCCTCCGCCGCGCGCGCGCTGTTCGGCGGCGCGCAGCACGTCGAGCGCGTCGATCGCTTGGTGCGGGAAATCGCCGGACAGCAGGGGCTCGCGTCCGATTCGCTGCGCGAGATCATCGCGCTCGTGGACGAGCGCCTGCGCAGAAACCGCGCGGGCGCCGAGCCGCGCTATTTCGCTCCGGTGGCCGTGCCCGCCTAGTGGGCGGGTTGGAACGCCAGGTAGACGAGCAGAAGGACGAGCACCGCGCCGGCGACCCACCACGCCGGGTGAATCTTCTTCTTCGCGCCGACCGGCACGGTGATGTCCTCGGCCGCCGCTGAGGGCGCTCCGGCGAGCTTCTCGTTGAAGGCCGCGAAGAAATCGTTGGCCATCTTCTTCGCCACGCCGTCGATCAGCCGCGAGCCCACCTGCGCGAGCTTTCCGCCGACGCTCGCCTTGGCGGAATAGGAGAGGCGCGTTCCCGAGCCCTCGGTCTTGAGCGCGACCTGCGCGCCGCCCTTGCCGAACCCGGCCGCGCCGCCCGAACCCTCGAAGGAGAGCGAGTAGGAATTCGGCGGGTTGAGGTCGGAGAGCACGAGCTTGCCGGCGAACTTGGCCTTCACCGGTCCAACCGCGGCGACGATGGTGACCTTGTACTCGTTGTCGGACACCTTCTCGATCGACTCGCAGCCCGCGATGCAGGCCTTCAGCACCTCGGGATCGTTTAGTCCCCGCCAGACCTTGTCCTGCGAAACGGGGATGAGCTGCTCGCCAGTCATTTCCATGGTCTGTTCCTCTATGCAGAAGTGTATTGTAGCGCGCCGCCTCGGTTAAAATACTCGCCCCATGCGGTTCTGCACTGCGCTCATCCTGCCGATCGCGATGGCGCTTGCTTGGAACGAAGCGCTTGCGCAGGCGTGGCCTTCCAAGCCGGTGCGCGTCGTCGTGCCCTTCGCTCCTGGGGGAACCGCCGACACGCTGGGGCGCCTCGTCGCGACCAAGCTCGGCGAAACCTTCAAGGAGACTTTCGTCGTCGAGAACCGCGGCGGCGCGGGCGGCGTGGTCGGCTCGGAGCTCGTCGCCAAGGCGGCGCCCGACGGCTATACGCTCGTCGTGTCGGGGGTCGCCTCGCACTGCATCGCGCCGGCCCTGTCGAAGGATTTCCCCTTCGATCCCCTGCGCGACTTCACCCACATCGCCCTGTTCGGCGGTCCTCCCGGCGTGCTCGTCATCTATCCCGGGCTACCGGCAAAGGACCTGAAGCAGTTCATCGCCTACGCCAAGTCGGAGAACGGCAAGCTCGCGTACGGGTCGCCGGGCAACGGCACCCAGGGACACCTGATCGCCGAGCAACTCAAGCAGGTGGCCGGGATCGAGATGACGCACGTGCCCTACCGCGGCGCGAGCCTCGCCGTGGCCGATCTCATCGCGGGCCATGTCACGGTGACCTCGACCACGCTCACCACCGCGGCGACCCAGATCAAGGCGGGCAAGGCGCGCGCGCTTGCGGTGAGCTCGCTCAAGCGCATTCCGGAATTTCCCGACGTCCCGACCTTCGCCGAAATGGGCTTCCCGGAGCTCACGGCGTCGATCTGGTTCTCGCTTTCCGGACCCGCGGGCCTGCCCCCCGAGATCGTGACCAAGCTGAACGCCGAGGTGCGCCGCGCGCTGCGGCTCCCCGACGTGCGCGAGCGGCTGCGCCCCGAGGGCATCGAGCCGGGTGACCTCGACCCGGAGCAATTCACGGCTTTCATCGCCGCCGAGCTCAAGCGCTGGGCTCCGGTGGTGCGCGCCTCCGGCGCCCACGCAGATTGAGGGATTCGTCATGCTGACCCAGGAACAGAACGAGCAGCTCATCCGCACCGACCGTGGCACCCTCATGGGCGACCTCTTCCGGCGCTACTGGATCCCCGCGCTGCATGTCTCGGAGATCGCCGAGCGCGACGGCCCGCCGGTGCGCGTGCAGATCATGGGCGAGAAGCTCGTCGCCTTCCGCGACAGCGAAGGGCGCATCGGCGTGATCGACGAATTCTGCGCTCACCGCGGCGTGTCGCTGTGGTTCGGGCGGAACGAGGAATGCGGGCTGCGCTGCCCGTATCACGGCTGGAAGTACGACGTCACCGGGCAATGCGTCGACCTTCCCTCGGAGCCCGGCGAGTCGGGGGTGAAGAAAGGGATCAAACTGAAGTCGTATCCTGCGATCGAGCAGGGCGATGTGATCTGGATCTACATGGGGCCGCCGGAGCTGAAGCCCGCGCCTCCGGCGCTCGAGTGGACCCTGGTGGCGCCGGAACGGCGCTTCGTCTCCAAGCGCATCCAGGAGTCGAACTACCTGCAGGCGATCGAGGGCGGCATCGACTCGAGCCACGTCTCGTTCCTGCACTCGGGCGAGCTGAACAACGATCCGCTGTTCAAGGGTAGCAAGGCGAACCAGTACAACCTTGACGACCGCATGCCATTCTTCGACGTGGTCGATTTCGACGGCGGCCTGCTCGTCGGGGCGCGGCGAAACGCCGACGGCGGCAAGTACTACTGGCGCATCACGCCCTGGATCATGCCCTGGCATACCATCATTCCGCCGCGCGCGGGGCACCCGCTGGGCGCGCACGTCTGGGTGCCGATCGACGACGAGAACTGCTGGGCCTGGAGCATCAACTACCACCCCAGCCGCGCGCTGACCACCGCCGAGCGCAAGGCGATGGAGCAGGGCGCGGGAATCCACGTGAAATACGTCCCCGGCACCTTCATTCCGCTCGCGAACCGCAGCAACGACTACCTCATCGACCGCACGCTGCAGAAGCGCGGACGTTCCTACAGCGGGGTCGAGGGCATCGCCATGCAGGACGCGTCGCTGCAGGAGTCTATGGGGCCGATCCAGGACCGCACCCGCGAGCACCTGTGCCTCACCGACAAGGGAATCGTCGCGACGCGCTCGCGCCTGCTGCGCGCCGCCAAGGCGAACCGCGAGGGCAAGCCGATCCCCGCGCTCGACCCGGCCCAGCAGCGCGTGCGCAGCTGCGCGATCGAGCTGCCCGTCGGGCAGCACTACAAAGACGGCGCGAAGCACGGCCTGTTCCCCGAGCTCGACACCGACCCGGTGTCGGTGTAGCAGGGCTCCCTCTGTCCAAGCTTCAGCTTTCGCTCGCCTGCTGGGACTACGACCGCACGCGCGCGCTCGCCGACGGCAGCGTGCGTCCCGAGGGCATCGACCTCGTCTACAACAACCTCTTCGTCGAAGAGACCTTCTTCCGCATGCTGCGCAACCGCGAGTTCGACATCGCGGAGATGTCGATGTCCTCGTATTGCGTGTCGCTGATGCGCGAGGACCCGCCGTTCGTCGCCATCCCGGTGTTCCCCTCGCGCTTCTTCCGCCACTCGTGCATCTTCGTGTCCGCGGCGAGCGGCGTGCGCGAGCCCAAGGACCTCGCCGGCAAGAGGATAGGCGTGCCCGAGTACCAGATGACCGCGCCGGTGTGGATCCGCGGCATCCTGCACGACGAGTACGGCGTCGATCCCGCGAGCTGCGAATACTGGACGGGCGGCGAGGAGGAGCCCGGGCGCGACGAGAAGCTCAAGCTCGACCTGCCGGCGAAATTCCGGGTGAGTCCGATCGGGCCGCGGCAGACGCTGTCGCGCATGATCGCCGACGGCGCGGTCGACGCGATGCATACCGCCCGCGCCCCCTCGACCTTCCGCACCGAGCCCAGCAAGGTGAGGCGCCTGTTCGAGGACTTCGTCGAGATCGAGAAAGCGTACTACCGCAAGACGAAGATCTTTCCGATCATGCACACCGTGGTCATCAGGCGCGAGCTCTACCAGAAGAACCGCTGGATCGCCCAATCGCTGTACAAGGCGTTCTCGCAGGCGCAGCGCAAGACTTACGAACACCTGAATACCAGCATGGCGCTCACGACGATGCTGCCGTGGCAATCCGCGCACGTCGAGGAGGCGCGCGCGCTGCTCGGCGAGGACTGGTGGCCGTACGGGCTCGACGTCAACCGTCACGTGCTCGAAACGTTCCTTCGCTATCACCACGAGCAGGGGCTGTCCAAGCGCAGACTCGCGCCCGAGGAGCTGTTCGCGCCGGAGACGCTCAAGTCATTCCGGGTGTGATGCGGAATCGGAGGCAAACCAGATGAACGAGCTACGGCATCTCAGGGCGCTTTCCGCGGTTCTCGCGCTCGCAGCCGTGCTGGGCTTCGCCGGCTGCAAGGGGAACGCTGACGAGTCGGGACCGGTCGAAGTCGCCCTGACGGACGCGGCGGGCGATTTCCTGAGCTACACGGTGGACGTCACGTCGCTGAAGCTGACCAAGGCCGACGGCACGATCGTCGAGACGCTGCCGCAGCGTACGCGGGTCGATCTGGCGCAGCTCGCCGACGTCACCGAGTTCGTGACCGGCGCGACGATTCCGACCGGCACCTACGTCTCGGCGGCGATGAATCTCGACTACACAAACGCGGACATCGAGGTGGACAACGGAGCCGGCGTGGCCGTGCCGGTGCCCCTCGCCAACATCCGCGACGCGCAGAACAACCCCGTGACCACCCTATCGATGAGCGTGAAGCTCGACAGTGCGAAGCCGGTGGTCGTCGCGCTCTTCGCGCTCTCGTTCCTCGACCTGGACTTCAACCTCGCCGCGTCGAACTCGGTCGACATGACCAACCCCGCGAGCCCGGTGGTCACGGTCAGCCCGCTCATAGTCGCCGACGTCAACCCCGATGCGCCCAAGCCGCACCGCATTCGCGGCCCGCTCGACAGCGTCAATGTCCAGGGCAGCAGCTTCACTCTGGTCCTGCGTCCCTTCAACCTCGTGCAGGGAGACCACGGGCGGTTTACCTTCGTCACCGACACCAACACCCAGTTCGAGATCAACCAGGTCACGAGCGTGGGCAGTGCAGGCATCCAGGGGCTGTCGCAGGCATCGCCGCTCACCGCGGTCGTCGCGGTTGGGACGCTGGTGCCGGGCACGCGCCGGTTCCTCGCGACCGAGGTGCGCGCGGGATCGAGCGTGGCGTTCGGCACGAGCGACGTGCTCACCGGCAACGTGCTCGCGCGCAGTAGCAACACCCTGACGGTGAAGGGCGCGGAGCTGGTCCGCAGCGACGGGACCCTCATCTTCCGCGATACGGTATCGGTGACCGTGGCCGTGGGCACCACCACGGTGATCAAGCAGGGGACGGTGGCGCCCGCCACCATCGCCGACATTTCAGTCGGCCAGCGCGTGATGGTGTTCGGGACGCTCGACGCGCCCGGGACCTCGATGAACGCGACGGCAGGCCTGGTGCGAATGCTCGTCACGCAGCTGAACGGCACGGCTACCAGCGTCGGAGCCGGCGTCGTCGGCATGTCGCTCGCGCGAATCGACGGACGCCCGGTGTCGCTGTTCAATTTCTCCCTCACCGGCACGCCCGGCAACGACGCCGACCCGACGGCGTACGTGGTGGCTACGGGCTCGCTCCCGCTGACCGGGATCGGCAACGGCACGCCTCTCAAGGTGCGCGGCTTCCCGGTTTCCTTCAACACGGCGGGGACGGCGGGCGATTTCACCGCCGTCACGCTGATCGACGTCACCAACTCGCCGGCGGCGCTCGCCGTCGGCTGGCCAGCGCTCGAGCCTGCCCCGTTCACGTTCATCGCGGGAGGCGTGTCGGTGAACCTGACCAACGCCGGCGCGCTCCACGACGTGTTCCGCGACGGCGTCGACACGACGCTGCTCACGACCGACTCGCCCAAGGTGCTGACGAACCAGGGACGCGGGCTGTTCGTGATCGGAATCGACGGCACGATCGAGGTGTTCACGCAGTTCGCCGCGTTCCAGCAGGCGGTGCAGAGCGCGCTCGGCTCCGGCAGGCAGGCGCGCGGCTTCGTCGCGGCGGGGGGTACCGGATCCTACGTCGACGCCAGCAAGACGCTCACGGCGGGCGTGATGGCGGTCGCGCTTCACTAGGCGTCAATCGACGCGGATACCCGCGTCCCGGATCACCTGGGCGTAGCGGCGCACCTCGGCTGCGAGAAAGGCGCCGAATGCCTCCGGCGTGCTCTCGTAAGGCTCGAAGCCCAGGCCGATCAGGCGCTCGCGCAGATCGGCCGACGCGAGGGCCTTGCCCATCGACGCGTTCACGAGGGTGACGATCTCGCGAGGCGTGCCCGCGGGCGCGATAAAGCCGGCGACGCTGGGGATGTCCACGCCCGCGACGCCCGCCTCGCCCAGCGTGGGCACGCCCGGGACGAGCGGCGAAGGTTTTGCCGTCGTGACCGCGAGCGCCCTCAACCTGCCGCTTCTCACCTGCGGCATGACCGCGACATCGGCGAACGTGAGATCGACTTCTCCGCTTACCAGCGCCGCCAGCGCGGGGGCCATCCCCTTGAACGGGATGTGCACCATCCGGATTCCGGCGGCGCGCGCGAACATCTCCGCCGCGAGGTGGGGCGAGGCGCCGTTGCCCGACGAAGCGTAGTTGAGCTCTCCGGGCCTCGCCCGGGCTAGCTCGACCAACTCGCGCACGCTGCGCGCCTTCGTGTTCGGATTCACCACCAGGATGAAGGGCGAGAGCGAGATCGTGCCGAGCGCGGCAAAGCTCTTCACCGCGTCGTAGGAGAGATTGCGGTAGAGGTTCGCCGAGGCCGCGTGCGAGATCGCCCCGCAGAACAGGATCGTGTAGCCGTCGGGCGGGCTGGACGCGACATAGGCCGCCGCGATAGTCGTGCCCGCGCCCGGCTTGTGCTCGAGCACCACCGGCTGGCCCCAGATCCCCGAGAGCTTCTCCGACATGCTGCGCGAGGCTGCGTCGGCGGAGCCGCCCGGCGGAAAAGGCACGATGACGCGAACGGGCTTTGCAGGGTAGGCTTGCGGCAAGGCTGCGGCCGCGTGCAGGGCGGCGGCCAATGCTGCGAGTGGAATCAGCGCGCGCATCGAAAGCGCTCGCCCGCCAGCTTCAACCCCTCGGCCCGCCCGCGCTCTTGCCGGAGTGAGCGGGCGCCTCGGCGAAAGCCTGGATTGCAGCAGCAGGGCGCGCGGACTGCACGCCCACGGGCGCCGGGGCGCGCACCGGCTGCGCTGCTCCCATCTTCGCCCAGGTCGGGTCGGGCAGCTCGACGAAGGCCTGCTTCAGGCGCTGGCCCCAGGTGCGGCTCACCATCTGGAAATACTCGTTGTCCGGGCCGATGGTCACGAAGCGCGTAACGCGCAGCGAATCGGCCTCGTAGCACAGCAGGTCGAGCGGCAGTCCCACCGAGAGATTCGAGCGCAGCGTCGAGTCCATCGACACGAGCGAGCACTTCGCCGCCTCGTCGAGTGTCGTGTCGGGCCGCACCACCCGGTCGATGATGGGTTTGCCGTACTTCGACTCCCCGATCTGGAAGTACAGGTTCTCTTCCTGCGCCTCGATGAAGTTGCCCGCCGAGTAGATCTGGAAGAGGCGGCAACGCTCGCCGCGGATCTGCCCGCCGAAGATGAGCGTGCAGACGAACTCGATGCCCTGCTTTTTCAGTGATTCGGAGTCGCGGTCGTAGACCTTGCGTACCGCATTGCCGACGACCGCTGCGGCGTCGTGCATGGAAGGCGCGTTCCACACGCTCGGGCCGTCGCCCGGCTCCATCACCAGCTGGCGCACCGACTGGGTGACCCCGAGATTGCCCGAGGTGAGCAGCACCATGCAGCGGTCGCCCGGCCGCTCGAACACCGTCATCTTGCGGAACGTACCGATCTGGTCGACGCCCGCGTTGGTGCGCGAGTCGGAGAGGAACACCAGGCCCGCGTTCAATCGCAGGGCGACGCAATAGGTCATGCCCGGTTCCCGGAAAAACGATGGAGCATTGTATTACACGAGCGCTCGATCATTGGTTCGCGAGCACCGACACCTGCACGCGCAGGGATTCCTCGCCGCCGCCGGTACGCACGCCCCGGACCGGCGCGGCCGAAAGGTAATCGCGACCGATCGCGAGGCGGCAATGCTGCTCGCGCGCGAGCTCGCGGTGCGTGACGTCCACGCTGACCCAGCCTTCGCCCTCGATCCAGACCTCGGCCCAGGCGTGACTCGCAGCCTGATCGCTGTGGCCGGGATCGACGTAGCCGCTTACGTAGCGCGCCGGAACGCCCGCCGCGCGGCAGCACGCGATGAAGAGGTGGGCATGGTCCTGGCACACCCCGCGCCCCATCTCCAGGGCATGCGCCGCAGTGCTCGTCACCTCGGTGATGCCGCTCTCGTAGGCGACCGCCGAGCAGATGCTCTCGGCGAGCGCGAGGAAGTCGGCCGCGCGATCCTTCTTCCGCAGGTTCCGCCCCGCAAACTCTCGCACCGGCTCGTCCGCGGCCGTGAGCGGCGTCGCGACGGCGAAGACCAGTGGCGATAGCTCGCGGTCGGCGTGGTCCGCGCCGCTTGCAATCGCGCCGATATCGACGCTCCCCGTGACGACGACGCGGATCGCGTCGTGCGGCGCCGTGAGCACCATGGTGTGCGTGACATTGCCGTATGCGTCGGTGAAGCGCTGCAGCCTTCCCGGCGCGTCGATCCGCCAGTTGAGCACGCGCTGGTGCGGCTCGATACGCGGCGTCAGGCGCAGCTGCTGGATGCTGTAGTGCGCCGGCGTGGTGTAGCGATACGCGGTCTCGTGGCGGATGCTCAGGCGCATGGAGCAGGTCGGCTTCAGGCGGTCGCGAGCGGAACGAGAAAGTCGCGACTGACGCGGTCGGCGAGGTCGTTCACGCGCTGGAGGAAAACGGTGAGATAGGCGTGCAGTCCGTGGTGCAGGATCACGTCGATGCGGCCGTATTGCAGGTCGGCCTGGAGCAGTCCGGCGCGCCGCTCGGTCTCGCGGGAGAGGGCGTTGCCGACTTGCGCGAGGTTCGCGACCACGTCGTTCATGCAGCTCGCCAGCGACCGCGGCATGTCGGCACGCAGGATCAGCAGCTCCGCGACGCGCGCCGGGGTGATCGTGTCGCTGTAGACCTTGCGATACACCTCGAACGCCGAGACCGAGCGCAGGATCGCGGCCCAGTGATAGAAATCGATCGAGCGGCCGTCCGCGTGCTCTTCCACGGCGCCGGCTTCGGCCTGGTCGGCGAGCGCGTGGAAGCGCACGTCGAGGATACGCGCCGTGTTGTCGGCGCGCTCGAGAAAGGTGCCGAGGCGCGAGAAATACAGCGCCTCGTCGCGCAACATGGTCCCGACCGTGACGCCGCGCGAGAGATGCGAGCGATACTTCACCCATTCGAAGAATTGCCCCGGGTCGCGCTCGACCGTGCCGAGCCGCGCCTTCAGCTCGAGCCAGGTCGAGTTGATCGTCTCCCACACCTCGGTGGTGAGGGTGCCGCGCACCGCGCGCGCGTTCTCGCGCGCCGCGTTCAGGCACGAGGCGATGCTCGAAGGGTTCGAGGGATCGCGCGTCATGAAAGCGAGCAGCGACTGTGCGGCGAGCCGCTCGAAGCGCGTGTCGTACTGCGGCTGCAATTCGCAGATGCCGAGTATGCCGCGCCACAGGAGCTCGACGCTCGCCTCGGATTGCGGCAGCAGCGAAGTCTGCAGGGTGACGTCGAGCATGCGCGCAGTGTTTTCCGCCCGCTCGGTGTAGCGGGCCATCCAGAAGAGGTGGTCGGCGGTTCGCGATAGCATGTGCTATTCGAACGAGGGGATACTCCCCTCGTTGCTCCCCGACTTTAGTCTAGGACCTTTTTTCATTCGAGGACCCAGGTATCCTTGGTCCCGCCGCCCTGCGAGGAATTGACCACCAGCGAGCCCTCGCGCAGCGCGACGCGCGTCAGGCCGCCGCGCACGATGGTGATGCTTTTCCCGGAGAGCACGAACGGCCGCAGGTCGATGTGGCGCGGCGCGACGCCGGCCTCGACGAAGGTCGGGCACGCGGAGAGGGCGAGCGTCGGCTGAGCGATGTAGTTCTCGGGCTGCGCGCACAGGCGCGCGCGGAAGCTCTCGATCTCGGCCCGGGTCGCAGCGGGCCCCACCAGCATGCCGTAGCCTCCCGCGCCGTGCGTTTCCTTCACCACCAGCTCGGGGAGATGCGCCAGCACGTGGCTCAGGTGTTCCTTCTTGCGGCACTGCCAAGTCGGCACGTTCCTGAGAAGCGGCTTTTCGTCGAGATAGAACTTGATCATGTCCGGCACGTACGGATAGACCGACTTGTCGTCGGCGACCCCGGTGCCGATCGCATTGGCGAGCGTGACGCGCCCGGCGCGGTACACCGAGAGCAACCCGGGCACACCGAGCGAGGAGTCGGGGCGGAACGCGAGCGCGTCGAGAAAATCGTCGTCGATGCGCCGGTAGATGATGTCGACGCGCTTGGGTCCGCGGGTGGTGCGCATGAATACCTGCTCGTCCTCGACG
>Ga0137410_10001592_pt1 | contig 15470 bp, 9 predicted proteins | sample CZODoug1_16funga_FD_108878 | JGI IMG/M metagenome (GOLD analysis project Ga0137410, IMG submission 108878) | Vadose zone soil fungal communities from Angelo Coast Range Reserve, California, USA - CZODoug1_16fungal (Illumina Assembly) | ecosystem: Environmental > Terrestrial > Soil > Vadose zone... | reverse complement strand
GTTTGTGAATCCAGCTTGACGGAACAATCCGCACCATTCCTCGGCAGAAAGGAGGTGCGTGGGCACGGCGAGAAGGCTTCCCCACTGGTGACAATGCGGATTGTCGCGGTAGTAGTTGATCAAGATCCACGCCGACCCGCTATCGCGGAGCACACGAAAAATGTCTTTAACCCCCGGTGCGGGATCAGGCCAGTAGTACGACGACTCGACCGAAATCACATGCGAGAAAAAATGCGGCTGCCAGGGGATTTGCGTCACTTCTCCTGTGACGAACATCAAATTGTCAAAGTCCGCGCTGGCCCGCCGCGCGTGACGGATCATTTCATCCGAAATGTCCATCCCCACCACGCGCCCCTCGGGCACCAGCTTCGCCAGCCGCCGCGACAACCATCCCGCACCGCAGCCCACGTCCAGGACGTTGTCCGTCGGGGCGAGCCGCATCTCCTCCAGCACCGGCAGCGTGATGGGCAGGTGATCCTGCTCCATCCCTTCGCCGCGCCCGGCTTCCGCCCAGCGGTCAAACTCCTCGCGAAGAGAAATCGGGAGATCAGAGGGAGCCATGAGAACAGAGGGCGAGCAGGTTACGCTCAATCAGTTTCTCTGCGACTGGGTCCACCACGAAACCCAGCGTTTCGAGAGCTGTCGCGCCCAGGACAGCCTCTTCGCCAGGCTCTCCGAAAGCTACTGGCACCGGAGCTTTTCTTCCGTCAATGGTCAATAGCACTGCAGTAGTGTCACGCTCTAGTACGCGACCATCCGCGAGTGAGAACGGCAGCCGCGAAAAAGCAGTCACGCCCAGCCTTTGAAGAATTTCCCGGGGGATCCAAGACAAAGTAGCGCCAGTATCAGTATCCACCAATAAAGAGATTTCCTCCGTCCGGCTGGGAGCAGCCAGATTCGCCAGGGTCACTGTCACATCAAACATGCCCATTTGCAAATTTCCGCCCAGTTCGTCAGGCGCCTTGCACTTTGGCGAGCAGCTCGACGAACTTCTGTTTGCGCTCGGCCTGGTCGTGGCCGCCTTCGGCGTCGGCCATTTGCGTGATGTTCATCGAGCAGAACTTCGGCCCGCACATGGAGCAGAATTTCGCTTCCTTGTAGAAATCATCAGGCAAATTTTCGTCATGCATGGCTTTCGCGGTCGGCGGATCGAGCGAAAGCTCAAACTGTTTGTTCCAGTCAAACAAAAACCGCGCATAGCTCAGCGCATCGTCGCGGTCGCGCGCACCGGGCCGGTGTCGCGCCACGTCCGCGGCGTGCGCTGCAATCTTGTACGCAATCACGCCCTGCTTCACGTCCTCCGGGTTCGGCAGCCCCAAGTGCTCCTTCGGCGTCACATAGCAAAGCATCGAAGCTCCATGCCACCCGATCATCGCCGCGCCAATCGCGCTGGTAATGTGGTCGTAACCCGGCGCGATGTCGATTACCAGCGGCCCCAGGGTGTAGAACGGCGCCTCGTGGCACCATTCCATCTCTTTATCCACCTGCTCCTTGATCTTGTCCATTGGCACGTGCCCGGGCCCTTCGATCATCACCTGGACGTCGTGCTCCCATGCCTTTTTCGTCAGTTCGCCCAGCACCTTCAACTCGGCGAACTGCGCTTCATCGCTCGCATCCGCGATGCAACCCGGCCGCAGGCCATCGCCAAACGAAAAGCTCACGTCGTGCTTCTTGAAAATCTTGCAAATTGCCTCGATGTTTTCGTACAGGAAATTCTGCTTTTTGTGATGCTCCATCCAGTGCGCCATCAGCGATCCGCCGCGGCTCACAATCCCCGTAATCCGTTTGCGCACCAGCGGCACGTGCTCGCGCAACACACCAGCGTGAATCGTCATGTAATCGACGCCTTGCTCGGCTTGCTCTTCAATCACCTCGCGCATCAATTCGAACGTCAAGTCCTCCGGCCGCCGCACTCGCGAAATCGCTTCATACACCGGGACGGTTCCCACCGGCACCGGCGATGCCTCAATGATCGCCTTCCGAATTACAGGAATGTCGCCGCCCGTCGAAAGGTCCATCACCGTGTCCGCGCCGTAATGCACGGCGTGATGCAGCTTTTTCAGCTCTTCATCAATGTTGGAAGACGTGGAGGAATTCCCAATGTTCGCGTTGATCTTGCACTTGCTCGCGATACCGATGGCCATCGGTTCCAGGTTGCGATGATTCACGTTCGCGGGAATGATCATCCGCCCGCGCGCCACTTCGCTGCGAATCAGTTCCGGCTCCAGCTTTTCGCGCTTGGCAACGTACTCCATCTCCTCGGTGATTACGCCCTGTCGCGCAAAATGCATTTGCGAAACGTTCCTGTTGCCGTTCGTTGCGGCCACGGCCGCTTCCCGTTTTTCAATCCAGCGTTCGCGCACTCCCATAAAACCCCCTCAGAAACCGTAGCCCGCGCCTGGTGGCAAAAAATCGTCTCAAATCGCGGCCCTGCAGCTTGAACTCGAATTATGGCACCTGGGGATGGTGGCGGCAACTTCGCGCATTGGCGACTAAAACTGTCCCAGGTCCAACGTCACTGCCGGATCACTCCTGCACAACGCGGAAGAATCCAATTCGCGGCAGCACGTGTAGCCGCTGAGCGCCATCGTCAAGTCCAGATCCGCCACCAGATTCAGCAAAACCTCGCGGACGCCTTCTTCGCCAGCCACGGCAAGCCCCCACATATAAGGCCGGCCAAGCAGCACGGCTCTTGCGCCCAGCGCGAGCGCTTTGAAAACGTCCGCGCCGCGGCGAATCCCGCTGTCAAACAGCACCGGCACACGCCCGTTCACTTCGCGCACCACGCTTGGAAGTGCATCCAGCGCCCCGACCCCGCCGTCCACTTGGCGCCCGCCGTGATTCGAAACGATGATTGCGTCCACCCCCGCGTCCAGCGCCAGCGCCGCATCGTTTGCATGCAGAATCCCCTTCAGAATGATCGGTACGCGCGTGTGCTGCCGCAAGAATCCTATGTCCTTCCACGTGAGCGCCGGATTCGAAAACAAGCTGCCCCACAATTGAATCGCCGCCATCGGATTCTGTTCCGGCGTTTGCGCCAACAGACTGCGAAAGACCGGATCGCTGAAATAATTCGCCAGCCCCTGTCCTTGCATAAACGGCAAATAGCCATGGTGCAGGTCGCGTTCACGCCAGCCCAGCGAATGCGTATCCAGCGTCACGACCAGACCCGAATATCCCGCGCGTTCCGCGCGTTGGACCATGCTGGCCGTCAGGTCGGGATTCTTTCCCCAATACAATTGGAACCACCGCGGTGACTCCGCTACCTTCCCCGCCTCTTGCGCAACCTCTTCGATCGTCCGGCTCGACATCGTGCTCAGCACAAACGGCAATCCCAGCGACGCCGCGGCTCGCGCGCTCGCCCCATCCGCGTCCTTATGAACAATTTCCTGAACGCCGACGGGCCCCAGAAAAATCGGCGCAGGCAATCGCGCGCCAAGTACTTCCACGCTCAAATCGCGCTTCGCAACATCGCGCAGCATCCGCGGCACGATCCGGCAGTGGTAGAACGCTTCGCGGTTTGCGCGCATGGTGTCTCCGCCGCCCGCTCCGCCCGCCACGTAGTCGTACGCCCGGGGCAAAAGAATCTCCTTCGCCTTCTGCTCCAACAATTCCAGCGGCACTGGCACTGACGGTTTCCCGCCGCCGAGCCCCAGCGCGTAAATCTCCAGTTCGCGCTCCGGACCTGTCGGCAACGCACTCGGCTTTTTCGATTCGCCCATATCGAGGCGCGATTATACATGGGCGGGAACTTGCGATTGGAAACCCACGCTTGGCGTAGCAAAGATAGTACTTGACAGTTGGCGAAATAAAAGCGAATACTGCAAACCGCATCGCGTGCGCCTTTTCCATCCCGAGCGCTAGCAATTTCGGCCAGGAACGAGAACTATGGCAACTTTGGCGCCACCGGTCCCCAAGCAAAACTTCCCGCAGCAAGCGGCTGGCTGCTTTTCCGAGGCTTTGCACCACTATTGGGGCTACGATTCCTTCCGCCCCGGCCAGGAAAACATCGTACGCAGCATCGCCTCAGGGCGCGACGCCTGCGTCGTCATGCCCACCGGCGGCGGCAAATCGCTCTGCTACCAATTGCCTGCCGTGCTCGACGCCAAACGCACGGTCGTTGTGGTCTCCCCCCTGATCGCTCTCATGCAGGACCAAGTCGCCCAGCTCGAACAAATGGGCATCCCCGCCGGCTTTCTCAATAGCTCGCTTTCCGGCGACGCTCGCGGCGTGATCCTTCGCAGCGCCAGCCAGGGTGAATACCGCCTCCTCTATCTCTCGCCCGAACGCATCGCCCTCGACGGCACGCCCGCGTGGCTCGGCCGCGTGCCCGTCTCTTTCTTCGCCATTGACGAAGCCCATTGCATCTCCGAATGGGGACACGATTTCCGCCCCGAGTATCGCCAGCTTAGCCGGTTGCGCGAACTTTTTCCCGACCGTCCGATCGCCGCTTTCACCGCTAGCGCCACGCAGCGCGTCCGCCACGACATCATCGAGCAGCTCCGCCTCCGCGATCCCTTCAAGCACATCGCCAGCTTTCGCCGCCCCAATCTGCGGTACATTGTTCGCCAGTGCGACGCCAGAACACAAAATGAATTGCTGCTCCGCGCTGTCAAGCAAGTCACGGACGGCAGCCTCATCGTGTACGCCCCCACCGTCGCCCGCGTTGGAGACACCGTCGATTTCCTTGAGGAAAACGGCATCGCCGCCATCGGCTATCACGGCCAGATGGAAAGCGCCGCCCGCCGCGAGAACCAGGAAAAATGGATGGCTGATGAAGTGCGCGTCATGGTCGGCACCATGGCCTTCGGCCTCGGCATTAATAAAGCTGCTGTGCGCGCGGTGATTCATCTCTCGCTCCCGAAGAGCGTCGAGCAGTATTACCAGGAGGCGGGCCGCGCCGGCCGCGATGCTCTCCCCGCCGATTGCTTTCTCTTTTGGCAAAAGAAAGACACTGGCCTGCACGCCTTCTTCATCGGCAAAATCGAAGATCCCGGCGAAAAGGAACGTGCCTGGCAGCGCTACCACGAAGTCGACCGTTTCGTTCAATCCAAAGAGTGCCGCCAGCACCACGTCTGCCGTCACTTCGGCGAATCTCCCAAGTGGGACTCCTGCGGCAATTGCGACGCCTGCGCGGCCGCGCCGGACTGGCTGGAAATTGAGCTGCAAACTCCACGAAGTAGGCGCGGCGTCACACGAAAACCGGAGTCAACACGCTCGGTCGTCCCACTTTCTGCTGCGTCTCCTGAATTGAACTCTGTCGATGGGGAATTGAAGGAGTACCTCCGCGAATGGCGGCGCATTACGGCCAGAGAAAAGGGAGTCGCAGCCTTCGTCGTCCTCCACGATTCCGCCTTAGTGGATTTGTGCCTCGCCAAGCCCTCGACTCTCCAGGAGCTCCGCCGCGTCTCCGGCTTCGGCGACAAGAAAGTCGAAATGTACGGCAAAGAAATTCTGGACGCTCTGCGCCGCTTCCGACAGGGTGAGCGCGCCAGCAACGAAGGGAAGCCGGAGGCATCTTCGCCGGCCAAGGAGACTCAGCGGTTGCTCGAAGAAGGCCGCACCTTCACTGAAATCGCCCAAATCCGCGGACGCCGGGTACAAGCCGTCATTGAAATGGTGGCAAAGTTGATCGAAAGAGGCGACGTGGAGTACCAACTCGATTGGCTACCTGCCGAGCGTTACAACCAGATCGCCGACGCCTGCCAACAGTTCGGAACGGACCGCCTGAAGCCCCTTAAGGGAGCCCTTCCGCCCGAAATCCCCTACGAAGAAATCCGCCTCGTCATAGCTCGCCTCCGCACCGAAACATCGAAGGTGGCTTGATTCGGCGATCAGACCGGCAAAGTAGATTTTTGGGACCTTCTTCGTTCAGCATGCGTCGCCATTCAATCCCCAGCGCGACCGTTCAATGCTTGATTTCTGCGTTTCAATGGAAACTACTTATCCGGCCCTGTCGCGGCCCGCCCGCGTCACTCCGCTCTTCACTATCCACCGGCGGGCAGAATGCGCTACCCTCTGCCCGACAATCCGCTATTTGGATTTAAACGAGGCCAGCGAACATTTTCGCCAATGCCAGCAAGCCCAACTCTACGCGCGCGGCCCTGCGCAAAGCCACGCTGCTGCCGTTCGTCTTTGTGATGTACGCCTACGCGACTGGCGGCCCCTTCGGCCTGGAAGACATGGTCACCACCAGTGGGCCCGGGTTGACGCTGCTCTATCACCTCTTCATTCCGTTTTTCTGGTGCATTCCCGTTTCGCTCGTTGCCGCGGAGCTGACCACCGCGATTCCCGTCGAGGGCGGATTCTACCGCTGGGTGCGCTCGGCTTTCGGCGATTTCTGGGGATTTCAGGCTGGCTGGTGGAACTGGAGCGCTTCGTTCCTGCTGGCAGCCGCCTACGCTGTGCTGACCACGGACTACCTGAGCTTTTTTTTCCCGGCGATTGTGGGATGGAAGCACTACCTGGTGAGCTTGCTCATCATTGCGGTGATCGCCTGGATCAACGTGCGCGGCATTCAGCTGGTTGGCGCAGTTTCCACGGTGCTGGAACTGTTCGTGCTTCTGGTGGTCGCGGCGCTATGCGTGATCGCGGCAACAAAGTGGCAGCACAATCCGTTCACTCCGCTGGTGCCTCCGCATGTTCCGTCATTTCAGGTTTTCGGCGCCGGACTGGCGCTCGGTTTGTGGCTCTATTCCGGCTACGAGCAGGTGTCCAGCGTGGCGGAGGAAGTGGAAAATCCGCAGCGGAATTATCCGATCGCGCTGGCAATCGTCGTGCCGCTTTCGATGGCGACGTATTTTCTGCCTACGATGTTCTCGCTTGCCGCGCTCGGCGATTGGCAGAAGTGGCACACCGGATATTTTTCCGGCGCGGCGGCGCTGATTGGAGGGCCGTGGCTCGGATTTGCGATGACCATCGCGGCCATGGTAACGAACGTTTCGCTGCTGAACGCCACGGTGCTGACCAGCACGCGCATGCCTTCCACCATGGCGGAAGACGGTTACCTGCCAGTAGCATTTTCAGCGCAGCATCCGCGCTACGGTACGCCCTGGATCGCCATCGTCGTGTCCTCGATTATTTACGCGCTGCTGGCGCAGAAAACGATGGTGCAGCTTCTGACCGTCTACGTTTGGTTGCGCATCGGCGTAACGGTCTTGACAGTGCTGGCTTCGTGGCGCCTGCGCGAAACGCAGCCGGATTTGACGCGGCCTTTTCGTATCCCCTGGGGCCGCGCCGGACTGCTCTATGTGATCATTGCGCCGCTGGCGATGAGCGTCGTCGCGCTGGTGGCCAGCGACCCATTCGCGCGGAAATGGGGACCTGTGCCGGTGCTGCTCGGGCCGGCCATGTATTTTGTGCTTCGAAAATTACGGGCGGAAAAAATCAACGCGGGCCCGCAGACTACGTGAGGAAATCGAGAATTCTGTACCACGCGCCGGCGAGGGGAAGCGCCCAGGTGTTGCCGCTGCGCAAACCAAATGGAGCAGCGGGAAACTTGATGCTGTCGAAGGGAATGTCATTGGGATCGCCGCAGATGAGGTCGGCAAGTTTCGCGCCGAACCACGTTGCGGCAGCGACGCCGTGGCCGGCAAAGCCTGCGGCGAAATACATGCCGTCGAGTTTTCCCGCGTGTGGCATAACGTCCAGGGTGAAATCGAGCGTGCCTCCCCAGACGAATTCAATTTTGGTATCGCGAAGTTGCGGGTACACGCCGATCATGCCACGGCGGAGAATTTCGGCGCTCTGGCGCACGGTGTTTTCCGTTTCGGGGAAAAACGCGGCGCGGCCTCCGAAGAGCATGCGATTGTCCGGCGTGAGGCGGTAGTAGTAGAGAAAATGTTTCGAGTCGTAGATCATACGGTTGCGGGGGCTGAGTTCGCGCGCCAGGTCGGCGGGCAGAATTTCCGTGGCGATGATGTACGAACCGATGGGAATGATTTTTTTTTGCAGCGCGGGCGTTGCTTCGGTCGTGTACGCGCCGCTAGCGAGAATTACTTCGCGTGCAGTGAGGTCGCCTCTTGAAGTATACACGCGGAATTTGCGCGCGCCGTTGATGGAGGTGGCTTCGACTCTTTCCACCCGCGTGTGGTCATAGAGGCATGCACCAGCACGCTGCGCCGCGCGGGCAAGGCCGGCAACGTAGCGCGCGGGATTTAAGCCGGCGCTGGCATCGTCGACCATGCCGCCGAAATAGATGTCCGAGCCGATCTCATTTCGCAGCTCTTTTTTTGGAATAATGCGCAGCTCGTGATTGAATTCTCGCTGGATGAGCGCGGCAGATTCTTCGTAGCCATCGAAGTGCGCCTGCTTGCAGGCCACTTCCAGGTGGCCGCAGCGCGAGAAGTTACAGTCGATGTTTTCTTCGCGAGTGATTGTCTCGACGCAATCGATCGACTCAAGCGACGCCGAATACATTTTGCGGACGACTTCGATGCCATAGCGTTTGATCGGTGTCGGCACCGGCAGCTTCATGCCGGTAAGGACCATGCCGCCGTTACGGGAGCTGGCGCCCCAACCGAATGTTTCGGCTTCGAATACGGCGACGTTCACTCCGCGTTTTGCGAGCGTGCGCGCCGCGGAGAGGCCGCAGTAGCCGCCGCCGACCACAGCGACCTCAACGGAATCGGGGAGTTCGGACGAGGCGGCGACGGGAGGCGAATCGACAGTAGCCGCCCAGAAATTTTCCTCTTGAATGGACATGGAATGAATTGGCGCGGAAAGATTCTAGCATTGAGGAGTGGTTGGAAAACAGTCATTGGGATGGACAAAAAAAGAGACGGCAGCGAATAAAGGCGAGGCTGCCGTCTCCATGTCTGGACTTTCTTCTTTTGTAGAACTTGTGCGAGCTATTCTTCGTCGCCGTCTAGGCCGTCTGTCGGCGTGAGGGTGCCGAAGAGGCCGTCCTGTTCGTTGTTGATACCGGCGGTGAAAAACAAAGTGTTGGCCGGTCCGGCAGTCGCGTCATTGCCGAAGGTCAGCGACCACAAGCCGTCGATGGTCACGAGCGAGTCGTCGGGGTTCCTCACCCAGCCGATGAATTTGTGGGTGAAGCCGTTGAACGCGGCGATCCAGCCGCTGCGGAAATTGCCGACGAGGATGGCGTTGCTGAACTCGCCGAAATCGCGAGTGGTCCACACAACGCCCCAGGGGGCATTGAACCAATCGCCGTGCTCGAGGTTGCCGATGTGCTTGCCGGCCGGAGTGAAGAGTTCGACGAAGCCGAAGCCGGCGCCCCCCACGGGATCGTGCCGAGGCCCGTCCTGCTTGGCGTAGGTAACGAAGAGCGTGCCACCGATGTTTTGAATGTTGAACGGCGCGAACCCGCGCGGGATTCTTTCAGTGTCACGGTCGTGATCGCCATCGCTGTCGGGATCGAAAGCATCTTCGCCGAGATGGACGCGCTTGAAATTGGTGTCGTAAACTTCCACTTTAGCGGAACGGAAATTCGTGACGTAGAGAAATTTGTTGCCGTTGATTTCGCCGGAGGTCGCGCCTTTGTAGACGGCACCGTTCGCGGAACCTTTATCGGAGTTGTCAACTACGAGAACGGCGTTCTGTCCGCCGGCCCATCCGGAGATCGTTCCATCTTCTGTCGCGAAAATGAAGATAGCGGATTTGCCGGGAGCGATCAGGAAATCAGTGGGACTGCCATTGAAGACTACGCCTGTAGGGGTCGACAGCGTTCCCGCCGGTGAACTGTTCGGCGGTGGAACGGTGACGGTGCCAGTGCCGTTAATTGGAATAATGGCGCCAGCTCCCGTGTAGAGAGTGGAAGTGCCGGAGTTGTTGTTGCCGACCCACCAAGGGCTTCCGGGACGCGTGGGAGTAGTGGAGGAGCGGGTGAGACCCCAAGGATTCTTCAGGTTGGGGTCGGTGGTCGGGGCCATGCCCGCGATGTCAGAGACGAGGTTCGTTTGTTTGTAGTGTTGCGCTTGCGTAACTGCAGGGAGCAAGAAAAGCGAAAGAGCCACTACTGGAAGAGACTTCCAGGGCTTACTTGTGGACAGCATTTGAGAATCCTTCCAAAGCGAGATTTTCGATGCGAAACACGTCCCAGTGCTCGCAGACGAACTTCCGGCTTGTGGACTCCGAAGCATTGGATGCAAGCCGCATTCCAAGGTTAGATGGAGATTCTGGAATTACGGAGATTGAGAGCAAGGAACTTGCGAGAAAAAGATGTGCGACGCAAATGGTCAAGCTCCAAAAATCTGAATCAATGCACCGGAGTACATACTGAACTTTGGACGGATTTATTCCACGATTCGAATGGCGGCAGAGACGAATACTGCAAGCGAGTGGGAAAGCTGTTTAAGCGGTACGAAGGACAATCAGGCTGATTTCGGGAGGGACGCCCAGGCGTACTGGAGCGCCCACGGTGCCCAGGCCGCGATTCACGTAGATATGAGCCATTGGGCCCGAAGCGGAGGCGAAGAGCGAAGGGCTAAACGCGCGAGTGGCAGACGCGTTCGAAGCCGCACGGTCAGTGGGGGCAGGCGCAAAGAACGGACGCTGGTAAAGGCCGGCGATGTAGTCGGTGATGAAGCGCGCAGGGCTGAGGCGATGATCAAGGATTTCGACCTGGATCTGCCCGCCATGCGTATGACCGGCGAGAGAAAGCTCGATACCGAGTTCAGCAGCGCGATTGAACGTATTGGGATTGTGCGAAAGGAGAATGTTGGGCATGTCGCGCCGAACGAGGGGTTCGACGCCAGCTAGGGTCTGTTGGCGCTGTCCGCGGGGAGTGCGCTCGCGCTGGTAATCAACGCCGAGGAGATTGAATGAGGCGCCCTTGAAACGAATTTGCGCGTTTTCGTGGCGCAGCATTTTCATGCCCGCCTGGGAGTAGAGATATGCGGCTTCATCTTCCGCGCGCGCGTAAATTTCATGGTTGCCGTTGCAGCCCCACGTGCCAAGGGGAGCGTAGAGGCGGCGAACTTCTTCCACGCAATCGGCGATGGGATCGCCCGAGCCGGTGATGAGATCGCCAGTGACGACGGCAAGGTCAGCGCCGAGATCGTTGGCCATATCCACGGCGCGGCGCACTTGTGCGCGGGACATATAACCGCTGAGGTGAATGTCGCTGATCTGCACAATCTTCATGCCATCGAGAGCGGCCGGCAAATTGGGCAAGGGAATCTCGACGCGGCGGACCTGGTAGTTGAGGCGCTCGGCGGCAAAGCCGTACATGGCGCCGAGGAAAGGAGCGGCACCCGCGGCAGCAGTCGCGGCGCGGAAGAAGTAGCGGCGGCCGGGATCGGCAACGATCTCGGCAGCGGCCGGCGAGGACTGCGCGGCAGGCCCGGTGACGAGTTTTTTCGCCGTTGCGGCATGCAGCCAACGCCAGAGGCGCTCCAACGCATGAACCGTCTTAACGGCGAGAAAAGCGAAGAGTGCGCTGAAAAACCACAGACCGGTAAGCACGGTCATTCCCGAGCTTTGCCGGGCGAAGCCGCCGCGGCCGAAGATCAAACCCTGAGCCATCGTGACAATGACCAGGAGGAGAAGAACAACATAGACCAGACGGGCGGCGACGCGAAGTGGAAGACGACCCCAATGCGAGGTGACGCGCCAGAGAGCGCGGTACCAGAAGCGCTGCGAAAGATACAGCATCGTCAGGATGCTCAAAGCAATAGCGATGCGCAGCAGCAAAAAGTTCCAATTCACGGCAACGGCGCCCCCAGCGCAAAATATAAGCTTACCATGCGGGGCCAGGGAATTTTGCATGACGAAGGCGCCTTGACTGCGTAAGATAAACCCCCGCGGAAGACCAGGTGGACTGTACCAATGAACTAGATTTGGGGAAACGCCTGCCGGAGCGGCGCGTCTGAAGAAAAGAACGCTCCGGCCCGTTCGGGGCGTAACGGAGGAGAGAAAAATGAAGAAGCTCAAGTGGGTGGCGGGGTTGGCGTTGGCCATGGGGTTGGTGGTGCTTCCAGGGGTGGCGCAGGAGGCGGCAAAGAAGGAACCGCCGAAGCCGGCGCCGAGCCCTTCGCAGGCGGTGCTGGAACAGTGGAACGAGATTGGGCGGAAATTGATCATCATCGCGGAGGATTTGCCGGAGGATAAGTACGACTACAAGCCGAACCCGGATTCGAGAACGTTTCGAGGGGTGCTGCTGCATGTTTCCGCGTCCATGTATTACTTTACGGACAGCGCGCTGGGGAAAAAGCCGCGTTATCCAGATGATCCCAAGCCAGCCGACTTGAAGATCAACAATAAGGCGGACTTGGTGACGTTTGTGAAGCAATGCGTGAGCGACGGCGCGGACGCGATCAAAGCAAAGGGCGACAAGGGACTGAATGAAGCGGTGAATGACGGTGGCCCCCACTTGGACCGGCTGTATGACCTGGCTTACGGGTTGATCGAACACTCCGGAGAGCACTACGGCAACCTGGTGGTGTATTACCGGACCAATGGGATGGTGCCGCCGGAGTCGAGGCCGAAGAAGTAGATGATTTCGTTTCGCTCTTCGAACGATAAGGAGGGTACGGATCTCTGCACCGTGCCCTCAACTTCTTGGTAGCATTTGTAGCAGCCAAATCTGAATACTTGTAACTAACTGTAATAAAACCACTTAGATACTACTCAAAAGCCACGGTCGTCTCGGAACCCTCCGAAGGATACGACATCCGATGTCAGCGGCGGACTGGCGCACCTTGTCGCTTGATAATGCCGCAGGTTGACCGTAGACCTGAGGATGGAAGGTGACCAGGGGTACCAACCCTGGAAACCTGCCGGAGGTGCACCATGCGGCGACTGATCTGGATATTTTGGATCGTGGTTTTTACCAGCATTTCGGGCGAGGTTCCCAAAGGGCTCCGGCAATGATCTCGCTGCGAAACTGGGCGAAGTTGAAGATTCTACTGTTGGTGCCTGTAATCGCGTGGCTCGGGGGATGCAGCTGCGCTGGCTCGCTTCGACCGCTTGAATCGGGCGAGCCTCTCTTGGAATCGGCCAACCTGAGAGGGAAATGGGTGAGCACGGATGACAGCAGCAACCAGCAGGAGTATTTCCTGGTCGACAGCGCGAGCGCTGACGTCTATGTCGTCAGCAGTCTAAAGCCGAACGAAAAGTTAAGAGACGTGTACGAGGTTTCTCTGGTGCAAGTGGGCAGCTACACGTTCCTGGATGTAGCGTTCGACGAAACCGAGAGCGGCCAGGAACACAGGAGTGTCCACGACATGGGAGCGCTGCCGATCCATTTCATCGGGAGGGTTTGGGTTGAAGGAGATACTTTGCGTTTGGGACTCCTAAATTATGATTGGTTAAAGCAAATGATTTCGAGCGGAAAGGTGACATTGCCTTCCATCGAACATCACGAGGATAATGATTCCCTTCACCTTCTGACCGCAGAAAGCGACAAGCTAGCGGAATTTGTACGTCAGTATGCGGAAGATCCGGACGCGTTTTCGACGGTATTGACTTTCCATCGCGTCGGGCCATTCGAAAAACCTCCGGCTGATTCGAATCCGTGAATCATGAAAATGAAAGAGGTACATCAGGCTGCGGCGATGGAGTGCCCAGCGTCCTTCAGGAGGGCGATGAGTTGCTCGGGGTCGCTGGTGGGGGGAAGGCAGGTTTGGCCGGAGCAGACTACGGCGAGAGGTTTGTCGGCTGATAGGTGAGGCACCGTTTCTTTAAGCGTGCCGGACAAATGGTTTAGGAAGACGCCTTTATCGGAACTGAAACGCAGAACGGATTTGCCGAAGCGATAGAGGCGGTGGGCGGCAGCCTCGAGGGCTTGGGCAGTGGGATCGTTCGAATCGCCAGTGATGATGACTTGAAGCGGATGATGGGCGAAGAGAGTGGCGGCCAGGCCATATGTGGCGGCGAAAAGACCGTACTGGGGGACGATGCCGGCGAAGGCTTCCAGAGTTTTTTTGGCGAAGTTGTGGTAACGGTCGTCGCCGGTGAAGGCATGCATTCGAATAAGGGCGATAGCGGCGACGGAATTGGCGCTGGGGGTCGGCGAATCCTGGAAGGGCTTGCGGCGGACGTCGAGGCCGCCCATGGGTGCAGCGTCGGAAGGGCGATCGAAGAAGCCTCCACCTTCGTCGTCGCCGTAGCGGGCGATGGCGAGGTCCATCGTTTTTTGCGCGGCGGTGAAATAGCGAGGATCAAGCGTCGTTTCGTAAGCGTCGAGAAGCGCGAGGACGCTGAAGACTTGATCGTCGAGCGAGCCTTCGAGACCAGGGCCGCCGATGCGGTGGCCGAAGCCGCGGGTTTCGCTCCAGACTTCTTTCAGTAAGCGGTCGAGGGTTTTCAGGGCGAAGGTGCGGGAGCTTGAGCCGAGTGAGCCGCCGAGAACGCGCGCGGCATCGAGATAAGCAGAGACAAACATCGCGTTCCAGGAGACGTACATCGTTTTATCGATGAACGGTGTGGGGCGCGGAAGGCGCGCGGCGAGCAGCTTTGCTTTTGATTTGGCGATGGTCAGGCGGACAGCAGTTTCATCGAGGCCGAGCTGCTTTGCGATATCCGTGGCGTCACGCGCGATCCACAGAACATTTTTTGCAGGATTGTGGTGCATCTCGCCGTGGGCCTCGACGTCGTAGTAAACCTCCATGATGCGAGCTTCGTCAGAGAGTAGCGCGGAGCGGAGTTCGTCGAGGCTCCAGGTGAAATAGTCTCCGTCATCATCGAGAGAGTAGTCGGCATCCTGGCTAGCGTAGAAGCCGCCATTTTCCTGGTCTGAAAGAACCTCGTTCACCCAATCGATGATGCCTTCGGCGGTCTCGCGAAGAAACGGGTTCTGCGTGACTTGCCAGCCGTGGAGATAGTTTTTAAGGAGTTCGGAATTGTCGTAGGACATTTTTTCGAAATGGGGGACGAGCCAGCGTTCCTCTACGGAATAGCGATGGAAACCGCCGGCGAGCTGGTCGTAGACGCCGCCGCAGGCCATTTTTTCGAGGGTGGTTTCGGCCATGGCGAGGAGATGTTTTTCTTTTGTCTGTTGATAGCGCTCGAGGATGAGATCAATGGCAGAGGAATGTGGGAATTTTGGGGCGTGGCCGAAACCGCCGTTCTTGATGTCGAAAAGCTGGGTGATGGACTTGATCTGCGCGTCGACAACGCCTAGGTCGAAATCGGCGCGGGCGCCGGTGAAGACTTCGGCTTGCGAAACGGCATCGGCTAGGGAGTTGGCGGCGCGCTCGAGTTCGGTGCGCTTGTTGCGATAGGAATCGGCGACGGCCAGCAGAACGCGGCGGAAACCGGGGCGGCCCATCTGGTCTTCGGGCGGAAAATAGGTGCCGCCCCAAAAAGGTTTGCCATCAGAGAGCAGAAAGCCCGTGAGCGGCCAACCGCCCTGACCGGAAAGCTGGCTGATGGCAGACTGATAGCGGGAATCGACGTCGGGGCGCTCGTCGCGGTCCACTTTTACGGCGACAAAATGTTCGTTGATGATTTTGGCGATTTCGGCGTTCTCGTAGCTTTCGCGGTCGATGACGTGGCACCAGTGGCACCAG
>Ga0137410_10001586_pt1 | contig 15511 bp, 16 predicted proteins | sample CZODoug1_16funga_FD_108878 | JGI IMG/M metagenome (GOLD analysis project Ga0137410, IMG submission 108878) | Vadose zone soil fungal communities from Angelo Coast Range Reserve, California, USA - CZODoug1_16fungal (Illumina Assembly) | ecosystem: Environmental > Terrestrial > Soil > Vadose zone... | reverse complement strand
GCGAAATGGGGCAAGGTCATCCGCGACGCCAACATCAAGCTGGACTGACCATGAAAAACTGGAAATACACGAAGGGACTGCACGACCTTGGCAACGGCCACCACGCCTGGCTGATGCCCGACGGCAGCTGGGGCTGGTCGAATGCCGGCCTCGTCGAGGACGGCGGCGAGACGCTGCTCGTCGACACGCTGTTCGACGTCAAGCTCACCGGCGAGATGCTCGATGCCATGACGAAGGCCGTCCCGGCGGCGAAGAACATCGGCGCCCTCGTCAACACCCACGCCAACGGCGACCATTTCTTCGGCAACCAGCTGCTCGAGGGGCACCGCATCATTTCCTCCCGGGCGGCGGCGGAGGACATGACCATCCGCCCGCCGGCGCAGTACGCCACCTGGCAGAAGCAGTGGCAGACGATGGGCGTCGCCGGCAAGTTCTGGTACGAGGTGATGGGCCGGCATTTCGACTTCCAGGGCATCCGCCTCGTGCAGCCGAACGAGACCTTCTCGGGCGAGATGCGCCTGATGGTCGGGAAGAAGGAAGTGCGGCTGATCGAGGTCGGCCCTGCGCACACCCGCGGCGACGTCATCGTCTACGTGCCGCAGGACAAGGTGGTCTACACGGGCGACATGCTGTTCAACCAGGCGCACCCCGCAGTCTGGGCCGGCCCGATCGGCAACTGGATCAAGGCCTGCGAGCTGATGCTGTCCTGGGACCTCGACGTCGTCGTTCCGGGCCACGGCGGGCTGACCGACAAGAGCGGCATCCGAGAATTCCGCGACTACCTGGTCTACGTGCGTGACGAGTCGAAGAAGTGCTACGACAAGGGCATGGACTATGTCCAGGCCGCCGACTCGATCTCGCTCAAGCCCTGGGCGCACTTCGCCGAGGACGAGCGCATGTACATCAACACCTACGCCTGCTACCGCGAGTTCGGCGCCAAGGAATCGGAGAAAAAGCCCGATATCTTGAAAATGCTGGAACTCATGGGGCAGAAACACTTCCGCAAGCAAGCGCATGAAGCTGGCCACGTTCGTCACCCCTGAGGGGGCGCAGCGAGTCGGCATCGTCGAAGGCGGCCGGATCGGCGAAGTCACGACCTTTCCGGACATGCTCTCGCTCATCGAAGCATGGCCGACCGACGTTTCGGCGAAGAAGTTTCATGATCTGAAAAACGTGAAGCTGCTGGCGCCGATCCCGCGGCCGCCGCGCATGCGCGACTTCCTCTGCTTCGAGCTCCACGTGCGGCAGTCGCGCGCGAATCGCTACCTCTTCGGCATCGGCACCGAGCGGGTCGACCCGGCGAAGGTCGAGATCGCCAAGGTCTGGTATGAACGGCCGGTGTACTACAAGGGCAATACCTTCAGCGTGGTCGGCCACGACGCCGAGGTTCACTGGCCCTCCTACTCCCGCATCATCGACTACGAGCTCGAGATCGGCGCAGTCATCGGCCGCGCCGGCAAGAACGTGAAAGAGGGCGACGCGCTCGGCCATGTCTTCGGCTACACCGTGTTCAACGACTTCTCGGCGCGCGACGAGCAGTTCATCGAGATGCAGGGCACGCTCGGGCCGGCAAAGGGCAAGGATTTCGATACCGGCAACGCCCTCGGCCCCTGGATCACCACCGCCGACGAGATCGGCGACCCGCAGAATCTGCGCATGCAGGCGCGCGTGAACGGCGAGACCTGGTCCGACGGCAACAGCGGCACCATGAAGCACAGCTTCGCCGACGTCGTCGCCTACTCCTCGCTCGAGGAAACCCTGGTCCCGGGCGAGGTGCTCGGCTCTGGCACGGTGGGCGGCGGTTGCGGCAACGAACAGGGCCGCTTCCTCAAGCACGGCGACGTGGTGGAACTGGAAGTCGGTGGCATCGGCGTGCTGCGCAACCGCATCGTGGCGCCGCACGTACGCGAGGTGCCGAGGCTGCCGATCAAGATCCTCTAGTGAACCTGGTACATCTCCTGCTGGACGCCGCGCGGCGTCAGCCTGAGCGCCCGGCGCTGGCGATCGGCAAGCGCCCGGTGCGGACGTACCGGGAGATGGCGTCCCGGGTTTCCCGCATGTCCTCGGGGTTCACGAAAAAGCTTCAGCTAAAAAAAGGCGACCGGCTTGCGCTCGCCATGAAGAACTGCCCCGAGTTTTACGAAGTGGTATTCGCCTGCTGGCACGCCGGCCTGACCGCGGTGCCGATGAACGCCAAGCTGCACGCCAAGGAGTTCGCCTACATCCTCGAGAACTCGGGCGCGAAGGCCTGCTTGGTCACGCCGGACCTGCAGGTTTCCGTGCCCGATGGAATTCCAGTTTCACAATTGGATGAGTTTCTGGAAGGGCCCGGGGCGCCGGCGGACGTTGCTGCCGATGAGGTCGCGTGGCTCTTCTACACCAGCGGCACCACCGGCGTGCCGAAGGGCGCAATGCTCACCCATCGCAACATGCTGTTCCAGACCGAAGCGTACTTCGCCGATATCGACCGGCTCTCCCCCGCCGACAGCGCGCTACATCCCGCGCCGCTCTCGCATGGGTCCGGCCTCTACGGGCTGCCGCATTTCGCGGTGGGCGCGGTGAACGTCATCCCGGAGAGCGGCTCGTTCGATCCCGAAGAGATCTTCGCCCTGCTCGATCATTGGGCGGGCTGCTCGTTCTTCGCCGCGCCGACGATGCTGGTGCGCCTGATGGCGAGCGGCGCGGCGCGGAAGCCGAAGAACCTCAAGACCATCACCTACGGCGGCGCGCCGATGTACGTCGCCGACAGCCTGCGCGCGATCGACCTGTTCGGGCCGCGCCTCTACCAGCTCTTCGGCCAGGGCGAGGCGCCGATGACGATCACCGGGCTATCGCAGTCTTTCCACGCAAAAAAAATCCACCTGGAAACCTGCGGCACCGCGCGCACCGGCGTCGAGGTGAAGATCTTCGACGAGCAAGATCGGGAAGTCGCGCCGGGAGAGACCGGCGAGATCGTCACCCGCTCCGAGTGCGTGATGGCGGGCTATTGGCAGAACGCGGAAGCGACGCACAAGGCAATGCGCTCGGGCTGGCTGCACACCGGCGACGTCGGCAGCATGGACGCGCAGGGCTTCCTCACCATCCGCGACCGCTCCAAAGACATGATCATCTCCGGCGGCGCCAACATCTATCCGCGCGAGATCGAGGAGGTGCTGCTGCGCCACCCGGCGGTGGCGGAATGCTCGGTAGTCGGCCGCCCCCACCCGGAATGGGGAGAAGAAGTCGTCGCCTTTGTCGTGACGAAGGGATCAATTCAGAAAGAAGACCTGGATCGGCTGTGCCTCGACAACATCGCGCGCTTCAAGCGGCCGCGCGAGTACCGCTTCGTCGAGGCACTGCCGAAGAACAACTACGGCAAGGTACTGAAGACCGAGCTGCGCAAGCTGTTCTAGCGGCGAGGCTCGGGGCCACCCCAGCGGTTGTAGTTCATGTCGTCGAAGAGGTACGTCTCGCGCACCACGTCGTCCGGCGAGATGTGCACGACGAACCATTTCGGCGTCGGGTCGGACTCGATGCGCATCGGGTAGGTCCAGACGTTGCGCTGCATGCGGGCGTAATAGATCGGCTCCCAGGGCGGCCCGAGCAGGTCGCGCACCTCGTTGCCGGTGGTCTTGTCGCGCACCACCTTCTTCAGGTTCTGCTCGGTGAGGCGCTGCTCGACCGCGATCAGCTTGCCGTCGGCGCCGACGCGCGCCGCGTCCGAGCGGTATCCCCAGGGATGCTGAGGGAAGTAATAAACCGTTTCCGCGCCGACGACGCGCTTCTCGGCGGGATGCCTGGCCTCGACGTCTGCTGCGGTCGACTGCCCCGGAACGAGATTCGGTCCCGACGCGCAGCCGGCAAGGACGAGAGTAAGGAAAGCAAGAGTGGTCGATTTCATGAGAGCACCTCGATGAGTTTGCGTGCCGGGTCGACGCGGACTCGGTCGCCGGTCTTCACCACCCCGCGCGGCTGCGGCGACCAGCCGGCGGTAATCGGGATTCCCGCGAAAATTGCGCCCTGCACCATGACGGGATTGGTCACGCCAAAGACAAACGCTTTGGGCGCGATTTTCTTCCATTTGATGTCGTAGAAGGCCCAGCCGGCGGCGATGCCGCCCTTGGCGGTGGGGAAGAAGCAGATCTTGTCGACGATGCTCGTGCCCTCGAGGCGATGGCCGGGCTTGGTGATGAGGCCAGACCAGCGGTCGAGGTCGTAGCGCGGCGAAAATCCCTCTTCGGAGACCAGGGCCTCGCCCTCGACCACCGGGCCGAAGGCCTGCGCTACCTCAATTTTCCGGTGCATGCGATCTCCACGCAGTCCGCGGTCCGGCGCAGGATGGTGTTGAAGCGGTGCGCGCCGATAATGTTCACGATCTTCGCCGAGTTGGACACCATGTTGGTCCAGCGGTTGCGCTCGCGCATCGGCGACAGGTTCTGCAGGATGTAGAAGCAGACGCCCTGCAGGATGCTGACGCCCGCCTGCTCCAGCGCCTGGGCGTAGCCGAGGTCGCGGGACTGGGCGAGCACGGCGCCGTTGGTGGTGACGAAGCAGTGGCCCTGGACTTTTCGTCCCCGGAAAAGCTCCGCGAGCTTCTTCATCTCCAGCAACGACTGCTGCGGTCCGGAAAACACCACGAGCCTCCCATCGCCGTCGCCGAGCTTATAGCCGGCGTAGACGGACTGGATGTCCGATTCGCCGATCACGCGCCGCTCCGACAGGCCGTTGACGTCCTTCGGCGCCTCCGGAGTCACGCCGATGAAGTGATACATCCCCATCGACCCGTAGCTCGCGAGCGCCGCGCCGAGGTGCTTCAGCTCGTCGGCGGTCGGCGTGCGATGGAAACCGTGGAAAACCGGCACGGCAAAGTAGTCCTGGTGCGATTCCCCGACCAGCTTGCCCACCGCGCCCCAGTCGGCGAGGTCTGCCAGCTTTGCAGCCAGTTGCACGGCAAAAGTGCCGCGCCGGTGCTCATCGAGATGAAAGCCGTATTCCGGCGTGCGTCCGGTGAGACCAGCGGCGAGCGCGGCAGGCCCTGATTCGAAATTGGAGCGTGCGCCGAATACCGAGTTGGCGTAGATCACGGTGCCGGTGTCGCCCCAGGCGACGTGCTCGCCGAGGTGCGGCTGGTAGACCGTCTGGTAGTTGATGCAGGTGTCGGTGGTGACGACGTCCATCCGCCGCAGCGTGGCGATCAGCTCGCGCTCCTTCGCCACCTCGCCGGCGTCCTGTCCGAGGCGGTCGCAGTGCGCGAAGTCGATGCAGCGCGCGTTGGTGGTGGTGGCGACCTGGCAGCGGGCGCCGAGGTCGGCTTCCGCCTTCAGCCAGGCGAGGCCGCCGTCGCCCATGACCTCGATGTCGCCCATCATGTGGACGCTGGTGACGGGCACGAAGCGCTTCGCGCCCCAGAAGCGGCCCACTTCGAGCTGGTATTCGAGCGCGCGCCGCTGGGCTTCGCCGTGCTGGCCGGCGAGGATGGCGCGCTCCTCGCTCGTGAGCTCCAAGCGGGCTACTCGCCCTTGCCGGGCTCGGGGTCGAAGTACTTCTCGAACTTGCCCGGGACTTCCTTCCAGGCGTCGGCGTCCGGCGGCGGCGTGCCCTTGCGGGTGATGTTCGGCCATTTCACCGAGAAGTCGGCGTTCATCTTCAGCCACTTCTCCGCCTTCGGATCGGAATCGGGCAGGATCGCCTTCGGCGGGCATTCGGGCTCGCACACGCCGCAGTCGATGCACTCGTCGGGGTGGATGACGAGCATGTTGTTGCCTTCATAGAAGCAGTCGACCGGGCAGACCTCGACGCAGTCCATGTGCTTACACTTGATGCAGTCTTCGGTGACGATGTAAGTCATTTAAGTTGTGTGGATCTCGAAGGCGCGCATTATCGCACCGTTGCCGTAGGGAATACTTGACCTCGCATTACTGGATTCCGCTACACGCAAGCCATTGCTCTCGCCTGTCTCGGGGCAGATGATGGGCGGTTGATGAAGCACCCCCTGGCGTCCGCGGTTCCCCTGCTGGTGATCGTCGCCGGCGCGGCGCTGCTCGCCGCCGTCGGCGGCTTCGAGATCGTCCAGGGGCTGCGCGGCTGGCGGCTTCGCGGCGGGCCGCTGCCAGCCTCGCTGATGATGCACGTGCTGGTGGTCGGCGCAGCGATCCTTCTCGCCGCAGCGGTGCTGCTCAACCGCCGCGCGGCGCGGCGCGCCTCGACCGCCGAGTCCGCGCTGCGCGAGAGCGAGGAGCGGCTGCGCCTGGTCGCGAACAACGTCCCGGCGCTCATTTCCTACGTCGATCGCGAGCAGCGCTACCGCTTCAGCAACCGCACCTACGACGACTGGTTCGGCATCGCCCACGAGGCGATGCAGGGCCGCACCGTCGCGGAGGTGTTCGGCGAAGAAGCCTACGGGCGGATGCGACAGAGCATCGAGCGCTGCCTCGCCGGAGAATCGGTCGAGTTCGAGTTCACCATGGGGGAAGATGCGGCCTCCGGCGGGCGGCGCAGGACGCTGCAGGTCGCGTGCGTGCCGCACTTCGCCGCCGGCGAGAATGAGGTCCTGGGCTTCTACATGCTGGCGAACGACGTCACGCAGCTCAGCCGCGCGCAGGAAGACCTGCGCTTCGCCGCCATGCAGCTGCAGCGCGACGCGCAGCGCTTCGAATTCCTGGCGCACCACGACACGCTCACCGGCCTGCCGAACCGCGCCATGTTCGCCGAGCGCGCGCGCGAGGCAGCGGCGCATGCGCGCCGGCATGACAAGAACGCCGCGTTCCTGTTCCTCGACCTGGACGGCTTCAAGGGCATCAACGACAGCCTCGGCCACGAAGTGGGCGACGGCTTGCTGAAGGTGATCGCGGCGCGGCTCCGCGCCACGGTGCGCGGCGACGACTTCGTCGCGCGCATCGGCGGCGACGAATTCTGCGTGCTGCTGCAGGACATCGCCGATCCGCGCGAGGCGGCGGCCGTGGCGCAGAAGCTGGTGCACGAGCTGGGCAAGCCCTATCGCGTCGGCGAGCACCAGCTCTCTTCCGGCGCGAGCATCGGCATCGCCTGCGTGCCGCACGACGGCGACGACGTCGCGACGCTGCTGCGCCTCGCCGACGCGGCGATGTACCGCGCCAAGGAGCTCGGACGCAACGGCTACCAGTTCTTCTCGGTGATGCTGAGCGAGGACGCGGCGAGCACCAAGGCGCTGGCCGACGAGTTGCGCGCCGGCGTGGAGCGCGGCGAGTTGTTCCTCGTCTACCAGCCGCGCATCGACACGGCGAGCCGCCAGGTCGTCGGCGCCGAAGCGTTGCTGCGCTGGCGGCATCGGCGCTACGGCATCCTCTCTCCGGAATCCTTCCTGCCCGTCGCCGACGAAAGCGGCCTGCTGGTGCCGATCGGCGCCTGGGTGCTGCGCGAGGCCTGCGCGCAGGGTCGCCGCTGGCTCGACGCCGGCATCCGGCCGCTGAGCGTGGTGGTCAACGTCACCGCGCGCCAGCTTCGCCAGGCGAGTCTAGCCGACGAAGTCCGGGCAGCGCTCGAGGCGAGCCACCTGCCGCCCGAGGCGCTGCTGATCGAGGTTCCGGAAACGGTGATGCGCCAGGTCTCCGAGCCGATCGAGACCGCCCTCGCCCGCGTCATCGCCAGCGGCGCGCGCCTCGGCGTCGACGACTTCGGCACCGGCTACGCCTCGCTTCCCCTGCTGCAGCGCCTTCGCGCCAGCGCCGTGTGCATCGACCGGCGCCTCGTTGCCGGCGTGCCGGGCGATACCGAGCGCGCCGGCCTCGCGCGCGCCTTGATCGCTCTCGCACGCGGCCTGAACTTCGAGGTCGTCGCCAAGGGCGTCGAGAACCACGCGCAGCGCGAGTTCCTCGCCGATGCCGGCTGCCGCGTCTGCCAGGGCGATCTCTTCGCCCACCCCGGCACCGCCGACGAAGTCGAGCCCATCCTGCGCACCCGCCTCGCGGCGTAGTAACGTGAGCGCAAGGGGGCGACATGACTGCAGATCAGAAGGTCGTTGCCGTTGGCGCCGCGAGCGGCATCGTGCTGATGGCAATTTTCGTGTGGGCTCTGACGAAGGCCCTGCCGGCGCCAGCGATCCCCGACCTCGCGGCGGACCGGCTGGCCTACGCGCTGCAAGCCAACGCGGTCGCTGTCTTTGCGTTTTTCATCATGCTGGCCGCGATCGGCAATTCGCGGTTCCTGAGCGAGGCGATCGACCCCACGCGCCAGGCTGAAAATCCCGCTCAGGTGATCGACGGACGCGTCGCCGACAACACGCTGCAGCAGAACTTCGTCTTTGTCGTCGCTTCGCTCGCGTTGAGCACGGTTGTCCCGCTGCAGCACCTGCAGGTCGTCTGGGCCTGCACCCTCGTCTTCATCGTCGCCCGATCGGCCTTCTGGCTCGGCTACCGGATCAATCCGCTCTATCGCGCACCCGGGATGTCGGCGACTGCGTACATGAATCTCTTCATGCTCCTCTACGTCCTTTTCCGTATCGTCGTCAGTGGACCGTAAGTGAAGCGGATCAACGCCGGGGTCCTCAGCGTCGCCTATGAGGAGTCCGGCCCCAGCGATGGAGCGCCGGTGCTGCTCCTGCACGGCTTTCCCTACGACATTCACGCCTTCGACGAAGTCGCGACCAGCCTCGCCGCAGCGGGTTGTCGTGCGATCGTTCCCTACGTGCGCGGCTACGGCCAGACGCGCTTCCTCTATCCGAACACGCCGCGCTCAGGCCAGCAGGCAGTGCTCGCGCACGACGTCGTCGAGCTCATGGACGCGCTGGCGATCGAGAGCGCGGTGCTCGCCGGCTTCGACTGGGGCAGCCGCTCGGCGTGCATCGCCGCCGCGCTCTGGCCGAAGCGGGTGCGCGGCCTGGTCTGCGGCGCCGGCTACATCATCCAGGACATCGCCGCGTCGCTGAAGCCGGCCGAGCCGGAGGCCGAGCGCCGGCTCTGGTACCAGTACTACTTCCACGGCGAGCGCGGCCGTGCCGGTCTCGAGCAGCACCGCCACGCGATGGGCAAGCTGCTCTGGCGGCTCTGGTCGCCGACCTGGAAATTCAGCGATGCCACCTACGACCTGACCGCGCGCTCGTTCGACAACGCGGATTTCGTCGCTATCGCCATTCACTCGTATCGGCATCGCTACGGTCTCGCGCCCGGCGATCCCGCCGTCGAGGAGACCGAGCGCCGCCTCGCCGGGCTTCCCTCGATCAGCGTACCTGCCGTTGCTCTGCACGGCGCCGATGACGGCGTCACGCCCGCCGTCGCGCCCGAGAAGCACGCACGCTTTTTCCGCGGTCCCTACGAGCGCCACGTTCTCGCCGGTGTCGGCCACAACCTGCCGCAGGAAGCGCCGCAGAAGTTTGCGGACGCGGTGCTATCGCTGGTCAAGACGTGAAGATCTCGGTCATCGTCCCGGCGTTCAACGAGGAAAAGCTGCTCGGCACGACGCTCGCGTGCATTCGTGAAGCGACGCGTGGCCTGGATGCCGAGCTGATCGTCTGCGACAACAATTCCACCGACCGTACCGCGGAAATCGCGCGCGAAGCGGGCGCCACGGTGGTGTTCGAGCCCGTGAATCAGATCTCCCGCGCGCGCAACGCCGGCGCCGCGGCGGCGAGCGGCGGCTGGCTCGTGTTCGTCGACGCCGATTCGTTTCCCGATCGCGCATTGTTTGCCGAACTGACGGACGCGATCGCCTCGGGCTGCTGCATCGGCGGCGGCGCGACCGTGCGCTTCGACGCGGCGGATCGTGCCGCGCGAGGCGCCGTAGCGATCTGGAACGCGATCAGCCGCGCGATGCACTGGGCAGCGGGATCGTTCGTCTTCTGCGAGGTGGGCGCGTTCCAGGCGCTCGGCGGCTTCAGCACCGAGCTCTATGCGTCCGAGGAGATCGATTTCTCGCGGCGGCTGAAGCGCCTCGGCCGGCTGACGATCCTGCACCGCCATCCGCTGCGCACCAGCGGCCGCAAGGTGCGGCTCTACAGCAAGACCGAGTATCTGAAGCTGCTGGCGAAGGTCGTTCTCAGCGGTGGCCGCACCTTGCGCAGCCGGGACGAGTGCTTCGCCTGGTACGACGGCCGGCGCTAGGGACAGGCGCCGACGGTCGAGCCCGAGCGGCAGAGCGGCCGCGCCGAGCAATCGATCGGCACCTGCACCGCGTAGGACATCTGCTGGGTGCACTCCGCCACCACCGTCATCGAGCGGGTGACGCGCCACTCGGCGTCGGCAGGCTGGTCGAGCGCGTCGCGCGGATAGGCCGGGACCGCCGGGCGATAGATGCAGCCGGGGTCGACGTTCAGCTCGAAGATGCAATGCTGCACGCGCACCTGGCGGCTGACGCGAAGCGTGCCCTGCAAGCCGATCCAGCGCGCACCAGGCAGCATCTGCGCGAGGTAGCCGCGCTTCTCGAAGTGCACACCATCGACCGAGGTGATCTCGTTGTCCGTGACGCTGAAGGTCTCGCTGCGCATGATGGTCTCGACGACGCCCAATTCCTCCGAGGAGCGGACCGGCCCCGGGTAGGCCTTGATCGTGCCGAGCGGCGTGCAGCCGGCCGCCAGGGCAAGCAGCGTTGCAGCGGCGAGCCTCACGCTTCGATCACGAAGTCGAAACGCCCTTCGCCCGCGACCTTGCGCATGGCGAGCTCGTCGCGGAACAGCGGGTCGCGGCGGTTGCCCGGGTCGCCGGGGAAGTAGATCTGCGTGGTGAGCACACCGCGCCTGGGCGCCTGCACCTTGACGTGGATATGGCGGGTGCGGCCGGGATAACGCGCCGGCACGATGGTCTCCAGGCGAAAACGGCCACCGGGATCGCTGAACTGGTGGCCGCGATAGCTGAAGCCCTGATTGTCGTACTCGCCCATGTCGTCCGAATGCCAGAAGTCGAGCAGCGCATTCGCCACCGGCTTGCATTGGCGCGACAGGACCAGGCCGGTCAACACCATGCGCTCGCCGACGCTGTTCTTCTCCAGCAGCGACGTGCGCTCCAGCGACTTCGGCTTGAAGAACGGCCCTTCGGTCTGCGACACCGTCAGCTCGCCGCAGGTGAGCTGCGCGCGGGCGATGCCGGAAAACGGCAACGCGATGCCCGCGGCGAGCAACTCCCTCCGGCTTATCCCTTGACGCATAGCACCTGCTTGAGAGTGTGCACGACTTCGACCAGATCCGCCTGATTGGCCATCACCTCGTCGATGCTCTTGTAGGCGCCGGGAATCTCGTCCAGCACGCCTTTGTCCTTGCGGCAAATGACGCCGCTCGTCTGCTCGATCAAGTCATCGACCTTGAACTTCTTCTGCGCCGCCGTGCGGCTCATCTTCCGGCCGGCGCCATGCGCGCAGGAATCGAAGCTCGCCGCCGATCCCTTGCCACGCACGATGTAGCTGCGCGCGCCCATGCTGCCCGGAATGATGCCGAGCTCGCCTTTGCCGGCGCGGATCGCGCCCTTGCGCGTGAGCCACACGTCTTCGCCATAGTGCCGCTCGCGCTGCACGTAGTTATGGTGGCAGTTGACCGCCTGGCGCGTCACTTCGAAGGCCGGCAGGTGCCGGCGCATGCCCTCGACGACGAGGTCGAGCATCTCGGCGCGGTTGGCGCGCGCATAGTCCTGCGCCCAACCGACCGCCTCGACGTAGTCGTCGAAGTGCTTCGCGCCCTCCGGGAAATAGGCCAGGTCCTTGTCCGGCAATTGGATGTTATTGGCCTGAGCATCCTTTTTTGCGAGCTCGATGAAATACGTGCCGATGGCGTTGCCGATGCCACGGCTGCCGGAGTGCAGCATCACCCACACGCCCTGCGACTCGTCGAGGCAGACCTCGATGAAGTGGTTGCCGCCGCCGAGCGTGCCGAGCTGGCGCTCCCACTTCGAGTTCTTGCCGACCCGCTTCTGCACGCCGGGATGCTTTTCGAGAATGCGCTTCAGCCCCTTCTGAAACGGCTTTGGATCTGCGACGGCGTCGTCGTGCTGGCCGAATCCGACCGGCACGTCGCGCGAGATCTGGTTGAAAACCGCCTTCAGGCTTTTTTCATCCAAATCACTGGAATTGAGAGACAGTCGAGTGGCAATCATCCCGCAGCCGATGTCGACGCCGACCGCCGCGGGAATGATGGCGCTCCTGGTCGGGATCACCGAGCCGACCGTGGCGCCGATGCCGAGATGCACGTCGGGCATGGCTGCGACGTGGTGATGCACGATCGGCAGCCGCGAGATGTTGACCAGCTGCTGCCGCGCCGTCGCCTCGATTTCGGCGGTATAGACCTCGACCGACACGCGGCCTTCGCGGATCTGCTGGATGACCGGCATGAAGCCTAGAGCCCGAGCAGCTTCGCCGCGTTCATTTTCATGATCAGCGGCCTGACCTCGGGCTTGATTTGCAGCTTGTCGAAGTCGGCCATCCAGCGCTCCGGCGTCATCACCGGATAGTCGGAGCCAAACAGGATCTTGTCCTTGAGCAGCGTGTTGGCGTACTGCACCAGGATTGGCGGGAAATACTTCGGCGACCAGCCCGAGAGGTCGATGTAGACCTGCGGCTTGTGCGTCGCCACCGAGAGCGCTTCCTCCTGCCAGGGGAACGACGGATGCGCGAGCACGATCGGCATGTCGGGGAAATCCGCGGCGACGTCGTCGAGCAGCATCGGGTTGGAGTACTTGAGGCGGATCCCGCCGCCGCCCGGCGTGCCCGCGCCGACGCCGGTCTGACCGGTGTGGAACAGCGCCGGCAGCTTCGCCTCGGCAATGGCTTCATAGAGCGGGTACGCGAGGCGGTCGTTGGGCGAGAACTCCTGCTCCGAGGGATGGAACTTGAAGCCCTTCACCTTGTAGTCGGCGATCAGTCTTTTCGCCGCCTTGACCCCCTCGGCGCCGCGATGCGGATCGATGCTGGCGAAGGGAATCGCGACGTCGGCGTTCTTGTGGGCAAGCTCGGCGATCTCTTCGTTCGTGATCTTTCGCGGTCGTTTCAGGGAATCGACGGTGAAGACGACGAACGCCATCTTCAGCTTGCGGTACATCTCTGCCATCTCCGGCACGGTGGCGTGCTGCGGCTGGTAGCGGAAATAGCGCCCCATCGCCTCCTGCGACTCGGTCCGCGCGTCCTCGACCGCGAGCGCGGACTTCCACGCGTGCGTGTGCACGTCGATGGCCACGAGCTCGTCGAGTTTCAGCATCGCCGAATTGTGCACTACACTCGACTGGATGAGCAGCGCGCGCGATGAAACGCCGCTCTGGAGCCCGTCGCAGAAGCGCAGGGCCGAGAGCCGGCTGACCGAATACCTCGAGTGGCTCCAGCGCGAGAAGGGCCTGCGCTTCGCGGACTACGACGCGCTGTGGCGCTGGTCGGTCGACGAGCTGGAAGCCTTCTGGGAATCGATCTGGCAGTTCTTCGAAGTGCGCGCGTCGCAGCCCTATGCGCGGGTGCTGGACGCGCGCCGCATGCCAGGCGCGAAGTGGTTCGAGGGCGCGCGCCTCAACCTCGCCGAGAACGCTTTCCGCCACGCCACGGCCTCGCGGCCAGCGCTCGTGTTCCGATCGGAGATCGCGCCGCTCGCCGAGGTGCCGTGGGCCGAGCTCGAGCGCGAGGTCGGGCGCGTCGCGGGCGCGCTGCGCGCGATGGGTGTCGCGCCGGGCGACCGCGTCGCCGCGTTCGTGCCGAATATCCCGCAGGCGATGATCGCCTTCCTCGCCTGCGCGAGCCTCGGCGCCATCTGGTCGAGCTGCGCGCCCGACATGGGCGCGGCGAGCGTGCTCGAGCGCTTCCGGCAGATCGAGCCGAAGGTGCTGCTCGCGGTCGATGGCTACCGCTATGGCGGCAAGGACTTCGACCGGCGCGCGGTGGTGGACGAGCTGCGCGGCAAGCTGCCGACCCTGGAGCATGTCGTTCTGATTCGTTATCTGAACGGAACGGCGCAGATGGAGGGCACCGTTCCGTGGGAACGACTTGCTTCGAAAGAAAAATTGTCGTTCGCCCAGCTCCCCTTCGACCATCCGCTGTGGATCGTCTATTCCTCGGGCACGTCGGGGCTGCCGAAGCCGATCGTGCACAGCCACGGCGGCATGCTGATGAACACGCTGAAGAGCCTCGCCTTCGAATGGGACCTGCGGCGCGGCGACCGTTTCTTCTGGTACACCTCGAGCGGCTGGATCATGTGGAACCTGCTCGCCTCGGCGCTGATCGTCGACAGCACGGTGTGCCTCATGGACGGCCATCCCGGCTTCCCGGATGCCGGCACGCTGTGGCGTTTCGCCGCCGACGCGAAGGCGGACTTCGTCGGCACCAGCCCCGCCTTCGTCGGCGTCTGCATGAAGGCCGGCATCGAGCCGGCGAAGATCGCCGACCTCTCGCGCATGCGCACGCTCGGCTGCTCGGGCTCGCCGCTTTCGGGCGATGCCTACCGCTGGATCTACCGCCAGTTCGGGCCGGACGTATTCCTCGCCTCGGGCTGCGGCGGCACCGACGTGGCTGGCGGCATTGTCGGCTCGAACCCCCTCCTACCCCTGCACGAAGGCGAGATGCAGTGCCGCCTCCTCGGCGTCGACGTCGCCGCGTGCGACGAACAGGGCCGCCCGCTGGACGACGAGGTGGGCGAGATGATGATCGGCGCGCCGATGCCCTCGATGCCGCTCTATTTCTGGAACGACGCGGAAGGCCGGCGCTACCGCGAAAGCTACTTCAACATGGCGCCGGACAAGTGGCGCCAGGGCGACTGGCTGCGCATCACCCCGCGCCGCGGCGCCGTGGTCTACGGGCGCTCGGATGCCACGCTCAATCGACAGGGCGTGCGCATGGGCACCGCCGAGCTCTACCGCGCCATCGAGGCGGTCCCGGAGGTGCTCGACTGCCTGGTGGTGGACCTGGAATACCTCGGGCGCGCGTCTTTCATGCCGCTCTTCGTGCAGCTGCGTGCCGGCATCGAGCTGGATGCCGCGCTGAAGGGGCGCGTCAACGAAGCGATCCGCAGCGCCGTCTCCGCGCGCTTCATACCCGACGAGATCTTCGCGGTGGCGGAAGTGCCGCGCACGCTGACCGGAAAGAAGATGGAGCTGCCGGTGCGCAACCTGCTCCTCGGCCGGCCAGTCGAGAAGGTGGCGAGCCGCGACGCGATGGCGAACCCGGCGAGCCTCGACTACTTCGTCAAGCTGGCCGCCAGCATGACGCGCGCCGAAGGACGCTCGGCGTAGAGCTCTTCCACCAGGTCGCGCCGGCGCCGCAGCACGGCCTTTTGATTGATCGTGCCCTTGTCGGTCATCTCGCCGGCGTCGAGAGACGGCGGCTCTTCGAGCACCACGGCACGCGCGATGCGATTGGAGCTGCCCGTGCTTTCCAGGGTCTTCAACAGGGCTTCGAATTTTCCGGGAGGAAAAGGCATGGCGGGAAAGACCAAAGCAGCCAATTCGTTGCGCCCTTCGCCGGCGATGACCACGTCGCGCACCCAGGGAGCGAAGTGGGCGATGAACTTCGAACGCAACGGCCCGACGTGCACCCAGGTGCCCGTGGCGAGCTTGAAGTCCTCGGAAATGCGGCCGCGGAACAGCATGCCGGCCGAGGGATTGGC
>Ga0137410_10001584_pt1 | contig 15545 bp, 11 predicted proteins | sample CZODoug1_16funga_FD_108878 | JGI IMG/M metagenome (GOLD analysis project Ga0137410, IMG submission 108878) | Vadose zone soil fungal communities from Angelo Coast Range Reserve, California, USA - CZODoug1_16fungal (Illumina Assembly) | ecosystem: Environmental > Terrestrial > Soil > Vadose zone... | reverse complement strand
GAGGAGGTTCAGACCTCCCAGAATCCGAAACTCGACCACGGGAACCCCCCGCAACACTTCCGGGCAGGCGCATACCCAAGCTTGAGCGGGCAGCGTCATCGCCCCGTTACGGCGGGCGTAACAGGCCGCTCACACGGCGCCGCTACTGTGTCGCGTGGACTCGAACGTACGGCGTCGGGAATCGCTCCGCAACGACACCCTTGCTCACCATGAAGGGCAAGTCGGAGCACCTAGAAGAGGTGAGCCATGCTACGCATCGCACGCTACACACTCGCTGCTGCCTCGATCACCCTCACGCTCGTGAGCTGCAAGGATGTCCCGGGTCCGCCGAGCACAGGCAACTCAATGCCCGTCGCGTTCGTGACGGTGGAGCCACCGACGGCGAGCGTCCTGGCAGGCCGGACGGTGCAGCTGACGGCAAGGATGAGGGATGCTGACCAGAACGTGCTCACGGAGCGCGTCGCGACCTGGGCCAGCGGTAACAGCGCAGTGGCGACGGTCAGCTCGGCGGGGTTGGTGACGGGGGTGGCGGCGGGTCAGATGACGATCACGGCGACGAGTGAAGGGAAGAGCGGGACGGCGACCGTGACCGTGACCGTTGTGCCCGTGGCGACCGTCACAGTTGCGGCGAGCAGCCGGAGCATTTCGGTCGGACAGACCGCTCAACTCGCGGCGACCCTGAAGGACGCGACCGGCAACGTGCTCGCCGACCGCGCGGTGACGTGGACGTCGAATAACGCGGACGCGGCTACGGTGAATGCCAGTGGCTTGGTGACGGGGGTCGCGGCCGGTGCTGCCACGATCACCGCCACGAGTGAAGGGAAGAGCGGCACGGCGGCCATGACGGTGACCGTACCGCCAAGCGGCGTCGCTTTCTTCGACGACTTCAACGGGGGCAACGCCGACCGCTGGGAGCCGACGGGCGGGATCTGGAGCCTCGTGGACGGGCGGTACGAGGGGCAAGAGACCGAGGGCACTACCTGCATGGGCTTCGCGCCGAACCAGTCGATCATCCGCGACATGCAAGCTCGCGACGTGGACTTGGAAGTCGATATGACCTCGCTAGACCGTGTGGACAAAGGCCTGATTCTACGATCGGCCGGCCCAGGTGATCAGATCGAACTCAATTTCCGCGCTGAGCGGCCGGACGAGTATCCCGCCGACCTGATCGTGCAAGAGATCAGCGCCTGCGAGAGGACGCTCTATACGCCCGAGTTCTCCGTGATCATTCCGCATCAGGTGGGTCAGACCATCCACGTCCGCGCGCGTCTGGTCGGCTCGCAGCTGACCGTTTGGATGGACGGCGCCCTCGTGCTCGACGAGGCATTTCCGTTCGCAAGCAGGCAGGGACGACTGGGAGTCGCCCTGCTCGGCGTCGCGCAGTTCGACAATGTCGCTGTACGTGTGCTGGACGGCCCGCAGGCGAACAGTCCGTTCCCGTGAAGTTGACCGGGCCGCGATAGGGACACTTCAAAGAAACTCGGTGCATCGGATCTCGAATGGCGGACCAGTGTCCGCCGGAGGTGAACCATGCTACGCGTCGCACCCTACACACTCGCTGCTGTCTCGATCACCCTCGCGCTCGTCGGCTGTCAGGATGCCACGGCTCCGGACGACGCCGCGCGTGCGCTGAGCGCAAGACCCATGATGTCGCACGCGTCATTGACGGATCTCATCGAGCGCTTCATCGCACCGCAAGCAACCGACCCGCGCATCGACCGTGCGCTCGCGGACCACTACGTCTGGCTCGACCCCACAGCCCAGTCGAACCACAAGCTCTTGGTGTTCATGCCAAGCGCTCGCGGTATTCCTAAGAGCTTTCGACTCGTTGCGCGGGCGGGGGCGCGGCTCGGCTACCATGTCATCGGGCTGATGTACCAGAACGATGTGGTGCTCGCGCAGGCATGCCCGCCGGCCCCCGATCCCTCCAGGTGCTACGAGAACGTGCGGTTAGATGTCCTCGACGGTGGCGACCGCAGCCTCCCCCTGGCCGACGTCAGCGTGGCGAACAGCATCGACAACCGTCTGACGAAGCTGCTCCTCTACTTAGACAACGCGTACGCGGATGAGGGGTGGTCGAGGTTCCTGAAGCACGGCGAGCCGAGATGGTCGCGGATCGCGGTCGCCGGTCACTCGCAGGGGGGTGGGCAGGCCGCCATGATCGCGAAGATCCGGCGCGTCGCTCGTGTGGTGATGTTCTCGTCCGTGCCCGACAGCCTCCCTTCCGGGCAAGCACCCGCGTGGCTGTCGTCTCACGTGACGCCCTCGAACCGCTACTTCGGGCTGGCACACGAATGCGACGCGTTCTTCCGGCCCATCGTCGCCGGCTGGGACTCCGTCGGCATGGGCGCCTTGGTCGCTACGACACCCGACCCGACTCGACCGGGGACATCTTGCCGGTTGTGGACGTCTACGTCCCAGAGCCCTCCCGTGGCGCCCGAGGAGAGCACGTCGCCATATGGTGGGACGCACATGCTCATCACCAATCTGCTGCCGCAGACCGGCGTATACGTGCACATGAGCTCGCACCACAGTACGGCGAACGACCTCTTCACACCGCTGGAATCGGACGGCGTCACGCCGAAGCTGCTGGGCGCGTGGCGCTACCTGCTCGGAGCGCGCGACGCGGACGAGGAGGTGGCGGATAGTCAGGACGAGCAGGACGAAACCAGCGTCGGGCGCAGTGCGGGTACGAGGCGCTAACTCCACCGGTAACTCAAGCAAGACTGCAACGAAATCGCTCGCCCGGACTCGCTTGCCGGGCGGGCGTTTCGTCTCGGCACCCTCAGGGACATCTAACGTCCAGCCGACATAGCCTGTGATGTAACGTTTTGCCCCTGCGATGTCATTCTTAAGGGACCAATGATCGTCAACAGCATCGCTGAGCGGCCCCGTGTTCCATCTTGACACGTCCGGGGACCGGACGTATCTCTGCCGACTGAGAGGTAGTGTGGGACCTCCGCGCCGCTTTGCCTCGAATAACTGCTGCGACCCATCCGTGAGCCGCCCGGATGGGTCGCGTCGCTTTTCAGGGTTCCTACCCGACAGAGGGAGGGTTCTATGAGGACGCCACCAACACAAGTCATGCTTCTCATCGTGCTCGCCCTCATCGGCTGCCGCGACGACCCGACCGGCACGCCCCAGGCGGTCACGCCCGCCCTGCTGGCCTCGGAGCAAACAGCTGACGATCCGCCACGGTTCTCCGACTGGTCCGCCCCGGTGAACCTCGGCCCCCCCGTCAACACGCCCTTCATCGAGCAGGCCGCGTCCCTCTCCAAAGACGGGCTGAGTCTCTATTTTCACTGTGGCAACTGCCCGGGGAGTATCGGCCGGGCCGACATCTACGTCTCGCAGCGAGCGCAGGCCCACGACCCCTGGGGGCCGCCGCAGAACCTGGGTCCCACGATCAACACCACGGCCAACGAACAAGCTCCGCGCCTTTCGCGCGACGGGCGCCGGCTGTTCTTCAGCAGCGATCGCCTTGGAGGGCTTGGGGGTCACGACATCTACGTCTCGCAACGCGACGACAAGCGAGACGACTTCGCGTGGCAGCCTCCGGTGAATCTCGGCGGTGGCATCAACGGCCCCCAGGATGACCAAACGCCAGACCCCTTTGAGGACCGCTCGACCCACACGAGTATCCTGTATTTTGGATCGGGGCCGATCGGTTCGGGCGCGACCGACGTCTACTCGAGCGTCCTCCTCGAGGACGGAACCTATGGGCCGCGCGTATCGGTCGCCGAGCTCAATTCGTCGTCCGTCGACCGGCAACCGGCCATTCGGCGCGACGGCCTGGAAATCTTCTTAGCCTCCGATCGGCCCGGAACGCTCGGCGCGCTCGACCTCTGGGTCTCGACGCGCACGAGCATTGCCGACCCCTGGTCGACTCCCGTGAACGTCGGGTCTGTCGTCAACGGCACCCAGGTCGACGCCCGGCCGGCGCTCTCGTTCGACGGCACGACCCTCTACTTCCAGTCGACCCGCCCAGGCGCCGTGGGGTGCCCCAGTGGCGCAACATCGTGTGTCTTTGACCTCTGGGTCACTACGCGCACCAGACTCGACGACGCGGACGATGACGATCGACCGGTTACAACCCGCGGGCGGGGTAGAACCCGCGAGGAGGAGAAGGAACGCTAGCCCGCCGTCGCGATACACTCGATCTCCACCCGCGCGCCCAACGCGGGGACAGCAGTAGGTCAACGCGCTGCGCCCACCAGGCGCGCGAACCGCGGATCCCCCCGCAGCGGGGCCCACAGCGGATCGAGCCGCAGCACCGGCGGGGAGATCCGCGCAGGGATGGAGAGAAGCTGTTCGAGGATGTCCAGCGCCGCGGTTTTCTCGCCCAACAGGACGTACGCCAGCGCCAGATTCTGGAGGGCGACGGGACCGCTGATCGCGTCGACCGCGATCGGGGCCGACGACATAACGATCCGCGCCTGCTCGAGAGCAGCCTCGCGACGGCCCGCGCCGGCGTAGCTGATCGCCAGAGCGCTGCGCACCCAGTTCTGCCCGCGGCGGGAGCGCGGGAACCCCTGCGGCACTTGTTGCTCAAGCTCAACCCGAGCGGAGTCGAAATGCGCGCGAGCAGCAGAGGGGTCCCCGAGGAGCCGGAAGGCAACCGCCTGCCTATTATGATCGTTCACCAGCCACTCGTCTTGGGTATCGAGAGCGCCTAGCTTCCCGCCGAGCAACGTCAGCGCCGTCCGATAGTTGCCGCTCCAGAGCTCAAGGTCGAAAGGCAGTCGCATTCCCTCGAAGCCCTCGGACACCTTCGCGGCCTCAACGAGAACCCGGCGTGCTTGCGCGGTGTCTGCGTCTCTCAGCAAGGGTGTAGAGGCCCAGATTTCGTACGCGAACGCATCCCGTGGTTCGAGCGACAGGACCTGCCTGCTCGTCCGCTCGGCGTCGTCGTAGCGGTGCATCCACAGCTGGACCTGGGCGAGATTGCGCAGCGGAGCGACCCAGCGGGGGTCGAGGCTAGCGGCCCGCTGGTAGTACTGAACCGCGTCCTCCCAGCGACCTTGGCGCTTGTGAACGTTGCCGATAAACATCACGACCTGCGGGTCGCCGGGCCGGCCGGCAAGACTCGTCTCGAGGTGGGACATGGCGCGTCGGTAGTCCTCGCAGCAGGCGTAGTAGTAGTGTCCCAGTGCCATGTGCGCGTCGGATAGGCGCGGATCAAGCCGGAGCGCCCGCTCCGCGGCGCGCTTTGCTTCATCGAGATGGTCGGCACCCATGGAGTACATCCAATGAGCGTTTGTATGGGCGAACGAGAGCCACGCGTAAGCGAGGGCGAACGTCGAGTCTCGCCCGACCGCCTGTCCAAGCATCTCGATTGCGCCGCGAGTATTGCTCTCGGTCCAGGCCCGTCTCGCGAACTCGCGAGCACGCAGGTAGTAGTCGTACGCCTCCAGGTTCCTGGTCGGGACCGTCGTCAGCCTGGTCCGTTGCGGTGCTTCCAGGGCAACGTGCAGCTCGTCCACCACCTGCTGGGTGACCGCGGAGAGCAGCGTGAACAGATCCGTCACTTCCTGGTCGAGCACCGTCGCCCAGATCTGACTTTCGTCGCGCGCGTCGATGAGCTGGGGTCTGACCCGGACGCGTCCCGTGCCGCCGGCGGAGCGTTGCCAGCTCACGGTCCCTTCGAGGACGTAGTCCGCCCCGACCTCCTTCGCGATCTGTCGTGGCGTTTTGACGCTTCCTCGGTACCGTAAGGCGCTCTGCCCCCCGACGACACGCAGGTCGCTCACCGTCGCGAGCCGGGCGGTGATCTCGTCGGTGATTCCGTCCGCGAAGTACGCGTCCTCGACGGCCCCGAGATTCTGAAACGGCAGGACCAGGACCCGCGCCACGAGCGAAGCCGCGGTCGCTCGGCGAAGCCGCGTTACCATGCGGTACGCGAGTGCCCCGACCACTACCGCGGCGACCAGAACGATCGGGAGCAGGCGCAGACGCACTCCTCGTGCGCCTGGGCCGGGCATCGGCCGTGTCGGCGTGGGCGAGCGCACCGCAGGAGCGACCTGCTCCCGGTCACGGATGGCCGCCGCCAGCGCCTGCGTCTCGGCTGAAGGCTCCAGCTCGTATTCTTGTGCAAGCGTCCGCGCGTACGCTTCATAGGCGCGGATCGCGGCCGCCCGATCGCCCAGCCCGTCCAGGAACGTCATGAGCCGTCGCGCCACCGCTTCATCCGCCGGCAGTAGATCCGCCGCCCGACGTGCCCAACGCTCCCCTTCGAGCGGATCGCCCGCAGCCGCCCGCTCCTCGGCCAGCGCCCAGGCGCCTTGGGACGCCCGCTCGCGCAATCGCGCTCGCTCGCGCTCGACCCAACGCTCGAACTCGGGCGCATCCGTCACGTAGAATCCCTCTAACAGATCGCCACGGTAGAGCGCCAGCGCGTCGCCGGGCCGACCGGTGTCGAGCGCTGCTTCGAACGCCGCCGCGTCGCACGAGACGACGTCGCTATTCAACCCGACCTCGCCTTCGCCGCGTGGCATGATTGCGTTATCCCCGAGTGCCGCGCGCAACACGTACAGAGCCTGGTTCAGAGCCGCCCTCGCGTGCGTGGCGTCCGACTCGGGCCAAAAGAGGGCGAGCAGCGTGTCGCGGCGCTGGGGGCCACGGGGGAGCGCGGCGGCGAGATAGGCGAGCAGCGCCGTGCGTTTCTCGTGCCGGACGAGCGTTTCCACATCCCGTCCGTCCGAGGCTTTCAGCTGAACTGAGCCGAGGATCCGAAGTTCGACCAAGGCGCTGTCCTGCAACACTTTCCGGGCCTCACCGCGACGGTGACCCGCGCGTCACGGGGCGGTGAGCGCCGCCACCTAGCTTCGCTAAGCTACGGCCCCGCGGGCCCCGCACAAGGAGATTCCATGACGACCGCTCGAACTCGCACCCTCATCTCGCTCGCCCCCATGGCCTTACTCGCCGCGGGGATCGCCAGTTGTCGGGGGGATTCGACTGCTGCGCCCCCACCGTCCGTGACCCCCGGCCTGCTGGCGTCGCGACATGCAGGCGACGATCCGCCGCGCTTCTCCGCCTGGTCCGCGCCCGTGAACCTCGGCGCGCCGGTCAACTCTCCGCTTCTCGAGCAGAGTCCGACACTCTCCAAAGACGGATTGAGCCTCTACTTCAGCTCCAACCGAACCGACCTCCCGGGTGCGCTCGGCAACACGGACCTCTGGGTCTCGCAGCGCGCGTGCCACGATTGCCCGTGGGAGACGCCCGTGAACCTTGGCGCCGTGATCAATAGCTTCGGGAACGACGGTGGACCCGCGCTCTCCTCCGACGGGCATTTGCTCTTCTTCACGAGCAACCGGCTCGGCACCAACGATATCTTCGTCTCGCGGCGAGCACATTCACACGACGACCGTGGCTGGGAGCCGCCGGTCAATCTCGGTCCCGACGTCAACACACCGGGATTCGAGACCGAGCCGACCTACTGCAGGTGCGCGGCGGACGACGACGAGGACGGTGTGGGCATGCTCTACTTCAGCAGCGGGGTGGGCCCGGGCGTCGGGAACGACATCTACAGCGCGCCGGTGTCACGCGAAGGAGTGCCCCTCGCACCCGCCGTCCTCGTGGCGGAGCTGAGCACCCCGACCTCAAACGACGCGGCCCCGACACTGAGCCGGGACGGAAGGAACATCATCTTCCACTCGGATCGTCCGGGGAGCGTCAACTTCGACCTGTGGATCTCCACCCGCCGGAGCATCCACGATGCCTGGTCGTCGCCGGAAACCCTCGGCTCGCCTCCGAACTCGGAGTTCGAGGAGCTGCAGCCGTACCTGTCGCACGATGGCCGGACGCTGCTGTTCCGGTCCGGTCCTGGTCGCGGCGGCCAGGGCAGCTTCGATATCTGGATGTCGACCAGCACCCCGAGCGGAGACTTCGACGACGAACAGGATGAGGAGGCGCTCCCCTAGCCTCCGGCCGTCGCCAGACATTCGATCTCCACCCGCGCGCCCCCCGCGAGCCCCTTCGCGGCCACCGTGGAGCGCGCGGGTGGATCGTTCGGGAAATACGTGGCGTAGACGGCGTTCATCGCGGCGAAGTCCTGGATGTCCGCGAGGAACACCGTGCACTTCACCGCGCGGTCGAGCGAGCTGCCCGCGAACGCGAGCACCGCCTTGATGTTCTCGAGCGCCTGGCGCGTCTGCCCCGTAATCCCCCCCTCGGCCAGTTGGCGCGTTCCAGGGACATTTCCGATCTGTCCTGAGAGAAACAGCAAGTCCCCGACCCGCACCGCCGACGAGAACGGCAAACCCGGGACCTCTCCGGGGCCGTGCAGCACCTGCCGATCGATCGTCATCCTGCCCTCCCGAAACGGGCCGCGACAAGCGGCCACACGAGTACGAGTCCAAGACCGCCCGCGGCGCTCGCCAGAAACGCGGGGCCCGCTCCGTAGCGCTGGAACACCGCGCCCAACACCACACCGCCCAGCAGTGCCGCGAACCCCGTGATGCCGTGATATACGCCGAACCCGCTTCCCTGATGCGTGCCCGCGAGCCGCGCCACCAGCGCCCGCTCGGGACTTTCCGTCAGGCCCGACACGAGGCCCAGCGCCAGGAACAGCCCCCACGCCGCCCCGACCGTTCCGGCACGCGCCATCCCCGCCGCGAGCAGCGCGTACACGAGCCACCCCGCCCACATCGTCCGAGCAGGCCCCATCCGGTCGGTCGCCGCCCCCCCGACGAAACTCGACGACGAGCGCACCACGTGCACCGCCGCCCACAACAACGGGACGACGGCTACCGGCACACCGAGCTCCTGCGACCGCAGAATGATCAAGGTGTCGGGCATGCGGAGGAGATAGAAAAACGAGATCGCAAGTAGAGCTGGACTCCGTGAGCGTTGGGGGAGGTTGGAGGAGGTTAGGGGAGGTTGGTTCGTGAACGGCGCTGCCTCCACCATCCTCCCCCGACCTCCACCATCCCGCACAGCCCAGATCGCGAGCAGCAGAACCAGAACTCCGGGCGCTATGCTCCATCCGATCACCGCCCGCACGTTCGCGGTCCCCGACGCGAGCAGCCACCAGGCGAGGATCGGCCCCAGCACCGCTCCCGCGTGATCCATGCCGCGCTGCAGTCCAAAGGCGCGCCCCCGCAGCTCCGCCGGCGTCACGTCGGCGATGAGCGCGTCGCGCGGCGGCGTGCGGAGCCCCTTCCCCAGCCGGTCCACCACCCGCAGCCCGATCACCTGCCACGCCGCGCCCGTGACGGCGATGACGGGTCGCACCACCACCGCAATGAAATAGCCGAGCACGATCATCGGCCCGCGCCAGCGTGGCCGGTCGGCCAGCCGCCCCGCCCCGAGCTTCACGCATGCCGCCGCGAACTCGGCCGCCCCGTCGAGCGCGCCCAGCGCCTGCGGCCCGCCGCCCAGCACCCCCGTGACGAACGCGGGGAGCAACGGGTAGATCATTTCGCTCGCGAAATCGTTGAGCAGCGAGACCCAGCCGAACAGCTTCACCTGCCGTGGGAGCGGCGGTGAAGGGGCAGCGCCTTTAGGCATTGAGGCCGAGGCCCCAGCGGATCAGCGTGACGGGGAGGCCGCCATAGCGCAGCAGGGCATCATGGAAACGGCGCAGGGTGAAAGCCTTGCCCTGTGCGGCGCGGAAGTCCTTCCGTAGCTCGAGGATCTCACGACGCCCCACCGCATAGCACAGTGGGTACGCGGGCTCGGCGCAGTAGCGCCGCACCTCCGCTTCGGCATTGGCGCGGTCCACCCGCAGGTGCGTCGTCATGTACTCCACCGCCTGCTCGAACGTCATGCCGCGGGTGTGCAACCCCACGTCGAGCAGGATGCGCGCCGCGCGCCACAGCAGGTGCACGCGCTGGAAGAACTGCTCCTCCTCCGAGCGGTAGAACCCCTCCTCGCCCATCATGTCCTCGCAGTACAGCGCCCACCCTTCGACCGTGAGCGGGGTCCACACGATCTTGCGGGTGTCGGACGGCTGTTGCTGCGCGTGCACCAGCTGGAGGTGGTGCCCGGGATAGCCTTCGTGCAGCGCGGTGACCCCCACCTCATAGCGGCAGTGGTCGCGCAGGATGCGCTCCTGCGTGCTGGGCGGCAACGCCGGATCGGGGAGGGTCACGTAGAACCAGCCGGTACGGTCGCGCGAGTAGGCGCCAGGGGGGTCGTAGGCCGCGAACGGGATGACGGGGCGCATGAACGCCGGCGTCGGCACCACGTCGAGCGGCGCGTCGGGGATCGGCGCCAGGCCGCGCGAGGCCACGAAGTCGCGCGCCCGCGCCATTTCATCCGCGTAAGCGTCCACCAGCCCGCTGGCGGGCGGATGGTCCGCGCGCAGCCGGTCGGCGACGTCCTGCCATCCCTTGCCGCGGTCCAGCCGCGCCGCCCGCGCCCCCAGATCCGCCTCGAGCTCCTCCTTGAGATGCAGCCCGTAGCGCCACAGCTCCGGCGCCGTGTCCCGCAAGGCGTGCTCGTAGTGCAGATGAAAGTTGAAGTCGTCCTCACCGAGGGCGAACTGGTCGGACGCGCCCTCGAGCCAGCGTTCCAGGTCGTGCGCGAACGCGGCCATCGCCGCCGCCGCGGCGTCCGCGGCCGCCGCGACGCGCTCTCCCAGCCCGGCCCCGACCTCGCGCACCAACGACAGCCCGCCCTCGTTGACGCGCAGCGCCGTCTCCACGAACACCCGCACCGGCTCGACCAGCGCCACCCGAGCGTCGTCGAGCAACCGCGGCACGTCCTCCAGCCGACCCGCCAGCGACGCGGCTCGTTCCTCGGCAGTCCGGTCGCGCCGGCCCAGCAGGAAGTGCAGCCCGCCCAGGAGATGCGACAGCCAGAACGCCGGGTTCTTCGCCTGGGGGCGCTCGCCCTCGAAGCGCCGCAGCGTCACCCGGATCTCGTTCAAGAGCGCCGTGCGGTCGATTTCGTCTTCCAGCTCGGCGGTCGTGGTCTCTTCGAGGGCGGCGGAGATGGACTTGAGCGCGGCGAGGTGGGGAGCCAGGGCGCTCGGACTGAACCGCCCGTAGCGGTCGTCGTAGGTTTTCACCCCCGCCTGCGTCGCACCGACGGGATCCAAATGCCACCGGAGATCGAAGTAGGACCGCTCGATCTCCCGGAACGGCGCTACCGCCATGCCGCCTGCTTGAGCAGCCGGTGGCACTCTTCGTCCGACAGCACGCGATCGGTGCGCTTCGCCGCCTCGAACAGCGCGCGGCATGCGGCCTCGTCCTCGGGGTCGTAGCCGTGCGTCTCGAGCCAGTACTTCACGTTCGACAGCCCCGAGACCGGCGAGATCTCGATCTTCTGCTCGAGCCCGAATTCCTGCGCCGGCACCGAGCTGTACACCCGGTCGGCGAGCCATGCATGCCCCTTCTTCTTCGCCTTGATGATGGCCGCCGCGTGCACGCCCGTGCCGGTGCGAAACGCGTCCGCGCCCATCACCGGGTAGTTCACGGCGATCGGCATGCCTACCGCGTCGGCCACCAGGCGGCAGTACTCGGGCAGCTTCGAGATATCATGGCGATGGGCGCCCAACAGCTTCAGGTTCACGATCAGGAGGTCCATCTCGGCGTTCCCCACCCGTTCTCCCACCCCGAGCGCGGTGCCGTGCACGCGGTCTACACCCGCTTCGATCGCGGCGAGGCAATTGATCAGCCCCAAGCCGCGGTCGCGGTGCCCGTGCCAATCGACCTTCACACGGTGGTCCTTCACGATTTCTTTCTTGACGAACTCGACTAACGCCTTCACACCTTCGGGTGTCGCGTGTCCGACCGTGTCCGCCAGACAGATGCGCGTCGCGCCGCACTCGATCGCGGCCCCGTACAGCGCTTTGAGCGCCTCGGGCTTGGCGCGGGTGGTGTCCTCTGTGACGTACATGACGGGGAGACCGTGCTTTACGGCGTAGGTCACCGCCTCCACCGTGGACTGGACGATGCGCTCGAGCGTCCAGTCCTCGGCGTACTGCCGGATGGGCGATGAGCCGATGAACGTCGCGGCCTCGATCCTGATCCCGACCTCGTCGGCGACCCGGACGATCGGCTCGACGTCCGCGATCACCGTGCGCGCGGCGCAGTTCGGGGCGATGGGCAGCTTGGCGTCCCGAATTTCCTTGGCCAGGGCCCGCACCTGCTCCACCACGCGCGGGCCCGCCCCCGGCAGACCGATGTCGGCCGCCACGATACCCAGGTCCGCCATCAGGTGGAGCAGCCGCTTCTTAACCTCGAGCGTGGGGTCGCGCACGGAGGGGGATTGCAGGCCGTCGCGCAGCGTCTCGTCGTTCAGGTCCACGCGGACGCGGGACCAGTCGAACGCCGGGCCCGCCGCCCCGCCCGCGCGGTTCCAGTCGTAAATCAGCTCGCGCTCGTCCATGAGCAAGTGTTCACCCACTCGCCCCCCACCGTCAAGCGGGTTAGTGTGAAGAGCCATGGACCACGCCGTCTCTCGCCTGCTCGCGCACGAGCGCATTCGCGCGGCGCGCCATCACATCGAGCGCACCGACGAGGTGACGCTCGCCCGCCAGGCCGCGCTCTCCGCCATCCCCGCGCCCACCGGCGCGGAAGACCGGCGCGCCGCGCGCCTAGCGGAGCTGTTCCGCGAGATCGGGCTGACCGACGTGGCGGTCGATCATGCGGGCAATGTCCACGGATGGATGCGAACGAATGGGGACAGGTCGTCTGCGCCGGTCGTCCTCGCCGCGCATCTCGATACGGTGTTCGGGGCGGATGTGGACGTGGCGGTGGAGCGGCGCGGGCAGCGGCTCGAAGGCCCGGGGATTTCGGACAACGCGCGCGGCCTGGCCGCGCTCGTGACGGTGGCGGAGGCGATGGTCGTGGCCCGCGTGCCGGCGTCGCGGCCCATCCTGTTCGCCGCGACAGTCGGAGAGGAGGGGTCGGGGGATCTGCGGGGGGTGAAGTACTTGCTGAACGGGAAGCATACTGTAGGGGCGCAGCATGCTGCGCCCCTACCGGTTGCCTTCATCGCCCTGGACGGCGCCGGGCTCGATCGCGTGATCCATCGCGCCCTCGGCTCCAAGCGCTATCACGTGACGTTCCGCGGGCCCGGCGGCCACTCGTGGGCGGCGTTCGGCGTCGCCAATCCCGCAAATGCCGTGGGGCGCGCCGCCGCACTGCTCGCCGATCTCCCAACCCAGCAGACCCCGCGCACCACCTGCGCCGTGGTGCGGATGGGCGGCGGCACGGGCCTCAACTCGATTCCGCAGGAAGCATGGCTCGATCTGGATCTGCGCAGCGAGGACCCCCGCGCCCTGGCCCAGCTGGACGTCACGGTGCGCGCCGCACTCGAGCGAGCCGCCGACGACGAGAATCGCCGCCGCACCGTCGGCTCGCCGGCGCTGCGCGTCGAGATCCAGCTGTTAGGAGACCGGCCCTCCGGCCTGACCCCGCGCGCGCATCCGCTGGTCCAAGCGGCGGTCGCGGCAAATCGCGCCCTGGGCCGCGACGCCGAGCTCGCCAGCGCGTCCACCGACGCGAACGTACCGATCGCCCTCGGCATCCCCGCCATCGCCCTGGGGGCGGGCGGAAAGGCGGGCGACGCGCACCTCGCAACCGAATGGTACGAAAACGTCGAAGGAGCGCTCGGAATCGTCCGGGCGCTCCTCGTGACCGCGGCGATGGCGGAGGTGGGCTAGGCTCGGTCCCCCGCTAGCGCCGAGAGCACCATCAAGGCTTCCCGTGGGTGGCGCGTCGCGCGCAGCTGAGAGGAGTACACGTGCCGCACCGTGCCGGTCTGGTCGATCACGTAGGTGACCCTCCCCGGCAAGAGCCCGAGCGTCTTCTCCACCCCGTACAGCCGGCGCACCGCCCCGTCGGCGTCCGAGAGCAGCAAGAACGGCAGGTTGTGGCGCCGGGCAAACCGCCGATGCGACCGCACCGAATCGGAGCTCACTCCCACCACCTGTGCGTCCTTGGCGCTGAACTGCTCGTAGCTGTCCCGGAACGCGCGCGCCTCGATGGTGCAGCCGGGCGTCTCGTCCTTCGGATAGAAATACAGCACGACCGTCTTCTCGCCTATGAGGTCACCCAACCGCACCGGCGTGCCCGACTGATCCGGCAGGGTGAAATCTGGAGCCACGTCACCGACGTTCACCTTCGTGTGCTTCGTCATCAACTCCCCTTTCATCTCGTCGAACTGCAGTCCATGGCCCCGGCCGTCAGGCCGGGGGACTCAGGGGGGGTCGATCAATGTGCGGCGGCCCCGCCCGGCATCCCCTTGCTCTTGTGCATCAACAACAGCAGCGGCAGCGACAGCACGAACACCGCCCCGAACAGCAGGAACAGCTGCTCGAACGAGAGCATCAGCGCCTGCCGCGTGACCTGCCCGTCCACGATCGCCAGCGCCTTCGCATTGGCGAGCGGCGCGGGCGTGCCCGTCGCGATGAGTCGCGTCACGATGGCGCTCAGCCGTTCGCGCGCCACTTCGCTGTACTGGGTCACGTTGGCGATCAGATCTCCACGGTGGATCGCCGTGAACCGCTGCACCAGCGTGGCCGAGACGGCGATCCCCACGCTGCCGCCCAGCTGGCGCATCAGGTTGAAGAGCCCGGTGCCGTTCGGGATCTTGCTCATCGGCAGGTCCGCGAGCGCCAGGTTCGTGAGCGGGACGAAGATCAACCCGAGCCCCACGCCGCGGAAAATCAACGGCCAGAAGAAGTCCGACATGCCGCTGTCGGTCGTGAAATGGGCGTGCTTCCACATGGAGAGCGCGAAAATCGACACACCCGCGAGGATGGACAGGCGGGCGTCGAACTTGCCCGCGGTGCGGCCCATCGTGGCCATGGTGAACGCGCTCGCAAGGGCCCCTGGGAGAATGACGAAACCGGTCTGCTCCGCCGTAAAGTTTTGGAGGGTCTGCAGGTAGACGGGTAGCACGAACACGGTGGCGTAGAGGCAGATCCCGAGCACGCCACCGAACACCACCCCCACCGCCAGCTGCCGGCTCTTCAGGATCCGCAGGTCCACGATCGGGTGTTCCGTCGTCAGCTCGTGCCACACGAAGACAACGAGCGACAGCGCGCTGATCACGGCGTACGCGGTAACCTCACGCGAGTCGAACCAGTCGAGCCGCTCGCCGCGCTCGAGCATGACCTGGAGCGTGCCGACACCAGCCGCGAGCAGCAGCAGGCCGATGTAGTCCACGCGCTCCGCCTTTTGCTGAAACCGCGAGTTCTGGATGAAGCTGAGCGACAGCGCCAGCGCTAGCATGCCGATGGGGATGTTGATGTAGAAGATCCACGGCCAGCCGAACGCGTCCGTGATGTAGCCGCCCAGCGTCGGCCCCAGGGTCGGCCCCACCATCACGCCCACGCCGAAGATTGCCATCGCCGTGCCGAACTCCTCGCGAGGGAACTCTTCGTACAGGATCGCCTGCGAGGTGGAGAGCAGCGCGCCACCGCCCAGGCCCTGGATGATCCGCCAGAAGACCAGCGCAAAGAGCGAGTGCGCGTTGCCGCAGAAGAACGACGAGACGACGAAGATCGCGATCGATCCCGCGAAGTAGCGTCGTCGCCCAAAGTACGCCGACAGCCAGCCGGTGATCGGCAGGACGATCACGTTCGCCACGAT
>Ga0137410_10001583_pt1 | contig 15552 bp, 11 predicted proteins | sample CZODoug1_16funga_FD_108878 | JGI IMG/M metagenome (GOLD analysis project Ga0137410, IMG submission 108878) | Vadose zone soil fungal communities from Angelo Coast Range Reserve, California, USA - CZODoug1_16fungal (Illumina Assembly) | ecosystem: Environmental > Terrestrial > Soil > Vadose zone... | reverse complement strand
GCCGCTGTTCGTGCGCGGATAGATCCACGCCGACAGCGTGAAGCTGCGTCCCGTGAGCCCGAGCGCCGCGTTGTACGCGCGAGCCACTGCCCGGTTGTTCGTGCCGTTGAACGAGAGCGCTCCGCCGTAGTGGCCCGTCGACCACACCGGAGCGTTCACCAGATCCAGCGTGTTGCCGTGGCCCGAGACGTCTGTCACCACCGTCCCGCTGCCTTCGTCCAGCGAGTAAGCCGCTTGCGGGCCGGCGGTCTGCGCCTGAGTCGGGCCGGCGATGCCGAACAACAGGAAGGCGGCGTAGAGGAGTCGGGAATGCCAGCGTGCCGGGCGGCACGCGGACCGCGCATCCGATTCGTCTTTGAGACCCGCGCTTGCAGCGCGCGCGTGCAGGGTAAACAGCCTGTGCGGCATCATCACTCGCTGTCACGCCTCCCAATCCGAAGGGTCGGCGCGTATCGTCGGTGTCAGGGCGGACAGCAAAGATTCTGACTGCGCAAGGGCCACCTCATGAATCGGAAAAAGGCGAGTACGCGCATCGGGCTTTGTCCGACACGATCGCCGCCATTGCAGTTATTGCCTGGGGACTTAAGGCCCGGTCCAGAGATTCGGCCGTTCCGATCCCACCCATTGCGGGTTGTGTCCGGCTCCGGACTTGTCGCTGATGTCGCTCGGCGTCGGATTCAGGTTCAGGTACCAGATGCTCGACGCACCGGTGGCGGTCGACAGCGGCGTGCCGACTTCCGCAATGACGTCGCTCGCTGAAAGCTGCGCCGAATAGATCTGGATATTGCGCAGGACGCCGTCCATGATTTCCTGCGACGGATTCCAGGGCGCATCGCCCCAGGTCAGGGCCGGCTGCGGTGGATTGATGTTGCCGTAGCTGGACGGCGCAACGTGGGTGACCACCTTGCTCGTATCCGGCAGATCCCAGTAGAAGACCGTGTGCTTGCCCGCGCCGTCCGACCAGGCGATGAGCGCCTGCGTGTACCAGCGGTCGTAGACAACCACTTCGTTGCTCACGAAATCGCCGCTTCGATCGGTCGCGATTTCCCAGTGATGCACCGACCGATCGGGAAAGTCGGGATAGGGATGCGCACCGTAAAAGGAGTTCGAATTGCCGTTGTCCCACAGGAAGGTCGACAAGTTGTTCGCACCGTCGTCGTTACCCCAGAAGAACGTTGTGTAGTAACTGTCCTGCTGCCGCGGATAGAACTTCCAGACGTAGGTCGCGGGATAGATCGCGAGCGGATTGCTGAAGCGGAAGCGGGTCGTCCCGGTCGTCGACTCGTTGCCCTGGAAATCAAGTCCGGTCTGCGCCGTGCCGCCGGTCACCGTGACCACGGCCGAATCGTTACCCGAGCCGCCGGTCCCGGTACAGGTCAGCGTGAAGGTGTTGGTGGCCGCCGTCAGCGTGCCCGTGCTCGCGGAACCCGCCGTCGCCCTGGCACCCGTCCAAGCGCCCGATGCCGTGCAGGCAGCCGCATTGGTGGTGCTCCAGGTGAGGGTCGAGGATGCGCCGCTCGCAACGCTGGTGGGCGCTGCGCTCAGATTCACCGTGGGCGCCGGGTTCGCCGTGACGGTCACGGTCGCCGATTTCATCGTCGTCCCGCCCGTGCCCGTGCACGACAGCGTATACGTGCTGGTGGCGGTCAACGCACCGGTGCTTGCCGTTCCAGTCAGCGGTTGGCTTCCCGACCATGCACCGCCAGCGGTGCACGTCGTCGCATTGGAGGAGGACCAGGTCAGAATCGAAGCTGCACCGCTCAAGACGCTGGTCGGGCTCGCCGTGAGCGAAACGGTTGGTGGCGCCGGCAGCGCAGTCGTAGTGACCGTCGCGGACTGATTGGCGGAGCCGCCGGCTCCCGTGCACGTGAGCGTGAACGTGCTGCTCGCTGCGCTCAACGCGCCGGTGCTTGCCGTTCCCGAGAGCGCCTTGCTTCCCGACCAGGCGCCGCTAGCCGTGCACGCCGTCGCATTGGTCGACGACCAGGTCAGCGTCGAGCTGCCGCCGCTCACTACACTGGTCGGATTGGCCGTCAGCGTGACGGCAGGCGCCGGCGGCGCAGTCACCGCGACGGTGACCGACGCGTCGTCCGATCCACCCGCGCCCGAGCATGACAGCGAATAAGTGCTGGTCTGAGTGAGATTGCCGGTCGATTCACTTCCCGAGCCGGCTTTGCTGCCCGACCAGGTCCCGGAAGCGGTGCAGGCCGTGGCGTCCGTGCTCGACCAGGCGAGCATCGAGCTCGCGCCCGAAGTCACCGAGCCCGGGCTTGCAGAAATCGTTACGGTCGGCACCGCGACGCTTTGTTCGCCCGATGAACCACCGGCGCAGGCAGTCAGTAGAATCGCCAACGCCGCCAGCGCCGGCCTGGCTGCGCATGTGACAATAGTCCGCATTCGAATTGCGCCCCGAATCGTCCTGAAATCAATTGAACTGATTATCGCAGGTGATTGAGCCACAGGTGAAATGTCGCAAGTCAAAGACAACCCTGTACGCTGGCGGCACCGCGCTATGCGCGCATGGTGAACGACAAGTCAATAAAGACTGTGACCGAAGTCCAGAAAATCGATACGGCGGTCGCGACCGACGAGCTCGATCGCTCGCTCGTCAGCGGCATTGCCTGGACCGCAGCACTACGCTGGGTGGCACAGGCCGTCTCGTGGGCCGGCACGCTGTACGCCGCGCGGATCCTGACGCCCGGCGACTACGGCATCGCGGCGGCGGCAACGCTGCCGATCGGGCTCGTCCGGATGGTCGAGGATTTCGGCCTCGACGCGGTGCTGGTGCAGGATCGGCGCATCGAGGGACAAGCCCGGGCGCAGCTCGCGGGCTTCGCGCTGCTGCTGGCGAGCGGGCTTGCCATCGGTTTCTTCGTCGCCGCGCAGCCGATCGCGGCTTTCTTCAAGGAGCCGCTGGTCGCGACGGCGATCCAGCTGATGTGCCCGCTCGTGTTGCTCGATGCGTTGCAGATCGTGCCGCGCGCGTTGCTGCAGCGTGAGCTTGCCTACCGCCGCCTGGCCATTCTCGGTTTCGTGCAGGTCTGCGTCACGCAGGTAGCGCTCATCGTCGCGGCCCGCGCCGGGCTCGGCTATCAGTCGCTCGTCTTCAACACGCTCGCCGGCGGCACGATCGTGACCGCAGTCCTGCTCTACTGGCGGCCGTATGCCTTGCGCATGCCGAGGGACTGGCGTGCGATTGCGGCGCCGATCGCGCAGGGTTGGCGCCTCCTCATGTCACGCGCCGCGTGGTACGCCTACTCGAACACCGACCAGACCATTGTGGGGCGACTCCTCGGCAAGGAACTGCTCGGCGCCTATTCCTTTGCCACGACCTTCGCCAACCTGCCGATCCAGGAAATCACTTCGGCCTTCAGCCGCGTCGTACCCGGCGTGTTCAGCACCGTGCAACACGACCGAGCGCAGCTGCGGCGATATTTTTTCGTTCTGACCGAGGTCATCGCACTGCTCGCGATTCCCTCGGCGGTCGGGCTCGCGCTCGTCGCCGAGCCGTTGGTTGCGCTCGCGCTGGGACCGCAATGGGCCGCGGTCGTCGCGCCGCTCAGGATTCTTTGCGCGGCCGCCGCGTTCACGGCGGTCCAGGTGCTGGTCTCGCACGTGCTGATGTGGACCGGCCGATTCCGGGCCAACATGTGGTGCACCTTCCTGGCGGCCGCCGCGCTGCCGGGGGCACTCTACTTCGGTGCAGGATTCTCGGTCGCAGGCGTTGCCTGGGCGATGGCGATCGGGCTGCCGATCGTCAACCTGCCGGCGATCGTCATCGCCGCTCGCATCATGCAGGCGTCGCCACGCCTGTGGCTGCGCGCGCTGCTACCCGCGATACTTTGCTCGGCGGCCATGGCTGCAGGCGTGCTCGCCGAGCAGTCGACCATCGCGCGCGGCCTGTCGACTGCGCTGTCGCTCACCGTGCAGATCGCGACCGGCGCTGCGATCTACGTCGCCGCCCTGCTCATCTTCTATCGCGAACGCGTGCTGGCGCTCGTCGCATTCGTTCGCGGGACACCGGCAGCTTCGCCGGTCGAAGCGTCGCCGTCCGGCTGAAGCCGCTCGAGCCAGCCTTCGCGCCAGTAAGTCGTCACGGCACGCCGGCACATCAGGCGTCCGTCCGTGTATTCCGCCGTGCAGTGCACGCCTTCCAGCACGATGCAGGGCTGCTTCATGGTCAGCATCTCGCCCGTCACTTCATCGATGATCCGGTTCACGCGGCCGCTGACGCGGAAATTGCGGCCGCAGAACTTCACCATCTCGTGATCGAACCACATGCCGCGATTGCGGCTGCCGGTATTGAGCGTCGTCTTGATCGCGGCGTGCGACAGGACCCGGACGCGCTCGCCGATGACAAGATCGAGATGGCAAGCGGGCGTCGGCTGCCCGATTGGCAACTCGCCCGTGCCTTGCGGCGCGGGCCAGCCATTGACCAGCCGGTGCACGCGATCGTAGAACCAGAATGCCGCACGGTGCGCAAAGCCGAGATGGGTCAGCGAGCGGGCCGACGCAACCGTCAGTACGCGCAACGCACGGCGCAGGGTCACGTTCCGGGTCCTGAGGTCGCGCCAGAATTGCCGGAAGTCCCACCATTTCTGCAGCGTGGTTGCGTAGTAGAGCTCGGTGGCCTGGCAGGTATAGACGGTCTTGCCGCTTGCGGCATCGACTCGCTCCGTCGTGCCGTTCAACCGCTCCCCGGAATCCCGGGCGGCGGGCGCAACCGGCCCGGCCGGCTCATCGCCGTCCAGTTTTCTAAGCCAGGACGTCTTCCAGAAAATGAGGCAGGTCGCCTGACAGCCGCCGTGCGCCGCGCCGTCGCAACGCAGTTCCTCGAGGTGCACGGCATCCTTGAGGCGCCGGCCGCCGGTCTTGTGCGCCGAGTCGCAGGTCTTGTGCGCGACGGCCGAAACGCGAAGGCGCCGGCCGCAGTACTTCAGCATCTCCGGCATGAAGGGCATGCGGTCGATGCAGCCCTTGCCGTCGAGCGTCGCCAGGATTTCTTCGCGGGATCGCACCTCGACGAGGTCCCCCGCCTTGAGCTGGTATCCCATTCGCCCTCAGCCCTGCGGGCGCTTCCAGATCATCCACGGACATTCGCCCCTCGCCTCCATGCGGTCGAAGGCGATCTTGTCCTTGAAAGTGTCCATGGACTGCCAGAACCCGGTGTAGCGATAGGTCGACAGGAGTTGCTTCTCGCGCAGCCGTTCGAAGGGCTTCTCGACGAGTTCGTCGCCTTCCTCGATGTAGTCGAAGATCTCGCGGCGCAGGGCAAAGAACCCGCCGTTGATCATGAACTCATCGTTGCGCCACGGCCCCATGGTGGTGACGTAGCCGTCCGGCGTCGACTGCACGGCATGGAAGCTGTGCCAGGAGCGTACCGAAGCGAGCGTCGCGACGACGCGCTTTTGCCGGAAGTCCGCGATGAGCTCATTGAGCGGCAGGTCCGAGAGGCCATCGGCATAGTTCGCGAGGAACGCCTCGTCCTTTTCCACGTACTTGCGCACGCGCAGCAGCCGCTGACCGATGTTCGAATGCAGGCCCGTGTCGACGAAGGTGATGCGCCAGTTGTCCATGTCGCGGGAGTGTAGCGTCGTCTTGCCGCCGGCCTCGAGCGTGAAATCGTTCGACATGCAATCGTCGTACTCGAGGAAATACTTGCGCACCATGTCGCCGCGATAGCCGAGCGCGAGGATGAACTCCGTGTGCCCGAAGTGCGCGTAGTAGCGCATCAGGTGCCACAGGATCGGGCGGTAGCCGATGTTCACCAGCGGCTTCGGGATGGTGTCGGAATGCTCGCGCAGGCGCGTGCCGAGTCCGCCGCAGAAGAGTACGACCTTCATGGTGTCACGCTGTCCTTTCAGTATTTCCAGCGCAGATCCGCATCCACCTGACCCGTGCGGATCAGGTACTGCAGCTGCTTCAGCCGGGTGAACGCGCGGAACTTGTAGATGTCCTGGGGCATGTCGATGCGCTTGAAGAGCTCGTAGAGCTCCTGCGCGCCGCGCCGCGCGTTCCACTGCGTGCGGTAGGCGGGCATGCGTTCGCGGATCTTCCTGAACGAGACGCGATAGCTGCGGTTGTCGCCGGCACTCGAGCCCACCGTCACCTCGCAGCCGGGAAAGGTCTCGGCAACGATCGCGGCGAGATCGCGGATGCGGTAGTTCTCCTCGTCGCCGCCGACGTTCATCACCTCGCCGTTCACCCGCTCGACCGGCGAATCTAGCGCGCAGGTGACGGCCTGGCAGATGTCTTCGACGTGCACGATCGGCCGCCATGGCGTGCCGTCGCTCGTCATGACGATGCGCTTCGCGGTCCATGCGACAGCGCAGAGATCGTTGAGCACGATGTCGAAGCGCAGCCGGGGGGACGCGCCGTAGGCCGTGGCGTTGCGCAGGGACGTGACGCAGAAATCGGGCGAGGCCATGGGACGCAGCGCATTCTCGACCATCACCTTGCAGCGCGCGTAGGCGGTCTGCGGATTGGTCGCGGAGGTTTCGTCCACCCATTCCTGGGTCGCCATGCCGTAGACGCTGCAGGATGAGGCGTACACGAAGCGACGCACGCCCGCGTCCCTGGCGATGCGCGCGAGCCGCGCCGAGCCTTCGAAATTGATCGCCTCCGTGACCTTGGGATCGTTCTGCCCGAGCGGATCGTTCGAGAGTTCCGCCAGATGCACGACCGCTTCGAAGCCTTCGAAGTCCCGCGGCGTCACATCGCGCAGGTCGATATTGAGGGTCGGCTGCACCAACCGTACATTGCGCGTGGTGTAGAGCCACCCGTCGCGGTAGAGGCCGCTGTCAAGGCCGGTCACGTCATGCCCCGCCGCCAGCAGGATCGGCGAGAGCCGCGAACCGATGTAGCCGTCCGAACCCGTAACCAGAATCTTCATCGCTGTCCCCATGTCGCCATTGCGCAGCGGAGCTCCGCTAGCGCTGCAGTCTAGACTCTAGGACCGCACGCGGGCGTGCGGCGTGAAGCATCCCTCGAATTGCACGCCCGGCGCTCAAATGACGAGCAGCGTCTTGCGGGCGTGAAACGCCTCCGCGAAGCCGCTCGGCGCCCGGCACTCGAGCCCACGCAGGCGCATCAGCCCGCGAAAGGTGTCGGGCGTGAACCAGGGCTTGCCGGCCTGCGAGGCGAAGCAATCCATCAGCGCGCCGACCTTGCGGTCGGCGATCTCCGCCGCGAGCGGCAGGAACATCGAGGGCCGGCCGAGATCGCCGTCCCATTTCGGTATCTCGTACTCGAGGATCCAGTGATCGCGGAACGCGTTCCAGGTGAGCTCGGAGACGATCCGATGGTCCTGGTGCCGGTCCCCTTCCCAATGCGTCAGAACGAGATCCGGGCGGCAGGTCGTGCGCAATGCCGAGATCGCTTCCTTCACCGCGGCCCAGTCCGCCGGAAAATAGCTGTCGCGGAAACGGAAGAACCGCAGGTCGAGTCCCGCACGGCCGCCCGCAAGCCTCGCGAGGGCGGATTCGCTTTCGCGCTGCCGCGTTTCGTCGGAACTCAGCATCACGGCGGTGATGCGAACATCCGGCCGCGCCGCGCGCAGGCTCGCGATGAGCCCGCCGCAACCGATCTCGAGGTCGTCGCAATGCGCCGCGAGGCACAGGATTTCGCGGACGGAAGCGCCCAGGGCCGGCACCGACAACATCAGGGCTCCTCGTGCGCGGGCGAGGCGCTCACTCGATTTCCTTCAGGAGTCCGCACTGCTCGAGGGCGTGGGCCGCGGCGAGCACGTCGCCGAATGCAAGCTCCGACCGTTCCGCGATATCGAGCAGCGAATGGTCGCCGTCCGAGAGGTTGAGCACCCAGAGCATGGGCATCTCCTTCACCTTGCCTCCGCCATGCACGTCGCCCGTCAGCCGGTAAAGCCCGCGCTTGCCGAGCTGGGGCTCGCATTTCGGATTGAGGTTCAGGTAGCGCCGGTTGTGCTCGAGGATCTCGAAGATGCCGATGCACTGGTCGAAAGAATCCGCGAGCGCGGCCGGTCGCACGAAATCGAGGTTATCCGCCGAGGTGTGATACTCGGGAAAAGTTCCGCAGGGCGTACGCATGAAACTCCCGACCGGCAGGTTGAAGCCGGGCGAGCAGAACTGCCGTTCATCATTGCCGTGCGGAAAGAATTCCCGCACCCGCCCCTCGAATCCCTGCTGGCGAAGCACGTGAACCGCGGCCCGGTCGATCTCCGCGTTGCCGCGCCGGCTGCGCTTGTAGCTCGGATCGCCCGAGTCGCCCACGGCGACCAGCACGAGCCCATGCTTGATCCGGCCGACATTCCTTTCATTGCGGCTGAGCCACACGATCGAGCCGATCTGGGCCGGGATGAACAGGAACCGGTAGGAGTATCGGCGGCGACAGTCGCCGAGCGCGCGCGCGAGCTCCGTGGCCAGCGCGACGCCGGAAAGATTGTCGTTGCAGAGCGAGGGATGGCAGATGTGCGTCGATACCAGCACTTCGTCGGTCGTCTCGCCGGGCAGGAAGCATTCGCCATAGGTGAGGCTGCCCTCGGTGAGCGTCGAGTCGATGCACACCTCGTACTCGCCTTCCGGCAGCTTCTCGAGATCGCGATGCGCGATCGAAAAGCCCCAGTCCTCGCGAAAATAGGAGGTGCGCAGCGGCACCACGTCCGGCTTCGCCGGCAACGAGTAGAGCCGCGGCCTGAGCTCCCCGAGGCTCATGCGGGCGCGCACGGGCACGCTGTAGCCGGTGACGTGCAGATTCGAGTGGCGAAAGTCCACGACGCGCTCGCCGCGCGCGTTCTTGATGTACGCGTCGCGGATGTTCCATTCCTTGGGCACGACCCAGTCGAAAGCGCGGGTGCCGCTCGCAACTTCGTGAATATCGAGCGGAATGACTTTCTGCACGAGCTTCAGGCTCTCGCGGACCCCCTCGCCCGTGAGACTTCGGCAGATCGGATACAGCTCGCGGATGAGATCGTGTGCGCGCGTGCCGACCGCCGCGTCGCGGCGGCCGTGCAGCAGGTCGCGGATCGCGAACTCCGGGCGGGCCGCGGCATGCATCAGGGCAGGACCTCCACGGACGGAATCGGCACGACGAAGCGCCCGCCCCATTCGCGGATGTACGCGTTCGATTCGCTGATCTCGCGCTTGAGATTCCACGGCAGGATCAGCACGTAGTCCGGCCGCGTCTCGCGGATCTTCTCCGGCGCGAGGATCGGGATATGGGTTCCCGGCGTGTAGCGGCCCTGCTTGTGCGGGCTGCGGTCGACCGTGTAGTCGAGGTAGTCCGTGCGGATACCGCAATAATTGAGGAGCGTGTTGCCCTTGCCTGGCGCGCCGTAGCCGACCACGGACTTGCCATGGGTGCGCGCCTCGATCAGGAACCTCAGGAGATTGTTCTTGGTTTCGCGCACGCGCTGGCCGAATCCCGCATAGCCCTGCAGCGAGTAGAGGCCGAAGGCCTCTTCCCTGCGCTTCATCTCCGCGACGGCGGTGGTAACGGCCTTGCCGGTGTCTTCCACGTGCCGGCCGAAGATGCGCAGCGAACCGCCGTGCGTCGGCAACTCCTCGACGTCGAACAGGCACAGGCCATGGTGCGCGAAGATGCGCTCGACCGTGCCGAAGGAGAGATAGGAGAAATGCTCGTGGTAGATGGTGTCGAACTGGTTCTCGTCGATGAGGCGCAGCAGGTGCGGAAACTCCATCGTGATCACGCCGCGTTCGGCCAGCAGAATCTTCATGCCGCCGACGAAGTCGTTGATGTCCGGCACGTGCGCGAGCACGTTGTTGCCGAGGAGCAGGCTGGCGCGGCCATGCGCGGCGGCAACCTCCGCCGCCGTCTTCTTGCCGAAGAATCTGACGGTCGTCGGGATGCCGCGCTCGACGGCGACGGCGGCGACGTTCGCCGCCGGCTCGATGCCGCGGCACGGGACGCCGCGCGCGAGGAAGTGCTGCAGCAGGTAGCCGTCATTGCTCGCGATCTCCATCACGAGCGACTTGTCGTTGAAGCCGAAGCGCTTGCACATCGAGTCGGCGTAGCGGCGCGCGTGCTCGACCCAGCTGTCGGAATACGAGGAGAAGTAGGCGTAGTCCGAGAAAATATCGTCGGGCGCCACGTACTGCTCGAGCTGCGCCAGGAAGCACTTGTGGCACACCCACACGTGCAGCGGATAGAACCGCTCCATGTGATTCAGCTGGTGCGGCTCGATGTGCGTCTGGCACAGCGGCGACATGCCGAGATCGACGAATGTCCGCTCGAGCTCGGTCGCGCAGAAGCGGCACTTCGCGCGCGCCGCCGGCGCGTCGCCCGACAATTCGGATGCTGATGCAGTTGCCGCCATCGTTGTCCTCGCCTGTTGACGCCGTCGCGGCGCCGAAGAAGGTCCTAGTGACTATCGCGCGCCGGAGTGAGCCGGCGCATCGCCTGCAGGAGATCGGCCGCGAGGCTGTTCCTCGCCCAGACCATGAAGCGCACCGCAAAGCCGGCCGCGCGCAACTTCTGCGACACGCCGGGCGCGGAGCGCAGCGCCACCCTGAGAAGGCGCAGATGATACTTCCAATGCTGCCAGAGGAGCGGCCGGCGCACCGTCGGCTCGAAGTGCCGCTCGATGGCCTCGCGCCCGCGCAGGCTGGTCGCGCTCTCGGCCGACATGCGGCGGAAGAAGTGACGCTCCGGCAGCAGCGCCAGCTTGCCGATGAGTGCGAGGTCCGCCATCAGCACGACGTCCGCCGCCCAGAACGTACCCATCGGCAGTGCGCGGCGCAAAGCCGCCGTTCGCAGGATCCCGTTGAAGGAATTGTTGAGGCGCATGCGCTGAAGCACGCCCGCAAAGCGCAGCGCCGGATCGTCCTCCTCGACCTCGACGTCGCATTCGTAGGCGATCGCATCCGCAATGACCTGCTGGAACAGGGCAGTGCGCGGACAGGCGAGCACGGCATCCGGCCGGCGATCGAGCAGGGTGACGCATCGCTCGAGGAACTCGGGCGCGCACAGGTCGTTCGACGACGCCCACTTGAAGTAAGGGCCGCGCGCCTCGCGCAGTACCGCAAGATAGTTGCGATTCGCGCCAATATTGCTCGGCTGGCGCAGATAGCGGATGCGGGCATCCTCGGCGGCGTGCCGCAGGCAGATGGCTGCGGACTGGTCCTCGGATGCGTTGTCGGAAATGATGAGTTCGAAGTCCGCAAATGTCTGCCGCCGCAGTGAATCGATGGTGGTGGCGAGCCAGCGCTCGCCGTTGTAGACCGGCATGCCGATCGACACGCGTGGCGTATGCGACGACGGCTCCGGCCGATTTTCTTTTTTCATGGTCAGCACGTCGGACCCGTCGCCGGATCCCCGCTTTCCCTCCCAATCGCACCCCTCGCGTCTGCAGGGAGGCTCGTCCCGGTCCCTTCCGGTCTCTAGCCGCATGAAGCGCAGGGCATTATGCGCAAGGTTCCGGCCGGGCGGCTGTGCTTGTATCACTTTTTCGACAGGCTTCCGACAACTAGAGTACGCTCTGTTTCATGCTATGTAAAACAATAAGTTACAGTGTATACACGTATGACTTTCGAGTATCAGCGACGGCCTTCCCGGGTGGCAACCGGTTTCACAGAATCGGACGCAACGTGCGCGCCTGCCGGGCGCCCTTCGGCATAATTGCCGCCCCACGGACCAAAACGACCTGCCAAAGACGAATGTCCGAACTCCTGCACGAACTGCCGCTGCGCTCGGCGGCACGCACGCCGCTCGCCCCTGCCCTGCGCTTCAGGGGCGACGTTCTCGGTTATGCCGAGTTCGCGACGCACATCGAGACGTTCGGCCGCGCCCTCGTTGCCAACAGGGTTTCGCGCCAGGACCGCGTCGCGATCTTCCTGCCGAAGCAGATCGAGAACGTCGTCGCCATGTTCGGCACCGCGTCCGCCGGCTGTGTCTTCGTTCCGGTGAATCCCGTCCTGAAGCCGCCGCAGGTCGGGCACATCCTGCGCGACTGCAATGTCAGGGTCCTGGTGACCTCGGCGCAACGCGCCGAAGAACTGCAAGCCGAGCTCGCGGGCTGTCCGGATATCAAGCAGCTGGTGCTGGTGGGAGACCGCGCGCAGCTGCGCTCCTCATCCGCGCTGCCGACCGCGCGTTGGACGGACTTCATGGCGAGCGGCACGGCACGGCCTGCACACCGCGTGATCGACGCTGACATCGCCTCCATCTTTTATACCTCGGGCAGCACGGGGAAGCCGAAAGGGGTCGTGCTGTCCCATCGCAACATGGTCGCCGGCGCCGAGAGCGTCGCGTCGTACCTCGAAAATTCGCCGGCCGATCGCATTCTCGCGGTGCTGCCCTTCAGCTTCGACTACGGATTCAGCCAGCTGTCCACGGCGTTTCACGTCGGCGCCTGCGTCTCGATGCTCGATCATCTGTTCGGCAGGGACGTTCTTGCCGCGGTCGCGCGCGACGGCATCACGGGCCTCGCCGGCGTGCCGCCGCTTTGGCTGCAGCTCGCGGACCTGCCGTGGCCCGCCGAAGCCAGCGCCTCCCTGCGTTACATCACCAATTCCGGCGGCGCCATGCCCGCAACGACGCTGCAGAAGCTGCGCACCGCCCTGCCGCGGACGCGCCCGTTCCTGATGTATGGCCTGACGGAGGCGTTCCGCTCGACCTACCTGCCGCCGGAGGAAATCGACCGCCGTCCGGGATCGATCGGGCGGGCCATTCCGAACGCCGAAGTCATGATCGTGCGCCCCGACGGTACGCGCTGCGCGGCGAATGAGCCCGGCGAACTCGTGCATCGCGGCGCGCTCGTGTCGCTCGGCTACTGGAATGATCCGCAAAAGACAGCCGAGCGTTTCAAGCCGGTCCCGAGCCCGGAACCCGGCCTCGTGCTGACGGAACTGGCTGTCTGGTCCGGCGACACCGCTCGCAGCGACGAGGACGGCTATCTCTATTTCATTGGCCGACGGGACGAGATGATCAAGACCTCGGGCTATCGCGTGAGCCCGACCGAGATCGAGGAGATCGTTTATGCCACCGGCCTCGCCGCGGACGCCGTCGCGATTGGAGTGGCCGACGCGCAGCTCGGACAGGCGATCGTCGTCGTTGCGGTCCCGGCCGCCGGCGCGGCGCCCGATACGGATCGGCTGCTGATCGAGTGCCGGACCCGGATGCCGACCTACATGATCCCTGCCCGCATCGAATGGCGGGAAAGCCTGCCCCGCAATCCCAACGGCAAATTCGACCGTGTCCGGATCGCACAGGAGCTCAAGTCAACTGCCGCCGGTGCCGTCGCGTGACGATCGCCTCGCTCAAGCAGCACGCGATCCACGAGGAATTCGACGTGCGCGACGATTGCCTGGTCATCGGCGATCGCTCGCTGACCCAGATCGCGGCTGAAATCGGCCGGACTCCATTCTATTTATATAGCCGCGAGTCGCTCATGCGCAGGGCGCGCGACCTGCGCCGCGCGCTGCCGCCGGCAGTTCACGTGCACTTCGCGGTCAAGGCCAATCCAATGCCGGACGTTGTGCGCCAGCTGGCGGCGGACGTGGATGGCCTTGACGTGGCATCCGCGGGAGAGCTGCGGGTCGCGCTCGCGAGCGGCATGAACCCGGCCGAGATCAGCTTTGCCGGCCCGGGCAAGACGGTGGCGGAGCTCGAGCTTGCCGCCGTATCCGGCATCGTCGTCAATCTCGAGTCCGAGCGCGAAATGCGGGCGCTCGCTGCGATCGGCGACGCCCGGTCGATACGGCCCCGGGTCGCGGTCCGCGTCAATCCGGACTTTGAGCTCAAGACCTCCGGCATGAAGATGAGCGGCGGCCCCAAGCAATTCGGCGTCGATGCCGAACGCGTGCCCGAGATGCTCGCCGAGCTTGCGCGGCTGCCGCTCGACTTCCAGGGCTTCCACATTTTCAGCGGCTCACAGAACCTGAGGCCGGAAGCGATCGTCGAGGCGCAGCGCAAGACGCTGGATCTCGTGACCCAGCTGGCGCGCGGCGCACCTGCCCCGCTCAAACTTCTCAATATGGGTGGCGGCTTCGGGATCCCGTACTTTCCGGGCGAGCAAGCGCTCGACGTGCAGCCGATCGCCAGGCATCTCGAGGCGCTGGTGCCCGAAGTCCGGGAGCGCTTTCCACTCGCGAGGATGGTGATCGAGCTCGGCCGCTACCTGGTCGGGCCCTCGGGCATCTATGTCTGCCGCGTGCTCGACCGCAAGCTGTCCCGCGGCCAGGTCTTCCTGATCACGGATGGCGGCCTGCATCACCACCTCGCGGCATCCGGCAATTTCGGCCAGGTGATCCGCAAGAACTATCCGGTGGTCGTCGGCAACAAGGTGCAGGGCCGGGAGCGCGAAGTCGCATCGGTGGTCGGGCCGCTCTGCACGCCGCTCGACACCCTGGCCGAGCGCATGGAAATGGCCCGGGCCGAGGTCGGTGACCTGATCGTCGTATTGCAGAGCGGGGCCTATGGACTGACTGCCAGTCCGCTCGGGTTCCTGAGTCATCCGCACCCCGCCGAGGTCCTGCTTTGAGCGCCGGCGCTCCTCGTCCAGGGCCCGAGAGCGAGAAATCCAACGGGCGAGTGCCGCCCCTGCTGCTGCGCCATCACGCGATGGCGGCGCTCATCATCTGCCTTGCCGTCATGCTGCTCGTCGAATTCGCGCTCCTGCAGCGCAAGTTCGACGTCTTCACCGGTGGCTTTCTGCAGCCCTATTCGTATACGACGGCGGCCATGCGCAGCGCATTCGTGGCGCTCGTCACGCTCGCCGACAGCCTGCTGCTCGTGGTCGTCGCATGGCCCTATTTCCTCGTCATGCGCCGCACGCGCATGCAGCCGCTGATCGCCTCGTTCTGCTTCTGCTACTGGGCACTCGCCGTTTTCATGATCACGATCGTGGTCCGCTACGGCGTTTTGACCTACTTCAACGACACGCTCAATTTCATGCTGATGAAGGAGCTCGGCGGCGGGAGCCTGTGGCGATCGATCGGGTTCGTCGCGGACGAATGGTTCTACCTCCTCGCCGTAGCCATCGCGCTGGCGGCCGTATTTCTGATCTGCCTGCGGCTGATGCGCCGCTCCGCGCGCCGGCACGGCGCTGCCATTACGGCCGCACGCGGGCCGGCAGCGGGGTCCGGCAGGATCATGGTGCTGGTGAGCGTGCTCGTTGCGATCGTGATCCTGTGGACCGCTTCCCGGCTCCCCCACTATCGCTACGGGCTCAACAAGGTCGTCGCCTATGAGCTGACGAGTTCGCTGCTCGATGAGGTCACCGACTTCGATCGCGACGGCTACGGCCTGTTCGCCTACCCGCCGGACGCCGCGATGTTCGATGCGGCCATTCATCCCGGCGCGCTCGACATTCCGCAAAACGGCATCGATGAGGACGGCCTGCTCGGCGACTACCTGCCGTCACAGGCGCGTTCGACCGACATCGTGCTCGGGGATGCCACCGCCGGCGCCGGTCGCAACGTGGTGCTGGTCGTGCTGGAAAGCACTCGCGCCGACGTTCTCGGCCAGACGCTCTATGGCCGGCCGGTGACTCCCAACATGAATGCAATCGCCGCGACCGGGCACAGCGTGACCCTTGCGTATTCGCACACCGGTTACACG
>Ga0137410_10001574_pt1 | contig 15607 bp, 15 predicted proteins | sample CZODoug1_16funga_FD_108878 | JGI IMG/M metagenome (GOLD analysis project Ga0137410, IMG submission 108878) | Vadose zone soil fungal communities from Angelo Coast Range Reserve, California, USA - CZODoug1_16fungal (Illumina Assembly) | ecosystem: Environmental > Terrestrial > Soil > Vadose zone... | reverse complement strand
CCTGTTCGCAATAGGGAAAAGACTTGCTAATTTCACCGGCCGCAATATAGACCAACCCGAGGTCGCTTCGAGTTTGGGCGACCGCCAGGGGATCGCGAAAACTCTCTCGTAGTTGCAGCGCCAGGGTATGCGACTCCAGCGCCTTAGCATACTCACCGAGCCGATAATAGATCTCACCGAGTTGGGCCAACGCTTCGGCTTCGGCGCGACTGTTTCCCGCCGCATGCCAGCAGGCTTGCAAACGCAGATAACTTTCAAGGGATTTCTTTGGACCAAAGACGATCCAGGATCTCAGCCGCCGGCCCGGTTCAGCATTTTCGGTGATTTCGCAGGGTTGGGAAGGAGTAGGTGCGCTTTTGATCTGGCGGGCGCCGACAGCGCCATAGATGCAGAGAATGGTGCAAACCAGAGCTCTTCGACAAAATTTACCGGATAAGACAGTCCGCGGATTTTCCGAGCTCAACCTCAAGGATGTAGTCTCCAGAGTAATAGCCAATTGAACTCTGATCGCAATACATACAGAGAACTATTAGCCAGGGAGGAGACTTTACGCCGTCCGAACTCATTGCGCCAGACTCAGAGGTGAATGTGCGCCGCACCACTCCAAGTCCCGGCCTTCCATAGTTTCTGCCGGTGCTCGAAATTTCTCGATCTCCGCGAAGCAGCTTTGAATTAGACCTTGGAATATCAGCGCTTGGCTACAGTCACAGGGATTGAAATCGTAAAATCGCCACCGCCGCCGCCAAATATGACGGGATCTCCACTACCACCACCGCCGCCTCCAAATATGGACACATCCCCAGAATTCCCCCCACCTTCAAAATGGCCACCGGTGGCCGGCGCAACACTTGGCGCATTGCCAACCGCTGGCGCTCCCTCAGACTCGGCCTCTTCTTCTCCGGCAGTCTTATTCGAAACTAAGGAGGCACTGAATCTGACGACGAGAAGGGTGTCTCCATTGGGGTCGAATTGGATGGCATTCACGATCGTTGCTTTCCGGGCGGTGCCGGTGCCGGTGCCTGTGCCGGCTTTGATCGTCCCTGTGCCGGTGCCCTCAGTTGCTTTGTCTCCGTCTCTCATAATCATTCTCCTCCTTCAGACTGCATTCAAGCGGAACAACTAAACCTATTTACTGCTTCGCGATATGCGTTCGGTAGGATTGAAGCCGGAGGTGGGCCCGCTCGCCGCCAGAGCCCTCAAAAAATCAGCTGACGAGATCACCTGACCGAATCTTAATTGAGTTTGGTTGACCGCACTGCTGACCGTATCGCTGTCCGGCGCACTAACAATGAGCAACTGGGTCTCACCGGTGCAATCATCGTCTTTGCAAAACCAGAGCGCTGTTACTTGATGGACCGGCGCCAGCAAGAGGCGAGCGTTTGCGGTATTGGAGATGTCTTTGTTGTTCTGAGCCAGTTCAACAGCTCTGTCGATATTGCTGGCAATGGAAGATTCAAAGAATCCGGATAAAGGCCCCCATTCTTCACCTTCAACCACGTTTGTTAGTGCAAAGCCTTTGCCGCCGCCCGCAAACGTTACTGGATGATGCAAACTGTGAGCTAGGGTAACGAAAGTAGTGAGATCGCCGCCGGCTTCCTTCAGGCGCGTTGGATCCAGTACCTCAAGACTATAAACCTCGAAATACTCCTGTCCCACTTCTACTAAGGGAGGCTTTTCTTTCTCTTCGTCAAGGCTACCGCCGGCGTCGTCACCGAACATGCCGATCTTTTCATTGCGCCTGAGTTGCTCACTGATTTGTCCGGCGAGGTTCTCTCTGGCACTGTCGGGTAATTCGAGTATTTTTGCCATAAACTTTCCCCTGTTAAACTCTGGAGATCAGAAGCCGAACCAGGAGCAGGCCCACTGCCCAGGGCCAGCCAGACCATTCTTATAATTGTCCTTCAAATCGTCGTAGCGCACCTGTCCCGGTTGTGTCTGGTCCAGAAGCGGGTCATTGACAAACACCCAGGGTGTGCCGGCGGCGTCCCGGTAGCAGCCGATTACAAGCACCATGTGTCCATGTTTCTCGTTAGGATTCGAAGAGTTCCAAAGTATGCCCACCTGAACTGGCGCCTGTTTGTCCGGCTGCTTCGGATACAGCGCATCCTCAAGCTGCTCGAATGTCAGGAACTGAGGTACAAATGTCGCCTGAACGTGAAAGGGGTCCGCGTCGTAGATTGGCACCACTTCGTCCTCATCGACGCCGTGATCGCAATTGGACAAGAACGGCAAGGGCTTCTGGTCGCAGCAGGGCGTCTGTTGCGGTTGTTTCAGGTTCTTGAATTTTACGTCAGCGAGTTGACACTGTTTGACTTCGCTGAACTTCCGGTAACGAAGAACCATCTGAGCAGCGGCGGCCCAACACAAGCGGTCGCGAAACTGTTTCCGAGGCGGCACTGGCAGAGGCTGGCCCGGAGCAATAGCCAGCGCCAGATTGTTGAGCGCCGCATCATTGACAGCAACAGAACTTGGGTCGTCTCCGAGAGCAGTTAGCGTCGTAGCTTTGGCTTGAGTAGTCATATGGGTTTTAGCGGTGTCGTTTATCTCTCATTCATGTGTGGCAGTCAACCATAAAACATTTCGCCTCAAACTAAAGTGCGATAGGACAGTTGAACTGTCGCTTGCATGATCGCCATTGTTGTACGGTCTTTGTTAAGGAGCTTGCAACGTTCTCCTCGCAATCACCTTCAAGCGCAAGAACTCTCCCCAGCCTCGTTCTACCAACCAGTTAGGTTTCTACTTCTAACGTCGCCCTGAACTTCCAGGGCGTCTCCCCGGAACTTCCAAGGGGTTTTCGAAGCGCTCCCCGTTGAGAATTTTCACTCAGCTTTGGGTGGTGGAGGGCGGTGTGCCCAAACCAAGTAGGAACGTCACTGCCTAAACAAATCTAGGAGACAAGACAATGAGAAAACAAACGTTTGTTGTAACACTCGGGTTGGTTCTGTTAGCGATGATGGTGTCAATGGGGGTGCTGATTAGTGCGCAGGCTCGCCGAGCGGCGGGTGGCGGCGGCGGTCAGGGGCAGGGGGGAGAAACTCAAGCCGGAGACTATCGTCTCTCCGGGCCGTACACACACAAGAATCTGAGCATCTTTCTCGTACACGGAAAAAACCTAATCAAGGCGAAGTCGTTTCTAACGTTGCAGGAAGCGCTGGTGCAAAGGAAGGTCGTCGTCTATGAAACAAAGAGCGTTAACGAGCTCTCCATTCAGAATTTTTCGGATGAAGACGTTTACGTTCAGTCCGGCGACATCGTCAAAGGCGGGGCGCAGGATCGCATGATCGGGGTCGATCTGATTGTGCCGCCGCGTTCAGGCAAGCTGCCGATTTCCGCGTTTTGTGTGGAGCACGGTAGATGGAGCGGACGCGGCAACGAACGATCCACGGTCTTCAGCAGTTCGTCTGACGCCGTGGCAACCAAGGAAATCAAGCTGGCGGCGAAACGCGAAAACTCGCAGGGCGGCGTGTGGGAAAGTGTAACCGTGGCCCAGGACAAGCTGAGTCGAAATCTGGACACGCGAGTTAATTCGACAGTGTCTGCGTCGAGCCTTCAGCTTGCGGTGGAGAACAACAAAGTTCAGGAGACGGCCGAGAGTTATATTAAGGCACTCGGAAACATTCCAAACCGCAGCGACGACGTCATCGGTTATGTGTTCGCCATCAACGGCAAAGTAAACAGCGCGGACATTTATAGCTCAAACGTGCTCTTCAAAAAGCTCTGGCCCAAGCTGCTCAAGGCAAATGCGATCGAGGCGATTGCCGAACTACAGTCGGACAAATTCAAACCCGCATCTGCGGCGAGTGTGCAGGGGTTTCTCTCTGAAGCGGAAAAAGCGAAGGGCTCAGACAAGGACGTCAACGCGCGCGTCAACCTGCTGACCCGCGAGGACGACGAAAACATCATGTTTGAAACTCGCGACCGGGCACAGAAAGGCGCCTGGATTCACCGCAACTACATTAAGAAGAATTAGGGAAGAGGAAAGGTCAAGGGGAAAGGGGAAGGGGGAAGGGGAAAGGACAAAGGGAAAAGCGCACTAGAACGCTTACCCTTTTCCCCTTACCCTTGACCCTAAGGTTTCAGTGGACAATCTTCGTTGAATACATGACCCCGTACATCTCGTCCTGGTGTTTGGTGAAGCCTTTGCCGTTGCTCGACAGCATCAGGTTGACCAGTTGCACCTGGCCCGCATACTTACGGTAAGCCATCCACTGTAGTCGTCTGATACCATCCGGCTGTTCCGGATTTGCTTCGCGAAACTCAACGCCCTTCAGGCCGTCGATCTCGAGCCATTTCACTTCATCAACCTCGCCATTCTTGGCGCGGGTCTTCGCCTGATCGTAGAAAGCCTTGATGCTGATGTCGGTGGGAAAACTTTCATCCATCGCCGAGATGTTCACAATCAAGTTCGCTGCCTCCGATCCGCCGGGCGAGCGCCAGAGGAGCATCTTCGAGTCGTTGCTGGATTCGGTCCACTTCGGTGGAACCGTCCACGACATTCCCTGCTGATCCCATTTCACAGTTTGGCCGCCGGCCAACGCCTCCGTCTGGGCCGCGGTCGGAGTCGCGTGCTCGACGTTACCGTTATCACTCGAACGCGACGAAGACTTGCCCGGCTCGTTGGAGTTAGTAGAGGTTTTTAGTTTATTCGTTAAGTTGCAAAGCGAGAGCGCAAATCCGAGCACAAGCAGGACAGGAATTTGTTTCATAAGGGCCACACTCACAAGAAGGAACTGAAAGAGCAGTGCGCTTCTATCCAAAACAGAGCGCGAAGTCAACAACTAATCGGATCCCGGCTTCAGCCTCCCAAAATGAAACCGCCAAGTCGCCAAGGGCGCAAAGAGAAAAGCGACAGATAATTATAGGGGCCAAAAAAACTTATTGGCTTTTGCGTTCTGGTTCTTGGCAGGCTTGGCGTCTTGGCGGTTTGGTTTGAGGTTGGCATTACAAACCTCAACGGCGCGTGGTATCCTACAGCTTCCCTCCAAACAGCCCCCATCCGTCAACCGAGCCCGACGCTTGAAACCTGCGGAGACTTTATGAACACGACTGTCTTGAGCACACCACGATTAATCTCCTTGCTGCTGATTAGCCTGCTGGGCATTGCCGTCAGCGCTTGCCAGCGACCGGATAATGCTAATGCGAATACGAACACGAGCTTGACGGCTAATGCCAACACCTCGCCAACAGACGCGAACGCCAATCTTTCGCCCACGCCTGCTGTTGCCAGCGCTGCGCGCGAGCCGGAAAAATATCGTGCCGTGTTGGTGGTCAGCGCCGAAACTGAAGGCGGACAAAAGACCATCGGCATTCCTACGTTGTCTGCCGAAGTGGCACGCAACGGCTCCGATCGTCGCGTTGCGTTCAAGCTGCCTGACGGCTCGGATTTGATCTACCTGGAGCAGGCCGACAAACACATTGTTGTCCTGCCCGGCCGCAAGCAATATGCGGAGTTGACTCCCGAAGCGACCGGCGTGCAACTGCAAAAATTGATGACGCCGGGCCAGATCGTTTTATATTTGGAGCGACTAAAAGGCGTGGAGCGAGTTGGTGACGACACCATAAATGGGCGTGCCGCGGACAAGTATCGTTATGTGACGACGGCGAATACTTCCACGTCGGCGGGCCAGGTGAATGCCGAGGCCTTCTTCTACGTCGATAAGGAAACGGGCTTGCCGCTCAGGGCCGATTTATCCACGGAGGCCAGCGGAGATGTGAAGGGAATCAAAGGCGCAAAGATTGTCGCCGAGATGCGCGACATCAGCACAAACGTCGACGACTCGCTGTTTCAGGTTCCACCCGGACTTAATAAAGTGCCGCCGGAACAAATCCGCGCACAGATCACTGCGTTTACCAACACGGTTGCGGCTTTGGCCAAAGCGCTCTTGAGCAATATGAACAATGCGGCCACCAGCCCGAGTTCGTCGCCGACACCATCGCCGGGGCAGTAGCCCGACCATTAGGGAGGGCGTTCCTGACGCAACGGTCGACCTACTGACCTTAACTGAGAACACCAAATGCGATACATACTGCTGCTGCTTTTGGGACTCGTCATCGGCGCTGCTGCCGCCGTCTTCTTTCTTGGTGTGCCACGCGCGAGGGCGATTCCCGGCGCGCCCGTACAAACTCCGCCGGCAGGCGGCGATCCGCCGGCAACAGTAGTGGTCTCGATCAGCGACAGTTTTTTTGACGGGTTGCTGGGGACAGTGTTCCGCGATCTTGGCCCACCGACATTCAACCTGGCGGAAACGAACGAGCGTTCGGATGGTCTAACTATTCAGCGCGCTGCCTTCCAGGGTGGTTGCAGCAACAGCGTGACGCTGGCGGCGGAAGGTAACAACGTCAAGACACACGTGCAGTTTGCCGGTGGCAAGATCTCAACGCCACTCGTCTTCAGTGGCAAGTACAACATGCTGGGAAACTGCTTGCAGTTTAAGGGTTGGGCAGACACGACAATTCAACTATCGTTTGATCAGCCCAGCCAGACACTCTATGGCCGGGTGAATGTCGAAGGAGTGAACCTGGAGGGCGTCGCGCCGTTTGCCAATAATTTCGTGACTGTGTTCGTGCGCACCGCAATCGACAGCCGCGTGAATCCGCTTCAGATTCTACGCCCGCAACAATTGCAGTTTCTGATACCGGTGAAGGCGAGCAACGGCGCAGTGAAGGCGCAGGTGAAAGACGTGCGCGCGGAAGTGCCGGATGGCTCGCTGCGTCTGCATATCACTTACGACTTCAGCGGCGAAAGAGGACAGACGCCGCCGGGATAATTCAAGCTTCTTCACGGTGATATCCGGGTAGGTCGTGTGACAACTCCAAACTTCACTTAGTTTTGGTGCTCAAGTGTTCGGCTCATAACGGAAGCCAGAAATCTTGTAAGTCACATCGTCCCATCTTTTTCGCTTCCCACTAGACGTACGGGCAAAATTCTTCTATATGTACCCGCAATGGAGTTCACCAAGAAAACAGCGGCTGAGTTCTTCAGCGGAATAGGCCTAGTGCGACTAGCTCTAGACGAATCCGGTTGGAAAAGCGTCTTTTCAAATGATAACGATCCGGAAAAATGTCAAATGTACCGACAGAATTTTCCCGATGCTGACGAAGTGCTCTCACCAGCTAACATCAATCTGCTACACGGTCACAACATTCCTGATGTACTTCTAGCTACGGCTTCGTTCCCTTGCAATGACCTGTCTCTGGCGGGGTCGAGGGGAGGAATTGATGGCGCGCAATCGGGAGCCTTCTGGCATTTTATTAAGATTCTGGAGGAGATGGGAGTCAGGAAGCCGCCGATAGTTCTGTTGGAGAATGTTACTGGGTTCTTAACATCAAACAAAGGGAAAGACTTTGAGCGGGCGATGCAGGCATTGAATAAACTTGAGTACGCATGCGATCCTTTCACCATCAATGCCTCTCATTTTGTTCCTCAGAGCAGAGTGCGACTTTTTGTGGTAGCGACGGCATTCGAACATGGGGCCAAATCCCTTGAAAGCCTAAGACCCGTTGAGTCAGAAGTCCGACCGAAGATTCTGACTAAATTTATTTTTGAGCATCCGGAGATTCGTTGGCTCGTTCGCTCATTGCCACGCCTTCCCATTAGATCCGATAACTTGGAAGATATCTTGGAAGACCTTCCATTGTCTTCACCGTACTGGTGGAGCCAGGAGAGAGCAAACTATCTCCTTAATCAAATGAGCGTTTCGCATAGGACAAAGGCCGAAGCGATGATTGCAGGCGAGAAACATAGTTATGGTACCGTTTTCAGACGCATCCGAGCCAAGCGCTCAATGGCGGAACTCAGGACTGACGGAGTGGCCGGGTGTTTAAGAACCCCGCGAGGTGGGAGCGGACGCCAAATTCTTTTTGCGGCCGGAAGGGGCGACTACGCAGCGAGGCTACTCACTCCAAGGGAGTGTGCGCGCCTTCAAGGTGTTCCTGAAACATATGTTATTGATGTATCCTTAAATCAGGCTCTGTTTGGTTTTGGTGATGCCGTTTGCATTCCTGTAATTAAGTGGATTGCGAATAATTATTTGAATCCTGTTTTAGAGGAATTCTACAGAACTTCAGACTCCTCATTAGTTGCTCTACATGCCTGACCCCAATCCACTAGAAAAGATTCTTGACGAATGGCTGGTTTCTTGTACAAGGAAGGGCAAGATTTCAAGAAATACCATTGCGATCGGGATCGTGATCCTTGACCGTTTGAGATCGGAATCGCCACTGAACAAATCCGAGGTATTGAGTAGCGGCGGGGAGATCACTGGTTCACGAGCTGGGCTATACAAGATTCTAGCTAAGTACGGGTTGCCGGAGAAGTATCTGAAGGAAGTGACTACTCGCCAAGCCCCTCAAGACGGGCAGCGGTTGCTTGCGTCGCTTGATTACGGAGGAGTTTTCGAGAAGCTGAGTAGGAAGCAACGAGATCAGGCGTTACGCCAAGCCATTCAAAAGCTTCAGGCAAGGGCTCGCGAGTGGCTAGCGAGACAACATCTTAAGATACCTTGTGACCGTCAAAATTCTCCGGCCAATTGGGTTCATTCAATCCTTGAAGAAGCCAAGGGACGCTCAGGCGGAAAGGTTGAACAACATCTAGTGGGCGCTAAGCTCGAACAACGCCACCCCAACATTACTATCCCCAATCATCCTGGTCATGCGGCTGACATCCCAACATCACGTTCCGGAGACTTCCGAGTGGGAGATGCCTGTTACCACGTTACGGCCAGTCCCACGCTGTCGCTCTTGAAGAAAGCGATGTCTAATTTAGTGAGTGGGCTTTTCCCCATCTTGCTAGTCCCCAGCAGTCAAGTCGCAAAAGCTAAACATCTCGCTGAGGCCCAGGGAATTGATACCAGAGTAGAGGTTTTCGCAATTGAAGATTTTTTGGCGCAGAATATTATTGAGATGTCAGATGGTCGGCAACAGGATTTTGCTGCCACTCTCAAGTCGATCATCGAAAAGTACAATCGTAGACTTGAAGAGGTCGAAACGGATATGTCTTTGAGAATTGAATTGCAATAGCCGGCAATCATCTTCCTAGTTTTAGGCCAATTCTCATCAGACACCGCTTGGGATTTTTCCTTAGGTGGCATTCCCAAATTCGAACGACTTTCCATCCCATGTTTCTGAGTTTGCGATTGACTCTCTTATCACGTCGTATGTTTCTTTGTATTTTGGAAGCCCAATAGCTCGTATTCGTGGCAGGTCTCAGATTTCTGTCGCAGTTATGTCCGTGCCAAAAGCAGCCGTCTACAAAAACGGTAACCTTAGGTTTACGCCAAACAAAATCCGGTTTGCCTGGAAGCGCAGAACGCCTACGCCAACCAGACAATTTATGGTCGCGAAGAAGGACTGCCAACCTAATCTCCGTCGATAAATTTCCGGCAGAGTGCACTCGCGACATCAACTCAGATCTGGAGAGCCCACCGAAAGTCGTTGGAATAGCTCGACAGTTCTTTACCTCGTTCTTCAAGGTGCAAAGTAATTATTATTTACGTTGTTCCGCTTTCAGCCAGCGCGCGTTGGCGCTCGAAGTGTTCCACGATCTCCTGCGCGGTCTTCTTTCCCACAAACGGCGTCAACTCTGAAACCGCCGCCGCAGCGATGCGTTGGATGGAACCGAAGTGTCTTAGCAATCTTCCCTTGCGCTTTTCGCCGACGCCGGGAATCGCCGAGAGTTCGGACGTGAAGTCGCGCAGCTCGCGCCGCTTGCGGTGATAACTCAAAGCATAGCGATGCGTTTCGTCGCGAATCATTTGCAGCAGACGCAATATCAACGAGTGGGGGTCGAGGAATATCGCCTCGTGCTCGCGCCCCTTCACCAGCAGGTAGGAAACTTGATTGTGTTTCAAGGGCGGTTTGACCACGCCCACCATCGGTACCGCTTCGAGATCAAGTTCACGCATCGCGTCGGCCGCGGCGCTGAGTTGTGCCTTGCCGCCGTCAATCATGATCAGATCGGGTAAAGGCTTGCCCTCGTCGAGCAGTCGGCGATAGCGACGCAGCACCGCCTCGCGCATCGACGCCACATCATTCGCGCCTTCCACCGTCTTGATGCGAAACTTACGATACTCCGAGCGGTTCATCTTGCCGTTGTCGCAAACGACCATGCCGGCGACATTCTCCGCGCCCTGGATGTGCGAAATATCAAACGACTCGATGCGCGCCGGAAAGCGCGGCAGCTCGAGCGTCTCCTGCAATTCTTCAAGCACGAGTTTCATGTCCGGCTTGAGAATGCGGAAGCGCTGCTCAAAGGCAAGCTTCGCATTTTTTTCGCCGAGGTCGATCAAATCGCGCTTCTCGCCGCGCTGGCTGTAGTGAATTTTAACGCGCCGCCCTTTGCGGGCGGTCAGGGCCTTCTCGAGCAGCTCGCGATCTTCGAAGTCTACCGGCACGTGAATCTCTTTCGGCACGTAATCAGTCGCGTAGTATTGGGCCAAAACTTCGCCGAGAAACGACGCCGGATCGAAATCGTCCTCGGGCAAGTCTTCCCAAAAGAATTCGCGGCGGCCGACGATGTGACCCTCGCGCATCGTGAATAGTTGCAAAGCAAGCCGCGGCCCTTCGCGGTAGTAAGCGAAAATGTCAACATCACGATCGGGCGAGGTAGCCATCTTCTGTTGCTCGGAAAGCTTGTTGACAGTTTTGCGCAAGTCGCGATACTTCGCGGCCATCTCGTAACGCATTTCTCCGGACGCCTGCTCCATTCGCTCCGCAAGCGTGTCCGCGAGCTCGGTGTTTCTTCCTTCGAGCAGCAAACGCACATCGCGCACGGCTTCCTGATATTGTTCCGGAGTACACAGTCCCTTGACGCATGGGCCAAGGCAGCGTTTGATGTGGTACTCAAGACATGGACGCGGCGCTTTGCCGTCGATTTCAATGTCGCAGGTGCGAAGTTGAAACGTTCTGTTGATTACGTCGATCGTTTTCCGCGCCATGCTCGCCGGTAGAAACGGGCCGAAGTAAAGCGCCCCGTCTCTTTGAATGCGGCGCGTGATCACCGCTTTCGGAAACGGCTCGTTGATCGTGAGTTTGAGATGCGGATACGACTTGTCGTCTTTTAGATTGACGTTGTAGCGCGGCTTGTGTTTTTTGGTGAGCGTTGCTTCCAGGATTAAAGCTTCGACTTCGTTGTCGGTAACGATTACCTCGACGTCGGCGATCTGTTTGACGAGCGCATCGGTCTTGCGATCGAAAGGCCGCGCCTCGCGGAAGTATGATTGCACACGACTGCGCAAACGCTTGGCCTTGCCGATATAGATAATTTTGCCGGCGCTGTCCTTATAAAGGTAAACGCCGGCTGAAACTGGTATTTCCTTGAGTTTTTCGGCTAATGTCACTACTTAATGCTACTTCGGATCCAAAGTGTACCGTTACATTCTAACGCAGCAATCCAGTGAAAACCACGAGGGCCATTGAATCAACATCTCAACTTGGAAAATCTCAAGGTCGGGGATACTGGGACCGCGGGCGTCTCGCCCGCAATGAGCGCGGAGCGCGAAAGTCTTCTGATGACTCAACATTGACTAGCGACGAAACAAATGCGGGCGGGACGCCCGCGGTCCCAGTATCCCCGACCCTGAGATTTCGACCTGGATGACTCTATGCGGTTTCCCTTTATCTTGCCTGACAACAAACAGTTTGACGCAGTCGGCTTCGGCCTCAACGCGGTCGATCATCTGATCGTCGTGCCGGAGTATCCCGCGTTTGATACGAAGATTCGTTTGCTCGAACACAAACAAACGGCCGGCGGACAAACAGCGACCACGATGGTTGGTTTGCAACGCCTGGGTTTCCAGACTGCGTATGCCGGGAGACTCGGTTCAGATGCCGAAGGACAATTTGGCTTGCAGTCGCTCAAGTCGGAAGGGGTTGATACCGAATTCGCCGAAGTGATCGAAGGCGCGCGCAATCAGATCGCCTTCATCATCGTCGATGCGCGCAACGGCGAGCGGACAATCATCTGGGATCGGGATGAGCGAGTGAGTTATCGGGCGGACGAAGCGCCGGTTCAGTTAGCTTCGCGCGGGCGCGTACTGCATCTCGATGCTCATGATCCACCGGCATGCGCGCGCATGGCTAAAGCGGCTCGCGCCGCGGGCACGATCGTCTCCGCCGATATCGACAACATCTACGAAGGTTTGCCTGAGCTTCTGCCGTTGCTCGACATCCTGATTACCTCGCGCGAGTTTCCCCATCGGCTGACGGGCATTGCCGACGAACGCGCGTCGCTCGTCGAATTGAAAGCTCGTTATGGTTGTGGAATAGTCGGGCTGACAAAAGGCGCGGACGGCGCAACAATTTATTCCGAGGGACAGTTCATCGAATCGCCTGCGTATGAAGTGCCCGGCGGTTGTCGTGACACGACCGGCTCCGGCGACGCTTTTCATGCGGGCTTTCTTTACGGGCTATTGCGCGGCGAAGATGTTGAAACGAGTCTGCGGCTAGCGAATGCAGTGGCAGCGTTGAAGTGCCGCAACCTGGGCGCGCGCGCCGCGCTGCCAAACGAGAAGGAGTTGACTGAGTTTCTCAGGTAATTGACGTAGCTAAGATCAGTTTTCTGCGTGTAACCTCCGTGTTCTCTGTGTCTCTGTGGTAAGTAATCGATATAAACACTTTCCACGGAGACACAGAGAACACAGAGGCGCACAGAGTTAGTTCGAACCAGGACTCTCTCGTGGCTGGTCAGCATTGAGGAGGAATCGCAGTGGACAAGTTACTCCTGCCCGTACTCTTGGGAACCAATCGCAAGAAACGAAACAGCGTGCACGCTGCGAAGTGGTTGGTCGGCGAGATGGAGAAGCGGCCTGAGATTGAGACAAAACTATTCGACGCCGCAGACTTCGCCTTGCCGCATGACGACTACGGCCAGGAGATCAAGCATCTTTTTCCCGAGTGGCGCGACGCGATCATCCGCGCCGACGGACTCGTGATAGTGACACCGGAGTATAACCACGGCTATCCGGGCACGTTGAAAGCCGTCTTGGATCTCCTACTGAAGGAATACATACACAAGGCGGTGGCCTTTGTCGGCGTCTCTTTCGGGCCATGGGGCGGCACGCGCGTAATCGAAGCGCTGGTGCCAATGGTGCGCGAGCTGGGCCTGGCGGTTACTTTTGCTGATCTCAACTTTCCGAAGGTGCAAAATACTTTCGACGCCGAGGGGAAACTTTTGGATCAAGCTTTCGAGAAACGTGTAAAAGACTTTTTGGACGAACTCGTCTGGATGAGCCGCACGTTGAAGTGGGGCCGTGAAAACGTGCCGTCGAAATTCCATCAGAGCAAAGCATCGTAAGACTGTTCTCCTCGCCCGGGTTGGGACGTTTGTCTATTTTGGCCTTCGCCGTCCGGTGAATCCTTCCTGGTGTCATCCTTGGGCTTGGCTGGCAAGTTCAAGTCACTTACAATCAAAGAAGGAGGAAAGACCATGGTAACGATTACTTTTTCTGATCGGGAAACGGAGAAACGCGCATTGGCATTCTTGCTGGGCCGCTTCTCAGGTCACGTCCTTCGTTCGGGTGAGCACTTGATTCCTGAAGCCGCGCTGGAGGCTCTCGCCGACCAAAATATTCCCTTTACGGTAAAAGGCAAAACTACTTATGAACAGCAGATGGCGGCGATTCGAGATTCTGCTTCCTCTTCAGTTCAATGACGGCTCAGAGGTGCCTTCTGAATGGCTCGCTGAGGCGTGCTGGAAATCGTAGATCACTTCGGTGCCGCAAGTTACGAGACTCAAAAAGTCGAGGGTCATTGGCGGTCCAGCGGAATTCTTTACCGCGATAATCTGGTGAGACTCGTAGTTGATGTACCGGACTCAGACGAGAACCGCCAATGGATGAAACGATTCAAGGCTCGTTGGAGGGAACGGCTCCAACAAATTGATTTATGGATGATCAGTTCTGAGATTGAGGTTGAATAAGCACAGACTTTCCATCCACCGGCGCCGCAGGTTCACAGCACTCTTCAAAGTTCGTTCCGTAAAGATCTTTCTTTTTACGCCCCAGTTGACACCGCAATCGCCAGATGTTTTCTGAATAGTTCAAGCACTCTGCGCCAGGCGTCGGCCGCTGCCTCGGGGTTGTAGACTTCGGGGCGCGTGTTGTTGAAGAAAGCGTGGTCGGCGTCGTAAGTTACTACCTCAACCGGCAAGTTGTATTTGCGTGCGGCTTCGATTAGTTGATTCACTTTTTCCGGATTGATCCAGGCGTCGCGCTTGCCGGCAATGAAGAGCGTCGGCACTTTCAACTTTTTAAGCACATCTTCTGCGGGAATGTCACCGTAGAACGGTGCCGCGGCGGCCAGCTCGCTCAACTCGCAAGCTGCGCGCAAAGCAAAAGTGCCACCCATGCAGTAGCCGTTGATACCAAACTTCTGTGCGCCGTAAGCGCGTTTCGCTTCCGCGATCGTTTCGCGAATCGTTTCCAATCCATCTTCAATCGCCAGGCCGTGCATCAGCCTCGCCGCCTCTTCAGTGTCCTTAGCTAGCTGGCCGCGAAAAAGGTCCGGCGCGAGGCAAAGATAACCTTCCTTCGCATAACGCCCGGCGATGTCGCGAATGTGATCGTTGATGCCCCACCACTCCTGGATGAGTATGACGGCTGCCTTGGTGTCGTTATCCGGGCGGGCCACATACGCGGTGGTAGCGCCGCGTGAAGGATTCAAATCAAGTGTCTCTGTTTTCATCGCAAGGTTCCCCTGGAAATATTCTTAGTTAACTTTGGGGAATGATTATAGTTCAAACTCAAGGCCCGCTGTAAGACCCCGCTCAACTCAATGCCGGTTCAATTTCAATTCTTAGATCCGAAGGACCGGTAGTTAGTAGCCCGTCCGTGAGGACGGGGACTCGATCCTCGCTTAGCCGGGAGGCCGGAAGGGCCGGCATAAATCGTGGCGCACCTTCGGCGCTCAGCAAACCAACGTCGCATCTACCCGCCCTCACGGACGGGGCTACTAACTGCCGGTCCTTCGGACCTACGAGTTCAAACTGAACCGATCGCCCCTACAGTTTCTTCGAAGCAAGTGATATAAAACGTTGGCTCTGCAAATACGTCTTCCGCGTGTCAGTCAAAAATATATGAAAACTCTTGCTGTTCTATTAGTCGCGATCAGCTCTGCTTTTGTTTTCACCTTACCAGCGGCGAAAGTCCTGCCCGCCGATCTTGTTTTCAAAAATGGCAATATCTACACGGCCGACGATGCGCGGCCAAAAGCAGAAGCGGCGGCCGTCAAAGGCGATCGCATTATTTTTGTCGGATCGAATCGCGAGGCGCAGAAATATATTGGCAGTAAGACACGCGTTATCGATCTCGCCGGCAAGACGATGTTGCCGGGCTTGACTGACGCCCATCATCATCTCTCCGGCGTCGGCTTTCGCGAGCTGACGCTCAACCTCGAAGGCGTCAACAACCTCGAAGACTTTCTGGCCAAAGTTAAGGAGCGCGTGAACCAGAAACAGCCCGGCGAGTGGGTCACCGGGCGCGGCTGGATTGAAACTTTCTGGACGCCGCCGGTGTTTCCCACGCGCTGGGACCTCGATAAGATTGCGCCAAACAATCCGGTGATTCTGACGCGCGCGGATGGACACGGCACCGTTGTTAACAGTGCCGCTTTG
>Ga0137410_10001573_pt1 | contig 15619 bp, 11 predicted proteins | sample CZODoug1_16funga_FD_108878 | JGI IMG/M metagenome (GOLD analysis project Ga0137410, IMG submission 108878) | Vadose zone soil fungal communities from Angelo Coast Range Reserve, California, USA - CZODoug1_16fungal (Illumina Assembly) | ecosystem: Environmental > Terrestrial > Soil > Vadose zone... | reverse complement strand
TAAGCGGTAGGTCGTCGGTTCAACTCCGGCCGGGGGCGCCAAATCGCCCCTCAGACACATCTTTTGCCCGCCAGATTCATGATCCGGGGTCATCAGACAATTGCGCGCGGCCCGATTTATCGGGCGCCGGTGCGAAGGCATGCTCACTCGCGACAGATTTGATAGGCGAAAGGGATTCGGACGGAGGGTTGACTCCCCCCTCGACTCTCCGACGAATCCCTTCTTCGCTAGAGAGACAAAGGAGCGAAACGTGAGTTGGCGAGCCCTGAGTTCAAGATTCCTGCAGACCGACGACATCCTTTACCTGCCGCCTTCGGCCAAGACGGTTTCCAAGGAGGAGACCGACGCGCTCGAAGCCAAGCGCGTCCAGCGCCTGCGCGAGCTCGGCAAGTGGCGGCCGTCCAGCGGCTGGCAGATCGAGCCGGCGCTGTAAGGACTAAGTGCGGCCGGTTGCGCTCCGGCCCATGACGGCGACCTGACTTGATCGGTCGCTGAGCTGACACGCCTGCGCTGCCACAGCATGCGACCGCCAGGCAGAGCACGCTGAAGGCTGCGATCAGCAGTGCGCGATGAGTGACGAGCCATGCTTTCACGGCTCACGTCAACCACGACAGGATTTCGTTGAAACGCCGCCGCTCACCGGCTCTCCTGTTTATTTCTTCTTGAGATCCTCGTCGCGCAGGTTGAACAGTCGCTTGCGATCTTCGTCCGTCATCTGCTGCGCGGAGCTTACCCACTCCTGACCGACGTTGGCGCCTTTCTTCACTGCCGGACGGGCGCCGACAGTTTCGAACCAGCGCTTGACGTGCGGGAAGTCGTTGAGGTCCTGGCCTTGCCAGTCGTAGCGGAATACCCACGGCCAGCAGGCGATGTCAGCGATGGAGTATTCACCCGCGAGGTATTCGCGCTTCGCTAGTTGCTTGTCCATGACCGTGTAGAGCCGCGCCACTTCGGTGCGGAAGCGGTGCATCGGGTATTCGATCTTCTCCGGCGCATAGCGCAGGAAATGATGCGCCTGTCCGGCCATGGGGCCGAGGCCGCCGATCTGCCAGTAAACCCACTGCAATACGTTGTACTTGCCGTGCGTGTCGGTCGGCAGGAGCTTGCCGGTTTTCTCTCCGAGGTACTGCAGGATCGCCCCGGATTCGAACATGCGGATCGGCCCGCCCTGCGCGTCGTGATCGACGATTGCAGGCATCTTATTGTTGGGGCTCAAGGCCTCGAACTCGGGCTTGAACTGGTCGCCCTTGTTGATGTTCACGGGAATCGCACGATATTCGAGCCCGCATTCCTCGAGCATGATCGTGATTTTTTTGCCGTTGCCGGTCGGCCAGATGTAAGCGTCAATCAATTGTCGTCCCCCAAACTGCGCGTCACAACAGCGCGTGCACCGGCGGGCAGCATACCGCACTGATGCCAAGTAGAATGCGCGCGATGAGCAGACTCGAACAGAAGATCCGGTCGGGCGCCTTCGTCGTGACCAGCGAACTGACGCCTCCGAAAGGCACTGATCTTTCCGAGCTGATCGCCAAGGCGCAGATGTTGAAGCCGTGGGTGGATGCTCTGAACCTCACGGAATCGCCGCGGGCGCGGATGGCGATCGAGCCGAAGGCGGTTGCTCACCTCCTGATCGACCACGGCGTCGAGCCGATCCTGCAGGTGACGGCGCGCGACCGGAATCGGATCGCGATCCAGGCGGATCTGCTGGGCGCGGCAACGCTCGGAATCCAGAACGTGGTGTTCATGAGCGGCGACTCCCCGAGTGGCGGCGATCATCCGGACGCGAAGCCCGTATTCGACCTGAATGCCACGGAGATGTTGAACATGGCACGGGCGCTCACTGGTGGGCGCGACATGTCGGGGAACACATTGAAGGGGACGCCGAAATTCTACCTGGGTGCGGTGACTAACCCGGGCGCCGCTGAATTCGCGCGCGAGGTGGAAAACACGCGCCGCAAGATCGAAGCGGGGGCGCAGTTCCTGCAGACGCAGGCACTCTATGAGCCTTCGATCCTCGAACGGTTTCTCGACGCGTTGAAGCCCGACGGCGTCGCCATCCTCGCGGGGATCATTCCGCTCAAGTCGGCCAAGATGGCCCACTGGCTCAACGACAAGGTGCCGGGCATTCGCGTACCCGACGCCTTGATTCAACGGATGCACGGAGCCGCCGAGAGCGGCACCGAAGTCGAGAACGGCGTCGAAATTGCTGCGGGCGTGATTCGCGACGTGCGCTCGTTGTGCGCGGGCGTTCACGTCATGGGCCTGGGCTGGGAGGATCACATTCCGGCGATTCTGTCCGCGAGTGGCGTTCGTGCGTGATGCTCAAGACTCATTCCGAGTGAGCGGATAGTTCCGCCGCTGCGGTTTCGTTCCGGTCGGCAGCAGCTTTTTCAGTCGCCTTGCGTTCTGCTTCGAGCAGCCGGCGCTTGCGCTCGACTCCCCAGTGGTAACCGCCCAGCCCGCCATCGCTCTGCACCACGCGGTGGCAAGGCACCACCAGCGCGGTCGGATTTGCCCCGCAAGCGTTCGCCACGGCCCTAATCGCTTCCGGGCGGCCGATGCTGCGTGCCACTTCGGCGTAGCTGTGCGTCCGGCCGGCGGGAATCTTGCGCAACGCGCGCCACACCTGCTGCTGGAACGCGGTGCCACGAACGTCGAGCGGCAGACTGACGTGCGGGGCCTGTCCCTCGGCCAGAGCCACGACACCCCGTACCCAGTCCGCATGTTCGCGGTCATTGCGCTCGATGGCAGCGCCACTGAATTCCTCGCGCAGCAATCCTTCGAGCGCCGCATCGTCGTCGCCGAGCTGGACCGCGCAAATCCCTTTTGCAGTCGACGCGACCAGGAGTCGTCCCAGCGCACTGGGCACGATCGAAAAACGAATCTGCTCGCCACGACCGCGATCCTTGTAACGGCGTGGCGTCATGCCGATCGCGCGGGCGGCGCGTTCGTAAACCCGGCTCGAGGAGCTGAATCCGGAGGCGTAGATCGCGTCCGTCACCGATGCACCGTTCTGAAGAGCAAGCTTGAGCTGATCCATACGCACGGCCTCCGCGTAGGCGAGGGGAGAGATACCGACGTACTGCTTGAATACACGTTGCAGGTGCGCCGGAGAAAATGAGAAGCGCTTGCCGAGGCGCGCGAGAGTCGGCGGTTCATCGTGCGCGCTGCGAATGTAGTGGCAAATGCTCAGCACTCGCTCGGCCAGCGGACTGCGCAGATGGCTCCGATCGGGCTGGCAGCGCTTGCAGGCACGAAATCCCGCCTGGCGCGCCAACTCGGGCGCGGCAAAGAAGAGCACGTTCTGTCGGCGCGGTTTGCGCGCCGGGCACGACGGCCGGCAATAAATTCCGGTGGTGCGCACGGCGAAGACGAACCGTCCATCGAAGGACGAATCACGCTCGAGGCACGCGCGCCAGAGCCCCTCGGCACCTTTGTCCCGACCCTGAGTTTGTGAAGAAACTGTCTTCATGGCGCGTACGGTAAGAGAGGCTGGGGGTGGATTCCATCCGGATCGTGCGAAGGCATTCGTCGGCGGAATTTACAGTGCCGAAGATGGTATCCGGCGCCTCATTGCACAAGCCCTTGATCGCGGAGCGAGTGCGTTTTCTGGTCCCAAGTTTGCATTGCTTCTGAACGGGCGAATCTGCATCAGGGCCAGACACAAGAATGAAACCGAAAAAGCCGGGAGCCGAAGGGGGCTCACCGGCGTCCGCACTTGTATTAAGTCAGCTGCTGGGCACGCGCCTGGTCAGCCCGGGGGTACTCGCGGATCGGCGCGGCGCGCCCGACCGCCGCAGGTTGACGTTCTGGTCCGTGATGTATGGCGGCTTTCGACCACGCCGCCGCTCTATGCGTCGCATGATGGATCACCAGTTGCCGGTGGTTGATTGGCATGAATCACACCTGCTCGCGATTGCCATCTGCATCCTGCTGCTGTCGTTCGCCGACGCCTTCCTCACGCTGAACCTTCTCGTGCTCGGCGCCGAGGAGGCGAATCCACTGATGGCCGCGCTCGTCTATCACAACGTCGCCGTGTTCACCGGCGTGAAAATGGGACTGACTGGCGCCGGTGTGCTGCTCCTGGTTGCCTTGTCGCGCCTGCGGCTGTTCGGTCGCGTCAAAGTGGTGCAGGCGCTTTACGCCACCCTGGTCATTTACGTGGTTCTGGTGCTCTACGAATTGAGCATGTTTGCCTCGTTGAGCTGACTCGCGCGCCGCCCGGCGCCCTTGCTTTTTCAGGCCTCGAGCTCCAACTCCAGCTGCGTAGGGCGCGCGCGTGCCGCCTTTTTCAAGCGCGGCCCGTTCGGCTACACTACCGCGCCCTGAAGTCTTCCCAGGCCATTGATTTTCAAGCAATGACAGAGTCCCTGCGCGAGCAATACGCGAGCACGCCGCTCTTCGGCGGCAACGCTTCATTCGTGGAAGCGTTGTACGAGAGTTTCCTGGCGGACCCGGATTCTGTCCCCGCCGAGTGGCGGGAATACTTCACAAGGCTGAGGGCGGGGGCGCAGGACGAGACGCCGCACGGTCCGGTCATCGCGCAGCTCAAGGCCCGCGCGCACGAATTACGCGCCCCTGCGGCTGACAGTCATGAGGCGAGCGCCAAGCAGGGTGCGGTCTCACGCCTGATCCAGGTCTATGCGCATCGCGGGCACCTGATCGCGAATCTCGATCCGCTCGGTCTCGCCGAACGCCAGGTGCCGAAGGTGCTCGAGCTCGAGTACTTCGGGCTGTCAGCGGCCGATCTCGACTCGGAATTCTTCACCGGCAACCGCACCGGGTCGATCCCACGCTTCATGAAGCTGCGCGACATCCTCGCGCAGCTGCGTCACATCTACTGCGACACCATCGGCGCCGAGTTCGCGCACGTGTCCGATTCCGAGGAACGGCTCTGGCTGCAGGATCGGTTCCAGGACGGGCGAGTCCTGCATCGCTTCAGCGAGGCAGAGAAACGCAACATCCTCTGGCAACTCACCGCGGCGGAAGGGCTGGAGCGCTACCTGCACACGAAGTACGTCGGTCAGAAGCGCTTTTCACTCGAGGGCGGTGACAGCCTCATACCGTTGCTCGATGACCTGATTCAGCAGGGCGGATTGGCCGGAGTCGAAGAGTCCGTGCTCGGCATGGCCCACCGCGGGCGGCTCAACGTGCTGGTGAACCTGCTCGGCAAGTCCCCGGCGAGCCTGTTCTCGGAATTCGAAGGGCATTACGAAGGCGATCCGAACAAGGGCTCGGGCGACGTCAAGTATCACAAGGGATTCTCCGCCGATCTCAAGACGCCGGGCGGCAACGTGCATGTCGCGCTGGCCTTCAATCCTTCCCATCTCGAAGTCGTCGATCCGGTGGTGGAGGGCTCGGTGCGGGCGCGACAGGAACGGCGTGGCGACCGCGACGGCGACAAGATCCTCCCGGTCCTGTTGCACGGTGATGCGGCATTCGCCGGGCAGGGCGTGGTGATGGAGACGCTGCAGCTCTCGCAGGCGCGCGGCTTCTACACTGGCGGGACAGTGCACATTATCATCAACAACCAGATCGGCTTCACGACCAGCGATCCGCGCGATTGTCGCTCGACGCATTACCCGAGCGATGTGGCCAAGATAATAGAGGCGCCGATCTTCCACGTGAACGCCGACGATGCCGAGGCGGTAGTGTTCGTCACGCGCCTCGCGCTCGAATACCGCATGCGCTTTCACAAGGACATCGTGATCGACCTGGTCTGCTACCGGCGCCATGGTCACAACGAGGCGGACGAGCCCGCGGCGACGCAGCCGATGATGTACCAGGCGATTCGCAAGCATCCCTCGACCCGCAAGATCTACGCCGACCGGCTGATCGCAGAAGGCTTGCTCACCGAGGAACAGGCGGCGGAAGTCGTCGAGCAATACCGGCGTGGCCTCGATGAGGGTAAGCCACAGGCGCGCGCATCGCTCGGTCTCATCGGCAACAAGTACACGGTCGACTGGACTCGGTATCTCGACGCCGACTGGCATGAGACCGTGCGCACAGCCGTCGATCTGTCAACGCTGCGCTCGCTCGGCAAGCGCCTCACGACCATGCCGGAAGGATTCACGCTGCACCCACGCGTCGCGCAGGTGATCTCCAACCGCGAGAAGATGCTCGCGGGCAGCATGCCGCTCGACTGGGGCTGCGCCGAGACGCTCGCATGCGCGAGCCTGCTCAGCGAAGGTGTCCCGGTACGGTTGGTGGGCCAGGACAGCGCCCGGGGCACGTTCTTCCACCGGCACGCGGTACTGCACGATCAGCGCAATGGCGCGACCTTCATTCCGCTCGAACACATCGGTGAGCGCAAGACGCGTTTCGCCGCGATCGATTCGGTACTGTCGGAAGAGGCCGTCATGGGTTTCGAGTACGGCTACTCGACCACCGATCCGACCACGCTCGTGCTGTGGGAAGGCCAGTTCGGCGATTTCGCCAATGGCGCCCAGGTGATCATCGACCAGTTCATCAGCTCCGGCGAAGCGAAATGGGGGCGGCTGTGCGGACTCGCCTTGTTCCTGCCGCACGGCTACGAGGGACAGGGTCCGGAGCACTCCTCGGCGCGCCTCGAGCGCTTTCTGCAGCTCTGCGCCGAGAACAACATTCAGGTGTGTGTACCTTCGACACCCGCGCAGATGTTCCACATGCTGCGCCGGCAGATGATGCGCTCGTTCCGCAAGCCGCTGATCGTGATGACGCCGAAGAGCCTGCTGCGCCACAAGCAGTCGGTATCGGCGATCGAGGAACTTGCAGGCGGGCGCTTCAACACCATCATCGACGATGCGGCGGAGCGCAATCCGCCCCGGGTGCAACGCATCGTCTTCTGCAGCGGCAAGGTCTACTTCGATCTGCTCGAGCAGCGCAACGAGCTCGAGTTGCATGATATTCCGCTGGTACGCATCGAACAGCTCTATCCGTTTCCGGCGGACGAATACGCCGCGATATTGCAGCGCTATCCGAATGCTCTCGAAGTCGTCTGGTGCCAGGAAGAGCCGCAAAACCAGGGTGCCTGGTACCAGATCCGGCATCGCCTGCAGGGTCCCCTGAGCGCGCGACAAGTGTTGCTGTACGCCGGACGGGCGCCGGCGGCTGCGCCGGCGACGGGCATCCACGAACTGCACGAACAGCAGCAACACGCGCTGGTCGAGGCCGCTTTGCGCGCGACGGCGACGGAAGACACCGGCCGTGAAACCGCACGCCTCAAGTCCATCGCGATCAGGAAGAGCTCATGACCATCGAAGTGCGGGTCCCGCAACTCCCCGAATCGGTGGCTGACGCCACGCTCGTCGCCTGGCACAAGAAGCCGGGCGACACCGTGCAGCGTGATGAAAACCTGGTCGACCTGGAGACGGACAAGGTGGTTCTCGAGGTTCCCGCACCGACCGCCGGCGTCATCAAGGAACTCAAGGCCGACAACGGTGCGACGGTCACCAGCGGGCAGGTGCTGGCGATTCTCGAGGAAAGCGCCGTCGCGGCTACCAAGGCACCAGCGACCAGGACAGAGACGGCCCCCGCGCCGAAAGCGAGCCCTGACGCTGCGCCGGCAGCGGCCCGAGACGACGGCTCGGCCTCGAAGCTGAGTCCTTCGGTTCGCCGCATGGTCGAAGAGAACCGGCTCAATCCGACGCAGATCGCAGGCTCAGGCAAGGATGGGCGCATCACCAAGTCGGACATCGTCAACTATCTGGGCAACAAGCCCGCCGCACCCGAGGCGCGCCAGCCGTCGCCTGCAACGACACGAGCCCCATCTTTGTCGGGACGCGGTGAGAGGCGAGTGCCGATGACACGCCTGCGGGCACGCATCGCCGAACGCATGGTGCAGGCGCAAACGACGCAAGCCTTGCTCACCTCTTTCAACGAGGTGGATCTCAAGGCGGTGCAGGTTCTTCGCGCCCGCTACAAGGAGCGTTTCGAGAAGGAGCAGGGCGTACGGCTCGGCTTCATGTCATTTTTCGTCAAGGCATCGATCGAGGCGCTGAAGCGATTCCCGGTCGTCAACGCCTCGGTGGACGGCGCTGATATCGTGTACCACGAGTATTTCGACATCGGCGTTGCGGTATCGACCGATCGCGGCCTGATGGTGCCGATCCTGCGCGATGCGGACCTGATGAGTTTCGCGCAGATCGAGAAAACGATCGGCGAATACGCGCAGAAGGCGCGCGACGGCACGATCAAGCTCGAGGAACTGACCGGCGGCACCTTCAGCATCACGAACGGCGGCGTGTTTGGTTCGCTGATGTCGACGCCGATCGTCAACTCGCCACAGAGTGCGATCCTCGGCATGCACAAGATCCAGGATCGGCCGATGGTCTTCGACGGCGAGATCGCGGTGCGGCCGATGATGTATCTCGCACTGACCTACGATCACCGCATCATCGACGGTCGCGACGCGGTGCAATTTCTCGTCACCATCAAGGAATGCCTCGAGGATCCGGCGCGCATGCTGGTAGGTATCTGAAACAGGAAGTGACATGGTGGACGCATTCGATGTGATCGTGATTGGCGCTGGTCCCGCGGGCTATCCAGCGGCCATTCGCGCCGGACAGAACAAGCTCAAGGTGGCGTGCATCGACGAGTGGAAAAATCGCGACGGCACCTTCGCCTTCGGCGGCACCTGCCTCAATGCGGGCTGCATTCCATCCAAGGCCCTGCTGGAGTCGACCGAGCTCTACCATCGCGCACAGAGCGAATTCGCCGCGCACGGCATCCAGGTCGGCAACCTCGGTTTCGATGTGACGACGATGCAGAAGCGCAAGACCGCTATCGTTAAAGCGAGCACCTCGGGTATCACTGCGCTCTTCAAGTCGGCGAGTGTCACCGGCCTCCAGGGTCACGGGAAGCTCCTGGCTGGTCGCCGCGTGCTCTACACGGCAGCCGATGGCGCACAGCGCGAGCTCGAAGCGAAGCATGTGGTGCTGGCCTCAGGTTCCGTTCCGGCCGAGCTCAAGGCGGTAGCCTTCAGCGGCGAGCAGATCGTCGACTCATGGGGCGCGCTCGACTTCACCAGCGTGCCGAAGCGACTGGGCGTCATCGGGGCCGGCGTCATCGGGCTCGAGCTCGGCAGCGTGTGGCGGCGCCTGGGAAGCGAAGTGGTGATGCTCGAAGCGCTCCCGGACTTCTTGCCGATCGCCGACCAGCAGGTGGCGAAGGAGGCGCTGCGCCACCTCAAGAAACTGGGCCTCGATATCCGCCTGGGGGCCAGGGTTTCTGGTGCAACGATTTCGAACGGCAAAGTGACCGTGCGCTTCGCCGACGCGAAGGGTGATCAGTCGATCGAAGTCGATCGGCTGGTGGTGGCGATCGGCCGACGTCCATACACCGCGGACCTTCTTGGGCCGGGAACCGGCGTCGAGCTCGATGAGCGCGGCTTCATCCAGGTGGACCAGGAGTGTCACACGACGGCCGCAGGGGTCTGGGCGGTGGGTGACGTGGTGCGCGGACCTATGCTCGCGCACAAGGGGAAAGAAGAAGGTGTGATGGTCGCGGACCTGATCGCCGGCAAGTTCTCCGAGGTGAATTACAAGACCATTCCGTCCGTGATCTACACCGCGCCCGAGATCGCGTGGGTCGGTCAGACGGAAGAACAGGTGAAGCAGAGCGGCCGGGCCTATAAGACCGGCACGTTCCCCTTCATGGCGAGCGGCCGGGCACGCGCGATGGAGGCAACCGCCGGTTTCGCCAAGATCGTCTCCGCCTCTGACAGCGACGAGATTCTCGGCGTGCACATCATCGGCCCGATGGCAGGGGAGCTGATCGCCGAGGCCGTGCTCGCCATGGAATACTCCGCCAGCACCGAGGATCTGCAACGCACGATCCACGCCCACCCAACCTTGAGCGAAGCAGTACACGAAGCCGCGCTCGCCGCTGACAAACGCGCAATCGACTTTCCGAACCGCTAGGCACTGGCGTTGCGAGCGGTTGTCTACGAGGAGTTCGCGCAGCCACCGCGCTTGCAGGAGGTCGCTGATCCCGCGCCGACGCAGACGGGCGTGGTGATCAAAGTCGAAGCGACGGGCTTGTGCCGCAGCGACTGGCACGGCTGGATGGGGCATGACCCCGACATCAGGCTGCCACACATCCCCGGGCATGAACTCGCCGGGGTGGTTGCTGCGGTCGGCGGCCAGGTGGCGCGCTGGAAAGCCGGCGCGCGAGTCACGGTACCCTTCGTGTGCGGTTGCGGTCACTGCCCGGAATGCGAATCGGGCAACCCACAGGTCTGTCCCCAACAGTTTCAGCCGGGCTTCACTGCGTGGGGCTCATTTGCCGAGTACGTGGCGATCGACTACGCGGACTCCAATCTCGTTGCGCTTCCCGAGTGGCTCGACTATGCGACCGCGGCGAGCCTCGGCTGCCGCTTTGCGACCTCCTTTCGCGCCATCGTCGATCAGGGTCGCGCGCAACCGGGTGAGTGGGTTGCAGTCCATGGCTGCGGCGGCGTGGGACTCTCCGCGATCATGATCGCGAATGCTCTCGGCGCCAGCGTCATCGGCATCGACATTGCCGAGGACAAGCTCGCGTTCGCACGTGAGGTGGGAGCGAGTGCAACGGTGGATGCGAGCCGGACGCCTGATGTGTCCGCCGCGGTCCACGCCATCACCGGGGGCGGGGCGCATGTTTCCGTCGATGCGCTCGGGCACGCGACGACCTGCATCAATTCAATCGCGAGCCTGCGCCGGCGTGGTCGACATGTGCAGGTTGGGCTTTTGCCTGAAGGTGCAACCATCCCGATGGGCAGAGTGATTGCGCATGAACTCGAAATCGTGGGTAGCCACGGCATCCAGGCCGCCCGCTATGGCGCGATGCTGGGAATGATTGCAGACGGGAAACTCCAGCCGCGAAAACTCATCCGTCGACAGATCGCTCTCGACGAGGTACCAGCAGCGCTCACGGGCATGCGCGACTTTCCGGGCGTCGGTACCACGATCATCGCGCCGGGCCTGACCTCTTAGTCCTGCAGCTTGAACTGCACCCGGGTCTTCAGCCGCTGTGCGTGGTCGGTGCCATCGGCGCTGGGCTGATACTTCCATTGTTTGACGGCCACGAGAGCGGCGCGATCGAATTGCCGGCGCGGCTGAGCGTCATCGACGCGAGCGTCGATGACTTCACCTGATCCGCTGACGCCAAAGCTGACGTCGACCCAACCCTCGAGCCCTTTGGAGAGGGCATCCTGGGGATAGGTCGGCGCCACGTATTTCAGTCTCGGGGGCGGCGGCAGCGGGGCCGCCGCTGTCGGCGCCTGCGCGGCCCGCAAGGCGGCTTCAGTGCTTGCGAGTTCAGGCCCCGTATAGCCAATCGCACGCGCTTCGCTGAGCAATCGCGTGGCGTTGTCGAATTGTCGCGAGGCCGTGGCGCCTTGCGCGCGTGCCACGAGCTTGGCACCGAGCGCCTGGGAAGCACGGTCCATGCCTGGAAAGGCCGGGTCGAGCTGGCTTAACCGGTCGAGGTAATAACGCGCGCTGTCCTGCGCCGGCTCCAGCAGGCGGTTCTCATCCGTGCGCTTGACGGCGAGCGCCAGCAGGTCGCTTTTCGCCTTGACGTCGACTCCCGCGCCGACGCGTGCATTGAGGTCACCGATCTTCGCCGGCTCGACGCCAAGGTCCTGCGCCTGGGCGATCCAGTTGCGCGCGACATCGAAGCGCTGAGTCTTGATGGCTGCCTCCGCCGAGCTCACGACCCGGTCTCCGAGATCACGCAAGCCCTGTTGAACCGCGACGTTCTGCGGGTCGAGACGCTCGGCACTGCGCAAGTAGAACTTGGCGCTGTCATCGGCGGGTGATGTGAAGCGACTTTGCCCGACACGTTGTCGCGCTAGATCGAGCCACTGCGCAACTTGCTGTTCGCGCGCACGCGAGTCGATCGCCTGCTGCGCGGAACTCACCTCGGTGGACTTGGATGCCTCCACCTGCTGCGCTTGCTGCAAGAGTTCCTTGGCCTGCTGCAGGTTGCCCGCGGTCGTCGATTGCCGCGCCTGCAGGACCAGCAGTTCCTGCCGTTCCTTCGCCAGCTGGGTATCGAGGAACCTGAGACGCCGATGGTCGGGCCGCAGCTGACGGGCACGGGACAACGCGAGTGCCGCGGCATCGAGGTCTTCCCGCACCAGTGCCGTTTCCGCCTGCGAGATGAAGCCATCGGCAAGCTGGTCGATGCCGGCGCGGGCCTCGGCATTCTGCGGATCGAGGCGCAGCACCTCCGTGTACAAGGCAAATGCACTGCCCGCGGGCGGTTCGAGCAAGTGGCCGGCACGCACGGCCGCTTGCGCAGCAGCCAGGTTCGACTCGATGGCGAGCGCGCGACGATCCGGCGGCGGCGGGCGATGAGTGAAATACCATGCGCCGGCGCCGATGCCCGCGAGCCCGACGAGCACCGCGCCCGCGATCGCCACGAGCCGGCCGATGCGCTTCGGCTCGCGTATCTCAGGTTCCAGCGCATGCTCGGGAGCGATCTGTGACTGCGCCGCCGCGGCTACCGACGCAGCACTCGAGATCGGCCGCAGCTCGAAGTGCGTTTGCGCGCGCCGATGCGCTCGAGCCGAGGCATGCTGTCGCGTCGCCGATTCCACTGCGAGCCGCGCCAGGCCTGGAGTCACGGGCTTCAACAGGAAGCGGTGGATGGCGCCGCTCGACAACAGGCCCATGAGCGAGTTGCCTTGCTCGCGATTGCCGACGGCGATCGTGACCAGCGCTTCTTCGCGCGCCTGCAGGTGCGTCGTGATCCGGCGCAGCGCCGACTCGGTGAGCGCGCTGTCCGTGACCAGCACCGCGCATTGGCCGGATGCGGCAAGCGTCGCAGCGTCTTCGAGCTTGCCGGCGAGGTGCACCGGATGTCGCCCGTGGACGGCGGTGTTGATCGCCTCGTAGAGGTCGACGTCGGTCGTGAGGACCGTGATTGGCTCGTTGGTGCTCGCCGAGTCCTCGTGCTGCTCAGGCTCGTGCTCCGATTCGAGAACGATGTGCTCACCGGTCCCGCCGCCACCCTGCACCTGGGCGGCGCGAGCCGCGGCGTCCAGCACTTCCTTGAGCTGCTCGGCGGTGCAGGGTCGCTTGAGGATGTAGAAGAGTTCGGCGCCTGCGAGCTCCGACTCGATCGCGCGCCGTTCGGCGGCATTGAGGATGAGCACCCGGGCGGTCACGGGGGAGCGGCGCTGCGCTTCATTCAGGAGTTCGAGGCCCGATCCGGTGAATAGCGTCTGGCCCGCGACCAGCACGCGAACCGGAAAGCGCGCAAGCGCAGCGAGCGCATCGTTGGCGCTCACGGTGAGATACAACTCGAATTCCTTGCGCAGCGGTGCGACCAGCTTGCGCAGCGCCTCGAGGTCGTGATCGACGATGACGATGTCCGGGGTGCGGGCGCTCATTGCCGTGCGCGAGTCAGACGGTGCGCCTCACGCGCACTACGTTGGCCAGCGTGCCGATGCGCGCCAGCACCCGGCTCAGCTCCTCGAGCCCGCGCACGCCGATGCGCAGCGCGATGTGTGCTGTCCCTTCACGGCTGTTGGTGACGGTCGTCATGTTCTCGATGCTGATCTTCTCATCCGCGAGCACCGCACTGATATCCCGCACCAGGCCGCGGCGATCCAGCGCATCGACCGCGATATCGGCCGTGAACAGCTGATCGCGCTTCTCTCCCCAGGCCACCTGGATGATGCGCTCGGGCTGACGCGCCTTGAGGCGCAGCAGGCTCGCACAGCTGCTGCGATGAATGCTCACTCCACGGCCGAGCGTAATGTAGCCTGCGATCGGCTCCGGAGGCACTGGCCGGCAGCAACGCGCGATGTTGGAGAGGAGGTTCCCGACCCGCTCGACCATGACGCCGCTGGTCCCGGCGCCCGTTGGTGCCGGTCGCGGGGCGATTCGGGGCATTTCGGCGGGCGGCTGAGTGCGGCGTTGCACGGCCGCGGCAATCTGCGCGCTGTGGATGTCGCCGGCGCCGATGGCGGCATAGAGGACATCGGCGTTGCGCTGCCCGAGCTCGCTGATCAGGTCCGGCAAGGTAATCGCGCGTGCGCCGAGCCGCTCGAGGTCCCGCTCGAGGATCTCACGGCCTTCAGTGCGGTTCTGGGTCTCGTCGCGCTTGCGAAAGAACGCGCGCACTTTGGCGCGGCTGCGGGGTGAGGCTAGGAATCCAGCGTGCGGATTCAGCCAGTCACGGCTCGGCTGCGCGTTGCGCGCGGCAATGATTTCGACGATCTCGCCGTTCTGCAGCTGGTAGTCGAGCGGCACCATCCGACCATTGACCTTCGCGCCGCGGCAGCGATGCCCGAGGTCGGTATGCACGTGGTAGGCGAAATCGAGCGGCGTCGCCTGCTTGGGGAGATCGATGACTTCGCCCTTCGGCGTGAGAACATAGATCCGGTCCTCGAAGATCTCCGCCCGCACGCGATCCAGGAAATCACGCTCCGATTCGCTGCCTTCCTCGGGCTCGAGGAGCTGGCGTACCCAGCGGATCTTGGCTTCGTAGGCGGCATCGCGCTGGCCACCCTCCTTGTACTTCCAGTGTGCGGCGACACCGAGCTCGGCATGCTCGTGCATTTCGCGGGTCCGGATCTGCACCTCCACCGGCTCGTGCCCCGGGCCGAACACGGCGGTGTGGAGCGAGCGGTAAAAGTTGTCCTTCGGGGTCGCGATGTAGTCGTCGAAAGCGCCGGGGATGTACGGCCACAGCCCGTGAACCACGCCCAGCGCCCCGTAGCAGTCAGCGATCGTGTCCACCAGCACGCGCAGGGCGCGCACGTCGAGCACCTGCTCGAAGGTGAGCTGCTTGCGCTGCATCTTCTTCCAGATGCTGAAGATGTGCTTCGGTCGGCCGACAATTTCGGCCGGGATGCCCGCCTTGGCGAGCTCGGTCTGCAATTGCTCGATGACGGAGTCGATATAGCGCTCGCGATCGGCACGTCGCACCTTGAGGGCAGCGGCGATGCGCCGATAGTTTTCCGGCTCGAGGTAACGGAACGACAGGTCCTCGAGCTCCCACTTGAGCTGCCACACGCCGAGCCGATTGGCGAGTGGCGCATGGATCTCACGCGTTTCGACAGCCAGCTGTCGCTGGGCGTCGGGCCTGAGCTCTTTCGCCTCGCGCAGGCGCAGCAGCTGATCTGCCAGTCGCAGGATGATGAGACGTGGGTCGGTGACGATCGCGAGCAGCATCTTGCGCAACGTTTCGGCCTGCGTTGCGGAGAGTCGCTGCTCCGGGCGCCACTGCGCCGGCAGCCCAACGCCGCCGAGTTGGCGCAGCTCGCGGGCGAGGCGCACCGATTCGGCGCCGAAGCGCGCGGTGGCGCCGTTCTCATCGATCAGACGCGCATCGAGCAGCGGCACGGCGAGCGCGGCGAGCACCACTTCATCATCGATGGCGAGTGTCGCGACGATTCTGGACAACGCGAGGGCGCGCGCGCGCACCGATTCGGCGCCATCTTCCGGCTCGAGCGAGGCCAGCTGCGCCTGTGCGGCAAGCACCGCGGCGGAGGCGGGACGCAAGGTGGAAGTCGTTGTTTCCACGGTCGAATCAGGCGCCTCAGCGGTGTCCGCAGCGGTGGTTTCCGGCTATGATACCTGCACTTTTCGCGCGGGCTTCAAGCACATGGCAGGTCATAGCAAATGGGCCAACATCCAGTATCGCAAGG
>Ga0137410_10001571_pt1 | contig 15629 bp, 7 predicted proteins | sample CZODoug1_16funga_FD_108878 | JGI IMG/M metagenome (GOLD analysis project Ga0137410, IMG submission 108878) | Vadose zone soil fungal communities from Angelo Coast Range Reserve, California, USA - CZODoug1_16fungal (Illumina Assembly) | ecosystem: Environmental > Terrestrial > Soil > Vadose zone... | reverse complement strand
GTGAAGGTTCTCCAGGTCTGCCCGTCGTAGCGGCTCACCCCACCGTAATGTGTGCCAACCCAAATATTCCCCGAGCGGTCCTCAAGCATAGATAAAATGGTGTTATCGCCGAGTCCGTCGGCGGTGGTGAATGTTTCCCAGGCATTCCCGCCGTAGCGGCTCACGCCGCCCGTGGTGCCAACCCAGAGATTCCCCGAGCGATCCTCGATCATGGCCGTGACATAGTTGTTCCCGAGCCCGTCGGCGACGGTAAAGGTTCTCCAGGTCTGCCCGTCGTAGCGGCTCACGCCGCTTCCGCTTGTGCCAGCCCAGAAATTCCCCGAGCGGTCCTCGATCATGGCCGTGACATACTCGCTCCCGAGCCCGTTGCCGATGGTAAAGGGTCTCCAGGTCTGGCCGTCGTATTTGCTCACACCTGTGCCAGAGGTGACCCAGAGATTCCCCGAGCGGCCCTCGAGGATGGACCCGACAGAATTAGCTCCGAGCCCGTCGGCGGTGGTAAAGGTTCGCCAGTTCTGCCCGTCGTAGCGGCTCACACCCCCGTCAGTGCCGACCCAAAGATTCCCCGATCGGTCTTCGAGGATGGACTTAATGTAATTGCCCCCAAGTCCGTTCGCGTTAGTGACAGTGTTCCAGCCCGAAAAGGCATAATTTGCCGAGCCGGCGCTGAAGATCGCGAGCGCTGCCAGGACGACGCCCCAACTCTTTGGGTCGCGGCGGAAGCGCGGCCGTCGGGCAGGAGGCACAACGGCGACGCGCAGGCAGTCGATTCGCGAGGAGCACGACCGGGAAGGCGTCGGAGCGCTCGTGGTCAGCACGTCATCCGGAGTGTGAATCATGCAGCCTCCGAATCTTCGGAGGTGGCGGGAGAAGTGGCTTGCTCTCATCGTGGGCATTCTCTCCTTCTTCACTACCGCCAGCGTTCTCCGTCCGTCCCAGAGCTTCCACCGTGACGAGATAAAGCCCGTCTCGGCGACATGATCCATGGCACTTCCCCTCTCGGACCAGCTTACTTCGCGATCGCAAAGCGCCCGGTGACGGTCCCGTCGGGAGCTTCAATCCGATAGAAGTAGATACCCGATGCCAGCCTTTCGCCATTCCGATTTCGACCATCGATACTCACATCGTGGTAGCCCGCAGGTTCGAGAGACCCTTCTCTTAGCGTGCGAACCAGCTTTCCATTGAACTCATAGAACCGCACCCACACGCGACCGGGCTTTGGCATAAAGAACGTCAAAGTTCCTAGCGGGTTCAATGGATTCGGTGACACGGAAGCCGACAGGTGCGGGTGCGGGCTCGGACTCTGGACAGCGAAGCGGGCCTCTCCGGTGAATCGCCGTCTCGCATGGAGGTTGCCTTCAAGGATCGCTGTTACCGGAGTCTCCCCCGGTGGGAGGCTCCCGAGCATCGCCCGCAAATCTTGAATCTTGAAGCATGCGGTGATCTCTGGAACCCCGTCGAGGTTCGAATCTCCGCCGGAGATCGTGCTTGCGGCGTCGGAGGCGATCTGGTTGTTGCCGACTCTCATCACGATAGAGGTGGGATCGACGTCGCGGCTCTCAAAATCACCCCGGTTCAGGGGCTCGATCTGGACGCACCAGTACCCACGGCCTGAAGCCAGGTTGACCTTGGTGAATGATTCCTGCGTAAAGAGCCTGGCCGGCAACACCGGCACGTCGAGAACCGTGATCGTGATGAGCTGGTCCCCCTCAAGGTATCCATCGCTCACGCGTACCGTCACCGGGTACACACCGGCATCGGCGAACCCCGGCTCCACTCGGATTGTTCCCATACCGGGAGCTCCCGCGTTCGTGGATGTGTTTGTGACGGTCACGAACCCAGGCCCTGCCTCCAACGAGAAGGACAGGGGATCCTGGTCCGGATCGCTTCCCTCGATCCTCTGATCCGCGACCGCGCCCTCGTCCACCGTCATGTCTACAATCCCTTGGATTGTCGGGGCTCGGTTCACATTGCCCACCGTGATGGTCAGCGTCCGGTCGCTATTCGAGCTACCGTCGCTGGTGCGAACCGTGGCCGTGTACGTTCCGGCGTCCAGGAACGAGGGCGCCAGGTGAATGTTTCCCGTTCCCGTTCCGGTACCCACCATGACTGTCGTGACGGTCAGGAACGATGGGCCCGCTACCTTGCTGAACGGAAGTGCGTTGCCATCCGGGTCGACGGCGGTTAGCAGCTGATTCGCTGTGGTGCCCTCGTCAACGGTCATGTCCACGGGCTGGGCCAAGGTCGGCGCCCGATTCGGCGATTTCACTGTGATGTTGATGCTTTTTGTTGCCACGACCGCATTGGCCGTCGCTGTCACCGACGCCGGGAACGAACCGCTGACATCCGGCGGTGGGGCGATGCGGATGCTCCCCGCCTGGGTTGTCCCGATCTGAGGACTTGTGGTCATCGTCGCGAAGCTGGGCAGGGACGCGGAAAGCGCGATCCCGTCGGAATCCGGATCGCTCGCAGTTATAGGCACATCGGCAACCCTGCCCGCCTCCAAGGTGACATTCCAGATTTCGGCCAGCATCGGAGGACGGTCCACATTGACCACGACGATGTGAAACGACTTGTCCTCGCTCAGCCCGCTCGAGTCGGTCGCGCGGACGCTCGCCGCGTACGGTGAGCCCGCGGCGTCCGCAAATCCCGGTGCTAGGGCGATCCTTCCGGTCGTCGCGCCGGTCGCTGTCACTCTCATGAATCCCGGTCCCGCGACCTTCGCGAAGGTCACAATGCTCCCGTCCGGATCCGTGGCCGACATCGTCTGCCCTTGCGACGCACCCTCCCTGACGGTCATGTCCAGAGGTTGAACCAGCTCGGGCCCTACATTGGTATTCGCGATCGTGAGGAACGTGTATGCCCCGTTCCCACCATTAGGGAGCCCGGTTCCGTCGTTGACGGACCAAAGGATCGAATAGGTTCCTGCGTCGAAGAAACCTGGCGTACCGGATATCGTCGCGGTTCTGGAGGTGGAATCCGCGACGGACGCGAAGGACAGATCTTGCGGAAATCCAGACGCGGTAATGGTGAGCGTGTTACCGACATCCGGATCCGTCACGCTGGCCGTGATCATCAGGGGCACTCCTTCGGCACCTGAAGCCGTCGCCGGAGCCACGAGTACGGGCGGGAAGTTGTCGGTTCCCAGGAGAATGGACACGTACTCCGGCCCATTTGCCACCGCCAGGTCCGGAATTCCATCCACGTTCACGTCTCCGATCGCAACCCAGGCGGGAGTTCCCCCGGCCGGGTGGTACGTGCTCATGCCAAAGGTCCCGTCCCCATTACCGTGAGTGACTGAGAGGAAGTAGGAGTACAGGCTGGCAACCACATAGTCCAGCCGGCCATCGTCGTCCAGGTCTCCGATCGCCACAGAACTGGGACCTTGTCCCGCCGTGTAGTCCGTTCTCGCGGGGTACATTCCGGTACCGTCCCCCAGGAAAACCGATACGTTGCCGGAGGTGAAATTCGTCACCAACAGATCCGCATGGCCGTCGTGGTTCACGTCGCCGAGAGCGATGGAATTCGGACCATTCCCCGAATCGAAGTCCATCTTGGTATCGAACCGACCATTCCCCTGGCCAAGTAGAACGGAGATGGTATTGGACTGGGAGTTCGCGACGGCCAGATCCGGGGCGCTGTCGCCGTTCAGAAGTCCGGTCGTTACGAAGAGGGGTCTGCTGCCTGTGGCGTAATCGACTCTCGGGGCGAAGCCCCCGCCCCCAGTGCCCAGAAACACGCCCACCGAATTAGAGCCGCTATTTGTCACCGCGAGATCCAAGCGTCCGTCCCCATTGAGGTCCACAGTCGTGACGGACGTGGGTGCGTCACCGGTCACATAGTCTGTTCGCAACACGAAGTTACCGTTCGGATTGCCCGCAATGTCGCTGTCACCCAGAAAGACCGACACGGTGTTGGAGCCCATATTCGCGACGGCCAGGTCAAGCACCCCATCGCCATCCACGTCCCCGAGGGCAACGGAGGTCGGCGTGCTGCCTGTTTCATAGTCTATCCTGGAGCCGAACGCCCCATTCCCGCTGCCCAGAAGAACCGATACGCCGCCAGAGTTGTAGTTCGCCACCACCAGATCGGGCCAACCGTCACCGTTCAAATCTTGAATCGCGAGAAAGTCGGGATTGGGCCCTGTTTGGTATAGGACCGGGAGGGCGAACACACGATCTCCCGAGGCCGACCCCACCGCGCCAGCGACGAGCACCGACACGCCAAGGCACATGCCGAGAGCCCAGCGACTAGCGGTCACCGCACGACCGCGAGGGCCTTGCGCTCGGTCTGGCCCAGCGCCTCCACGGTGACGAGATAGAGGCCGTCGGTCACAATGCCCCCGTTCCGGTCCCGTCCGTCCCAACGAATCATGTTCGCACCGGCGTTCATCGGCTCCGCATCGGCAATTTCCCGGATGAGCCGGCCCGAGCGGCTGTACACCCGTACACTTACCGGCGCGGGGCGACCCAGCGTAAAGCTGATCCCCACCTGCCGATCGGCAAAGGTTCCCGACGGGGAGAAGACACGCGGTGTGAAGGCGATCTCCGATAGCCTCGACTCCCCGGCGACATCCCCGGACTCCGTGAAGATGGCGTAGCGTCCCGGCTCGCTGATGGCCAGGGTGAGACGCCGCTCGTCTTTTTCCCACGTGCCACCTAGTCGCCGCCACGCCATGCCGTCCCCCGAAACGAACACTGCGGGCGTGCCGCTCGGAAGTTCCCCACCCCGGTAGCTCAAATCGAGACGGGCTTGCTTCTCCAGGGTCACCCCGCTCCAGGAAATGTGGTAACCGTTTCGTGCCCCGAGGGCGCCCGACGGAAGACGGTCGGGCACGGAAGTGCTGTCGAGCTGGCCGATCGTCACGACCGCGTCACCCACAAAAGAGTGCGGAGCGAAATACAGATGCGCTCCGCCATTCGTCGTGAACACCTCGCCCCCGGACGCCGCGGGGACCCGCGCGGGGGAGGTCACGTCGACATAGGGAGCGTGGTTGTCCACCACGGCGGTGACGAGGGCGACGCCGACGAGCCCCAGAGAGTCGGTCACGGCCAGACGCAGGTCGTAGTTACCGTCGGGAAGCGCCGTCGTGTCCCACTGAGCCAGCGTGTCGTTCGTCACGGGGGATGACGATTGGGACAAGAGCGTGGCGTCCGGTGGGTTCCAGGAGGCCAGGCCGGTCGGCCGGGCATCCACGCGGAAGCTCTTGAATCGCGCGTCCACAGCCGTGCCGATGATTCTTGCCACGCCGCGGACGGCCTGAGCGAACGCGGGTGAGGTGATCTGGGGGGACGGCGGGGTGGCATCGATCTCGAAGACGGCCTTCGCCGGCGTGGCGTCCGTATTGCCCAGGAAGTCGCGGGCGCGTACCTCGAGCACGTGAATCCCATCGGGCAGATCGGCCGCGGACCAGTTGTTGACCGCGGACCAGGATGACCACGCAAGCGAGTCCGCGCTGTCGAAGCGATAGGAGAATTCGATTCGCTGCGCCTCTCCGAACGCGGCGAACGCGGCGGTTTGACTCCTGGTCGACGTCAGCCCGGGCGGCGCCGCGAGGAAGTTCGTGTTGGGAGGGATGCGGTCCGGCGCATAGCGGCTCACATTGAATTGAACGGGAAGGTTCGTCGCGAACCAGAGGTTCCCCGATCGGTCCTCCAGCATGGAGTAGACCCAGTTGTTGGCGAGGCCATCGACTGTGCTGAAGGTCCTCCAGGTGGCGCCGTCATACCGAACCGCACCGTCCTGCGTCCCGAACCAGAGGTTCCCCGATCGATCTTGCAACATCGACTGAACGACAGTGCCAGGGAAGAATCGTGTCCAGCTCGAGCCGTCGAACCGGCGGACACCAGCGGCGAAGAGGGGTCGCAGCCAGAGGTCCCCACGCTGGTCCACCAACATGGAGAAGAAGAAATTGCCCGGAGGGACGTCATCCAGCCTGAACGTCCGCCAGGCCGATGCCGTACGGTCGTATCGACTCAGGCCATCGTCGGTCCCGAACCAGAGATTCCCCGATCGGTCCTCCAGAATGGAGCTGACATGGTTGCTCGCGAGGCCGCTGTCACTTGTGAATGTCTTCCAACTCGATGCCTCGCGGTCATAGCGGCTCACCCCGGCATCGGTTCCGAACCAGAGGCCGCCCGATGCATCCTCCAGCATGCACCTGACGTTGTTGCTGGCGAGGCCACTGTCGCTGGTGAAGGTCGTCCAGGTGCCGCTCCTGCTGTCGAAGCGACCCGCGCCAGGTCCGGCGAACCAGAGACTTCCTGATCGATCCTCCATCATGGGACCAGCCACACCCGGAAACCTCGTCCAGTCCACGCCGTCGTACCTGGTGACGCCTACTCTGTAATAAGCATCCGTGAACCAGAGGTTTCCCGATCGATCCACAAAGATGGCAGATACCTGGTTGCCTATGAGACCGCTGTCCGAGGTAAAGGTTTTCCAGGCAGAGGTGGAAGGGTCGTAGCGGCTCACACCCATTGGGATGGGGGAAATGAACGGCGAGGCAGAGGTGTACGTCGCGAACCACAAATTGCCCGAAAGATCCTCATGCATGATTGCGACGGAGTTGTTGATGTAAGTGTTGCCTGGGGCGGCGGCGAGGGTTTCCCAGGACGAACCGTCGAACCGACTCACGCCACCTCCGGCAGTCCCGAACCATACGTTGCCGGAGCGGTCCACCGTCATGGAATTGACCTGGTTGCCTCCCAACCCATCCGCGGTGGTAAAGGTTTTCCATGTTCTGCCATCGAAGCGGCTGACACCCTTACCCCTAAGCTCATCCCCATGCATCGTGCCGACCCAGAGGTTGCCCGATCGGTCCTTCACCATGCTCGTGACATAGCCGAGACCGTAGAAGGATTCCCAGTCAAAACCGTCGAAGCGGTAGACACTACCCCTCGTCATGCTGAAGGCATCACCCGTTCCAAACCAGATGTTCCCCTCGTCATCTTCGAGCATGGACCGTACGCCATCACCGTAGGGGATGGTGGTCGTCGTCCAGATCGCTCCGTTGTACCGGCTCACGCCTCCGTCCGACCCGAACCACAGCGTTCCCGATCGATCCTGGAGAATGGAATAGACGGAATTCGCCCAGAGCCCGTCGCCCCTCGTGAAGGTTCTCCAAGCTGAACCGTCGTACCGGGTCACACCACAATCGCCCGTCCCGAACCAGAGATTTCCGGACTGATCCTCCAACATGGATCGAATGTGATTGCTCGCCAAGCCATCGGCCGTGGTGAAGATCCTCCAGGTCGAGCCGTCAAAACGAAAAACCCCCTCATCAGTAGCAAACCAGAGGTTTCCGGACCGGTCCTCCAGGATCGAGGAGACACCGTCTAGGAACCTGCCATTCGCGGTCGTAAAAGTTGTCCACCTCGATCCGTCGAAGCGGCTCACACCGTAGGAGCTGCCGGGCCCACCGCCCGTACCAAACCAGAGATTGCCGTTGTGATCCTCCAGGATGGCTCGGACCGTGTTGCTCGCCAGGCCGTCTGCGGGCGTGAAGGTCCTCCATCCGGACCACGCGGTCGATGCGGAGACGAGGAGAACCCCCAGGACGAGAAAGAGGAGAGCGAAGTGAGCTCCTGACCCCAGGGTCAGACGCCACCCTCTCAGCTTTGGGCGACCTGGCTTGTAATACTCCAACTGATTCCGTGCGCGCAGCGGGTACATCACGCCGCCCCCATAGGTATCACTTCGTGTAGTTGCCGTGTAGTAGTAGAAACGCACTACAGCGGAGAAGCGGTCGGACGCGTTTCTCGAGAAAAAGTAGCTCTGCCGCCGGGAATTCGGGCGTTGACCGTGGCCGGGGCATGGCCACCTCCTAAGGTCCGCTGAGCGATAGCCGTCTCGTGGGGGAGACACAGAACAGTACTCCTCTGCAGATCGGAGTGCCAGCGCCGGACTAGTCCCATATCCGACATTCGTCTTTCCTTCAAAGGACGAGCGTTGGGCGTCCATCCAGCGTTCTTGGGCACAGTCAAGCTAACCAACCGGCATCCCAGCAGCAGTTTTGGCCGCTAAAACAGGGGCATTGCGGACCGGCGCTGGAGTGCGGATCCCGCTAGGGCTCGCCGGATCTAGACCTTACCCACGATCGGTGATCCCCTGCGACGCGGCATCACCCTCCCCGCAGGGGAGAAAAGTGCCACATAAACGCCCCTAGGCGCACAAAACTAGCGGCATTTCTGCACCGGCGAGCGGCAAACCAGGAGTATTTCTGCACCGAAACGCGCCCAAAGCAGTCTACGGAGCGCACGAGCGAATCCTCCGGAGGGCTCGCGTGGAAGAGAGCCGGAAGGCAGGAACATGAGCACTCTCCGGCACCCTCCCATGTGGATTGAGCCGGTCAGCGCCAGGCAGGACTACGATGAGGGCGGGACGCGAGAGGGGCACAAGGTCGCGCCCATACGCCAGATGTGCGGAAGCCCCAGCAGCGGTCGCTACCGGGGCCCCGCTGTCGCGAACCCAGTTTGAAGAGGGTTACGCTTGGTACTGGCTCCCCGAACGTAACCCTCTTCGAAAACTCCAAGGCCGCCGAGAGCGACACTCCGGACCGCGCCGACGCCTGTGCTCGTCACCTCACTACCGCAAGCGTCTTTCGCTCCGTCCGCCCCAGGGCCTCCACCGTCACGAGATAAAGTCCGTCAACGGCGAATTCCCCGCTCCGGTCCCGCCCATCCCAGCGCACCAGATTCGCACCGGCGTTCATCGACTGCCCAGACACCACCTCACGGATCAGACGCCCTGAACGGCTGTACACCCGCACCGTCACAGGCGCGGGACGGCCGAGGGTGAAACTGATGCCAACCTCGCGGTCGGCAAAAGCGCCTTTCTGGGATAAAACGCTCGGCGTGAAGGCAAGCGCGCCAAGGGTCCCGCTACCTGAGATAACGCCCGACTCCACGAAAAGTGCATACCGCCCAGGCTGCGTGATCGTGAGAGCCACATCCGCGTTCCCCACCGTCCCACCCAAGCGCTCCCACCCCGAGCTCCCGGCTGAGTCATAGACAGACAAGTGCTCGAAGGCCCCTCTCGGTCCGGCCACGGTGGAACCGGCGCCAGAGAAGGCTACTCGCATTGTCGCGGGCTTCCGCAGGGTACCCCCACCCCATGAAATGTCGTAGGCCGGGAGCACCTGAACCGCTCCCGATGGGAGCGTATCGGACTCAGATTCCGCCTGCGCGATCGAGACCAAGGCATCCTTGTCGAATGCGTGTGGCGGAAAATATAGATGCACTTCTTGTTTCGTGGTGAAGAGGTCTCCCCCCGACGCGGCGGTCACCACAGCGGGAGTGGTTTCCTCCGCGAAGGGAAAGTTATTGTCGACGACGACTGCGACCTGGGCGGTTCCAGTAAGAAAGAGCGAGTCGGTTACCGAAAGTCGCAGGTCATAGAGCCCATCAGCGAAGGAAGTCGTATTCCAATTCGCGAGGATCCCATTGTTTACTTGCGAAGGGGACTGGGCCAACGAGTCCCACGATGCGTTCCCCGCAGGACGAACCGCGACGATGTACGACTTGAAGCGGGCATCGACCGTAGTGCCTAGCACTGCCACTGTTCCCCGTAGCGGCTGCCCGAAGGAAGGCGCTTGAATCACAGGCGTCGGCGGCGTTGCATCGATCTCGAACGTGACGTTGGCGGGCGTCAGATCTGTATTGGCGAGAGAGTCTCGGCAGCGCCCCTCAAGCCTGTGAATCCCGTCTGGGAGAGCTGCGTAGAACCAACTGCTAATCGGGGACCACGGAGACCAGGCGCCTCCGTCCAATCTCGCCGAGAATTCGAAACGATCCGTCTCCCCGAAACCAGCCACGAAGACGGCGCTCAGGTCCCTTGCAGGAGTCAACCGTGGCGGCGCACTCAAAAATGACGTCTGCGGAGCAACGCGGTCCGGCTCGTAGCGGCTCGCGCCGCCGATCGATCCGAACCAGAAGTTCCCCGAGCGATCCTCCACCATGGACTGGACGTCGTTATCCCCCAGCCCATCGGAGGTGGTGAACGTACGCCAACTCGATCCATCATAGCGGGTCGCGCCCGCGGCCGTCCCGAGCCAGAGGTTTCCGGATTGGTCCTCCAGCATGGAGGAGACCAAATTGCTCCCGAGGCCGTCAGCGGTGGTGAAGGTGTGCCAATTTGATCCATCATAACGGCTCAGGCCCCCACCCGTCCCGAACCAGAGAATCCCCGAGCCGTCCTCCAACATGGAATAGACGTAATGGTCCCCTAACCCATCAGCGGTGGTAAACGTGCGCCAAGCTACTCCGTCGTAGCGGCTCAAGCCTCCGAAGTCTTCCCCCGTCCCGAACCAGAGGTTTCCCTCCCGGTCCTCAAGCATAGACACGACGTAGTCGTCCGCCAGCCCGTCCGTCATCGTGAAAGTACGCCAGGTAGATCCATCGTAGCGGCTCACGCCCCGGCCCGTTCCGAACCAAAGGCTTCCCGAGCGGTCCTCTAGGATGGATCTGACGTAGTTGCTCCCTAGACCGTCGGCGGTCGTGAAGGTGCGCCAATTCGACCCGTCGTAGCGGCTCACGCCCACCTCCGTTCCGAACCAGAGATTGCCCGAGCGGTCCTCCACTATGGAGTGGACGTGATTGTCCCCCAGCCCGTCGCCGGTGGTGAACGTGCGCCAAGTTGATCCATCGTAGCGACTCACGCCCACCTCCGTTCCGAACCAGAGATTTCCCGAGCGGTCCTTGAGTATGGAGTGGACGTAATTGTCCCCCAGTCCATCGCCGGTGGTGAACGTGCGCCATCCCGATCCGTCGTAGCGGCTCACGTTTCTCGGCGTTCCAAACCAGAGGTTCCCGGAGTGGTCCTCCTTCACGGACAAGACGTAATTGTCTACAAGCCCATCGGCGGTGGTGAAGGTTCGCCAGGCCCGCCCGTCGTAGCGGCTCACACCCAACCGCGTTCCGAACCAGAGATTGCCCGAGCGGTCCTCCACCATGGAGTGGATGCCATTGTCCACCAGCCCATCGACTGTGGTGAACGTGCGCCAGGCGGATCCATCGTAACGGCTCACCCCCATGTCCGTTCCGAACCAGAGATTTCCAGATCGGTCCTCGACTATGGAGTGGACGTGATTGTCCCCCAGCCCATCGAATGTGGTGAACGTGCGCCAGGCTGATCCATCGTAGCGGCTCACTCCCTCGCTCGTGCCGAACCAGAGGTTCCCTGATCGATCCTCAATCCCGGAGTAGACGTTATTGCTGACCAGTCCATCGGTGGCAGTGAAGGTGCGCCAGGCTGATCCATCGTAGCGGCTCACTCCCCCGCTTTGCATTCCGAACCAAAGGTTCCCCGAGTGGTCTTCCAACATAAACACGACAAAATCGGCTCCAAGCCCATCGGCGATGGTGAAGGTGCGCCAGGCAAATCCGTCATAGCGGCTCACGCCCCGGAGCGTTCCGAACCAGAGATTCCCGGAGCGGTCCTCTACTATCGATGTGACGTAGTTGTCCACCAGTCCGTCGGCCTTTGTGAATGCGCGCCAGGTTAATCCGTCGTATCGGCTCACGCCATCTTGCGTCCCGAACCAGATGCTTTCCGAGCGGTCCTCCAGCACAGTCGAGACCGAAGTGTTCGCTAGTCCATCGGCGGTCGTGAAAGTCCTCCACCCACACCACCCAAACTCCGCCGGCGCGAACAGGCCGACGAAAGCCGCGAGGATCGAGCACCACCGCTTCCAGCGTACTCCGCTCAGGCCGATCTTCTTGACAGTGCGGCAAAAGGACAACGCCTTGGCAATCATGGGCTAACTCCGCTTCGTGTGGCTTAGGTGGACCGGCGGGCTGAGACGCCCGCGCCAGATGTGCGGAAGCCCCAGCAGCGTCGCTACCGGGGCCCCGCTGTCGCGAACCCAGTTTGAAGAGGGTTACGCTTGGTACTGGCTCCCCGAACGTAACCCTCTTCGGAATCATTGCAGCAAAGTCATTTCAATGACCACAGTCGGAGAAGATCATGGCACCCGGCGCTCCTCAGTTTTTTGTTGAGTCGGCCGCGGCTTGATGGGAGCGTTGCGTGCTTATGGGTAAGGGGCCGAACCGTGGGGGAACCCTGCGCCCAGTTCTCGAGTTTTTGGGGCGCTTTGGCACCGCCTGGCTCGTGGGGCTGGGAGTTCTGGCGTTCGTTCCCGCAATCGAACGGTTGGCAATCCAAGCCACGATCGCAGGCCTCGGAATCGCGTCGCACCTCTTGAAGGTCGAATGCGTCATCTCCGGGTCCAACGTGAAAATCGCTGGTGCGGACCTGCAGATCATCACAGACTGCACGCCGATTATGCCCACGCTGGCGCTATGGGCCGCTATGTTCGCGTTCCCCTCGCCCGCGCCCTGGAAGCTCGGAGGCATGGCGACCGGTGGGGCGGCATTGTGGGTTTTCAATCTTGCACGCGTCCTCGCCCTCGCATTCGTGCTTCGCTCACATCCCACTTGGTTCGGGTTCGCGCATGTCTATCTCTGGCAAAGTGTCACGCTGCTGGTCGTGCTTGCCATGTTTGTGGCTTGGGTGCGACTTCAGCGGGCGACCTAAGAAGTCCCTATGAGGTGGCTCGCGCGCTTCCTTGGGTGGGTATCGTTTCTCGGGGTTCCCTGCTACCTCCTAATGAGGCCGTACCAGGATACGTTGGCAGCGATTGCGATGATGATTCTAGAATCGGTGGGCGCCCCGGCACACCTCGAGGTGGACTTGCATGAACCATTGAGTCTCGGGGTTTACGCCGCAATGTGCCTGTCTAGCCACAAGTCGCCCATCCGCGTGCGAGTACGGGCCCTCATCTTGGGTGTGCCCGCCTTGGCGGCGTTCGGGCTACTCGCTGTGTTGGTCTTTGTAGTCGCGAATCGCCTGACCACTGGCCAGGCCGGCGGAACCGACAGCGCGGCGAGCCGATTTATCGAGTCGACGCTGGAGTCGGTGCCGTGGGTCAGTGCACCTGGCCTGTGGCTCGTGCTCGTGGGGCGATGGGAACTCCCGGAGCAAATGCTACGCCTCCACAGACCTCAAAGATTTCTGCGCCAACACCACGGCGGGTGACCCCGAGTCTCTACCGCATGAAGGTCTGTGGCCGCTACGCTCCCGTATTCTACGCGGAGCCACGGTCCGTGTTGCGACTCACCACCCGACCGCCTATCAGGCCCAGCAGTGCTAGGAGCGCGGTCAGCTGTGGCAATCCAAGGGCCGGAGCCCCCGGGGTGGTCGGCGCCCCTCGGTCGCGAATGAACGCGTCGGGGACACCGTTGGTATCACCTGGAACGAGGTCCGTTGCCGAGAACGAAAAGACGACGAAGCGTCCATCCGCACTCACCGATGTCAGGCCTATCTCATTGTCGGGTCCAGTGGCCTGACCGCCAGAGCTGCTCACACTCACACGCTCGGTCACCCCAAGGACTCGGTCGCGCACGAAAACGTCCCTAATGCCGTTGGTATCACCAGGAACGAGGTTAGTGGCCCGAGAGGTGAACGCAACTATGCGGCCGTCGCTGCTTATGGACGTATATCCGCTATTTGCGTTTGCCTCGATTCCGCCGGGGCCTAAACTCACGCGCTCCGTCGTGTGCGCCTGGCGGTCGCGGACGAAATCATCCCACGTGTTGTTGTTATCTCCACCCACTAAGTTCGTGGCCAGGGAGGAATACACAACGAACCGACCATCGGTACTAACGTCCGGCCACGCGCTCAGTCCATTGCCCTCCGTACCGGAGGTCGAGACGCTGACCCTTTCTGTGGTCCCCGCCAGGAGATCACGCATGAAGACGTCGTTCTGCCCATTGGTATCGCCCGGAACCAGGTCTGTGGCGATGGATGGGAAGACCACGTAACGACCATTTGGACTGATCTGGCAGCCGGAGTTCTCTGGGCTGCGTGCGTTACCTACCGTGCCTGTCGTGGATACGCTCACAAGTGACGTTGTCCCGGCGGTGCGATCCCGAACGAACACATCTGTCGTCCCGTTGGTGTCGCCGGTGATGAAATTTGTTGCATCCGACTGAAAGGCGACGAAACGGCCGTCGTCGCTAATGTCAGTGTCTCCTTGACTGCTGCCATTGCCCTGAATCCCCGCGGTGTTCACGCTGATCCGCTCGGTCGCCCCAGTCAGTCGGTCATGAAGGAAGACGTCAACCGCCGCGTTTGTGTCACCGAGGACTAGGTTCGTCGCTGAAGAATTGAAGACCACGAATCGGCCGTCCCCGCTCAGATTAACCGCGTTGCTAGCGCCATTGCCTTGGTTTCCGGCGCCGTCCACGCTGACTCTCTCCACGGTTCCGGTGAGTCGGTCGTAAACGAAGACGTCCGTGACAGCATTCGTGTCGCCCGGGACAAGGTTCGATGCATCGGAAGAGAAGGTTACGTATCGTCCATCGGAGCTGATGACTGGCTCCCCGCTGGATGCGTTGGCTTGGGTCCCGTCGGATGCGACACTGACGCGGGTAGTACTCGCGGCGAGCACGGGTCTGGCCGCGCCCTGTAGCAGCAACATCACCAGCGACATTGACATGGTAGCCGCAGCCAAACGCCAACGGAACGGCACGGGACGGAATGCAGGGACGCCGGATGCACCCCGGATGATGCAGGGACGCGCAGCACCAGGACAAGTGAGACGAGCCATGGCGACTCCTCCTCTGGCTAGGCGCCCCTCCGCGCAATGCGGAAGTACCTAAGCCGCATACCGAAACTCGAGGGTAGCAGAGAGGGAAAGCACTGCTGCGACATGCGGAAGTTGCGGCCCCTCTGCCCAGCGCCGGGGAGTGCGCCAAGGCTTCCCTGAGAGGCAGCACATGAACTTACCCTCTTTAGCCTCACCAGTCAAGCCCTTCATGCCCTCGACCAGATCAGCGGATCAACGAGATCTTGAGAACGCGCGATTCGCCTGGGGTCTTGACCTCTGCGAAGTAGATTCCGGTCCCCACGAGCGTTCCGCGATCGTCGCGCCCGTTCCAAAACGCGCCCTGGACTCCGGCGGGGCGGTTCTCATCAAGGAGGCTCGATACGAGCCGCCCAGCGGTGTCGAAGATGCGGATCCTGACCCGGCCTGGCGATGGCAGGCCGTATTCCAGGAGAGTCTCGGACCGAAACGGGTTGGGAGCACATCGCAGGACGTACGCTGCGGCCGGAATCTCGATCGCAGCCCCGTTCGGCAAGAGCCGTGCTGCGTAGATATCCTGGTCGATCCCGGATCGGAAGTCCTGCCATGCGATGATTGCACCTCCAGAGCCATCCGCTGTGATTGCCGGCAGCGACTGGAGTCCTGGTTGGGTGCTCACGGGGGCGCCGGGCATCCCCCACTGGATGGCTCCGCTGGAATCAACGTGCTGTGAATAGATGTCCGAACCAACCCCTACGGTGAAATCAAACCAAGATATGATGGCCCCGCCTGCACCATCGGTGTCGATGGCCGGGGCAAGCTGATCGCCGGGCGAAGTACTCACGGCAATCCCGTCGGTCGTCCAGAGTCCCACTCCCAGAGTATCGACTCGCTGCGCGAAGACATCGGCGGATCCGGTGTTTCGATAGTCGACCCAACCCACAATCATGCCGCCATCCGAACTCGGGGCGACTACGGGGCTTTGTGCTTCAGCGGATGCCGAGGAGAGGCGGATGCCGTCGGTCCCCCATTGGACGCCGCCGTC
>Ga0137410_10001570_pt1 | contig 15632 bp, 14 predicted proteins | sample CZODoug1_16funga_FD_108878 | JGI IMG/M metagenome (GOLD analysis project Ga0137410, IMG submission 108878) | Vadose zone soil fungal communities from Angelo Coast Range Reserve, California, USA - CZODoug1_16fungal (Illumina Assembly) | ecosystem: Environmental > Terrestrial > Soil > Vadose zone... | reverse complement strand
CGGCGGCGGATTCCGTTTCTGAAAAAGCAAAAAAGCTGACCCATTCGGCGATTGTAATCGACACGCATGACGACACGACGCAGAGGCTGCTCGACACGAAATTCGACTTGGGCGTTCGTCACACTGACGGGAGCATTGATATTCCGCGGATGAAGGAAGGCGGGCTCGACGGAATTTTCTTCTCCATCTGGATGTCCGGCAAAGTGACCGGGCCGGAAGCGGTCAAACGTGCGACAGCACAGATTGACGCAGTGCGAGAGCAAGTGCGGAAGCATCCGAACGAGATGCTGCTGGCGAGGACGGCTGCCGAAGTTCGCGCGGCGAAGAAGCAGGGAAAGATCGCTGCGCTGATGGGCGTCGAAGGCGGGCACATGATCAACAGCGATCTCGCCGTGCTGCGCACATACGCGTCGCTCGGCGTTCGGTACATGACGTTGACGCACAGTATCGATGTGGAATGGGCCGATTCTTCGACGGGCAAAGCCGCGCATAACGGCTTGACCGATTTCGGCAGGGACGTTGTACGCGAAATGAATCGGCTCGGCATGATCGTGGACATTTCTCACGTGAGCGACAAGACGTTTCACGATGTGCTAGCGGTAAGCAAGGCTCCGATGTTTGCCTCGCACTCGTCCTGCCGGGCAATCTGCGACGCTGCGCGGAACATGACGGACCAAATGATCAAAGACTTGGCGGCAAAAGGCGGTGTGATTCAGATTAATTATCATGTCGGCTTCCTGAGCCAGGAATTCCGTGATGCAGAGAAAAAAGATCCGGCCATTAACGAAGGAATCGCCAAAGAAATCAATACGCGTTGCCCGGATGAAAACGACGAAGCCTGCCAGTTAATCCAAGGAGACAAGATCACCCGCGAGTACGTCGCGACGGGCAAGCTGCCGAAAGTGGATTACACGAAAATCATCGAGCACATTGACCATGCGGTGAAGCTGGTCGGTGCGGACCACGTCGGGCTCGGGTCCGATTTCGACGGAGCGAATATGCCGTACGGCATGGAAGACGCCACGATGATTCCGAAAATCACCGAAGCGCTGTTGCGAAAGGGATATTCGGAGAGCGATATTCGCAAGATCCTCGGGGAAAATACGTTGCGGGTGATGAGCGAAGTTGAGCGCGTGAGCCGGGAAACGAACAGCAAAAAGTAACGGCAGATTTTTTACGGACTCGATCCGGTAAAAGGAGAGAACTCCATGCGAAGGGCCATGTGGTGCGTGTCAGCAGCAGTAGTGCTGCTTGTTGGTTGCAAAACGAAGCAACCGGAGGCCGAGACTAAGCCGGCGGAAGCGGCGAAGGTCGAGACGCCGCCAACGGCTGCTCCGGCTCCGGCGCCCGCCGAATCGAAGCCTGCGGCCACACCGCCGTCTTCGGCGCCTCCAGCGGCCGCTCCCGCTGCGAAAGCCGGCAATTTATTGAAGCCTGCAACGTTGAACGAAAAGGCGCCGGAGAAGTACGAAGTGAAATTCAAGACGACCCGCGGAGACTTTACGGTCATGGTGAAGCGCGAGTGGTCACCTCTTGCCGCGGACCGCTTCTATAATCTGGTGAAAGCACATTTCTACGACAACACCGCGTTCTTTCGAGTCGTGCCGGGATTCGTCGTGCAATTCGGAATCAGCGACCGGCCTGCTGTTTCCGCCGCGTGGAAACATACGGAAATCCCTGATGATCCCGTTACCCAGACGAACAAGCGCGCGACCCTGAGTTTTGCAACGGCGGGGCCGAATACGCGCACGACGCAGATCTTCATTAATTTGAAGGACAACCTTCGCCTGGATGGAATGGGCTTTTCACCGTTCGCGGTCGTCGAAGGCGATGGCATGAACGTCGTGGAAATGCTCTACGAAGGGTACGGCAACGACGGCGGGCCGGCGCAGGACAAAATTGAATCGCTGGGTGCTCCCTATGTGAAAAAGGGATGGCCGAAGCTGGACTTCATTGTTTCCGCAACCCTCGCTGATTCATCCGCTGCCCCGGCCGCCGCGCCGAAGAAGGTGCGGTAATCGGGCAGCCGTCGGAGTTACCAGTCACGAATGAACGCGTCCCGCTGAGCCGCTGGGTCTGGATTCTTGCCGCGGCCGGCACGCTTCTCCATTTTCTGTTCAACCGGCAATACGGCTTTTTTCGCGACGAGCTTTACTATGCAGCGTGTGGCGAGCACCCGGCATGGGGCTATGTTGACCACTCTCCGCTTGCGCCGCTCGTCTCCTATCTAACGCGCGCGGCGTTGGGCGACTCTCTGTTCGCACTGCGCTTTTTCCCGGCGCTAGCCAGCGCGGCCAAGATTTTTCTCGGTGGCTGGATTGCCAGGGAGGTCAGTGGCGAAAAGTTCGCACAGGGATTCGCCGCATTCACTGTTCTGTGCGCGCCGATTTATCTCACGTTCGACAATTTCCTTTCCATGAATTCATTCGAGCCGGTGTTCTGGATGGCGTCCGCCGCGATTGTGCTCCGCATCCTGAACGGTGGTCACGCGAGGCTTTGGTTGCTCTTCGGCGTGATCGGCGGAATCGGCGTGTTGAACAAACACTCGATGCTGTTCTTCGGTTCGGGCCTCGCGCTGGGACTTCTGCTTACGCCGGCGCGGAAAGTTTTTCGTTCACCATGGACTTGGTGCGGCGCGGGAGTGGTTTTTCTGATATTTCTTCCGAATCTGTTGTGGGAAATCCGCAATCATTTTCCGACGATCGCTCTCTTACACACGGTTATCGGCACGAAATATTCAACCGTTTCGCCGCTCGAATTCATCGCGCAGCAGGCGCTGCTCACTCACCCGCTTGCGGCGCCCGTCTGGCTGCTCGGTCTTTGGTTTTTCCTTCGCGACGCCGAGGGGAAGAAGTACGCATTCCTCGCCTGGGCGTATTTTGTGGTTCTTGCGGAAATGATTTTGCTGCACGGAAAGATTTATTACTTGGCGCCGGCGTACATCGTGCTGCTCGCCGGCGGAGCGGTCTGGATCGAAAAGCATGCCCTTCCGAGGACGGGCTCCTGGCTTAAGCCGGCGTTAATCGTTCCGCTGTTGCTGGGTGCGACCGTCGCCGCACCGCTCGCAATGCCCATTCTGCCTGTGCGGCAAGCTATTCGCTATTCCGAGTTCTGGGATGTGAAAGCGGTGCGCGTGGAAAACGTTCCGCAGGGAGACCTGCCGCAACTCTTTGGCGACATGTTCGGTTGGGAAGACCAGGCACAGGCAATCGCGCGGGCCTACGCTTCCTTGCCCGCCGAGGAGCGTCCGCGCGCGGCCCTCCTCGCATATAACTACGGCGAAGCTGGCGCGCTCGATTATTTTGGCAAGCGTTATGGCTTGCCGAAGGCGATCAGCGGCCACAACCAATATGGATATTGGGGCCCACGCGGCTATACCGGTGAAATTGTAGTCGCGATCGGGTTTCCGTTGGAGAGATTACAGCGATCGTTCGATGACGTCCGGCCATTTGAAACCATTAGCCCTGCATACGCCATGCCCGAGGAAACGAATCTAACCATATATATCTGCCGCAAGCCGAAGCAGCCGCTTTCCTCCAGTTGGGCGGAGTGGATGTACCTCGACTGAGGGATAGATCCGGAAAGCCGTGGGTAACCGAAGCACACCTCCATGCATCCAAAAAACAGATGGGAACTATCGACAATGTGGCGCGTAACTCCGTTGACACGTTGCCCCGTATCGCGTACTTTAGGGGAAGCATGAACTTTTCTTGCCAGACGATTTGTTGTCCCTGCGACTGCTGTATGTGTCGCGAGACATCCATCTCTGGCTTGAGGCTGCAGCGGACATAGTACCAGCATAGATTCGAAGTTCCGAAGCCCACGTGCCAGAGGTTAAGGCAACGTGGGTTTTTTGTTTTCAGGGCATCTTTCAAGCCGTGCGGAGCGGGAATGACCGAAGTTAAAGAGACGAAAGCGCAGAAGGTAGAGCGGCTAAAGCGCGAAAAATTCGCATGGGAACACCTCGACGAAATTCGCGAATTTGCGCGCCAGGGCCATGGCTCGATTCCGCCCGAGTGGCTTGGCACGTACTTCCGCACGTGGGGAATTTACACGCAGGGCGATGGCCTCGGCGTCGTTGGCGGAAAAAATGGAGAAGGGAACTCGACGCAGTATTTCATGGTGCGAATCAGGATTCCGAATGGATTGCTGACGGCCGCACAGGCGCGGGAACTGGCGGCAATTTCGGAAGACTATGGCCGAAGCCTTGCGGACATCACCGTTCGGCAAAACATTCAGCTCCATTGGGTCACCATCGAAAACATTCCCGACCTTATTGAGCGATTGCAACGAATTGGATTGACGACGACTGGTGCGTGTGGTGACGTCGTGCGCAACGTAACCGGCTGCCCGGTAGCGGGCATCGACGGCCACGAACTAATCGACGCCTCGCCATTTGCTCTTGCGATTGATCGTGAACTCGGTGGCAACAAAGACTTTTACAACCTGCCCCGCAAATTCAAAATGAGCGTAACCGGCTGCAGTTCGTGGTGCAGCTATCCGGAAATTAACGACGTGGCGTTTACCGCGACGACGCGCTTTCGCAAGGGCGCCAAAGAAGTCGGTTTCAGCGTCCGCGTCGCAGGCGGGCTTTCCACCGAGCCGCATCTGGCCGTCAAGCTGAATGCTTTCGTTCGTCAGGGACAGGTGCTCGATGTCGCCCGCGGCGTTGCGCAGATCTTCCGCGCCAGCGAAGTTTTGCGGCAGAGTCGCGACAAGGCTCGCCTAAAGTATCTCTTTCTCGAGCATGGCTGGACAGCCGAGAGTTTCCTTGCCGAACTCGAGCGCCAGATCGGATTTGCGCTGGATCCCGCCGAGTCCGAAGAGATTCCCGCCGACATTCACCGCGACCATCTCGGTGTCCACCGACAGAAACAGAGTGGGCTTTACTACATTGGCGCGCCCGTCCTGCGTGGCCGTATTACGCCAGCGCAGCTCCGCAATGTGGCGGAACTCGCCGAAATTCACGGCGATGGCCACGTTCGCCTGACCGTCCAGCAGAACATTTTGCTCATCAACATCTCCGAAGCACGCGTGAATCAAGTCATCAACGAGTTGAACCTGGCCGGCCTGCCCGTGGCCGTATCTGCCTTCGCGCGCGGCACCGTCGCCTGCACGGGCTCCGAATTCTGCAAGCTCGCGCTCACGGAGACTAAGAGCTTCGCGCGCTGGCTTTCGCGCGAACTCGAAGAACGTCTCCCAGGATTTGAAGAACAGATCAAATTGCATATCACCGGCTGCCCGAACAGTTGCGGCCAGCACTGGATCGCGGACATCGGAATCGAGGGCAAGAAAATCAAGGCCAACGGAAAAATGGTCGACGCCTACTATTTCTGCGTTGGTGGAAGCGTCGGCCAGATCGCGTCCATTGCCCGCCCGGTCGGTTACCGGTGCGCGGCGACTGATGTTCCCGACGCAATCGAGCGCCTGCTCAACGCGTTCACGGATGGCCGGGACGGCTCTGAAACGCTGCGCGCATTTTTGGCCCGGCACAACAATGAAGAATTGCGAACGATTCTCGCCGGTGAATTGGTCGGAGCTGTAGCTCGCGATCTGCCCGTGGCAAGCGTTCCGCACGGTGTGGAGGGCTGACCAATGAACCTCTTTCCCCTGTTCGTAAAACTTGAAGGCCGTCGCGTGGTGGTTGTCGGTGGCGGCGAAATCGCCACAAGCAAGATGGAGGGTTTGCTGCAAGCCGGCGCGAACATCGTAGTTGTATCGCCTGTGTTGAATGCGCGACTTACAGCGCTCGTCCGTGAAAACAAGATCGTGTGGCGTGAAAGGGAATTTTCCGCGGAAGATTTGCAAGACGCGTTTCTGGCGATTGCCGCGACTTCTGTTCCAAGCGTGAACGAAGCCGTTTATCGCGCAGCCGACGCACGCGGACTCCTCTGCAATGCCGTGGATGATATCGAGAACTGCCATTTCTATTACGGCGCGGTAGTGCAGCGCGGCGATCTGCAAATTGCCATCTCGACAAACGGAAAGAGTCCGGCCCTGGCGCAACGGTTGCGCAAAGAGCTCGAAGCGCAGTTCGGCGCCGAATATGAAAACTGGCTCGAATGGCTCGGCGCCGCACGGGATGCTTTACGCGCATCGGGCGCGTCGCAAGCGTCAAATAAAGAAGTGCTTCACAACCTTGCGAGCAAGGAAGGCTTAGAGCGGTTTTTGCACGAGGCCAACCGCAAGGCCACAACGGAAGGCGTCGAATAATGGGAAAAGTGTTTCTAGTTGGAGCCGGACCGGGCGATCCCGAATTGCTCACTCGGAAGGCCGCGCGCGTCCTGGAGCAAGCGGACGTCGTCCTGTTCGATTCGCTCGTTAGCGCGGAAGTTTTGCAACTCGTTTCGCCAACCGCCGAACTCGTGGACGTTGGAAAGCGCGCCGGCTTGAAGTTGCTCACGCAGGACGAAATTAACTCGCTGCTGGTCGCGTATGCCGGTCGCTACGAGACCGTCGTCCGGTTAAAGGGCGGGGATCCCATGCTTTTCGGACGCGCTGCCGAAGAAATCGAAGCGCTCCGCCGCGCGAACGTTCCTTTTGAAGTAGTTCCCGGCATTACGGCAGCCTTCGGCGCGGCGGCCGCTGCCGGTTTCTCTCTCACGGATCGCCGTGCTGCATCGCAAGTGTTGTTTACGACGTTTTCTCGCGGCGCAAGCGTAAAAACTTTGGGCTGGCGCGAAGTTACGTCCGACACGACACTCGCGATCTACATGCCTGGCGTTGACTATGCCGAAGTTGCCGCCCGTCTGGTGGACGCCGGTCTCGACTCGCAAATTCCGTGCGCCATAATTTCGCACGCCACCCGGCCGGAGCAACAGATTCGCTGGACCAACATCGCTGCGCTGTGCGACGAACAGAAATTGCCGGCGCCCGCCGTGGTGATTGTCGGAAAAGTGGCCACACAAGCGGTGCAGGAGATCGGCGAACGAGCTGCGGTGGGCCAATTTAGTGAATCGGACAATTTGAATATTCCCGTGCATTCGTGGGTAAAGAACTGATTGCGCCATCGTGCGACGAGCTGTGGGAGGGCAACATGAGCAAGCTACATGAAGTTGTGTTTGAGCAAAAAAGGCGTGGGTTATCCCTCGATGGCTGGATTGCGCTGCTCGCGTTCGCTCTGGCAGCGCTCGTTCGCGCGGGTCTCTTCAAACATCTTCCGTGGTGACGCGAGCCCGCGCCAGATGATGGCATCAAGCCATCAGGACCAAAATCAAAGGCGCGGCTCCGATCAAACGGGCGCCGTGCCTTTTCATTTCCAACGGATTCGACTTGACCGCCGCTCAATCGCCGGCGCTTCCGCCGAGCTTCTTGAAGGCGCCACTCACAATCGTCTCCACGCGGAGCCCCTCCAGCTGATTTGGTAGTTTTTCAACGACCTTTGGGTCGCTGCTTTCCACATGCAGCGCTATGTAAAAATCGTTGTCGCCGGCTTTCTGTACTCCCACGCCGCAAACACCCGGAAGTCGCAGCAATTCCATCGAATGCCGGTTTTTTACATCGCGCGCTTCTTGTTCGCTGGCCATGTTTTCTCCCGGCCAGTCTAGCATTGTTCGCTTAGGCTAGTTTCACCTTCAGCGCCGCTAGAACGTCCGTAATGTGATTCGCAATCGTGTGGGTCTTCGAGCCGGCAAACAGCAGCGCCACGGCTTTGTTCGTGCCGCGCTGCAGAATCAGTGACCCAGAATCTCCCGCGTCGCTGAACGACTGCCCGTTGTTCCCCGTGACGATCACTTGCGCCGAAAAAGTATAGTCTCCCGTTTCGTAGCCGACCGTGACATCGGTATCGATGCTCGCGACGGTACCTACGGTGTAGCTCGTTGTGCGCCCGAATTTGTGGACGCTCATGTCAATCGCCGCGACAGCAGCGCCTTTCGGTGCTCCAATATGCAGAATCGCGTTGTTCACGATACTGTTCTGCGTCACGCGCGCAATCGCGCAGTCGACCGTGTTTGGTTTTGACGGGTCAAGCGCAATAAAACGCGCCAGCGCCGCCACCTGGTCCGTGGCGACATTGCCGCCATCTAGCAAGCCCGGCTGAAAGATGGCTGCGCCAATCGGCAACCGATTCTCATCCGCCAGCACGTGGTTGTTGCTCAGAATATAAGTCCCGCTCGCGTCTTTCACAACTGCGCCAAACGTTCCCGCCATCACGAACTGGTTTGCGGGATCTTGGAATCCAATCGAACATCCAGGATGTGCCGGGCGCATCTTTGTCCGTGGATTCGGCATTCCCGCAGCTTTGCGAGCCGCCGCCGTCTGGAAGCGCCGGAACGCGCCGCTCTCTTCGATGTCAGTAGGAATCCCGTTAATCTCTTTCGGCAACGTGAGATTTCCGTTCAGCTCCGAAAGTGGATATTTCATTCGCACAAACAGTTTCACGGCGAGCGTGCCGGTTTGCTTGCCTTCACTGATTTTTTCGCCGATTCCGACGCCGACCACGTTGTGCAGCGGATTCGGCGTGATGGCCATAAGCGCTCGCGGAACCATGGACCCTTGCGTTCCGGACCGCCGCGCTAATTCCGCTTTGCGGCCGTGGATGTAGCGATTCGCGAGTTCCAACTTCGCTGACCTGAGATCGCTCAACTTTCCGAGCGATGTTTCGATAAATGGATGTTCGTTCTTTGCCATGAGGGCTCCTTGGGACTTCTTCGGCTAGACGTTTGGTTTTACTCGGGGGCTGGCGACCTGCCTTGCCAGCGGAGGAGAGGAGCGAAGCATACGCCCGTGATTCGAGTGGCGTCAATAGAGCGAGCAACGATCAACCCGCGAGCATGGTCGCTCGAAAATGCAAAGGCCGGCGCCTCGTTCTCCGCACCGGCCTAGGAATTCGTGATAGTCATCCGCGGCTAGATTCCGAGCACGCTCACTAATTCCTTCACCGATGCCGCTGATTTCTGCAATGCCGCGTTCTCTTCCGCCGTTAGCTTGATTTGGATGATTTCCTCCACACCCTTTTCGCCCAACTTCACCGGCACGCCAACGAACAGCCCCTTGATCCCGTACTCGCCGTCCAAATAAACCGCGCAGGGAAGAATCTTCTTCTTATCCTTCAAAATCGCTTCGACCATTTCGACCGCCGCTGCCGATGGTGCGTAGTACGCTGAGCCAGTCTTCAGCAAATTAACAATCTCCGCGCCACCCTTGCGCGTGCGCTCCACGATCGCGTCAATCCGCTCTTTGGGCAGCAAATCTGGCAGCGGAATCCCTGCGACGGTCGAGTACCGCGGCAGCGGCACCATATCGTCGCCATGTCCGCCGAGCACGAACGAGTGCACGTTCTCGACGCTAACTTTGCATTCCATCGCCACGAACGCGCTCATGCGCGCCGAATCCAGCACGCCGGCCATGCCGAGCACGCGGTTTTTCGGGAATCCGCTCACGCGAAACGCCGCCTGCGCCATCGCGTCCAGCGGATTCGTCACCACGATGATGATGCAATTCGGCGAGTGCTTCACAATCTGCTCGACGACCGCCTTGACCACGTCATAGTTCGCTTTCAGCAAATCGTCGCGGCTCATTCCAGGCTTGCGGGGAAATCCGGCGGTAATCACGACCACGTCGCTACTCGCTGTCGCCGAGTAGTCGCCATTCGCGGTCGAAATTCCGACCGCGTTCACGTCCGTGCGCGTAATCGGCGCGGTCTCCATCATGTCCAGCGCCTTGCCCGCCGGCGGTCCGTCCAAAATGTCGGTCAACACCACGTCGGCCAGCTCCATGTCCGCAATCCGCTGTGCCGTCGTCGATCCAACAAATCCGCCGCCGACTACCGTCACTTTTTTTCGACTCATCCTCTTTTGTCCTCTTCTCTGTGAACTCTGTGTCTCTGTGGCTAAATCTCTTTTCTTACTTCGCCACCGCCATGCCTTTCATGTTTTCAATAATGGCGCCGGCGAACGCCGACGTCCCAAGTTTGGTCGCGCCCGGCAGCAACCGCTCCAGGTCGTAGGTAACTTTTTTCTGCTGGATCGTACGCGCGATTCCGTCTTCAATCAGTTGCGCGGCTTCCGTCCATCCCAAAAACTCAAACATCATCGCGCCGCTTAGCATCACCGAACTCGGATTAATCACGTCCTTGTCCGCGTACTTCGGCGCTGTCCCGTGTGTCGCTTCAAAGACGCCGTAGCCATCGCCGATATTCGAGCCCGGCGCCATGCCCAGTCCGCCGACCTGTGCGGCGCAGGCATCGGACAAATAATCGCCGTTCAAATTTGACGTTGCGAGCACGCTGTATTCATCCGCGCGCATCAACACTTGCTGGAACACGGAATCCGCGATGCGGTCGTTGATCATCAGCTTCTGTTTCCACTGGCCCTTTCCATGAGTCGCGTAAATCGCGCCCAGCGTCTGCTTCACTTCGTCGTAAACGGATTTCTTGAACGAATCGACCGCCTGCTCCAGTCCCGGCTCAATCATCGCGGCATTCTTTTCAACGGTCAGCCCCGCGTTCTTGTCCAGGTTATCCAGAATCCAGCTCTCGCGCTCCGTAACCGTCTGCGCTCGGAACTCTTCGCGCGCCAGGTCGTAGCCCCAATCGCGAAAGCCGCCTTCCGTAAATTTCTGAATGTTTCCTTTGTGCACGAGCGTCACGCTCTTGCGTTTGTGCTTCAATGCGTACTTGATCGCGCGCCGTACCAGCCGCTTCGTCCCCGTCGGCGAAATCGGCTTGATGCCGACGCCCGAATCCCAGCGAATCTGCTTCTTGCCGTCTTTCAGCATGTCGTTGTTCAAGAATTCCAGCAGCTTCTTTGCTTCCGGTGTGCCGCTTTTCCATTCGATGCCGATATAGACGTCTTCCGTGTTCTCCCGGAAAATGAACACGTCCAGCTTTTCCGGGTGTTTCACGGGGGAGGGAACTCCCTCAAAATACCTGACCGGCCTCTCGCAGGAATAAAGATCCAGAATCTGCCGCAACGCAACGTTTAACGAACGAATCCCGCCGCCCACCGGAGTCGTCAACGGCCCTTTGATCGCCACGCGAAAATTGCGAATCGCTTCCACGGAATCGTTCGGCAACCATTCTTTAAATGTGTTGAACGCCTTTTCGCCGGCAAATACCTCGAACCAAACTACTTTTCGCTTGCCACCATATGCGTGCTCGACCGCCGCATCAAATACTCTCCGCGACGCCTTCCAGATGTCCCGTCCCGTCCCATCCCCTTCGATGAACGGAATCACCGGCGAGTCCGGCACCTGCAATTCGCCATTTGCGTAGCCGATCGCGCGCCCCTCTGCCGGGACGGCCAGACCGTTATAAACGCTCTTCATGTATGTTGTCTCCCGCGGAACGCGAACAAACTTGGTCGCCGCTGCCCGTCTTTGCCGCTGCAGTCGTTGCCGATGCCGTCGTCGCCTATTGCAAGGACTGCTGCGATGCGTGCAACCGAACTTGAAAAGATATCACAACGCTTGTGCCAAGAAAAATTCGCCGCGCCATCGTCCTTCCACGCAACAAAATCTTGCAACTTTCCCGCTAAGCAGGTAGAAGTATCCGCGCGGGAGAACCGCCTTACGGAGAGATTGCGATGATGATCGATTGGAATAAGTACCACCAACAATTTGGCGCACGCGTCGGTGAATTGATGAAAATTTCGCCCGACACGGTCAAGGGTTACCAGACACTGAGCGCCGCCAATTCCGCTACCACCAAACTTGGCGAAAAAACGCGCCAACTGATTTCGCTCGCCGTTGCCATCACCACAAAATGCGACGGCTGCATCGTGCACCACACGGAAGCGGCGCTAAAGGCCGGCGCAAGCAGGGAAGAAATTGCCGAAGCGCTCGGAGTTGCTGTCGCGATGAACGCCGGTGCCGCACTGGTCTATTCGACGCGCGTCCTCGACGCGGTCGAAGCCAAGTCCGCCGCGGCGCACGGCTAACGGGAGACGCGCTGCTCCGAATCCGAACACTTTGCGCGTCTCATCGGCGGGCCCTATCTCACGGTGAGACGTAATCTGTCAGTACCTGACACCGATTTCGACGATTTTCGCCTGGTGGACGCGGTCGCTGAGTTAGTCATGTCGGTACCTCCTCCTAAGTATTTGAAAACAAATACGTTAAAGCTTTCTGCAACGTTACAGCTTCCGGCACAACGCCGCAAGCTTTGCAGACTCGTGGCCCCACCCGTGCACCATTTAACGCCAAGGCAAGGTGTGTGGGAGCTCCCTCCTGCAGTTCTTGCAACTTAGGTGAGGGGTCAGACCGCAATGAATCGTTCAACAATTACCCGCAGACTGGCGCAAGTATCGTGTTTGGCATTGGTATTTGGTTTGGGCTCGGGCATCGTTTTCTCGCAGGATGCCGACCGCAAGATTCTGAAAAGGGTTGAACCGGAATATCCCGCTGTACTTCGCGACAAGGGAATCGGCGGAGTCGTGAAACTTCGCGTCACCGTGCGTACAGACGGTACGGTCAAGGATGTTCAGACCATTGGCGGAAACGCCGTATTGGTGGACGCCGGAACGCGCGCCGTCAAGCAATGGCGTTTTTCTCCCGCCGACAAAGAAGGCCCCGTCGAAGTCACATTTCACTTCGGCCCACGCCAGTAATTAGTCGTAGTATTCCTGGTAGCACAGCCACTCTTGGCTGTGCCGGTCGTAAAATCATCGAGATACAGGCGAATCGCTGCGTAGTCAACGGGCGTCCGCGCGTCCGCTAGTCGTAGTATTCCTGGCCGAGGTGCGTGATCAGTTCCTCGCCCATCATCCAGCGCAGCGTATTTTTCAGCTTCATCGATTGAATGAAGAGATCGTGCTCGGGATATAGCCCCGCGCCTGTCATCGGCGATTTGAAATAAAAGCTCAACCATTCCTGAATGCCGCGGAAGCCTGCGCGCTGCGCCAGATCCATGAACATCACGAGATCCAATACGATCGGCGCCGCCAAAATTGAATCGCGGCACAGAAAATCGACCTTGATCTGCATCGGGTAGCGTAGCCATCCGAAAATGTCGATGTTGTCCCAGCCTTCTTTGTTGTCGCCGCGCGGCGGGTAATAGTTGATGCGGACCTTGTGGTACATCTTGCTGTAAAGCTCCGGATAAAGCTGCGGCTGCAAAATGTATTCCAGCGCGCCAAGCTTCGATTCTTCTTTCGTCTTGAATGAACCCGGATCGTCCAGCACTTCGCCGTCGCGGTTGCCGAGAATGTTGGTCGAATACCACCCGTCCAGCCCCAGCATGCGCGCTTTGAATGCCGGCGCTAAAACCGTCTTCATCAGGGTTTGGCCGGTCTTGAAATCCTTCCCGCTGATCGCGACGTTGTGATCCATTGCCAGTTTCTGAATCGCGGGAATGTCCACCGTCAGGTTCGGCGCCCCGTTGGCGAATGCCACTCCGCTCGTGATGCACGCCCACGCGTAGAGCATCGACGGCGCAATCGCCGGGTCGTTTTTCTTCATGCCTTCGACCAGCTTTTCCGGCGTCGAGTGCACGTCTTCCGGCTTGATGAAAACCTCGGTCGAAGCGCACCAACAGGTCACGAGCCGTGAAACTTTCTTCGTTTTGCGAAAACTCTCGATGTCGTCTTTCAGTTGCAGTGCCAGCTCGTACTTGTTCTTGGCCTTCTTCACATACGTGCCGTCGAGCCGCTTCACGTATTCGCGGTCGAACGCCGCTTTCATCGGCTTGATAGTTTTCAGGAACGGCTTCACTTTTTGCAGGTCTTGATAATTCAGCACGCCGGCTTTTTCCGCGGCCTGGTACGCATCATCCTTGAAAAGATCCCAGCCTCCGAAAACCAGGTCATTGAGGTCTGCCAGCGGAACCAGCTTCTTGATCAGAGGCGAGTTGTTGTCCGTGCGCTTGCCAAGACGAATCGTTCCGAGCTGCGTAAGTGACCCTATCGGCTGGGCTTTTCCTTTGCGCACCAACTCCACGCCAGCCATCAACGTCGTGCTCACCGCGCCCATTCCGGGCAGCAACACTCCCAGTTTTCCTTTGGCTGGCGCAATCTTTGCAGGCTTTTCCATTCTGCTCCCTCAAGCAGGCGGCCACACGTGCGGCCGTCGATTTTAGATTTTACAGATTACTGCAGCGGGCACTGCGCCCGAAATCTAGGTGCTGGGTCAGTTTGAATTTTCTTGAATCGTGACACAATAAATCGAAAATTCGAACTGACCCGCTACAAAATTCGCCCCCAAGCAAACAAGCAGTATCGCGCAAAGCGAAGCGCTCTTGCAAATGCGGGAATGCCAAAACAGTGCGAACGGGCGATCAAGAAATCATGTCAGCGGCGAAAATTTGCGCGGAAACAAAAGCACTGCTCTTTGAAGAAGCTCCTGCGCTCGCCCGGAAAGATCAGCGTCAGGAACGGCGTTTTTGCGACGTCAAAATTGAGCCCGCCAGGCAAAACGCTACTAGGCATGCGATGGCAAACGACAACAGGTAAACGACCACAGGACCTCCGCCAAACGCATACTTAATGGCACGTCGGCTGCCACGGTCCACGGCCAGTAAGTGCTTTATTTTCAACGCATACAGTGCCCCGCAGAGTGGAAAAGCCCTTCCACTGTGTGTATTTGCTTGCACACGTCAGTTCGTACCGGCACCGGCGTTCCGGAATGAAAAAGCCCCGGAAGAGTGTTGCCCTTCCGGGGCTCAAACCTGCAATTTTGCCTGAAATCCTAAGTCCGGTTCAGGCGAATCGACCCATCTCCGGTGTGGATCGTAAGCTGCTCGCCCCCGCCGTTCATCTTCCCGTGAATCTTCGAATTGCTGAACTGGCCTTCCACCGTGACCGGTATGCCCAAACTGATGCGTCCATCATTGGTGCTCGCATCAATATTCGCGTTCAAGTCGCTCGGCACGGTTAAATCCACGCTTCCGTCGCCCGTGTGGATGTTCCACGCGCTCAAAACCTTCGATCCCGGCAGAGCGTGCGCATTGATGCTGCCATCGCCGGTGCGAATATTCAGCGTGTCGAATCTCCCATCGAGCGTAATGTGTCCATCGCCGGAATCCGCTTCAATCTTGCCGTCCAAATCGCGGCCTTCGATGCTGCCGTCGCCCGTGCGCAGTTTGATTTGGCCCTTCGCGCCATCCACTCTGATATGCCCATCGCCGGTATGGATGTCAAGATTGCCCGTAATCGTTTGCGCTTCCACCGAACCATCGCCGCTGTCCACGCTCAAATCCGCGTCCTTCGGCATCCGCACTTCCAGCCGCAAGCCGCGGTTCACGTGAATGCCCCAATTCCAATGCATCGTCTCGCGGGCGCTCAGCTCCACGCGATCGCCGTCCTGCTTCGATTTGATCTCCAAATTCTTGTCCAACGTGTAGCCGTTGTAGATAACCCGCAGCTCGACTTGCTTCGTGTCGCCTGTCGTCACGCGCACGCTTCCGTCATTCGTATCCACATGAACGTTCGCGCGGCCAGAAACAGTATAGTTCTTGGTCCACTCCTCGGCGCTTGCTGTCGCCGAAAACAGCGCTGCGGAAATTATCGCCGTCGCGCACAGGGGAGCTGCCACCCAGATCACCCGAAAGAAGGGAATTTTCATCGGTTTAGTCCTCATTTGGCCGTATCTGGCCGTTCTACAGGGAATGTACGAGAGGCCGTATCAAAATGTTCCCTCCCACCGGCCCGTTTTGGTTAACGCCCTTTGGCCGCCTGCTTCTTCCGTTGCGCGCCCGG
>Ga0137410_10001568_pt1 | contig 15643 bp, 8 predicted proteins | sample CZODoug1_16funga_FD_108878 | JGI IMG/M metagenome (GOLD analysis project Ga0137410, IMG submission 108878) | Vadose zone soil fungal communities from Angelo Coast Range Reserve, California, USA - CZODoug1_16fungal (Illumina Assembly) | ecosystem: Environmental > Terrestrial > Soil > Vadose zone... | reverse complement strand
TGTGAGCGTCCACGCCCGAGCGCAGCGCGGCATCGCCCTGGTGACGGCGGTGATGATCGTCGCGATCGCGGCAGCGGTCGCCGCGAAGATCGCGTTCGCGCACCAGATCTGGTTCAGGCAGATGGAGAACGTGGCCGATCGCGGCGCGACCGACCTGCTCCGCCGCGGCGCGCTGCACTGGGCGAGCGTGGCGCTCCTCGAGGACGCCGCCCAGAACTCGATCGACCACCTCGGCGAGCCCTGGGCGATGGGGCTGCCGACCCTGCCCGTCGACGGCGGGGCGATCAAGGTTTCGATCGAGGATGCCCAGGCGCGGTTCAACCTGAACAATCTCGTGCAGAACAACGCGAAGAGCCAGCCGGATTTCGACGTCTTCTCGCGCCTGCTGCAGAATCTCAAGCTCGATCCCCTGCTCGCCAACGCGGTGGTCGACTGGATCGACGCCGACAGCAACGTGACTTCCCCGGGCGGCGCGGAAGACGTGGACTACCTCGCCCTCAGGCTGCCGTATCGCGCCGCCAACCAGCCGTTCGTCAGTGTCGAGGAGCTGCGCCTGGTGCGCGGCTTCGACGCCAAGACGGTGCAGGCGCTGCTGCCTTACGTTACCGTTCTGCCTACACAGCAGGGCCGTACCCCGATCAACCTCAACACCGCCTCGCCGATGCTGCTCGCGGCGCTCGCCAACCTGGATGTGGCCTGGGCCGAGCGCGGCGTCGAGAATCGAAGCGGCAAGCCGATGCAGAACGTCGGGGATCTCGCGCTGCCGCCGGGATTCAAGCTCCCGCCGGGCCTTGCGGATGTGAAGACCAATTTCTTCCTGATCACGCTCGAGACTTCGATCGGGCGTCATCAGCGCCGCACCCTCGCCCTGATGCAGCGCGATGTCAACAAGACCACCAGATGGATATGGCACAGGCCCGAGCCGCTGATCGACGCGGTCACCTTGCAAACCTCCGGCGGATCGCAATCTTCGGGCGGACCCAATGAAAACACCGAGCCTCAATAGCTTTCGCTGGCTCGATGTGGCCGCCGCGTGGCGCCCGAGCGAAAGCGATCACCTGGAGCTGTGGCTCCCGCGCGATTGGCCGGGGACCGATGCGGACCTGCGCTGGCGGCGGACCGAGCCGGGCGGCGCGGTGCGGCAAGGCAGCCAGCGCGGCCTCGAGGGCCTCGCGCCCGCCGGGGACGTCGTCGTCTGGACTCCGGCCGCAGAGACGCTGTTGCTGCGCGCCCGCCTGCCGACCCGGTCGCCTTCGAAAATCGCCCAGGCCCTCCCCTTCGCGCTCGAGGATCAGCTCATCGACGCGCCCGAGAAGCTGCACTTCGCATTTACGCAGGAGGCCGACGGCGCGCTCGCCGTCGCCGTGACGCGGCACGATCGCATGGAAGGCTGGCTCGCGGCCCTCGCGGCCGCCGGGCTGGCGCCGGGGCGCCTCGCGCCGGTCACCCTATCTTTGCCGCTCGCCGATGGTGCCTGGACGCTCGCGTTCCGCGACGGCGAGATGGTGCTGCGCTGCGGCCTTCATGCCGGATTCGGCGGTCCGCGCGAGTCGCAGCCCCCGGGCTGGCTGCACACCGCGCTGTCCGAGGCGCGCGCCGACGCCAAGGCGCCCGAGCGCATCCTGCTGCTCGATGTTCCGGAGGGCCTCGACTCGGCAGCGTGGGGCAGCGCCCTGGGCCTGCCTTTAGAGGCGCTGGCCGCCGCCTCGCACGCCGCGGTTCCGGTCGCGCCGCTCAATCTGCTCCAGCAGCGCTACGTTCAGCGCGGGGGACGCGGCGCCGTTCTGCAGCGCGCCTATCTGCCCGCCGCGGCGCTGCTCGCCGCCTGGCTCGCGGTCACGCTCCTCTTCGATGCGATTGACTGGGCGCGCACCTCGTACCGCGTGCACGCCGCCGACGAGGAGATGCGGGCCCAGCTCCTGAAGAGCTTTCCGGACACCCGAGTGATCGTCGATCCGGCCGCGCAGATGCGGCGCAATCTGGAGGAACTGGGCGCAAAGAACGGCAGCGGTTCGCCGGGGGACATGCTCCATCTGCTCGCGCGCGCGTCGCCGGCGTTCGAGCGCGAGGCGCGTCTGCGGGTGCAGGGCATCGAGTACGCCGACGGGACCTTGAACGTCCGGGTCGCGGCGACACAGACCGACGCCGAGTCTCTGGCCCGCGCGTTGCGCGCCCGCTCGCTCGATGTCGCGGTGGACCGCTCGGGCGGGGAGGCGCGGCTGCAACTGCGCGCCGCCGGCTCGTCGAAGGCAGGCAAGTCGTGAATCTCGCCTGGATCGAGCCGTGGAAAGCGCGATTCGCTCCGTGGAAGAGCCGGTGGAACGCGCTCGGCGCGCGCGAGCGCCGCGTGCTGTCCGCGCTCGCCGCGCTTCTCGGCGTGGCGTTCTTCTATCTGCTGATCTGGAGCCCCGTCCAGGGCGGTCTGGCCAGATCGCAAGCGCGCCTGGCTTCCGTCCAGGCGGAGCTCGCGCAGGTCCGCGAGCAGGCGGCGCTGGTCGAGAGCCTGCGCGCCGCTCCCCGCGCGGAAGCCCCGGCCGACGCGGGTGCGGCGGTCCAGCGGGCGGCGGAGCGCAACGGCCTGCGCGAGCAGGTGAAGCGCGTCGACGCCGACGGCCCGCGCAGCGTGCGCGTGCAGATCGAGGCCGCGCCCTTCCCGGCGCTGATGTCGCTGCTGGTCGAGCTGCAGCAGGCCGGACTGCGCGCCGAAAGGGCGACCCTCGGGAGGAACGCCAAGCCGGGCACGGTGGACGCGGACCTGCGGCTCGAGGCGCGGGGCGCATGATCGAAGCGCTTCGCAGGACGGGCGTTCGCTTCGTCATTCTCGGTGTCGCGGCGTATCTCGTCTTTCTCCTTGTGAACCTTCCCGCCGCGTGGTTCGGTTACGCGCTCGAGCGCTCGAGCGGCGGGGCGCTCGCGCTGGGCGATGCGCGCGGCACGGTTTGGAAAGGCCGGGGCGCGTTGGCGATCCGCTCCGGCGGCGGCTTTCGCAGCATTGCCGATGTCGAGTGGCGCTGCAACTTCCTTTCGATTTTTGGCGGACGAGTGAGCGTGGCGCTGTCGGGGACGGCGCCGGGAGCCAGCCTGCGCGCGAACGTCAGCGTGGGCTTCGGCAGCGTGCGACTGCAGAACGTCGAGGCGAGCGTGCAGGCGGCTTCGCTCGAGCAGGCGGTGCCCATTCTGGCGATCTGGAAGCCGCAAGGGCGCGTGCGTGTCTCCGCGGATTCCTTCGAGATGGGATCTGCGGACGTGCGCGGCGCGGCGACCGCGGACTGGTCCGAGGCGGGCCTGATGGGTGTCGCGCGGGTCGGGGATTACCGCCTGCAGATCACGGGAAGCGGGGATCGCGCGGCGATCAAGCTCTCGACCCTGCGGGGAGAGCTGCGCGTCAGCGGCGACGGCGAATGGCGCGCGTCGCAGCCGAAGGTCGTTCAGATGCGCGGCATGGCGGAGGCTTCGCCCGCGCGCAAGGACCTCGAACCGCTGCTCCCGCTGCTCGCGGGCGAAGGCTCGGGTCCCTCGCGGCCGTTCGGATGGATGCTGACGATCTAGGTCGACGCGATGATAGTAGTATTAGTAAGTACTAATATGTTGTGCGAATTTGTAGGGAATACCTGACAGGACTTTAATGTATCCTGCGGGCTAAGCTGAGACACCCCGGCTCGGTTTGCATATACGACCCAAAGGTCGAGGAACAGGCTGGTAGAGGTTCTACAAGAAAAAACAAACGGTTTGCCGGAAAGACGAGGAGCCCGAGGCGAGGCTTGCCGCGGGAAGGGGTAGGGAGATAACGGGTGGCGGCTACGCTGCGCCTATCGGACAAGGATTTCGTTTGGGTTCTGGGCAGCCTGTGCCAGTTGCACAGGGTGCCTTTCGACTCGGCTGTCCTCCTGCAGCAGTTTCCTCCGCCTTACGACCGCACGACACTGTTCGGTGCCGCGAAAGCGCTGGAGTTCAAGGTCGGCGAGAGGGCGATCGGCTCGAAGGAATTGCCGACGCTGCCGCTGCCCTGCGTGGCGTTCTTAAAATCCCCTGAGACCGCTGCGGCCGAGCAAGACCGAGAGGGCCAGGAGCCGGCACCCGCGCCCAAGGCCGCGCTCATCGTCAAGGCCGGGGACAAGGAATTCCTCTACTTCGAAGCCGGAAGCAACGAGCCCCGCCGTGCTCCGCTCGATGAGTATGGAGCGCGCTTTGCGCCCGAGGTGATTCTCGTCGGCCGCTCGCCGGCCCAGGCGACCGACCCGGACGCGCCGGTGTCGGACCGGCCGGCCTTCGGCTTCAAGTGGTTCGTCCCCGAGCTGCTGAAGCACAAGCGCATCTGGCGCGACGTGCTCGGCGCCTCGCTCGCCATGCAGCTGGTCGCGCTCGCCACGCCGCTCTTTACGCAGGTGGTCATCGATAAGGTGGTGGTGCACCACACCCAGAGCACGCTGTGGGTGGTCGGCATCGCGCTCGTCATGTTCATGTTCTTCTCCACGATCATGAGCTGGATGCGCCAGTACCTGGTGCTGCACACCGGCAACCGTGTCGACGCCGTGCTCGGCCAGACGGTGTTCCGCCACCTGCTGCGCCTGCCGATGCCTTACTTCGAGCACCGCCAGACCGGCGTGCTGGTCGCGCGGCTGCACGGCGTGGAGCAGATCCGCGAGTTCGTCGCGGGCGCCGCCGTCACTCTGCTCCTCGACTGTCCGTTCCTCGTGATCTTCATCGCCGTGATGTTCTGGTACAGCTGGCAGCTGACCCTGATCGTTCTCGCGATCCTCCTGCTCATCGTCGGCATCAGCCTCGCGGTGACGCCGATTTTCCGCGCGAAGCTGAACAAGCAGTTCCTGGTGGGCGCGAGAAACACCGCTTTCGTCACCGAGTACGTCTCCGGCATGGCGACGGTCAAGTCGCTGCAGATGGAGCCGGTGTTGGAGAGTCGCTACGGCGAGCTGCTGGCGCAGTATCTCGCGGCGGGCTTCGAGACCAAGCAGATCGCCAATACCTACAACACGGTGGCGAACGCGCTCGAGCAGACCATGACGCTCACCATCCTGGTCGTGGGCGCGCTCCTGGTCATGGACAGCGCCGCCGGCGCAGCCATCGGCGCGTCGACCTTCACGATCGGCATGCTCGTCGCCTTCCAGATGTTCGCCGCGCGGGTGAGCCAGCCGATGCTGCGCCTGGTCGGCCTGTGGCAGCAGTTCCAGCAGGCGAACGTCGCGATCAAGCGGCTCGGCGACATCATGGACATGCCCGCCGAGCCCTACACGCTCACGCCGCAGCGTCCGCGCACGGCGGAGGCGGGGAGGATCGAGTTCCAGGCGGTGTCGTTCCGCTACACGGACAAGCACCCCTGGCTCTACCGCAACCTCAACCTCGTCATCAAGCCGGGCCAGCTCACCGTACTGGTCGGCCCCTCGGGCTGCGGCAAGAGCACCCTGGCGAAGCTGCTGCTGGGGTTCTACCCGCCCGCCGACGGGCGGATCGTTATCGATGGCCAGGACGCGCGCTACCTGAGCGCGAACGAGCTGCGCTCGGGGTTCGGCGTCGTGCCCCAGGAGACCACCCTCTTCTCGGGCACTGTATACGACAACCTGCTGACGGCGAGCCCGCACGCCGATTTCGCGAGCATCGTCGAGGCCTGCCGCCTGGCCGAGATCCACGAGGTGATCGAGGCGCTGCCGCAGGGCTACCAGACACCGCTCGGGGAGCACGGGGTCGGCCTCTCGGGCGGCCAGCGCCAGCGGATCGCGATCGCGCGGGCGCTGCTGAAGCGCCCCAAGGTGCTGATTTTCGACGAAGCGACCAGCAACCTCGACCACAGCACCGCGGAGTCCTTCGCCCAGACCATCAACCAGCTGAAGGGCAAGGTCACCATGGTGTTCATCGCCCACAACTTGCCGCGCGGCCTGCAGGTCGACGAGGTGATGCAGTTCGGGCCGCGGCCGGCGGCGAAAGCGGGGCAAGGCCCGACGGACCCGCAGCCGCCCAAGCAGATGACGGTCATCGAGGAAGAGAAGGCCAAATCGTGACTCGCAAGGTGAAGGACGCTCTGAAACGCTTGACCAAACGAAAAGGGGTAGACATGGCGGAAGCACCGAAGAAAGGCACGCAGGAGAAGGACCCTCAGGAGAAGGAAGGTAGCGGCAACGGCAGCGGAAAGCCCAAGCCGCCCGAAACCAAATCGCTCGGCATCCGGCTCGTTCCGGTCGCGGATTCCGACCAGCCTGTGGTCGCCAACTACTCGTCGATCAACGTCTCCCCCGGCATGGCGTTCATCGATTTCGGATTCCTCGAGCCCGGCATGCTCGCCGCGCTGCCGCGGGTCGCGCGCTCGGGCGGGAAGCTCCCCGAGCGGCTGAACGGCAAGCTCGCGGTGCGCGTCGCCCTCGGCTACGACGCACTCGCCAACCTGCACCAGCAGCTCGGCCAGGTGCTCAGAGGCCTCCAGGAGGCGGCACGCGCCGCGGGAGCGAAAAAGGACGCGTGATGAGCGCGGCGAAGGCGTCCACCTTGTTCGATGCCATCTCGGGAAGCTCGGGGTCGAGACCCGGGTGCAGCTCGTGCAACGCCTGACTCAGCACGAGGCGTGGGTCTCGCCGGGGTTCGGGACGCGGATCGTTTAGAGGAGGTTACGGGGGCGGCGAAGGTGGGCGGGGGCGACACCCGAATGTCGTGGACAGGGATCGGTTTGCCCGGTAAAGTCACGACCATTAATATACGCACAGTAAATTAGCAACGCCTAAGGGCCGATGGCACTAAAGTGCCATAGACAGAGCTTGGGCTGTTGCGTAGAGTCCGCTGCGGTCCGTTTGGGGGATGGGCTGTTGCCTTGACGACGGTGGAGAAAAATCTGCTCGGTGCGGTCCTCGCTGCGCTGCCGGCGCTTGCCCAGGCCCAGTCCGCGCCTGCGCTCGCGCTGCCGGTCGACTGCGAGATCGGCAGGGCCTGCGTGGTGCAGAACTACGTGGACCGCGATCCGGGCCCCGGAGCGCGCGACTACCGCTGCGGCTTCCTCAGCTACGACGGCCACGAGGGCACCGACATCCGGGTGATCGATACGCCATCGTACAAACGGGGCGTCGCCGTGCTCGCCGCGGCGCCCGGGCGCGTGCGCGCGGTGCGCGACGGCATGCGGGACGCGAGCGTGCGAACCCTCGGCAAGGACGCCGTCGCGGGAAGAGAAGCGGGGAATTCGGTGGTGGTGGATCACGGCGGCGGTTGGGAGACGCAGTACGCCCATATGCGCAAGGGCAGCGTCGCCGTGCGTGCCGGAGAGCTCGTCAAAGGGGGGCAGCCGCTCGGCGCGGTCGGGCTCTCCGGCAATACCGAATTCCCCCATGTTCATTTCGAGGTCCGGCATCAGCGGAACGTCGTCGATCCTTTCGACGGAACGGACGGCGCGTCGGCCGCGAAATGCGAATCCGCGGGAGCGCCGTTGTGGAACCAGGCGGCGCTCCAGGCGCTCGCTTACGTGCCGACCGGCCTGCTCGACGCGGACTTCGCCGGGGCGCCGCCGCGGGTCGGCAGCGGCGACGTCGACCGCGACGGGACGGCACCTTTCGCCCCCACCGCCCAGGCCGCGGTGTTCTGGGCGCAGATCTACGGCGCGCGCGCGGGCGACGTCGAGGAGCTGCGGCTCGTCGTGCCCGACGGCACGGTGGCGGCATCGAAGCGCGCGCCCCTCGAGCGCAACCAGGCGCAGCACCTCTCTTACATCGGCAAGCGGCAGGGCGGCGCCGCCTGGCCGGCGGGCACCTATCGCGGCGAATACGCGGTTTACCGCGGCGCGGACGGGGAGAAGATCGTTTCGATCACGCGCGAGACGACGCTCGCGGCCGATGTTTCGAAGCGGGGCGCGGACTGACCATGCGCATCCTCTTCGTCCACCAGAATTTTCCGGGCCAGTACGCGCATCTGCTCACCCACTACGCCTCCGATCCCTCGAACGAGATCGTGTTCCTCACGCGCCGCGCCAACGCCTCGTTTCCACAGATCCGCAAGATCGTCTACCGCCTGAGCCGCGAAGCGAACCCGAAGACGCACTTCTACGTGCGCTCGATCGAGAACGCGGTGCTGCACGGGCAGGCGGTGGCGAGGGTCGCGCTGCGGCTGAAGAAGGAAGGCTTCGTCCCCGACGTGATCCTCGGGCACAACGCCTGGGGCGAGACGCTGTACCTGAAGGACGTCTATCCGGATGGGCCGCTCCTTGCGTACTTCGAGTACTACTACCGCGCCTCGGGCGGGGACATCGGCTTCGACCCGGAATTCCCGGAGACGATGGACGTGCGGCTGCGCGTGCGCACCCTGAATGCCGTCAACCTCATGGGGCTGGAAGCGGCCGACCGCGGACAGACCGCGACCGAATGGCAGCACTCGACCTACCCCACGCGCTATCGCGACATGATCGCCGTCGCGCACGAGGGCATCGACACCGAGCGCGTGAAGCCTGATGCGGACGCGAAGCTCATCCTGCCCGACGGGCGCGAGCTCACGCGAGCCGACGAAGTCGTCACCTACGTCGCGCGCAACCTCGAGCCCTACCGCGGATTCCACATCTTCATGCGCGCGCTGCCGGAAATCCAGCGGAGGCGTCCGAAGGCGCAGGTCGTCATCGTCGGCGGCGACGAAGTGAGCTACGGCCGCGCGCCGGCCAACGGACGCACCTGGCGTCAGGTGATGCTCGCGGAGGTCGGCGCGAAGCTCGACATGTCGCGCGTGCACTTCCTCGGGCGCGTGCCTTACTCGATTTTCGTGAACGCGCTGCAGGTGTCCTCGGCGCACGTGTACCTGACGTATCCCTTCGTACTGTCGTGGTCGATGCTCGATGCGATGGCGGCCGGGTGCGTGGTCATCGCTTCGGCGACCGAGCCGGTGAGGGAAGTGATGCGGGACGGAGAGACCGGGGTGTTCGTGGATTTCTTCGACGTAAAGGGGATCGCCGAGAAAGTCGAAGCGGCGCTCGGCGAGCCGAACGTCTACCAGGCGATGAGGGCCCAGACGCGAGAGACCATCGAGGAGAACCTTGACCTCAAGTGGGTTTGCTTGCCGCGGCAGATTAGGTTGGTCGAATCGATGTTGCGACGAAACGAGCAAAACTCCGAACGCCCGACCGAGTTGATCGCAGTTGCGTCTGTCAGTGACAAATCACGCGGTACCGTGAAATCGAGAATGAGAATGGTATGAGGGGGAAGAATGCCTACCACATATCAAACCAAGAAAAGAATCACGAAGTACGCTTTGACGGTCGTGCTGTTGCTTGTGCCTACTTCGGCCGCGGTGCTGAGCGCCGAAGGGTTTTGTTTTGATCGCTGGCGATTCTTGAGCGACGCGGAAATGATTGAACCCGTAGTACGGACTCTTGCGGAGCAGAACCAGATGGCTATTGATTCCACCGAATCCGCGATAAGGGAATTTCTGCGGGGCAATCCGTACTGCTGTGCTGTGGATCGTCACCCTGATCGCCGCAACTGGCTTGATGTGCTGACCGGCTGGAATATCGCTGAAGTTGAAGTGAACTTTGAAATGAACCCGAAGCGCACCTATCTACGCGGGGAAAATTTCTACAAACGATATGTCTCGGTCAGCGCTTGTGGAAAGTTTTTGAGATACGGTCGCGGTACGAGCACCGCTACACTGGAAACAGCGGACGGCCAAGCGAAACCGACTGCAAAACGATAAGGGAGCAACCATGGCCACACTCTATGCTTGGAACCAGCTCGGCGTCGTTGAGATGACCAACCTGTTCTTGTACGGTCAAACGACAAAACCACAGGATCTTCTCGACCCGTTCCTCATAAGACCGGACCAGCCTTTTGCAATCGACATGGACGCAGTTTCGTTCATGGCCGACGGTCCGGGGCGCTTCGCCAACGCTTCCAATATAAAGCTCGTGCAGGTGTTCATGAATGGCGTTTTTTTCTTCAAGGACAATGGAACCCGCCAAACATTCACACTTGACCAGGCTATTGCGATTGTAGGGCCAACGTCGGCGAGCTTGGCATTCTTGCAATCCTCATATCAGGACGCGGTAAGGGACGATCTCGTGCAGCGTTCCTATATTTACGAAACTTCAGGTTTCAGGATTGCCTCGGGGGCCGTCTTTGTAATCGAGGCGGATGGGACACGGCACATCGACAACTTCGCAATTCTTCCCCTTGACGACAACTTCGACTTTAAGTCGGATTCGACCGTATCAAAGTTGGCAAACGCCTTCCTGCAACCGCGAATCAACCCCACCGGGATTGGGCGCACAGTCAACATTGACTTTACCGCTGCAAGCAAGACACAAGTCCCACGTATCTCGTACACGAATGATCTCTTCGAAGCTGATCGCCTACGCGACACGCAGACTTTTCACCCGCTTGACTCCGCGAGACTATTGAAGGAAGCGATACCACTTGTTGACCAGTTGTGGAACGCGGGAGCCACTCAGCTGCTCGATGCACAAGGAAGGATGGTGCTTCACGGCACGAATCAGAGCGATACGCTGTCAGCAGCGACTGTAAGTCCCGCGTATGCCCCGTTGGCGAAGGCCCTCAATGACAATGGAATCGCGATTATCGGCGGTGATGGCAACGACAGGTTGATAGGGGGGCAACGCAACGATTACCTTCAAGGTGACACCGGCGACGACACCCTCGTGGGTGGAGCTGGAAACGACGAATACATCTACGCCCCCAGCGACGGTAGGGACACGATAAACGAGATTGACCTCACGGGAGACAAACTCATTGTTGGTGGCTCGCTAATCATAGGCGGCAAATTCACCCGAGAACCGAACAATACGTGGAGAGACGTCGCAAACGGCATTGTCTACACCCTTCAAGGCGGTACGCTTACAGACGGCAAAGGCAGCCTAACTATAAGTGGTCAAGCCCTTGGCGGTGGGATCGGTAACAACACCATCACGATCGAGCATTTCGTCAACGGCAAGCTCGGCATCACGCTCGAGAGCCAGCAGGGCATCAAGGCAACGATCAACAAGACCACGCTCGACGAGGGTAACGGAATCAGCGTTAAGCTGGTCCTCGATTCAGTCAGCGACGCAGTGCAAACAGTCAGGCTCGCGCTAAGCGACCTCGGCGATAAGCTCTTCGGCGTCTTCGGCGACGACGTTACGTCTTTTGCCGACGGCACGATCGATGTGACAGTTGCCCCAGGGCAGGACGAGGTGACCTTTGGGCTTCTTGCCCGCGGTGACATCGACACCGACGAGGCTCTGCAGCTTTCCGCAACGCTCCTCGACGCGGACGGCAATCCACTGGCAGCGGACGCGGTGACGTTCGAGGTCGACGCGGTCGAGGAGGTCACGGCACCGCCCGTGACGACCCGCGACATCATCGGGGGTTTCACCGAGGGCGACGACGGGCTGGGCAACAGGAATTCCGGGGCGTTCAATCCCAACCGCGCCGACACGCTGTTCGATTCCACGGGCAACGACCACATTCTCGCCGGCGGCGGCAACGACACGATTTTCGCGACGCGCGGGGGCGACGACTGGATCGAGATGGAGGCGGGCGACGACTCAGTGCTGGCAGGCCCGGGGAAAGATCTTGTCGTGGGCGGCAGCGGCCTCGATGTCATTTTCGGTGATCAGGGCAACGACCGTTTGTTCGCCGACGCCGTCGTGACCGAAGAGCAGGCGATCTTCGACGGAGAGAACGGGCCGACCACGCTGGGCGACGGCGAGTTCCTGAACGGCAACGAGGACGACGACCTGGTCGTCGGATCGTCTGCGGGCGACATCGTGCAGGGCGGGGACGGCGCCGATCGCATCTACGCCGGAGCAGGCGATGACATCGTGCAGGCCGACGCCGACCTGCGGGGTCTGACTTTCGGAGTGAGGACCACTCTGACCGCGAGCGCCGATCCCGAGGCCGACGGCAGCCTGGCGGGCACGGTGGTGGTCAGTTCGGGTGCCGGGACCTTCATAACGGTGGCCAACCAGGGCGACGATCTGGTGCACGCCGGCTCCGGAGACGACTTCGTGTTCGGCGGCGGCGGGGACGATCTGCTTCTCGGCGAGTCGGGCGACGACTTCGTGTTCGGAGACGCGGGCGAGGACGTGATCCTCGGGGGCGACGGCGACGACGCCCTCTCGGGCGACAACGGCGGGTCGGTGCTCGACTACGCCCAGCACGGCGACGACTTCCTCGACGGCGGCGCGGGAAGCGATTCCCTCTTCGGGGACGGCGGGTCGGACGTGCTCTATGGAGGCGAAGGCGACGACGAAATCATCGGCGACTCCTCCGCGATCAACGCGGGCGACGACTACATCGACGGCGAGGAAGGCAACGACAGCCTCTTCGGCGGCAACGCCGCCGACACTCTCCTCGGCGGGGCCGGCGACGACGAGATGGAAGGCGATCTCGGCGAGGACTCGCTGTCCGGCGGCGAGGGCAACGACGTCCTTCTCGGTGACGAGGGCGGGAACGCGCCCAATGTGGGCGACGCGGACTTTCTGGACGGTGGGGCCGGGGACGACTTGCTGATCGGGCAGGGCGGTGACGACACCCTCGTCGGCGGCGAAGGGGCCGACAAGCTCCAAGGGGAAGGCGGCAGCGACATGCTCGACGGCGGGGCCGGCGCCGACACCCTGCTCGGTGGCATGGGTGAGGACGATGTTTCGGGCGGCGACGGCGACGATCTCGTCGTCGGCGACACGGGCGGCAGCAGCAGCACCATCGGCGATGACGACTTCCTCGACGGCGGAGCGGGCAACGACACGCTCTCGGGGCAGGGCGGGGACGACGCGCTCGACGGCGGCGAAGGCAACGACCTCCTGGACGGCGGAGCGGGCAACGACGACCTCTCGGGCGCAGAGGGCGACGACACGCTCCAGGGCGGCGTGGGCGACGACGCGCTCGACGGCGGCGACGGCAATGACACGCTGCTCGGCGGCCTTGGGAAGGACGATCTGTCGGGCGGCGACGGCGACGACGCCATCGCCGGCGACCTCGGGAGTGGCTTCGAACTCCTCGGCGACGCGGACGTGCTGGATGGTGGCGCGGGCAACGATTCTCTCTTGGGGCAGGTTGGCGACGATACTCTGGACGGCGGCGCGGGGGACGATAACGAGTTCGGTGGCATAGGGCATGACGAGATCTTCGGCGGCGACGGCAACGACACGCTCGTCGGGGACGTCGGAACCTTCGATCGCTCCGGGGACGCGGACCTGCTGGACGGCGGCGCGGGGGACGACAGCCTCTTCGGCGGAGGCGGAGACGACACGCTGCTCGGAGGCGACGGCGACGACAGCCTGCAGGGCGATGCCGGCAACGATTTCCTCGATGGGGGCGCGGGATTCGACGTGTACCGCTGGGGACCCGACGACGGGATCGATACCGTCAGCGACGAGGGCTTCAACGCGGTGCTCTTCAATTTCGCGTTCGATCCCAGCTTTATCAACCTCGGGGTGGGGTCGTTGATGGTCACCCTGCTCGGAGACACCAAAGACGCGCTTCACCTCGGAGATTTCGACCCGGACGATCCGTTTACAAACCATACCGGCATCACCGAGTTCCGGTTTGAGGACCAGACCACGCACCAGATCCAGACGCTCAGCTACACCGAGCTCATCAGCAGGCTGACATTCCGTTTCAATGGCACGCCCGACTCCGATTTCCTCGAAGGTACCACCGTCAACGACATCTTCAACGCGCTCGAAAGCGACGACGTGGTGTTCGCGAAGGCGGGCAACGATATCGCCGGCCTCGGCCTGGGCAACGATTTCGCCGATATGGGCGACGGCAACGACTCGTTGCTCGGCGGTGGCGGCGAGGATACCGTCTTCGGCGGCGCGGGGGACGATCTCCTCTTCGGCGACAACATCGACGAGCAGGGCGACGACCAGCTCTTCGGCGGCGAGGGCAACGACGAGCTCTTCGGCATGGACGGCAACGACCTGCTCGACACCGGCGTTGGAAACGACACCCTGATCGGCGGCGCTGGCGACGACACCCTCGTCGGCGGGGAGGGCGACGACCTCTATGCGATCGACACGGGAGACGCGCTCACCGTGCTCGTCGAGAATCCGGGCGAAGGCGCGGACACCGTGCAAATTGCCATCGATTTCACGCTTCCGGACAACTTCGAAAATCTCGTACTGGTCGGCGACAATCTGACGGGCACGGGCAACGGGGCCGCCAACGTGATCAGCGTAGGGCTCGGCGGCGGCGAGCACCTCTTCGGCGCGGGCGGCGACGACACGCTCTTCGGCGGCACGGGGGATGACACTCTCGACGGCGGCAGCGGAACCAATGTATTGCAGGCGAACATGGGCGACGACACCTACGTGGTGGACGACGCGGGCGACCTCGTGCAGGAAACGTTCGTCGACGGGATATATCCCCGCTTCATCGACGGCCAAAACGTCCCGGTATTCCTGAAAGGCGGCGTGGACACGGTTCGCTCTTCGATCAGCTACACCTTGGGATTCGGTTTGGAGAACCTCACCCTGACCGGTGCCGATCCGCTTACCGGTCGCGGCAATGTCGCGCAGAACGCGATGATCGGGAACGACGCCGACAACCTGCTCACCGCCTACACCCTCAACGGGCGGATCGACAACCAGCCGGGCATCGACCTCCAATTCGTTGCCTCCAACCTGGGCCTGACCGCCACTCAGGAGCGCCTGGCCGACCGCGCGGAGGAGTTCATCTACGAGCGCTTGATCCAGGATTCCCCCTTGGGTGTCGCGACCGGGATTGCTCCCGACGGTCTGACCCCGACCAATGGCCTGAATCCGAGGGCGGGGGACACCCTCATCGGCGGAGGAGGGAACGACACCCTGCTTGGCGATTGGGACAACGACCTGCTCGTCGGAGGCGAAGGCAACGATCTGCTGTTCGGATTCGCCGGGGCCGACACGCTGATCGGCGGAACCGGTGACGACACCTACGTCGTGGATCGCGGCTACGAGTACGGCGAAGACGCAGGAAATTTCATCCTTGCTTTCAGCGACGACGGCATCGATACATTGGTCGAAAACCCCGGTGAAGGCATCGATACGGTGCTTTCCAAAGCCGACTTCACACTGCCAGACAACTTCGAGAACCTGACGCTGACGACCGATACGTCCGCCTATGAGCAGGACTTGGAGTTCTACGATACCACCGCTCGGAACCAAAATTCACATACTGCGCGGATCGCCACCGGCAACAACGCCGACAACGTCATCACCGGCAACAACAGCTTCGACCAGCTGTTCGGTCTCGGCGGCAACGACACGATCATCGGCGGCACCGGTGGCGACACGCTCGACGGCGGAACGGGCATCGACGTCCTGATGGGCGGCGCCGGCGGCGACACGTACATCATCAACGAGACGGTCGATCAGGTCGTCGAGACCGGGGCGTTCGGCACGGACACGGTGGTGTCGACCATCGACTACACCCTGACGGCCAACGTCGAGGTCCTCTTCCTCACCGGGCAGACCGGCACGGAAAACCTGACCGGCACCGGCAACGATATCGACAACCTCATCGTCGGCAACGGCGGCGACAACGTGCTCACCGGTTTCGCCGGCAACGACACGATCGACGGCGGTTTTGGCAACGACACGATGGCCGGCGGCACGGGCGACGACACCTACTTTGTCGACAGCGAGCTCGACAGCGTCACGGAGGCCTTCGACGAGGGCCGCGACACGGTGTTCTCA
>Ga0137410_10001565_pt1 | contig 15649 bp, 14 predicted proteins | sample CZODoug1_16funga_FD_108878 | JGI IMG/M metagenome (GOLD analysis project Ga0137410, IMG submission 108878) | Vadose zone soil fungal communities from Angelo Coast Range Reserve, California, USA - CZODoug1_16fungal (Illumina Assembly) | ecosystem: Environmental > Terrestrial > Soil > Vadose zone... | reverse complement strand
GGCGCGAGCTGCCCGACGGCGAGGTCGGCTATCTCGCCGTTCAATCGGACGCCGTGACGCCGGGTTACTGGAACGAACCCGAGCGCACGGCGAAATCGCGTCGCGGCAGGTACTGGGTCACCGGAGACGTGGGCTATCGCGACGCGTTCGGTCGGTACTTCCATCTCGACAGGAACTCCGACGTCATCGAGACGCCGCATGGGCGGGTGTACTCGGTGCGCTGCGAAGAGGAGTTGCTGCGCTGGATTCCCGAGATCGAGCGATGCGCGGTAGTGGGGCGGCAGCACGATGATGACGGCGTCGTCCGCGTGGTGTGTCTCCTCGAATCTGACGATCCTGATCGGGACGCGGACACGTGGCATCGCGACGTCAACGCCGTTCTTGCTCGAGCATCGCTGGCGCCCGTTACGCAGACCGTCGTCCTATCGCCTGGGACGTTGCCCCTTGGCCCCACCGGAAAGATCCGAAAGTTTCTCGCACGTGCCGAGCTGGCGTCGACGGCCGCGGCCTGACACCACGGTTTTCCAAGACCCCATTAGCGAGGAGAGCTCATGCAACCTTGGTCAGAGCAATTCGAATCCGCGGTTCGCGCCAGCCTGCTTGCCGCTAGACCCGACCTATCCCTGACGCCGGCGACGAGTCTTTCGGAATTACACCTCGACTCGCTCAGCGTCATGGCGCTCGTGACATCTCTGGAGTGCGACTTCAAGACGACGCTGCCCCCGGATGCTCTCGCGCGCGGCCTCGACACCACGTTGGGCGACCTGTGGTCGTACTGCGTCCGTGCCGAGGTGTCTTCGACCGCTGCATGAGACCCGTCTCCGCAAGCCACGATTTCGCCGTCGCCTTGAGTGAGGCGGTTTCTGCCTACGGCGATCGACCGGCGTTTCGATCCGGCGATCGCGTGCTGACGTATTCGCAACTTGGCGCCATCGTCGAGGACAAGAGCGCGGCGTACGACTCCGCAGGGATCCGCCGGGCTTCAACCGTTGGAGTGATCGCCGACGACCCGGCCGAGTTCCTGACCGACGTGTTCGCTCTGCTAAAGCTGCAGGCGTTCTGTGTACTGCTGCCCGCCGAGACCACGCATTGGGAGCTCGAGCGGTTGTCGGGCAGTGTGCGGCTTGGTCACGTTCTGTCCGCTGCACCGGTCGATGGGCGCAGCGTGCCCGTGGGGGACGCGCGCGTGTTGGCGCGTTTGAATGGCGAACACGCGTCTATCGGGCGCGCCGCATGCCTGGGATTCCTGACTTCAGGGACCACGGGACGCTCGAAGATCGCGCTGCGCACGGAGAAGGCCATGCTCGCCGAAGCCGCAGCGATGCGACATGAGCTCGGCCTCACACCGGGGCGGCGACTGGCCGCCATGGTTCCCTTGCACCACTCGTTCGGGTTCGGGGACTGCGCGCTTACCGGCATCCTCGCGGGCGCCGAGGTGTCCAGCTACCCGCGGATGCCGCCAAGTGCCTATCTGGCGGCGTTCGAGCGCGCCGCAATCGAGGTTGTCGCGCTCGTGCCACCGCAATTGCGCTTGCTTGCCGAGGCAAGCAACGCGCGGGTGTTCGACCGTCTGTCCGTTCTGTCGGGAGGCGCTCCGCTCAACGTCGGCACGGCCCGTCTGGCCGAGGAACGGCTCGGTTGTGCGCTGGGTCAGGTGTACGGGACAACCGAAACGGGAATCATGACGGTCGCGCCGCCGGGCGAGGGGAGCAGCGGGTTCGTCGGCAAGCCGTCTCGCCACATGGAGGTCCGTCTCAAGGGGCCTCCGACAGGGTGGGCGGCCGCGACACCGGGAGCAAGCGGTGAGGGTGTGGTCACAGTCCGCTCGGAGGCGCTCTTCGAGGGCTACGTGACGCTCGACGGCATCGATGCGCGCTCCGTCCAAACGGGATGGTTCGCGACCGGCGACTGTGCTCGTTGGATCGATGGCCGTCTCGAGCTCTTGGGGCGACTCTCGTCGGCGATAAACGTCGCCGGTGTGAAGGTGAGCGCCGAAGAGGTCGAAGCCGCGCTGCTCGCGTTCCCCGGAGTGCGCGGCGCGTTGGTGACCGGCGTCGACCACGCATTGACTTATCAGCGCATCAAGGCCGTCGTGACGCCCGCCGACGTCGACGTCGACGCGTTACGACGCTTTTGCGAAGAACGCCTCTCCCCCTCGAAGCGGCCACATTACTACGAAGCGATCGCCGCGCTCGCCACGACGCCGAGCGGCAAGGTGATTCGGGCCACGCATCGGCAATGAACGTGTAGCCGCGATCGAGCTGATTGCTAGAACGAACTATCACAGCTAGGAGGCAGATCTATGTCGACCACTATTGCCAAGCAGAGGCCGCTGACTCTCGAAGTCACGAACGACAAGGCCATCGAGCGGATTCGCGCCGTGATTGCGGGTGGCGGAAGCAGCAACATGCGAAACCTCGGTTTCCCGCTCCCGCTCGTCGTCTCCGGGGCGCGCGGTTGTCACATCACAGATGTCGAGGGACAAGAGCTGGTCGACCTCAACATGGGATACGGACCGCACATATTCGGCTACGGCGATCAGGACGTGCTCGGCCGTATCGCTGCCCAGATGCAGAAGGCGCACATGACGGGGCTGCCGAGCGACATCGATGCTCGAGCGGCGGAGCTCATCACGTCGCTAGTGCCCTCGGTCGAGCAAGTCCGCTTCGCTAACTCGGGAACCGAGGCCCTCGCGTCCGCGTTGCGTCTCGCCAGAGCGACGACGAGGCGGAACTTGGTCGTGACTTTCGAATGCCACTATCACGGCTGGAGCGAGACGATCCTACGGAAGGTTGCCCCGGATCTCGGGGCGCGAGATGTGCGTCCGGGAGCGCCGGGTATGATTCCCGAGGCATTGCGGCACACGCTGCAGGTGCCTTGGAACGACGCGAACGCGCTCGAGGAACTCCTCGAGCATACCGGCGATTCGGTCGCCGCCGTGATCCTCGAGCCGGTGCTCGCCAACGACGGTGTCGCCGCTCCTGCGCCCGGCTTCCTGCAACGTGTTCGCGAGTTGACGACCAAATACGGCGCCGTGCTGATTTTCGACGAGGTGATTACCGGCTTTCGAGTCGCCGCCGGCGGCGCGCAAGTGCGATACGGCGTGCGCCCCGACCTGACAGTCGTTTCGAAGGTGATGGGCGGGGGATTTCCGGTCGCCGCGTTCGGCGGATCGACGGAGCTCATGGCGCCGCTTGCGCGTAACGAAGCGCTGCACGCCGGGGTCTACGCTGGCAACCATTTGGCGATGAGCGCCGTCACGGCGAGCCTCGAGAAGATCGTCGCCAACCCGTCGACGTACGAGTACCTCGAGCACATCGGCGAGTACGCCGAGCGGCGGCTCCGCGAGGGTGCGGCGCGCTGCTCGGCCGAAGTCACGATCGACCGTGTCGGTTCGGTGCTGTCCTTCGGCCTCGTCGATGGAGCCGCCGGTCCGGCCGACGGGCCCGGCCGAGTGCGACCACGGTTCGCAATGGAGCGCCATCGTCAGCTCCAGATGCGTTGCCAGGATCGGGGCGTGTATTTCCACCCGAATCCCCGCGAGCCTTGGTTCTTGAGCACGGCGCACACGCGTCCCATTCTGGACAAGGCAATGGATGTGATCCTCGAGGCGCTGGAAGAGCGTGCGGCGGAGGCCAAATGAGCGCGCTGACGATGCAGAGGCCGCGCAGTTCCGCCGAAGCGGCCGGGGCACTCGCCGAATTTCTTCGTGGCCGCGGACCTGACATCGAGGCAGCCGGTCGGCTTCCGGGCGACGTAGCGACCGCCCTGCGGACGAGCGGGCTGTTACGTCTGCTGATGCCGCGTGTGCTCGGAGGCGACGGCGGTGATTGGCAGTCGGCTTTCGACGCGATCGAGACGGTTGCTCGCGCCGACGGCTCGACGGGCTGGAGCCTGATGATCGGGATGACGATCAACATGCTCGCGGGGTACGTGGAGCGTGACGAAGCGCTCGAGCTCTTCTCCGGCTCCGCTCCACTTTTCTTGGCGGGCGTTTTCGAGCCGAGAGGCGTCGGCCGGCGGGACGGTGCGGACACGAAGTTTCGGGTGAGCGGACGCTGGCGTTTCGCAACCGGGGTACACCTGTCCGATTGGTTCTGCGCCACCGCTGCTGTTCCCACCGACACCGGTCAGGAGGTGCGCCACTTCATCGTCCCGACGAAGGCGCTCACGATCCATCCGAACTGGAATGTGATCGGACTCTCCGGGACCGGTAGCGACGACGTCGAGCTGGATTCGATCGCCGTCGATCGTCGACGCTCCTTTACGCTCGACGATACACCTTGGCCGGACGAGCCGTTCTGGCACGTCTCATTCTATATGGTCACTGCATTGCTGATGGCGGCTGCCTTGCTCGGGATGACGCGAGGCGGCATTGAAACCGTGCTCGCCAAAGGAGCGAGCCCGGGCGGATCTCTCAGCCGGTTCGGCCGCAACCAATGCCTCGAGGTCGAGGTAGCGACCGCGGAAGCGAGCGTCCGCGCTGCTCGAGCGTTCGTGCTGGAATGCATGAACGAAATCGAGGCGTCCATTCGCAAGGGCACTCCGCCGTCGGAACGACAGCGCGCGCTGTTGTGGTTGGCGGGCATCCATTGCGCCCGCTCGTGCGGCGAAGCGCTAGACCTTCTCTTCAGCGGCGAGGGAGCGTCGGGTATCCGGCGGGATTCGCCGCTTCAGAGAAGCTGGCGGGACGTTCGGGCCGCTGGCAAGCACGTCGTGGTCGCCCGGCAACGGCTCGAGGCGGTGGGTCGGGTTCTGCTCGGGTCGCCGTCCGACGCGAAGCCGTTCCTGTGACCCCGCGAACACACCCCGTACGGCACAACGTGGCCGCGGACGCGGAGATCCTGCGCGCCTTACACGTAGCCGGCAACCCGCTGCTGCTCGCCAACATTTGGGATCCGCCCACGGCTCGGGTTGTGGAGTCCGCCGGTATGCGCGCAATCGCGACGGCAAGCGCTGCCCTCGCACCAGCGAATGGTTACGAGGACCACGGCAAGCTTCCGGCCGACGTCGCCTTCGGTGCGCTTCGCCGTATTGCCGAAGCCGTATCGCTCCCCGTGACAGCGGATCTGGAGGACGGCTACGGCCTGTCGGCCGAGGATCTCGCCGCGCGAGTCATAGATGCGGGCGTCTGCGGACTGAATCTCGAAGACACCGACCACGACGTCAATGCCCTGGTCGACGGTGACAAACAGGCCGAACGCATCGGTGCCATCAAATCCGCCGCGCGCGCGCTCGATGTGGACGTGGTGGTCAATGCCAGGATCGATGTGCATTTCCACAGGCGTAACACCGAGGAGGGTCTGCAGCGGGCCCGCAAGTATTTTGACGCCGGGGCCGACTGCGTTTACCCGATTTTACTGTCGGATGTCTCGGCCATACGTGCCTACGTCGCGCTCGGCCCCACGAACGTGTTGTGGCGCCCTGGCGGGCCGCGGCTCGGTGAGCTCGCCAAAGCTCAAGTGTCGAGAATCAGCGTCGGTCCGTTTCTGCATCAGCTGATGCTGAAGCACGTTGGAGTCGCGACGGACGCACTTCGCCGCTTCGAGGACGACGGCATTTGGAAGTAGATCGATGTCTGCGCGGAGCAATGTTCATGGCTCTTTTTGCCGAATCGCTCCGATGTAGGGCCCCAGAAAAATGAGAAAGCATCGGAGGTCACATGGCTGTTCGGACCGTGAGCCCATTCAAGTGTCGAATGTGGGAGATGCACGATCGGCTGAGCGAAAACATCGACGGCGCGTCGTGCGCATCGCTGATCAACAGTATTCAGAAGCACGGCCAAAAGCATCCGGTTCTGGCGCGACTGCCGGAGCTTCCGGGCAATTTCGAATATGAGTTGATCTACGGTGCCAGACGGCTATTCGCAGCTCAGCATCTCGGAGTCGACCTGCTGATAGACGTCCGAGAATGCGACAATCGTTCGGGTCTGATCGAAATGGATGTCGAGAACAGAGTTCGAGCCGACATCAGTCCTTATGAGCGGGGTCGCAGCTATCAGCGCTGGCTCACCGCGGGTTACTTCAAGAGTCAAACCGAGATGGCCAAGGCCCTCGGCGTTTCGGACTCGCAGGTCTCCCGTCTCCTGCGGTATGCGGAATTGCCCGCCGTGGTTGTCGGCGCCTTTGAGTCGCCGAATGACATACGCGAGGAATGGGCGGTTGCTCTGGCCAAAATGTGCGCGGAGCCGAAAAGTCGCGAGCTAGTGATGCATCGAGCGCGAAACTTGAGCGCGTGGGCCGGCCTAGGCTCGGCTCAAGCCGTGTTTGACGCTTTGGCGAATGGTCGTGGGTCCCATAGTCCGCCAGCGTCTCGATCCCGCGACGACGTCGTCAAGGATCCAAGAGGCAGGCCTCTATTCAGGGTCCGATTCAAGGCCAAAGCGGTTCACCTGATCCTTCCTCGAGAGGCAGTCACTTTTCCGGCGTTGAGGCAGATCAACGAGCATATCGCGCAGGTTCTCTGCGCCACGGCTGAAAGCGAGCCCGGCGCGGTCCCCACTCGAGCTCACCGTAAGCGCGGCAATGGTTCCGAACGGCCGGAGTCCGGCGGCACTGCTCCAAGGCGCGACTCGAGCACACGCTCGAGTGCAGCAGCGGAGTAGGCGCGTGCTCGGAGCGGCGGCGCGGATCGTCGCGCGCCGCGACGCTGCGCGGAAACACTGATCGGCGATTCAACCGGCACGCGCCGCGGCGGCGTGGCCGATGTTTGTTGTCGCACTTCGTTCTTGACAACCGCGGATGCGCGGACCTATGTTCGCGCGCATTGCATACAGTTCGGGGCTCGCGATGGCATCGCGTCGAGTCGACGGCCCGAAATACCAATTACAGAAGACGTCGTTCGCGTCGGCATGAGCTGCGAGCTTTGAGGTCGCGATCGCCGCGGGTCTCGAGGCAAACGACTTCCGGCGGGGTTGCTCGGATTGGGGAGGATCGGGCGGCACGGGGCGGGTAGTGGAGACGCTACCCGTCCCGCGCACGTGCGCCGCGGGGTGTCCGAAGAGTTCTTCGATCCCGCCCCCGGGAATACAGCCCGTTGCTATGATCCGCAACGGGTCGGGCGGCGACCCTCGTGGCGAATCGATTCGAAGGGGAACGATGCAAATGCTTGCAAGCTCGGTTTTGGGACGGCTCGTCGCCAGAGCGTCGCGTGTCCTCGCAGTCGCGCTCGTCGCGACGGTCGCCGGCGCGGCGTCCACGGGCGCACTGGCGCAGGAAGGCCACCCACTCAAGGGGTCCTGGCTCGGCACGTGGGAGTCGAACGCGGCGCTCGGCGACAACATCCTGTTGATCCTCGACTGGGACGGCAAGGCGATCACCGGGATGATCAACCCGGGCACCGACAACATTCCGATCGCGAAGGCGTCGCTCGACCCGAAGGGCTGGATGGTGTCGCTCGAGGCCGACGCGAAGGACAAGTCCGGCGCGAGCGTGCACTACGTGATCCAGGGGCACATCGAGAACCTCGAGCTGCCGAGTCGCTCCATCGTCGGCACGTGGAGCAGCCCGGGCGGCAAGGGCGCGTTCGAGGCGAGCCGGCAGTGAGTGGCGCGCACGGACTCGGCCGAGTCGCCGCGCGCCGTCTCGCGCTCGCGTGTCTCGCCGGCCTTTTCGTGTCCGCGGGTACGGCGTTCGCGCATCATGAGCTCGCCGCGAAGTTCGATACGTCCAAGACCACCACGCTTGCGGGCATCGTTACCGCCGTCGACTGGCGCAACCCGCACACGCACGTGTTCTTCAACGTGAAGGACAAGCAGGGTGACGCGTCGAACTGGGCGATCGAGCTCGACAACACCATCGTGCTCGAGAAGAGCGGCTGGCGCGCGGACACGCTGCGCGCAGGCGACGCGCTCACCGTGCGAGGCCACCCCGCGCGCGACGGCACGCGGCAGATTTCCGGCGACACGGTCACGCAGACGGCCACCGGCCAGAAAGTGCTGTTCGCGAAGGACACTACGCCGGCGCCGCCCAAGACGCCGCGCGCGACGCCGCGCGGCCCGGACGGCCATCCGCTGCTTGGCGGCCCGGACGGGTATTGGGGCTATCCGAGCTCGACCGTGCTCGTGCAGAACGGCGCCGCGGTCAAGATGGACGCCGATGGGCTGCTCGCGAATCTCGCCGACGCCCCGAAGGTGGCGCCGTTTCAGCCGTGGGCGCTCGGCGTCTACCGGCATCGGCAGGAGCGCCAGCTGCGCGACGATCCGATGTTCCTGAACTGCAAACCGCCGGGCGGCGTGCGGTATCTGCAGTCGCCGCTCGGCTTCCAGCTGATCGAGGACCGCGTGCGGCAGCGCGTCTTCGTGCTGATCGGCAGCGGCAACCACAATTACCGCATCGTCTATCTCGACGGCCGCAAGAACGTGGGCCAGGTGCGCGGCGACGACGACAACCCGCTCTACTACGGGCGCGGCGTCGGCAAGTGGGAAGGCGACACGCTCGTCGTGGAGACCGCGGGCTTCAACGAGGACTTCTGGTTCACCAACGGCGGGCTGCCGCACACGAACCTGTTGTCGATGACCGAACGGTTCTCGCGGCCGAGCTTCGACACGCTGCACTACGAGGTGCGGATCGACGACCCGGGCGCCTACACGCAGCCGTGGTCGGCGAGCTGGGATCTACGTTGGGTGGACGGCCAAGAGCTGCCGGTATTCTTTTGTCAGGAGAACCGGTCGTAGCCGGCCGGTGCGAACGTTAGAGAGGAGTATGTTGTGACACACACACTGCGGAAATTGGCGAGACGCGGTTGGTTGCCCGTCCTGCTCGGCGGCCTCACCGCCGCAAGCGGCGCGCTCGCGCATCATTCGTTCTCGGCCGAGTTCGACGCCGACAAGAAGATGTCGATCGAAGGTATCGTCACGAAGGTGGACTGGGCGAACCCGCACGTTTGGCTGTATGTGAACGTCAAGGATCCGGCGACGGGCCAAGTCGCGAACTGGGGCGCCGAGCTCGGGCCGCCGCACGGCCTGCAGCGCAGCGGTTGGCAGCGCACCACGCTCAAGATCGGCGAGCAGGTCAAGATCGACGGCTTTCTCGCGCGCAACGGCGACAAGCGCATGAACGCGCGCACCGTCACGCTGGCCTCCACCGGCGGACGTCCCGGCGCGACGCTCGACGCCGCGTCGTCGGTGAAGACCGACGCGGCCGCCGGCGGCAGCGACAGCCCCGCTCCGCAATGAGAACGCGCTCGGCGCTTGCACGAATCGCGGCCACGGTCGCCGTCGCCGCGCTCGCGTTGCTGGCCGGCGACTTCGCGCTCGCGCAGGGCCGACCGCGCAACCCGAACCAGCCGCCACCCGGCCCGGCGCCGCGCAACGAGAGCGGCCGCGTGCTGCTCGGCGGCGCCACGCCGACGGACAAGGGTGTGTGGACGCCGCAGTTCGGCATCACAGCGCCGATTGCCGCGCTCGACACCGTGCCGTTCCAGCCGTGGGCGCGCGCGCTCTACGACTCGCGGCAAGTGCACGAGCTCGAGCCGCACGCGCGCTGCAAGCCGTCGGGCACCGCGCGGCAGTTCCTCACGCCCTACGGCGTCGAGTTCGTCGAGCTGCCCGAGATCAAGCGCCTCTACATCTTCGACATCGGCGGGCCGCACACCTTCCGCGTCGTCTACATGGACGGCCGCCCGCATCCGCAGAAACTGAGCCCGAGCTACTACGGCCACTCGACGGGCAAGTGGGAGGGCGACACCCTCCTCATCGACAGCGTCGGCTTCAACGAGGGCTTCTGGCTCGACCGCCGCGGCCTGCCGCACACGACCCAGATGCACACGGTCGAGCGCTTCGCGCGCCTCGACGCCGAGACCGTCGACTACAAGATCACGGTCAACGATCCCGGTGCCTACACCGGCGAATGGACCGGCGGGTTCCATCTCGGCTGGGACAAGGGCACCGAGCTCTTCGAGTACGTCTGCCAGCAGGCGAACTACGCGTCGGAGCTCATGGTCGGCGGCGAGCGCTCAAGCGTGGATCGCAGCAGCCCGATCGTGCCGTAGCGCGCCGTCACGGTCCCTTAGTGCACGACGCCGGCGCGGTCGTAGCCGCTCGGCGTGGCCGAGATCTCACCCTTCAATGCCGGGAACGCGGCCGGCGGCTTGCGGTGATGAGTGGCCGCCTCGTAGGCCGAGGCGATCTTCAGCATCACCGGCTCGTCGCCCGGAGCACCCCAGAACTCGATGCTGAAGGGCAGCGGATTCGACACCTTCGACGGCGCCGTGCCGGCAACGGCCGTGTAGCTCTTCTTGTCTTCGCTCAAGACGAACTGCGGCTCGTAGACGACGTCGTTGAAGCCGGCAGGCACCACGATCTCCGGTACGCCGAGCAGGTCCGTGATACCGAAGCCGCTGCCGCCGCGGCCGTCGACATTGGGCTCCTGCGCGAAACCGGTCTTGCCGAGCGGCAAGCCGACGTTGGGATGCACGAACACGTCGATATGGTTTTCGCGCATGACCTTCATCATCGCGTAGCGGAACATCGTGTGCATCTTGACGCGATCGATGCCTTCGGTCGCGCGCAGATCTTGCATATCGGCCGCCGCGAAGTTCTGCGCGCCGGTGGCTTGCACTTCGGAGCGCCACTTCGAGCTCGCCGCGTATGCCTTCGTATCGGGCACGCGCGCGTCGCCGCGCGCGGCCAGGTATCTCGCCATCATGAATGCGTTGCGGTCGGTGTTGTCGAGCCCCCTCGAGATGCTCCGTAGGTTTATCTTGGGCGACAGGGGCGCCTGGCGCAGCGACAGCTTCACCAGATAGTCGCGCGTGGTTACGTCATAGCCGGGCACCGCGAACTCGAGCTCGCCCTTCTCGGTTTTCTGGAAGAAATACTCCGGCGCGCTGATCGGTAGGATTTCCGAGAACGCGTCGGCAAACGTGTAGGTCGTGTTCGGCACGGTTGGGTCGTCCGGATAGGCGGGGTCGACGGTTTCGACGATCTCGGCGCCCAGGCGGTCGCGCAATACGGCCTTGAACTCCTTGTCGACGCGGTCGCTGATCGCCGCGTCGTTCGGCGAATGCTTGACCATGAACTCGCGCACGATACCGACGCGCAGTCCCTTGAGAGGCTTGTCGGCGGCCTGCACGTTCTTGACGATGTAGCTTGCGAACGGGTCCTTCGCCGAGAGCGCGCGCGGCTGGGCCGTGAACATGTCGCGCGTGTCGAAGTAGCCGTCCTTCGGATCCTTCATCCCGTCGATCACACGCGCCGCGTCGCCGAGCGTGCGGCACAACACGCCGGGACGATGGTTGATGAAGTCGGCGGTCGCGCTGCCGGCTTCGGAGGTCAGGCCCTTGGTGGTGACGAAGCTCGCCACCGCGTTGGCGTTCGCGGGGATCCGGCAAGAGCCGCCGGTGGTCTCGCAGATCGAACAAGTCGCGAGATTGGCCGCGATCGAGGCGCCGGCGCCGCCGCTGCTGCCGCCCGGCGTCCGTTCGGTGTCGTAGGGATTGCAGGCGGTGCCGCCCCAGCTGCTGCGGATGGCGTTGCCGCCGACGAACGAGGTCTTCGGCTTGATGTCGCCGGTCTTGTTGAGAGTGACCTCCGAAGCGACGGTCACGCCCGAAATGATCGCGCCTTTCGCGCGGAGCTGCGCGACGACCGTCATCTCCTGGGGCGCGGCGTCCATCGCGTAATTCACGTCGTTGCCGCCGGTGGACCGCATGTCCTTCACGTCGTACCAGTTCTTCACCGTGATCACGGCGCAGTACATCGGCATCTTTTCGAGATCCGGCTTGCTGCCGTACTGCGCATCGAGCGCGGCGGCGCGCTCGAGCGCGTCCGGCTGCTGCCGGAACTTTTCGCATTGCGGCGGCGCGTCTTTCGGCAAGGGTGTGCCCGGCGGCGCGTCGAAGTTGCCTTTGCAGGTGACCGAACGCTCGCCGCGGATGTTCAGCGTTTCGAAGGCGTTGAGCTGTCCGGTGTTCGGAATGCCCGCGACCATGCCGCGCTGCTGCTTCACGCTGGGATCCGAAGCGGTGGCTTGCATCGTGCCGTATTCGAGCGGCATGCCCGCGTACTCGGCGAAGCTCGGCAGCAGGCTCGCCGCCCCGACGGTCTTGGTCGGAAACTGGAGCGGCGAGCCACCACGGACGGCGCCTGTGGCAGCGGGAATCGGTTTGCCGTCTTGCGTAACCAGCGCCGTGCAAACGCCGTTGTAGGCTTTGGCGCGGTTGAGGTACGCCTGCACCACGCCCTTGCAGGTGGCCTCGCCGCTCTTGATGGCTCCTTGGATGTCGTCGATCGTCGCTTCCTCGAGGCGGAATTCGGCCGAGGCGAGGCGAGGCGCGCCGGCGGCCACCGCGAGGACCGCGGCGAGCGCCGCGAGCAGTAGGCGCCGCGCGCCTGTAATTACGTCGCAAGACGAGCTGCGCATGGCTGACTCCCTCAGTGACGACTCTTCTACTCAGGACGGGAATCGCGCTCGTCACCCCACCTTCGGTCGCGCCGACGGGCGATATCGGTCAGCGCTCGTGGGTCGCGGCGACAGGATTCGAGGCCCGCTCCGCGAGTGCGTCGACACGGGCTCAAATAACCCGGCAGTCGCGGGCGTGCCCCGCGACCGGCGTTCTTGTTACCAATGGAACGCTTAGGCGCTAGTATCCGCCTGCGGTCGATCGGTTCCAGCGTTCCTTTGGCTTTTCGCGCACTGCTATGTGCCCCGGGGATTTCTCTATGGGTAACGAGCCGCCGAAGGATCCGGCGCCTGCCGTCGTAGCCGGCGCCATCTGGGCACGCGTTCGAGAGCACAAGGTCATCCAGTGGGGCGTCGGTTACCTCGGAACCGCGCTCGCGCTTGCACACGGCGCGGTGCTCGTCGGGGACACCTTAAACGGGCCTGAAATCCTCTCGCGCATCGTCGTGATTGCGCTAGTAGTGGGCTTTCCGATCGCGCTGACCGTCGCCTGGTACCAAGGCCACCGTGGGCTGAAACAGATCAGCGAAGGAGAGCTCGCAATCGTTTCCGCGCTCGTGCTGATCGGGGCCTTGTTCTTTACGGCCGCCCTGCGCCCGCGCGCGGATGCTACGCCTACCGTCGAGCCCGAGACGGCTAAGGTCCCACCTCGAGAGAGTCTGCCTCCCAGCGTCGGCTCGGAAGCTGCGACCACGAGGAAGACGATTGCGGTGTTGCCCTTCGCAAACATGTCCTCCGACCCCGCGCAAGACGACTTCGTCGATGGGCTGTCCACCGAGCTCATCAGCTCGCTCAGCCGCATTCATGATTTGACGTTGACCGGAGCGGCCTCCTCATTCTATTTCAAGGGTCGAACCGAGGACTCCCACACGATTGGAGAGAAGCTCGGTGTCAGGTATCTGCTCAACGGTAGCGTGCGTAAGTCCGGCAGTCGATTGCGTATCTACGCGGAATTGATCGATGCACGCACCGGGTTTGGGTTGTGGTCCCACGAATACAACCGCGAGCTTGCAGACGTCTTGGACACTGAGGATGAGATTGCGACGGCGGTTGCCCAAGCACTGGAGATAACGCTCGGCGTAGGTGAGCTCGGGAGCCGGCCTGGGATGACGCGAAACACCGACGCTTACGAGCAGTTCGTGGAAGGTTCGGCATTTGGCGCGGAATTCAACCCGACGTCCATCGGCCGCGCGATCGACCACTTTCAGCACGCGGTCGAGATCGATCGATCGTTTGCGTTGGCGTGGGCAGCACTCGCCACTGCGCTCGAGGTGGGTGCGTCGATCATTCCCACGGCGCCGGTGCTGGATTGGGCGGAACGGCGCAAACAAGCCGACGCACACGCACGGGAGCTCGCGCCCGATTCCCGCGTGGTCGTTGCCCGCGGCGCAGAGCTCGCGACCGCAACGGGAAATTGGGCCGAGGCGGATCGTGTCTTGGAGTCGCTTAGCGAGGTAGCACAAAACGGCGTTCGTGACGCCAGTGCTGCGCTCCTACGGGGCACGTTTCTCCTTTACGTAGGACGACCGACCGCGGCGGTCCGTGCGCTCGAGAGCCTAAAAGCGGCCGAGCCTTTGGATGCGACGCGTGGCGCCTTTCCGAAGCGTACGAATCAGCGGGTAATGCGCAGGCCGCGGCGGACGAGCGGTTCCGCGGCATGACCCTACGAAGTGGGCCACAAGTCGGCCTTCGCGCCGCGGATCTGTTCGCGGCGATGAGTGCGCGTGATCGCGCGCGCGTCCAGGAAAGCTTGGCTTCGCTCAACGAGGTCGTTGAGCGGCCAATCAATGCCAAGATCGCCGCCCTGCTCGATGATCCGGCAGCCGCGCGCGCAGAGCTTCGGCACGCGCTGGACAATTCAGCGGGCGAGCCTGAATTCACGGTCTTCACCATTGCGACATGGGCGGCGTATTACGACGACAGCGCGATGGCGATCGAAGCCCTGCGCGGCGTTCAAAATCGGCGCCTTATCGGTGGTTTGATCTGGACCCCGCTCATGCGAGACGTGCGGAGAACACCGGCCTTCAAGGGCCTCATGAGCGAGGCCGGGTTCGTGGCCTATTGGCGTGAGTCCCACTGGAACGAGTTCTGCCAACCGGTCGGCGACCCAGACTTTGCCTGTAAGTAGTCCGCCAACCGCGCGGTCAGTCCGACCTGACTAACTGCTCGGCTCGACGTCCGTCGCGTGCTCGCCGGGGCTGCAGTTGACGCCAATAGGTAGTGGCACATAGTATGTGAGGCAATCTACTGGGCCTCCTTATCTATGATCGGCAACTACCTCCCTCCGGATTGGCGGCAGAGTCAGATCGGTCTTCGCGGCGAGCCGAATATCGAGCCGTTTCGCCAAGAGCTCCGCCGAGGCTGTCTCGCCCTTGCGGCGCTGGCCGAGCTCAGGGACGAGCAATACGGCTACACCTTGCGCCAATCCTTGAAACGTCGGGGGCTCAGCGTCGAGCAGGGCACGCTCTATCCGCTGCTGAAGCGGCTCGAGACGCAGGGTTTCTTGGTCAGCGACTGGCGCCAGGAGGGCGGTCGCCAAAAGCGCTATTACCGCTTGAGCACGGCCGGGTTGCGGCTGCTCGAGCTGCTGCAACGCGAATGGCGGGAGATCGGCCGAACGATCAACGCCATCGTCGACGAACCGCAATCGAGAGCGGCCTAACCGAACGAACAAGAACGCACGGGGGTAAACATGACGGCGACGAACAATCGAATCTTCACGACGCACACCGGGAGCCTGCCGCGAGGCGAGCCGTTGGGCTCGCTCTTGATCGACCAGGAGCAGGGCGAGCCCGTGAGTCAGCAAGCGCTCGAGTCCGCGATGGAAACGAGAGTCGCGCACGTGCTCAAGAAGCAAGCGGAAGTCGGCATCGACATCGCCAACGACGGCGAGCAGGGCCGCGTCGGGTTTCAGACCTACTTGATGCAGCGCATGAGCGGGTTCGGCGGCGTGTCCAAGCGGCCGTACGGAAAGGAATTCCTCGAGTTCCCGCAGTTCACCGAGCGCATGATGCAGCGCATTCCGAAGACCGGAAAAGTGTTCGATGCGCCGCAAGCCGTCGACGAGATCCGCTATCTCGGCACCGCCTTGCTCGACGCCGAGATCGCGCGGCTCACGCGCCTTGCAAAGGCGCAGCGTTCCGGCTTCGCCGATCTGTTCATGAACGCGCCTTCGCCCGGCATCGTGGCGTGCACGATGCTGAACGCCTACTACGACTCGCAAGAGGCGTACCTCGACGCGATCGCGC
>Ga0137410_10001561_pt1 | contig 15669 bp, 9 predicted proteins | sample CZODoug1_16funga_FD_108878 | JGI IMG/M metagenome (GOLD analysis project Ga0137410, IMG submission 108878) | Vadose zone soil fungal communities from Angelo Coast Range Reserve, California, USA - CZODoug1_16fungal (Illumina Assembly) | ecosystem: Environmental > Terrestrial > Soil > Vadose zone... | reverse complement strand
GTGACGCAGCTACGAGCCAGCGGCTTCCTCAGCGGCGCGAACGGCACCTCTACGTAGTGTGCCCACTGGTACACATTGGGGTAACCCAGTGCCTGGTACCAACTCCGCGTGCGTTCTATGTAAGGCACGGGCTGATCGTACTCCGGAGCGAAGGTCAGGCCCTCAGGTTGGTGTGTCGGTGTCACGGGCGGCTCGCGTTCGCGATAATTGGGGCAATTGATTGTAGTCGAATTACTCGTCGGGCGGTAATCCAGCGCGGCATCACTCCGCGTCTCGCGATATCTAAGAAGGCGAAAGCATCGGCGAATTGCTCGACTTCTCCTGCGCTCATTCCGAGCTCGCGCGCCCCGTGTCAGCAGGCGCCGCTTACAGCGAGTCTCACATAATTCCAGCGGGTTCCATTTTGGAGTGCTGTGATGACAGTGTTTCCGTCGCGTCAATCCGGAGCCAGAGCCCGGCGCCAAGAATGAGGATCCCCGCCATTGACCGGAGCACAGCGTCGTAGTTTCCGATGCTCTCAACCAAATATCCGAAGATCAAAGATGAAGCGACGCCACCCACTGCGCCCGCCGTATTCATGCAACCTGCGACTGCCCCGGCGTGCCGCCTCCCGATGTCGACGCAAGTGGCCCAGACGGTCGGCTGCTGAAAGGTTATTCCCCCGTAGCACAGTGCCAGCCAGGCGAGCGCTGCGTATTTGTTCACGCTGATCAGTGCCGCGAAAGCAGACGCGGATGCGATAACCAGTCCCGCCATACACACGGCCCGCGGGCCCCACTTCGGGCCATACCTAAGTACAGCCGCGTCGCGTGCGTATCCCCCGACAATGTTTGCCAATGCTCCGAGCAGAAACGGCAGCGCAGACAGTTTCGTCTCGCCTTCAGTAAAACCGCGCGCCCGCATCATGTACGTGGGAAGCCAGAACAGAAAGAAATAATAAGAATAGAGGTAGGCAAACGTGGCGCCCATAATCGCCCACACACTTTTGTTCGCTCCGATGGCTTCCCACGGAAAGGCATGCGGAGGCATATCCGCAGGTTGTCCAATCTCCGCCAGCTCCCGGTCGGTGATACCGGGCTTTTCCTCCGGCAGGTTGCGATACCAGCGCCACCAACCACCGGCCCACACGACTCCCAGAATCCCGAAGACATAGAAGGATACTCGCCACCCGAAATGCACTTGGATGGGCACTATCAGAAGCGGCGCGATCGCCCCTCCAAGCTGGCTCGAGAGAAAGATCACGCCGAAGGCGCGTCCGCGCTCGTCCACAGGAAACCACCGGAAGACGCTCGTGGAAGCGGTCGGGTAGGCACCGGCTTCGCCCGCACCGAAGAAAAACCGAATAATCATCAACGGCCATAGCTTGAAAGCGAACCCTGTCAGCGTCGTGAACACCGACCACCAAAGCACGATTCTGGTCAACATCGCGCGCGCGCCGAATCGATCAGCCAGGTAACCGCTCGGGATTTCGAACAGAGCGTAGGCCACCGCGAACGCGCCTGTGACGAGGCCCCAATCCTGCGGACTGAGGTGCAATTCATTCTGAATCCGGGGTCCGGCAACCGATATGCAGACGCGGTCGAGATACGTGATGACCGACAGCGCAGCTAGAAGAGCGAGGGCACGATGGCGGTATTTCATAGGAGTTGTTTGTGGCGATAGTGAGCGATAGATTCTGAATACCGATGCCGGTAGCGCATTTACGTCAGTCCTCGAGCTCCTGATTTCGCAGCCACTCGGCCAAAGCGTCGTCCTGGACCCGATAGTCCCCGTAGTCCATTCGCAGCACCAAGTCGGCGTCTTGTAGCCGGCGTAGCGATTGCTGCGGCACGTTCTTCGCCACAGCCTCATTGAGTCCGAGCGCCACTCCGAGCCGCCCGCGCGACGACTCCGAAAAGAGATCGGTGACGCCGGAAACAATCAACCGCAGCAATTCGCGGTCGGCCGGCAGCAGCCGGTGCCAAGTGCTCACGAAGTTCGCATCATTAAAGACATGCGCCTCGGTGTCGAGAAGCGCTGCTTTCGAGCCCAGATCCGCGTACGCGAGATACCGACTGAGGTAGCGCCGAAAGAACTCGGGTGTGCGCTTCAAAGCCTCGAACGTGGATATGGCATCTTTCTGCGTAAGTGGATACCTCGACAGCCGGTTTACCTTCACTACCATCGCCCGGACGAATTCCTCGCCGAGCAGCTCAAATGGCTCGAGTGGCGCCCAGTTGTAGAACGGCTCCGTGGAACGGCCGAACATGCGTCGCAGCGTCGCTTCTGAGCTGCCGGCGAAAATCACCTTGATGTTCTGCTTGCGCCCGTCGAGGCTCGCGCGCAACGAGTGTGCGAGGTCTGCGTGCGCAGATTCAGCGAGAACTTGAGCCTCGTCCAATACCAAGAGCATCCTGCGCTTTGGCTTGTCGAAACTGCGAATGAGCTCGGTGAGCCGCGGAGTAGCCGCTGCCTCGGTGCCGCCGAGTTCCGCCTCAAGGCTACCCTCCGCCATCCCCGCCACCTTTGCCGATACCTTGATATTCTTGAGCGGTCGCTTCAGAGTCTTCGCGAGCTTGCCCAAGCCGGTAGGCCTGAGTGCCCGGCTGAGCGCGGCCAAGAATGCGGGAGCAGGCTGGCTCCTCGCGTCCCAAAGATTCAGATATACAGTGAGGTACCCCGCGTCGCGCGCAGCCGGGATGAGGTCCTGTTCGAGGAACTCTGATTTTCCCATCCGCCGCTTGGCAAATAGCGCGCGGGCGGAAGTAAGTCCGACATCGAACATCTGAAGGTACTTCGCGGCGAGCTCAGGTCGCGGGTAGTGCCAGGGATCTGCTGGGATCGTCGATCGGGCCATAGGTATCCTGAAGTATTTTCAGTTCAGGAAGTATTATAATATATGATACCTTCGTATACCACACGCCCCTAGGGTGATGCGCGTGAATGATAAAGTTACCGGGCTCCTGCCGCAGTTCATCAAAGATCTGAACCGGTTGCAGCCGGAATACTCCCATGGCGACAGAATCTGGCGATTTCCGATGCGGACGGGAACGAAGCCCAAGGACTGGGCGATGGCGCATGTTACGCACTACCAGGACACCTATTATTTCTCATGGACTGCGGGCAAGTTGTCGCTGGAATTGAACGCCAACGGCAACGCAACCTCATCGGTTCCTGAGAATCCGAGCGGAGGGGAACTTAAGAAATTTGCCTGGTCATTAAATCATTTCAACCGGCTGGTCGAGCGGATCGAGAAAGACTGGGTGAGCGTTTACCGCGAAACCCTGCGGGATTATCCGCTCACCATGCGCTACGGAATCGTTCCGAAAAGCGTTATCTGGAAGTACTATCCCGACTCATACCGGCCCGATACCGAACTAGGAAAAGCGCGCACCGCCGAATTCATCGAGCAGGTGCGTGCTTATAAGTTCCGCGAGGAATATGACGGACATCACAAAAAGATGACGCTGGCGATACTCATGCGCTATTGCAAGGTTGCCTATCTGGCGAATCGAGACCAGTTCAAAGACGCCATTGCAAAGGGAATGTCCGGCCTCAAAATGTACCGGCGGTTCGCGGACGGACGCGACGAGGGCCTGTCCGGACTACCGCTGAACTCAGAAGACGCCTTCAGAAAGTGGTATCACTCCCGCCGCGGCGGCGGCCATCCATGGGAAATCTACCGTGGCGGCAATACCACGCATATAGATCTCGGTGTCATTGAGAGACATCAGGGCTGGTCGGTGTTCTTGAACGGCTCTAGCACTGGGCGCATGGTGGAAACCGTCAGAATCGCCATGGCGCTGGCGCAGGGAGGTTTGCCGGTTGAAATACACGGCGCCGAGGAGTTGATGCTGAGGCTGCTGGGAATGGATAACGTGGGCATCATCCCGGAATACCTCATCAACCATCGCGCCGCTCAGCACTTTGAAAAAGAAGACAATGTTTTCGATTGTGCCCATCTTTACGACCTGCCCCATAACAACAGGATTCGACCGTTCATCACCTGGAATCCGCTGACGCCCCTGCGGCCATCTACAATCTGATGCCAAGCCCGCAGGGGGATGAGAATTCCTGTTTTGTTATTTCGACCTACGGCGTATGCGACATTTCTATAGCGTCAGCTGATAGATCGATCCCCCGCCGGCCGGACCGCCGCTCGAAGTAACACCGAACAGGCTGCCATCGGTGCTTTGGACAACCGAAAGCGGAAACACCTGTGCGCCGTTGCCACCGAACCCGAAGTCCCAGAGCACGGTTTCCTCGCCGGCAGGTGTGATGCGGAAGATGGTCCCGCAGCCGTAGGCGTAACTGGATCCGCAAGTTTGAATCGTGCCGCCCAAGACGGTGGTCCCGTAAAAATTGCCATCGGTGCCCTGGGTAACGCCGGACCACGGGCCGCTTCCGTCAGTTCCCGCGCCGAAGGCCCACAAGACCGAAAGCGTTCCAGCATGCGTGAACCTGAAGAGGGTTCCGCCTCCGTTGGTCCCGCCGCCTTCGGTCGTGCCGTAGAAGTTACCGTCGCTCCCAATGATGAGTCGCGGGGCGGGCAGACCGCCCTCAACTGTACCTCCGAAGTTCCAAACTACAGTCTCAACACCGGTGAGCGTGATCTTGAATATCGTGCCGCTAGCATTCGCGCCACCCAGGCTCGTAGTCCCGTAGAGGTTGCCGTCGCTTCCAGTCACGAGCGCACCGTGGGGAGCAAACCCATCCGTCCCGGTGCCGAAGTTCCACAACACTGTCTCGACGCCACCCGGTGTTACGCGAAATACAGTACCGTAACCGGTGGTACCGCCCGAGCCCGTTGTCCCGTAAAAATTCCCGTCACTCGCCTGGACTAGCCCGCCAAACGGAAACTGGCCGTCCGAGCTTGATCCGAAGCTCCAGAGCGTCGTGATCGCGCCGTCAGGCGCGAGCTTGAATACGGTACCGTTGTTGTTCGTTCCGCCCCAGTATGTCGTTCCGTAAAAATTGCCATCTGACGATTGGAGCAACGCACCTACCGGTCCCCACGACGCTGTGCCGCCGGCAAAGCTCGCGACGACCGTCTCGGTGCCGGCGGCGGTCAGGCTATAAACGACGCCGTTATCGGTCAGCCCGCCGTACTCTGTCGTTCCGTAGAAGTTACCGTCGCTTCCTGCGATAGGGCCCGATTGCGGATAGTTTCCATCCGCGCCGAAGCCGAGGTTGTCAATCAACGTAAAGACGGGGCAATGGATCCGGATGGTGGTCACGTTCGCAAGGGCCACTTGACCTGCGCCAGCGATAACCGAGCAACCCTGATATGCGGGCTGTTTGCTGATGGTCACGTTGTATTGGCCGCCGGTCGTAATCGCCGTAGGAAATGTGAATCCTGCGTTCGAGCTAACAGTGATTGCATCAGTGCCGTTGTCCTGAAGGGTGATAGAGGTTCCAGCAGCCAATCCTGTCACCGTCCCGCCGATCGTGAACGTGAGAGGTGCGCAGCTAACGCTCACGCCGGTTACATTTGCCGAAGTCGCTGTGCCTAAGCCGCCGGTCACTGAACACACCTGACTCGCAGGCTGGGTTCCGACGCTCACGCTATATTTCAGACCGACAGCAATCGCGGTCGGGAATGTGAATGCCGTATTCGATTTGACCGTGATCGAGTCCCCTCCGTTGTCGAGGAGGACGACCGAGGTTCCGGAAGCAAGTCCCGTGACGGTGCCGCCGATTGTGTAGGTTGTTGGTGTGCAGCTGATAGTGACATTCGTGACATTGGCGGACGCGATCGAGCCGGCGCCGCTGCCCACGACACAGGTTTCATTCAACGGCGGGGTAGTGACAGCCACGGCATACTGGCCTCCCGATGCAATCGGCGTCGGGAAAGTGAATGTGCCGTTTGCCTTAATGGTAGTGGCATTTCCGCCGTTGTTTGAAACAACCAGCGAAGCGCCCGTCGACAACCCGGTGACTGTACCGCCGACGATGTATGTCGGAGGAGGGCTAGAGGGCTGAGAGCCACCGCCGCCGCCGCATCCTGCGAGAATAAGTAACAAGACTGCTAGGGTGCCCGATTCGCCGGCAGTCCGCCAATCCCTGGTTTGCATTTATTGTTGTCTCCGTTGTCGCAGCATTGCAGAAAACTCTCGCGCTGCCAAGAGAGAACATGATGCCGGTGTTCTTCGGGACAATTTGGTCTGCGCTTCCGGAATGCGCTCCGCAGTTACGAGCAAAGCATCGCTTATAGCATCGCCGGTCAAGCCGTCGTCCGAATATGTGCACAGAGGAGGCCCTTTTCGTTCCGCGAATTGCTGGTAGTGGCCGCGTGGCGCATGTCGCCCGTGATTCGGCAGCGAATTGGCGCTGTCGACCCCGAACAGCCCTTCACCAATGGCCGCTTGAGGGAAGATCACAAGCGGCAGGTCTCTCATTTGGACTAATCAGCAACTCTGCGCCAGCCGATAGCTAGGCCCTTTTCCACTTCCATGCCGACGCCACCAGCGCTGACTTTGCCATCTGTGATCCACGACGCGTTATAGAAAGCCCCAGCCTTTTCGATGACCAGATCATATTCGTCCGAGAACTTGCCTTGCTCGTCGTAGTAGCGAACGTGATAGTGCCCGACAAAGCCTTGCTTGGGTCCTCCCGTCGCCAAGCCTTTTCCGCTGTAGACATTCTGGTATGTCCATCTCGCGTTTAGCGTTCCTGGCACATTGCCTTTGGTATACAGAACGAAGCCGATATTCAATGCCTGCCGGGCCTCTGAAGCGATAGCAACTGACGCGCTGCCGGCGGCCACCACAAAACTTGTCAGCAACGTCCTAACGAACAACGATCTACGCATAGAACACCTCACTTTCGTGCGTGCGAAACAAGTTTCCCTAACGTCCTACTGCAGACCCACCGTTCAGGCAGATCCAACCGGTACTGTTGACCCGCTGGCCGGACTTGAGCGTGAGCTTTGTGGGCCTTGCGCTACTTCAGTAAACCGAATACCCACCGTCGACCGGCAGTGTGGCGCCCGTGATGAAGTCAGCTCCGCGAGAGGCGAGGAAAACGGTCGCTCCGATGAGTTCGTCGGCTCTTCCCCAGCGCTTGGCGGGCGTGCGTGCGATGATTTCGTCATTCATCGGCGAGCTACGCACTGCCGCCGTCATATCCGTTTCGATCCATCCGGGCGCGATGGCATTGACCTGGATGTTGTGTGGCGCTAATTCAATCGCAAGTGATTTGGTGAGCTGAACGATAGCTCCCTTTGCCGCGCTGTAGGAAGGCACAAGCCCCGATCCAAAGATCGAGTACATGCTCGCGAGATTGATGATTTTGCCGCCGCTCTTGCGCTTGACCATTGATTTCGCAACCAACTGCGACAGGAGAAAGGAAGCGTTCAAATGGGTTTCTATGGTCTTATCCCAGACATCGGCGGTTTCGTTCAGCACCCCACCTGTTAGCGCAACAATCCCGGCATTGTTGACCAATATGTCGATACCGCCGAGCGTACGCTCCACTTCGGCCACCGCGGGAGCCAATGCGGCCCGATTCGTCACATCGAGGGGCAACACCAGCGCAGGCTTGCCGATGGCCTTCAGCTCCGCGAGTACCAGTTGATTCTGTTCTGCATTGCGCGCGAGAACGGCCACGGATGCGCCCGCGCGAGCCAAGCCCAGCGCCATTGCGTGGCCGATTCCGCGATTGCCACCGGTCACCACGGCGACGCGGCCACTCAGGTCAAAAAGCGAACCATTGCCAGCCATCCTGCCTCCCGGGAAATAACAATCACATCAATTATTCGAGCCGCGACGGTTAGTCAGGGGTATCGCGAACCGTCCAACGAGACTAACTGAGGACCCGACAGTCCGCTTAGGAGATTGCCGTTTGGGGATGCCACCGTCTCCAAGTGGCCGGTTGCGGCCAGATGTCCAAGGAGCACGGAATCGCGCGACATCGGGGAACCCATGGGTAAGCGCACGATTCAAACGTTCTCTTCGTCGATGTAGGTTCGGGTTTCGTTTCGCTTGGGAACGATAGATGCCGATAGACGGCGAAAGGTGATCGTTTAAATTTCGGTGAGTTACGCCAGGGACCCGATAGATGTCGATAGATCCCGAAAGGCCCAACTCACTCCCACTCAATTGTTTCCAGCACGCGTAAGTTGCTGAAAGTATGAGACCTCGTATTCAATGACCTCAATTTTACCGTCAGGTCGACCGTCAAAAATTGTTGCTTGGTGCCGATAGTGGGCGATAGATGCCGAGACTTCTCAGGGTAACTCTCTCGCAGACGTCGCACATCTCTGCAGCGGCCGACGCGGCTTGTCGAGAGGAGATTGTTGCACCAATCATCCGAGCTCTGCTGTCACAGCATCGCTTCCAACGCGGTCGCAATTCTGCTGTCGACCACCAGTGGCTCCTGCTCGAGCCACAGACCCTGGTGCGCAAGCTCGCGCACCAGTTCCGGCGAGTCACCAAGATCAAGATCGTTGGACCATGTGGCGCGGAGCCCGTTCGAGTCAATCAGTTCCCGCCAAAACGACGGAACAAACCACCTCATGTCGGGATATCGCATCCGTAGGTGCAGAAAGATGCGGACGCCGTTAGGGTCGAGGTCACCGAAGTGAATCACCGGTACCCGCCCAACGCGGTCGAGAAGCAGGACTACCGTCGCTGTGTCCCAGCCGGGAACGTGAGCGAAGAGCCAACCCTCAAGCGCGGGCAAATCGCGCCATGCACCGAGATTTTCCACCAACAAGACGGCGCGGACTGTTCCCTCGAGCGTAAGCCCTTCCTTGAAGGCGCGCTCCGGAATCGCAACCTCGCCGAGCACTGCCGCGATGGCTGCGAGATCCGCGGCACCACGCGGAGTTCGTGCGACGAGCCCCTTCGGTGGACGCAGTCTTACCGAGCCGTCGTGCATCGCCTTGGTATTCCCAAGCGCAGTTAGTCTTCGCTCCGTGAGTGTTGCCTTTGAGTGAGGTGCGGCGAGCGCCGCAGCTGTGCGCCGGTTGAGTTGCTCGGGCAACGTTGGAAGCCGTCCAGCGCGGCGTGCGTCTTGGAGCTTGCCCCAACCCTCCGGCGTGGGTGGTAGTCCGCTGGCGGTGAGCTCGGTAAGCTCCTCGCCCCACTCTGGCCAGACCCGTCCGATCAATGCAACTAGCTCGGGTCGCCGTTGCACGACGAGCGCGATCTCATTGCGGCGGCCGGTCGCCCGCGTCCATGGCAGTTCGGCGAGGGCGTCGTAAGCCGAAGTCTGCGTCCGGCGGCGCCTCAGACTGCCGCGTACGAGCAGCTCCAGCAGCACAAGACGCTCCTCCAGTGTCTCCCACATTATGCTTCTGCCCTCGTGCGACGCCCGCTAACGAGCACCTCTTCGCGACCATCCCGCGTCGTGCGGCGCACGAGCCGGTAAGTCGTATTGCCCTCCGCGCGAGCGACCTCGGGTGCAGCGATGAGGAGTTGTAAGTCAAGCGTCTGGCAGAGGTCAAAGAGCACACCGAGGTTGTCATGTGATAGGCGGTTCGCTTCATCGAGAAAGAGGAAGCGCAATGATCCATGAGACTTCTTCCCGCGCAGAAGCGACGCGTCACGCTCCCATTCCGTGAGGACCACCATCATCAGGGCAGCGCCGACGCCGATTGCCTCACCCGTCGAGAGGCGCGTCGGATTGGCGATCTCCCAGTCGGCGCTCGCCTTGCGTCGGATCTCAACCTGCAGATGCACGTACTCCCGGTAATCGAGCAGACGCTGCCCGCCAGTGCGCCCGCCGCCATAGCGGCGGAAGATCTCATCGAGGGCGACCTCGATGGGCAGATCATCCTGGAACAGGAGTTCCTGTGCCGCACCCTCGCGGAGCGCACGCAGGACCTGCTCCATCTTCTCGACGGGATGCAGGCGGACGCGGATCCCTTGGATGCTCCCGAAGCTCACGCCCTCAAGGTTCTTGTTCAAGCGACTGACCTGGCCGCGAGCCTTGCGGATCTGCACGTCGATGCCGCGCGCCACATCCTCGCTTGCGCCGCGCAGGTCGTTCTCCTGGCGCGACAATCGCTCCTCGAGGCTCGTGAGCTGATCGCGAAGTCGAAGGAGTGCCTCGCGTGGATCGTCGACCTCTGCAATTTGCGCGGGAAGACGGCGACGAAGCCAGTCGCGCACAGTGAGCCACAACTCGAGCATCCCATCAGCGAAGTCTGCGTCGGACATGTCGCGCAGAACCTCGAGTTCGGTGAGCAAGGTTGCGCCGCCTCGAGCACCGCCAAGGCGCTCGAGGAGGAGTGTTCGCTGCGTCTGCGCTGCCTGGACAAGATTGACTTGGCCGCGTACGTCACTCAGATTGCTCTCGCCGGGGGCGAGGACGCCCCCAAGCAGATTATGCTTCATCGCTCGTTCGCGCAGCCGTTCCCATCGGGCGACGGCCGGCTCGGCTTCACGTCGCTCGCTGGCCAATTTCTCGTCGGCGTCCTTCGCGCGCTTCTCTGCCTCCCGGTAGTCACTTTCCTGACCTCCGCGGGTGCCGAGAAGCTCATCACGAAGAGTGTTCTGGGCGTGCAACTCGCCGTCGATGCGCGAAACCTCTTCACCGGCGACGCGCACAGCTTCCTCGGTGGGTGCGGGAATCTCCAGCGACTGGAAGCGCGCTCCAGCCGCCATATGCTGTTGTGCCGCAACCCGTCGTCGACCGTCGGCATCCTGCCAGCGCGAGGTCGCCTCGTCATAACGCGCGTCGGCGCCGTGTGCCAGGCCCTCCGCCGTCTGTTGTGCCGTCTCGGCCTCGCCAAGCTGTGCTTCAAGCGCGGGGACAAGAACCTGGTCATCGGCCAATCGTCGCGGTGCCTCGGACCAGCTGAGCGCCTCGGCATTTGCGCGGACGTATTCCAGTGCATCGATGGCGGCATCGAAGCGCTCTCGCTGGCGCCGCAACTCATCGACGCGCAGGGACAGGCTCGCGAGCTCATCGTCTTCAAGCGGCCGACTTCGAAGAACCGAGAGATCCATGTCGACGATCTCCGCAGCGGGCGATACCCGTGCCACCTCGACCTGCGCCGCGAGGGCCGATTGGTAATCTCCCTCAATCGACTGCAGACGATCGACGTGGTCCGGCGGATCCAGGAGGAACGCCTCGGAAAGCAGGCCGCGCAACCCATCGATGCGCGGACGCAGAGTTCTTGAAGATTCCGCGTGCCGTACCGACTCGGCGCGCAGAAGCTCGATCTGCGCTTCTGCCTCCGTGATCTTCCGCCGTACATCGGCCAGCTCTGGCGCCGGGTTGCCTCCAAGCCAGATCGCATGGCCGGCGAGGAGTGCCTCACCGTCGAGCGTCAACCGCTCGAGATGCCTTCGCTTCGCACGCAGCTCCTCGATCTCCAATACCATCTCCTCGGCCTTGATACGCAGCTCAGACGCTCTGGCTTCCCGAGCGCGTCGACCAAGGCGCGGGCGAACAGGGATCCTTGAGACGCGGAGCGCGATCCCCTCATCGACGACGACATCCGCGGCGCCGTCCGCGGCGCTGACCGCTGAGGATGCCAGGTCTTCGAGGTTTGCGTCGCGTGATACGAGCAGCACGTCTACAAGCGTCTGCGGCCGGCTCTGCATCGTAAGCGCTGCCGAGTGCGGATCATCGACGACCAGTGCCTGGGCGAGCGGACCGAGCCTGGCCTCGAGGACGCCCGCCTCGTTCAGCCCAATATCTTCAAAGCTACCCGCCACGAGGTCCGCCCCGATCTGGTCCTTCAGCCGAAGTAATTCCAGCGCGAACGGCCCTCCCGCAGCGATGAGTTCGCGCGCCTCACGAATGAGGCGCTCTTGAGTCTCGAGCGTCGCCTCCTCGGCCTGGCGAATTGACGCGAGACGCTCCGCGACGGTACCGCGCGCAGTATCGAGACTTGCGCGATCGAGGACAAGAGACCCCAGGTGCTCGCCTAGTCGCCTCGCGCGTGCGTCGTGCTCGCGCCACTCTGGCTCGCTCGCGGCAAGATCGTGCCTCCGGCCTTCGAACTCATTCAGGCGGCGACAAACATTCTCGAACTCCACCCGTGCGGAACGCTCCGCCTCCTCATGCTGCGCTCGCTGCGCCTCCACGCCCTCGAGACGAGACCGTACCATCGCACCCGCCGGCTCCTGGGACAGGACGACGTCAAGCCTTTCAGCGAGCGTCCGAACGCGCGCTTGGCGCTCGGCGAGCTTGCGCGCTTCGCCGAGGTCCCTTGTAAGCGAAGACACGCGCCCGGCCACGGCGACCTGATCACGATATCGACGCAGGGCGTCCGTCGCAATCCCAACAGCATTCCCGATCGGCACGTCACCGGAAACGAGAAACCTCAGCGCTGCAAGCACCTCGGCGTGCCTACGCCGGTGCTCGTCCGCATCGGCGAGGCGAGTGCTTGCCTCACGGCGCGCACGGTCAACCGCGGCGAGTTCGCTCTGAGCTCGTGCCAGATGCTCGTCAAAGTCCGATGCCGCGACGGAAACACCGCCAAGCAGCTCTTCGGCCTCACGCAGCCGGCGCACAGCTTGACGGTAGGCGCCCGCTCGACGATGCAGCTCTTCGATCCCACGCTGGATATCGGCAAGTCCGGAAGCGGCCCGCTTGTAGTTCTCCTGCGCGCGCCTCAGTTCGTCGCGTCGCCGACTGCGCACGTCGTCTGCTTGAGCGCGCGTTGCGGCAGCGGTGCTGAATTCTTGGCCCGCAGCTTGAAATGCAATCAAAGAGCGCGCTAGCTCGTCTGCGGCAGCGAGCGCATCACGTATCCGGACAACCCAGGCCTTAGCTGACTCGAGAACATGCTCGATCTCTTCGCGCTGCGCCTCAATCCCTCCAAGCGCCGACACCGTCTGTGCGAGTGCGTCCGCAGCCGCGGTCTGTGCTTGGACCGCCGTGGTTCGCGCCCCCTCTGCTTCGGCTACACGACGCGAAAGGTCATCGGCACGTTCCCGCGTAGCGAGGAAGGCCGCGGCAAACATCGTTTGGCCGGCTTTGAACACGCCGCCGATCTCCTGCTCAAGGCGCCGCGACTCCTGCACCTCGGTACGCGTACGCCGGCAAGCGTCGAGGTTGGCCTTCATTCGGTGGAGCGTATCAGCAAGGCCACCTTCCTCCTTGAGCAGGAAATCACGAAGCTCCGAGGTGAGCGCACGCGAGATACCTCCTGTCATGCTCGTGCGCAACATCTCATTTAGCTTGTTGCGCTCTTCATCGGTACCGAGGCGAAGTGGAGTGACGCCCTGGTCGAAAAGCGCGGCGAAATAGTCGCGTGCTGAGGGAAACACCTGCAGTCGGCCTCCCAAGCGGGCTGCATTCTCCCGAAGCTCGTGTAGCTCGGGGACGACTTCGGTATCTCCCTGCACCATCAGAAGTAGATCCTGGAGTCGGACATCGTCACCGAGCCCTGAGATGATAAACGGCGTCGGTTCCACCGAGGGTTCGCCCTTGCGTTCGAGGTGGACACCCGCGACCAGCCTGTGCTTGCCCGCGAGCGCAAAGTCCATCGCTGCGTATGAGGGGCGCCCGGGCTCGCCAAGCCTGCCCCAGATACCCTTATCGCCCCCAGTCGCACCGGTCTCGCCAAGATTGGTGAATCGTAGCCGAGACATGTCGGGCAGGAGCACGACGTAAGCGGCGATCATCACTGTCGTCTTGCCAGCGCCATTGGCGCCTTCGAGCGCGGTGACGTGCCGATCGAGCAGGTAGCGCTCGTAGAACACGCCCTTCCAATTCACCATGGCGAGAGCATCAGCACGCGTGCGGTTCATCACGCGGGCTCCTCATCATTCGCACCATCGTCCTCGGTGCTCGCTTCGCCAAGAAGCGCTTCGCCGCGGGCGACGAGACGCTCGAGAGCCCCATTCAGATCCTGCAGTCCACGGACGGGATCTGCAAAGCGCATGAGGGCGGGCCGAAGCCGCAGTCGCACACCGTCGACGATGTCGACGAAGCCGAGGTCAGCGAGCCGCCGGAGCGCTTCACCAACCTGCGTACGAACCGTTTCCGCCGCGACGCGCTCGTCGTACTTGCGCTTGCGCGGGTTCAGCGTACGCACGAGCACGTCGGTGCCGAGAAGGCCGGATAGTCGCTGCAACAAAACCTCGCGGCCGACGAGCCCACCGTGCTGGAGCGTGGCCGGGTCGAGGTAAAGCAACGCAAGCGTCTGCCCGACCAGCATTTCGCCGGCAGACAGCTGCCGCCGGCCGAATCGATCACCCGACGGCAGTAGGTAGAAGTAACCGTCGCTCTGCTGGACGAGCTCGCAGCCAAAGCGCCGATAGAACGGCTCTAGCGAGGCTTGCGCATCGACGAGATAGTCGTAGGCGGTGCCGTCATCTCGGCCGATATGCCGACCTCGCCGCAGCATGAGGTCGACCTCGGGGAAGTGCTCGTCGCCGATGGCCGCTTCAAGGGTATGGAAAGTCGAATCCGTCACGACGCGCCTTCGCGACCGCTCACCGTCCAGTCCTCGATTTCGAGCCTCGCTCGCACCAGCGCCCATGGGCGCTCGCGCTCCGCGTGCACTGCTGCCAGACGGGCGAGCGCATCAGCGACGCGGCCTGCGGCTGCATAGTGTGTGGAGTTCGGCAGCGCCGGCAGGACGCGCGAAGTCACATCGACCAGGGTATGCGCACCCTCTTGGACTGCCTCCACGACCATGGCCTCTATGTCGGCAAGCGCGTTCTCAGCGTCCACCCACTCGGGCGCGAACTCACGATAGGCGCGCGGCCTCGCCACCATCGGAAGCTCCACGCGTGCCTCGAGCTGGCGAAGCAGACGGATCGACGATGCGTTGGCGACGAGCAGGTGGAATCGCCGCGATGACCAGGCGGCGAGTTGGTCACGCAGCCGTTGGCTGAGCGCGCGATCCGGATCGAGGCGCACAACGTCTCGTAAGTAGCGGTGCACGTACTGGTAGTACTCAGACCACGCGCGTTGCCGCGCACCGCCCCAGGCCGCGATGCGATCGACGTGCTCAATGACGCGCTGGACGGTTTCGTTTGCTTCTGTGATCTCGGCCGTGATCGCTAGAGTCTGGATCTCCTGGAGGAGCGCAACGAAGTGGTTTGTGTCGCGCAGCAGGATTTCGTTCAGCTCCCGCAGAGTGTTTGCCGTCGTGTCGAGGAGCGCCTGGCACCGGTCGACCGCACTGAACCAATCGGCCGACAGCATTGTCGCGATTTCCGCTTGCACTTCCTCCTGCTGAGCATCGAGCCCGCGCTGTCGACGTTCAATGCCCGCGACGAGGTCGCCCACGGTCACCCGCAAGGGACCGACTACGTTCCGTCGCCAGGCTTCTTCGCCGTCCACCTTCTTGGCAGCAGCCAACACCTCTGCGAGTTGCGCGCGGAGCGTGCCCGTGAGTAGAGTAAGGCTCTCACGCGTGAGCGCCTCGTCAGCGAGGAAGTATTCGATGACAGCCGCAGCGAGCCGCGTCAACGCGTACTCCCCCGCGCGCACAATCCCTGCCCCATCGACTCGAGCAAGCATGCGTTGTTCACGAAGCCTCTGGATCGCGTGTGTCGCGCGTTTGCGAGGATTGTCCGCGCCCGGCTCGACTACATCGCAAACCTGCTCGAACATATCGACGAGCATGTCTTCCTCGAAGAATGCCAGCGCCGCCTTGTCAGCCCGCAAGTAGAGCACCGCGAGAAAGCACAGATCGACCGTCTTCAGATCGAGATTGACCTGGTCGCGCGCAAGCGACGCGATAGTGCGACTTGGATCGGGGGATGTCATCGTGGC
>Ga0137410_10001560_pt1 | contig 15679 bp, 17 predicted proteins | sample CZODoug1_16funga_FD_108878 | JGI IMG/M metagenome (GOLD analysis project Ga0137410, IMG submission 108878) | Vadose zone soil fungal communities from Angelo Coast Range Reserve, California, USA - CZODoug1_16fungal (Illumina Assembly) | ecosystem: Environmental > Terrestrial > Soil > Vadose zone... | reverse complement strand
TAGGCGCGCGAGATCATCTCGTCCGACCTCGCGCGGTGCGTTGGTGAGCAGACGTTGCTGCGCGAACGCGCCTTCGGACAGCGCGTCGATGTCGCGCTCGCCGTAGCCCACGCCCGAGATGCCGTTCGGAATTCCGGTCGAGCGCATCAGGCCGATGAGATGTTTGGCCAGGACTTCGCCTGCATCTTTGGGTTCGGCGCCGCGGACATCCGCGCCCAGCCACGCAGCGCCTTCCAGGTGCCGCTCTGGACAGGCCTCCGCCGTGAAACGGAATACCGAAGGCGCATTGACGATCACCGACATCCCGTGCGGGACCATAGGTTCGTTTCGCGGATAGCCTTCCGGGTGGAAGTCTCGGACAAGGCCGGCCACGGAGTACGACATGCCGTGCGGCACGTGCACGCCGGAATTCCCGAACGCGATGCCGGCGAGGGTCGCCGCGAACATCAGGCTGTCGCGCGCTTCGCGATCGGAGGCGTCGTTCACCGCGCGCACGAGGTAGGTCCCGAGCTTCCGCATCGCCGCTTCGCAGCCGACGTCGCTCCAGGGGTTGGCGCCCTGGCTCATCGGCCGCGCCGCGGCCTTGGCGCGTCGGGTGTACGGCCGGGCGGTGTAGGACTCGAGCGCGTGCGAGAGCACGTCGAAGCCGCTCGCCGCGACTACGCTTTTCGGCAGGGAATAGGTGGTGGTCGGATCGACGAGAGCGAGGGAGGGCTTGAGGCGCTTCGAGGCGATCCCTGTCTTGACCTGCTTCGCCACGAGATCGAAGACCGCGATGCCGGTGCATTCGGAGCCGGTGCCGCAGGTGGTGGGGCAGGCGATATGGGCTTTCAGCGCACCGGGAACGGGCCTGCCCGCGCCGATCGGAGCGTTGACATAGTCGAGGAACTCGGCGGGATGGGTGGCGTAGAGGTTCGCCGCCTTGCAGGTGTCGATGACCGAGCCGCCGCCGACCGAGACGTAGCCGTCGAAGCGGCCCTCGGCGGCAAAGCGGGCGGCCGCACGAAACGATTCGTCGGTCGGCTCGACCTTGACCTCGTCGTAGACGACGACGTCGACGCCGGCAGAGCGCAGGGAGGCGAGGGCATCGGCGACGTGCTGGAGCGCTCCGACCCGCTTGTCGGTGAACAGCGCCGCGCGCTTCACGCCGAGGGTGCGCGCGTGCTCGCCCGCTTCCGAAAGCACCCCCGGGCCGAACACGATGCTCGAGATGTCCACCGAGAAAGCGGACTCGTGGCCCTCGGAAATCGCGTAGGTGTGGCAGCAGCTCACGGGCGCGGCGGCTAGCGGCGCAACACGCACTTCTCGTACAGGTTCCTGAATCCCCGCTGCGGATCATAACGGGCCTTCAGCGCTCCGTACGCCGGCTGGTTGTAGAGACGCCAGAACTCCTCCTCCGGGTAGTAGGAATCGGAGTAGAGCGATTTCACCCCGCCCAGCTCGGCGACCTTGCGCTCGATCTTGCGGTTGTAGTGGCCCGGCTCGCGCCTCGCCGTGTCCTGCACCACGTCCCAGAAGCCGAAATTCACGTACAGGATCTTGGGATCGACCGGATAGAGCGGGAATCTCTCCTGCGTATCGTAGCCGCCGATGGGGCAGATCCAGACCGGGAGGATGCCGACTTCCTTGAGGAAGAACGCAAGAAACTCGGGCGCCCGCGCGATGGGAATGTCCACGTCCTGGATGACGGACTCGGGGTGTTTGCCGCTCAATCGCGAGAGGGCGCGCGTGATGCCCCACTTGCTGTTCCAGCGCATCACTTTCGCGTAGGTGGTCGAGTTGAGCCGCTTGCGCCCGACGAGCCTTCTCACCAGAGGGTTCTGCACGAACAGGTTCTTCGAGCACCAGAACCAGTCGGTGTCCCAGCGCCAGATGTAGTCGCGCACGGTGAGATAGTCCTCGGGGCGCTCGCGGATCGAGCGGTAGTAGATGTGTTCGTACGTATAGTCGCTGATATAGGGCGCGCTGTCGGCGAAGCGCCCGAGCGTGAGATACATTTCGTCGCCGGAGAACACCGTCCCGTCGACGAAGTCCACATCGGAAGCGCAGCGCGCCTCCAGCTCCGCAAAAAACTCCTCGGAGCTGGTGTGGCGCAGGTGTTCCAGGCGCACGTAGGGTTTCACGGGGACGGTGCGTGCCGTGACTTTCAGAGCGTAGCCGAGCGTCCCGTAGGAATTCGGGAATCCGTAGAAGAGATCGCGGTGCTTGTTGTCCGGTGTGCACTTCACGATCGAGCCGTCGGCGAGGAGCACCTCGAGTTCGAGCAGGGTGTCGTGCACCAGGCCGTAGCGGAAGGAGGAGGCTTCGATGCCGACGCCCGCGGCCGCCCCGCCCAGGGTGATCGACTTCAGCTGGGGTACGACGCAGGGCATCACCCCGTGGGCGAGCGTGGCGTCGACGAGGGCGGCGTAGGTCGTCATGCCCTCCGCCGACACGCGCGAGCGCGTGGTATCGACTTCGACCACTTGGTTGAAGCCGGAGAGGTCCACGCGCGGCCGCGCCTGGGCTTCGCGGTCGCGGAACAGATTCGAGGTGTTCTTCGCGAGGCCGATTCCGCCCGCGCCGCCCGCCAGTTCAGCGCGCAGCCGCGCGAGCTTGTTCTCGTGGTTGCTCACTCGTGTACAGGAATGCGCGGCTCATCGGGTAGTTCTCGCCCACGTTGCCCTTGCTCACCACGATCTGGAACAGATGGGTCTTGCCATGGGGGGAGCGGAACATTTCGGCGCAGGACCAGAGGTAGGTGCGCCAGATACGCCGGAATTTCTCGTCGAACTTTCCGGGATTGAGCTTGCGGATCTTCTCCCAGTTGCGGTCGAAGCGCCGCGCCCAGTCGTCGAGGGTGAGCGCATAGTTGCGGCGCAGGTTCTCGATGTCCACGACCTCGAGCCCGCAGCGCTCGCACCAGTCGATCGCCTCGGCGAGGCTCGGGATCCATCCGCCCGGGAAGATGTACTTGCGGATCCAGAACTCGGTGTTGCGCACGCCGACGTGGCCGATGAAGTGGAGCACGCCCAGGCCGCCCGGCTTCAGGTAGTCGGCGTGGGCCTTGATCACCTCGCCGAGCTGGTCGCGCCCGGCGTGCTCGAGCGTGCCGATGGAAAGCAGCTTGTCGAACTGGCGCGGCACCTCGCGGAAGTCGCGCTCGAGCACCTCGACCTTGCCTTCGAGGCTGCGGCGCTTGATTTCGGCGCGCGTCTCCGCGACCTGCTCGGTGGTGGTGTTGATGCCGGTGCCGCGCGCGCCATACTTGTCCCAGGCGTGGAACAGCAGGTTGCCCCAGCCGCTGCCGATGTCGGCGAAGGTGTCGCCCTTCTTGAGCAGTACCTTGCGGCAGACGTGATCCATCTTCGCGATCTGCGCTTCCTCGAGCGTCTTCGAGCCGTCGTTGAACCAGGAGCAGGTATAGGCCATGCCCGCCTCGTCGAGCCATTCCCGGTAGAAGTCCTGGCCGGGTCCGTAGTGGAAGCGCGCGTTCTTCTTCGCCTGCGACAGCGTGGCATTGCTGTAGATCAGCTCGTGCCACCAGTTGCGCACCCTGACGAGGAACGTCGGCTCGCCGTCGAACCCGGCGTCCAAGCCGGCGCGGAAGGCGAGCGCGAGGCTGCCCTCGATGTCGATGTCGCCCTCGAAATACCCCTCGAGAAAGCCGACGTGCCCGAAGAGCAGGACCCGCCAGGCGGCGCGGCTGTTGCGGATGAGCATGGTGACGTCCGGCGCGCGTTCGTGGTTCTGCCACGAGGTGCCGTCGGCAAACACGACGCGAATGCAGACCTGCGTCTTCGCGCCGATCTCCTCCATCGTTTTCTTGAACCGCGCGTTCATGATCCCTGTGGGAGCCGGTGTGCAAAGCGGAGGAGCGATCTTGACAGCTTTTCGCTTCAATTTGAAGATGCAGCCCCCGGGCATCCTACCCGCGGCGTCTGCGCTTCTGCTAGTCTTGCGCACTTTGCGCTCCATGAATACTAGGGCTCTTCTCGCCGCCTTTGCTCTGACTTGTGCCTGCGCTCAAGCGCAGACGCCGGACCCGGCGCTGTTCCGCTTGATCGAGAACGGCGATCTCGCCGAATTTACGCGGCAGGTCGGCGCGGGCACGGACCTCACCGCGAAGAACAAACTCGGCGAAACGCTGCTCTACGTCGCAGCCGAGAAGGGCGAGATCGAGATGGCGCGCCTGCTCATCGCCAAGGGCGCCGACGCCAAGGCGCGCACGCCCAACGGGGAGACGGTGCTGCATGCTGCATCCATGATCGAGAGCACCGCGCTCACGACGGACCTGATCCAGGCGGGCGCAGAAATCAACGCGGCCAACCGGGACGGCGAGACGCCGCTGCAATGGGCGGCCCTGACCGGCACGTTTCTCGCGGTAAAGGCGCTCGCGGACGCGGGCGCCGATCTCAACATCCAGGATGCGCGCCTGGGCAACACGCCGCTGCACGCCGCAGTCTCCCACGACGATATCGTGCTCATTCACTACTTGCTCTCCAAGAGCGTGCGCACCGACATCCGCAACAACCAGGGCCTGACCGCATTGGAACTCGCCCAGTCGCGCGGCCGCGGCTCGGTGAAGCTCTTCGAGAGCCGGGATGCTCCGCGACCGTAGGATCGTCTTTGCGGCGGGGTTTCTGCGCGCCGTCGCCAACGGACTGATCGGCGTCGTCGCGGGGATCTATCTCGCCGAGCTGGGGTTCGAGCCGGCGACCTGGGGTGCGATCCTCGGCGCGGGCGTCGCGGGCACGGCGGTCGGCGCCGCAGGCGTGATGTTCTGGGGGGACCGCATCGGGCGCCGCCGCTGGCTGATCATGCTCGGCGTGATCGCCGCGGCGGGCGGCGCGGTATTCGCGTTCGCCTCGAGCGCGATGCTGCTCGGGGCCGCGGCTTTCCTCGGCATGCTGAATTCGCTGGGCAAGGACCGCGCAGCGGCCCTCGCGCTCGAGCAGGCGATCCTGCCTTCCACCGGGAGCGACGCGGGGCGCACGCGCGCCTTTGCCTGGTACAACGTCATCCAGGATATCGGCCACGGCCTGGGCGCGGCGCTCGCGGTCCTGCCGACCCTGCTGCGCGACGCCGCGGGATTCGATCACCTGCAATCGTTGCGCGTCGCGGTCATCGTCTACGCCGTGCTCTACGCCGCGACGGCGATCCTGTACCTGAGCCTGTCGAAGCAGGCCGAGGCGCCGGCGGCGGCGCTCGAGGTGCGCGTCACCCCAGAAAGCCGCTCGATCCTGACGAAAATGTCGTTGCTGTTCGCGCTCGACAGCTTCGCCGGCGGTTTCCAGGGGAGCGCACTGTTCGCCTTCTTCTTCCACCAGCAGTTCGGCGCGTCGGAGGCGACCATCGGCATGCTCTTCGTCGGCGCGCGCGTCATGAACGCGGCCTCGCATCTCGGCGCCGCCTGGCTCGCCTCGCGCATCGGGCTCGTGAATACCATGGTGTTCACGCATACGCCCTCGAGCATCCTTACGTTCACCATCCCGTTCACGGGAAGTTTCGAGGTCGCCGCGCTGCTCTTTCTCCTGCGCGAGGGTCTCTCGGAGATGGACGTGCCGACGCGCCAGTCCTATCTCATGGCGGTGGTGAGGCCCGAGGAGCGTACCTTCGCGGGCGGAGTGACCAACCTCGCGCGCATGTGCGCGCGGGCTATCGCGCCGGTGCTCGCGGGCACCGCGATGCAGACGGTCGCGCTGGGCGCGCCGATCATGGCGGCGGCGGGCCTGAAGATCCTCTACGACGGCCTGCTCTATTTTTCTTTCAGGAAGCTTAAGGCGCCGGAGGAGCGGTAGGCCTACTTTCGAGCATGGCCTTGAGGTAGGCTTGCGAGTATACGACTGCAGGAGGCAGGATTCGTGAAACCCATTGCATCGGTCGCGGCGCTGTTGTTGCTGGCCTGCCCCGGTCTTCCGCAAGCGCAAGGTTTCCCCAGCAAGCCCCTGCACCTGATCGTCCCGTCGGTCGCGGGCAGTTCGCCCGACGTGCGCGCGCGCCAGATCGCGGCGAAGCTCGGGGAATCGTTCGGCCAGCCGGTGATCGTCGACAACCGCCCGGGAGGCAACGGTCTGATCGGCGCGCAGCAGGCGGTCAAGGCGGCGCCCGACGGTTACACGATGTTCCTCGCGCTGATCAACAACGCAATAGCCGACGCGGCGAATCCCAATCCCTGCTGCAGGCTGAACCGGGAGCTCGTTCCGGTAACCCGTTTCACGATGACGCCGCTGGTCGCGGTGGTCCACCCTTCGCTTCCGGCCTCGACGCTGAAGGAATTCATCGCGCTGGCGAAGGCGAAGCCCGATGCGCTGACCTACGCCTCCGGCGGACCGGGAAGCATCACCCAGTTGCTCGGCGAATGGATCAAGTCCGAGAGCGGCATCCGGGTGCTGGAGGTTCCCTACAAGTCGGTGGGCGCCGAGATGCCGGACCTGCTCTCGGGCCAAGTGACGGCGGGCTTTCTGGTGCCCAACACCGTCGGCGGACCGATCAAGGCGGGCAGGCTGCGCGCGCTCGCAGTCGCCGGGCCGCAACGCCTCGCGATCCTTCCCGACGTCCCGACCACGGCGGAGGCGGGGCTGCCGGGCGTCGAGGCGATCGCGTGGAACGGCGTATTCGTTCCCGCCGGCACGCCGCCGCCCGTGATCCAGGTCCTGCACCGCGGACTGGTGCGCGCGTTCGACGCGCCCGACGTCAGGGAGCAGGTCGCCAACACCGGCTCGTATATCGCCGGCGACTCGCCCGAGGAATTCGCGGCCTTCGTCCGCGCCGAAGTCGGGAAGTGGAGCAAGGTGATACGCGACGCCGGAATCAGGGTGGAGTGAGTCCGGTAGGATGGCGCCATGATCCGCAGTCCAAGCGGCGGCTCCGCTCCCGTTACCGGTGCGCGAAAGGGACTCTCGCACGGCGCCTGGATCTGGGCGTGCGTGCTGCTCGTGGTCGTGACCTGGACACCCGTCCTCGGCATACACCTGCACAACATGTCGGTCGCAGATCCCGGCACGGGAACGGTCATCGTGGTGTTTCCACTGGCCTCGAGCACGCGCGATCTGCTGCGGAGCGTCGCGCAGGCCAACGGCTTGCCGGTCCAACCGGTAAGCTGGCTGCCGCGCACCTGGATCGTCGAGTCGGGGGAAGCCGGCTTCGCGGGGCGTCTCAGGGAACGCGGAGCGTGGGGCGTCTACTCGCCCAAACTGCTGAGCGTCCGGCAGGTCCTGAGCTGCACCGGCATGGTGGCGCCTCCGCCCTGATCCGGGCCGAAGGGCTAGTGCTTCATCGGTGTATGGGCGCTTCCCGCGCCGTCGAGTCCCCTGACCCGCACGCTGGTTTGCACGGGCCCCGCGTTCGCGAAGGTGAGCGTCAGGGGAAACACGTCCCCTTGCTTGAGCGCACGCTTCAGGCCCACCAGCATGACGTGTCTGCCGCTCGGCTCGAATGCCACCGGGGCACCGCTCTCAACGGCGACTGAGCTCAGGCCCTCCATCCTCATCACGCCGTCCTTCATCGCGCTGACGTGCAGCTCGGCGCGTTTTGCGACCGGCGAGGATACGCGCAGCAGGCGGTCACCCTTGCCCGCGTTGCGGATGGTGAAGTAGGCGACGCCCACATCGATTCCCGGCGGCGTGGGTCGCGACCAGGCGTCCACAATCTGGATGGACTGCGCCGAGGCACCGCCAGGAATTGCCGTACCGAGAGCGAGGGCAAGGCAGATCCAGAGATTTCTTGTAGTCATTGATTTTCGTCCCGTGCCCGTCGCGCCCGCCCGCAGCTTGCATGCTAAGGCGCTGCATCGCCGGATGCAAACGCCTGGTAGGAGTTCACTCAATCGGTGTGACGTTTGGAACAAAAGGGGTCTCGAGCATGCGCTACACTACGCCGATTGCAGAAGTTGTTCTTGAGCCGGGAGGGCCGATGAACATCAGCAAGGAGAGCATGCCCGCCGGCGCGCGCGGGGGTCCCGCGGGCGCGGTATCGGCGCTCGAAAAGCTGCCGCACCTCACCAAGCGCGTGTGCCTGCTGTGGGGGCATCCCGAGTTCGACTCCTTCACGTCGCACCTGCTCATGGACTCCCGCGACGGGAAGCGCCAGGGGCTTCCGTGGGAGGTCGCCGAGGAGATCCTCTTCCTTGCCGAGCTTCGCGTCGTCAAGCGCGCCATCGTCGCCGCCGGGGTGACCGGCCAGCCGTTCTGGGATATTTTCAACCAGATGCTCGCCAACGCCGAGGCCGTTCAGCAGCGGATGCAGCACGAGGCCTGGGACGATCCCCTGATGAACAAGGACATCAGCCGCGCCAGGCGCCCCGATGGGGAGTTCACACGTCCGCCCGCCGAACTGAGCCGGACGAACTCGAGAAAGCCGCGCGCCAAGAAGGGCTGGTTCGCCCGGCTGCTGGGGTAGCGCGGTCTCAGGCGGGACGCCCGCCCGAGCGCTGCAACTGCCCCTCGTACAAAGCGCGCACCGCGGCGATCGTGTCCGCCTCGCGCGCGCTCTTGTCCTCGCGGTAGCGTTTCACGCGCGCGAAGCGCAGCGCGAATCCTCCCGGATAGGTCGGGCTCGCCTGGATCTCGTTGAACGCGATCTCGGCGACGAGCTCCGGCCTCACGTGCACGATGTGACCCTCGCGTGAAGTCTCGAGCGACAGCAGCTTTTCGGTCTGCCAGGCGAGCATCTTGTCGGTCATGCCTTTGAACGTCTTGCCGAGCATCACGAACCCGCCAGTGGAGGGGTCGAGCGCGCCCAGATGCAGGTTGGACAGCCAGCCCTGGCGGCGCCCGCTCCCCCATTCGACGGCGATGACGACGAGGTCGAGCGTGTGCGCGCGCTTGATCTTCAGCCAGCCGGCGCCGCGGTTTCCTGCTTCGTAGGGGGCGTCGGGTGCTTTCGCCATGACGCCTTCGTGACCGCGCGCAAGCGCCGCTTCGTAGAAGGCCCGCGCGGCGTCACGATCGTCCGTCACCAGGCGCGGTACGAGCATGCTGGCCGGCAGCGCGCGCGCCAGGGCTTCGAAGCGCTCCCGTGCGGGCTTCGAAGTGAGATCCTCGCCGTCTACGTAGAGGCAATCGAAGAAGTAGACGCTCAAGGGATGGGTCGAGCGCAGCGCTTCCACGTCGAGCCTGCGCCCGAAGCGACGCATGCTGTCCTGGAAGGGGTAGGGCGTGCCGTCGGCTTTCAGCGCGATCGTCTCGCCGTCGGCGATCAGCTCGCGCGCGGCGGCACCGCGCAGCGCCGCGACGACCTCCGGAACCGCGGCGGTGACATCGTTCAGGCTGCGCGTATACACGCGCACCTCGGCGCCGGACTTGTGCGCCTGCACGCGCGCGCCGTCGAGCTTCCATTCGAACGCCGCCGTGCCCAGCCGCTCGAGCGCGTCGGCGACGTCCTCGGCAGCTTGCGCGAGCATCGGCTGGACCGGCTGGAACACGGTGAGAGCAAAGCGCGCGAGGCCCGTCTCACCCTCGGTGAGCGCGGCTTTCGCGACCGCGGGCAAGCCGCCCGCGCGCATCGCTGCCGAGCGCACTTTCGCGGGCGGCAGGTATGCGGCCTTCGCGATCGCGTCCAGCATGATCCCTTCGAGCGCGCCCTGGCGCAGCTCGCCGAGGAGCAGGCGCACGAGGAAATCCTGCTCCGGCGCGGTCGCTCGCGCGAACAGCGCCGAAAGCAGGCGCGTGCGCTCGGCGGCAGAGCCCCGGCCCTTCACCTGCGAGAGTCGCTCGAGCTCCGCGTCGATTTGCAAAAGAGTGAGCTGCGGCACGGCGGCGGGTGCAGCGGCCAGGGCGTCCTTCAGGCCGGCGTAGCCGACGCCGACCTTGCCCCGGCGGGTGTCACCGCTCAGGTACGCAACGCCGAGCGCTGTTTCGGAGGGTTCGAGCCTGCGCAGACAATCCGCTAGCGCGTCGATCTTCGCGAGGCGGCTCCGCGTCGCGCCGACGCGCTCGGAGGTGACTAGGAGTTCCGCGAGCAGCATGCCCTTTCCGATAAGATAGCCGCCAGCAATCCCGCGGCGCGAACATGGCCAAGATCGTAATCCCCGGAATCGACCGGCTCAAGGAGTGGGTCGGCAAGGAGGTCGTGGTGACCGATTGGCTCAGCGTGACCCAGGAGCGCATCGACGAGTTCGCCGCCGCGACCGGCGATGATCAGTGGATCCACGTCGACCGCGGGCGCGCCGCGAGGGAGTCGCCCTACGGAACGACTGTGGCGCATGGCTTCCTCACACTGTCGCTCCTTCCACACCTGATGCGCGAGGCGGTGGATCTCCAGGGCGCGCGCATGGGAATCAACTACGGCCTGAATCGCGTGCGCTTCACCGCGCCCGTGCCAGCGGGCTCGCGCGTGCGCGCCCGCTTCCGCCTCGCCGCTGCGGAGGTGATCGAGGGCGGCATGCAGACCGTCTGGAGCGTCACCGTCGAGCGCGAAGGCGAGGCGAAGCCCGTGCTGGTCGCCGAGTGGGTCACGCGGCGACACGAGTAGGCACAATGCCGGAGTGGGAATTCCTGGCCTTCGCCGCTCTCGCGGCGCTCGCGTGGCTGTGGTACGACAGCATGCGCGCGCGCGAGCGCGCGGTCGCGGCGGGGCAGGCTGCTTGCGCGCGCGAAGGGCTGCAGTTCCTCGACGAAACCGTCGAATGTACTTCGGTAAAGCCCGCCCGCAACCAGGCCGGGCATCTGGTGCTGCGCCGCCTGTACCGCTTCGAGTTCTCCGACGACGGCAGCCGGCGCCGCTCAGGGCAAATCGTCATGCTTTCGGGCGAGGTAGAATCGCTGACGATGGAGCCTTTCCTGTTGCAGTGATTCCCGCGGCGGTCATGCAGAAGTGGATCGAGGGCGCGGTCACGGCGCAGACGCGCTGGACCGAGCGCCTGTTCTCGCTGAAAGTCGAAGCCGACATTTCGTTCGAAGCCGGACAGTTCGCCAAGCTCGCGCTGGCGGTGGAGAGTGAGATGCTGGCCCGGCCCTATTCCTTCGTGAACGCCCCGGACGAGCGCCCGCACGAGTTCTACTACGTCGCGCTGCCAGACGGGCCGCTCACGCAAAGGCTCTGCAAACTGAAGGCCGGGGACGGGGTCTACCTCGCGCCCAGGCCGGCGGGGTTTCTGGCGCTCTCGGAAGTTCCGGAGGGCGAGAACCTCTGGCTGATCGCGACGGGAACCGGAATCGGGCCGTTCCTGTCGATCCTCAAGACCGAGGCTCCCTGGCGGCGCTTCAAGCAAGTCGTCTTGATTCACGCCGTGGGCCGCTCCGAGGAGCTGACCCACCGGGAGAGCATCGAGCAGCTGCTGCGCCGGCGCGGCGAGCAAATGCGCATGGTGTCCTTGGTCAGCCGGGAAGCGGCAGCCGGCGCCTTGCCGGGGCGTATCCCCGCGGCCATCGAGGAGGGGCGGCTCGAGGCGGCGGCGGGCGTCGCGCTTTCGGCGAACACGTCTCAGGTTATGATTTGCGGCAACCCGGCAATGGTGATCGATACCAGTGCGGTGCTCGCCCGGCGCGGCATGAAGAAGCACCGGCGGCGCGACCCGGGCCAGATCACGGTGGAGAACTATTGGTGAACGCGACGGCCCCGAGGATGCGCTGGCGGAAAATCGTCATGCTCGCAGTCTGCGCGCCGCTTGCTTCGTGCAGCGCGATGCGCTTCGCCTACGACAACGCGGACACCGCGCTGCGCTTCATGACGGCCAGCTACCTCGATCTCGACGCGGCCCAGACGGAGGAGATGAGGCTCCGCATCGTCCAATTCCACCAGTGGCACCGCGCCAACGAACTGCCGGCCTATGCGACGCTGATGCGCAGCGCCAGCGAGCGGGCCGCCCGCGGCATCACCGCGGAGGACGTCGCCTGGGGCCTCACCACCGTGCGGGCGCGCTACCGCAGGTTCGCGGTCAAGGCGGCCGAAGACGCTGCGCCCGTGCTCGCGACGCTTGCGCCCGACCAGATCGCGGCGCTCGAGAGCAAATTCGCCGAGAACAACCAGAAATTCTCCAGGGAATACCTGTCCGCCGACGACGAAAAGCGGCAGCGCGCGCAGGTGAATCGCATGCTCGAGCGCTTCCGTGACTTCGCGGGCGATTTGACTCCGGACCAGGAGGCCCGCATCGAGCGCTTCGCGCTCGTCCACCAGAGCCACGTTGCGCTGCGCTTCGAGGACCGGCGGCAGTGGCAGCGGGACGTGGTCGCGGCACTCAAGGCACAGCACCGGGCGCAGGACCTGGGCCGCAGCCTCGCCGAGATGTTCGACAGGCCCGAGCGGCGGCGCTCGGAGGCCTTCATCCGCGAAGACAAGGCCTGGGACGAGGATCTCGGGCAACTCATCGTCGAGCTCGACCGGACGCTGTCGTCCAGGCAGCGCGCCCAGGTGGTCCGGCGCTTGTCGGACTACGCGAACGACTTCGCCGCGCTCGCGGGAGAAAAGGCCGCATGACCGCGCGGCGAGCCTGTCTTGCCGCGGGGCTCGCTGCGGCATTGTTGGCGGGGCTCGCCGCTGCATGGGCGGCCGGAGGCACGATGAAGCCCTGGAGCGGGGGGGCCACGCCGCCGCTGTCGCTGCGCGATCTCGAGGGCAGAGAGCACAAGCTCGCCGACTACAAGGGCAAGGTGGTGGTGCTCAATTTCTGGGCGACCTGGTGCGATCCCTGCCGCGAGGAAATGCCTTCCATGCAACGGCTCCAGGACAAGCTCGCAGGCAAGCCCTTCGCGATCCTCGCGGTCGACTACGGCGAAGGCGCTCCGCGGATCAGCGATTTCCTGAAGAAGGTGCCGGTGCGCTTCACCGTGCTGCTCGATCGCGACACCTCCGCGGCGACGGCATGGAAGGTGAAGGTGCTCCCGACCACCCTGGTGATCGACCCGGAGCAGAAGGTGCGTTTCGTCGTGGTCGGCGACGTCGGCTGGGACACGCCGCCGGTGGAGAACGAGATTCGGAAACTGCTGCCGCCGGGCTAACGCCCGAGCCGACGCCTATAATATGATGCGTCGTCGCAGCAACCTCTAGGCATCCCAGGAGATCCCGATGGACAGACGTTCATTTCTCAAGGCCGGCGCAGTCGTTCCGGCCGCGGCGGCCCTGCCCAGGCTCGCGCTTGCGCAGCAACTACCCTTCAATCCGCGGCAGGCCGAAACCTGGCGCACCTTCGAAGTGACCACCCGGGTCGAGATCCTGTTTCCCGAGGGCGCGACGCGCGTCTGGCTGCCGGTGCCCTCGGTCGATTCCGTCTATCAGAAGACCATCGACAACGGCTGGTCGGGCAACGCCGCCAGCGCGCGGATCCTGCATGACGGCAAGTACGGCGCTGGACTGTTTTACGCGGAATGGGCGTCCGCCGAGAAGAATCCCGTGGTCGAGCTCTACAGCCGCTTCGCCACGCGCGATCACGCGGTCGACCTGTCCAGCGCCCCTTCCTCGAGCCGCAGGCTGAGCGCGCAGGAGCGCACGTTCTACACCGAGTCCACCGAGCACATGCCGATCGACGGCATCGTGAAGAAGACCGCGGAGGAGATCACCAAGGGGGCGAAGTCGGACTATCAGAAGGCAAAGGCGATCTACGAGTGGATCGTCGACAACACCTTCCGCGACCCGAAAACGCGCGGCTGCGGCATCGGCGACATCAAGACCATGCTGGAGACCGGCAACCTCGGCGGCAAGTGCGCCGACATCAACGCGCTCTACGTGGGGCTGGCGCGCGCAGCGGGCCTTCCCGCGCGCGACGTCTACGGCGTGCGCGTGGCGAAGTCGCAGTTCGGCTACCGCAGCCTGGGCGCTGGAACGGCGAACATCACCCGCGCGCAGCACTGCCGCGGCGAGGTCTACCTCACGGGTTTCGGCTGGGTGCCGGTCGACCCGGCCGACGTGAGGAAGGTGGTGCTCGAGGAGAAGGCGCAGCCCACGACCCTGAGCGATCCGCTGGTGGAGGCGGTGAGACCCAAGCTCTTCGGCGCCTGGGAAATGAACTGGCTTGCGTTCAACACGGCGAACGACATCGTCCTGCCCAACGCGAACAGCGGCAAGATCACCTTCTTCATGTATCCGCAGGCAGAAACGGCGCAAGGGCGGCTGGACAGCCTCGATCCTGACAACTTCAAGTACACCATGACGGCGAAGGAAGTGAGCGCCTGATCTGCGGCGGGGCCATGTGCGCGTGACGACTCTGCACTTCTCTCACGCGAACGGTTTTCCTGCGGCGTGCTACCGAAAGTTGTTCAGCTACCTCGAGGGCGACTTCGAGATCGGCTACGTCAATGCCATCGGCCACGACCCGCGGCATCCGGTCACCGACGGCTGGCCGCATCTGGTGACCGAGCTGATCGAGCACGTCGAGCGCCGCGGCGAGCCGGTGCTCGGCGTCGGGCATTCGCTCGGCGGCTATCTCACGGCATTGGCGGCGCTGAAGCGCCCGGCGCTCTTTCGCGCCATCATCCTGCTCGATTCGCCGATCCTCGACCGATGGAAGGGGGCGGTGCTCAGAATGGTGAAGCGCTTCGGCCTGACCGATCGCGTCACGCCCGCCGGGGTCACGCGCGACCGCCGGGCGGAGTGGGCTTCTTCGGACGAAGCCTACGCCCACTTCCGCAACAAGCGCGCCTTCCGCGATTTCGACGCGGAGTGCCTGCGCGACTACGTCACCCTGGGGATGCGGCCGTCGCCGGAAGGCGTGCGGCTCGCCTTCGACCCGTCGATCGAGTACCGCATCTATCGGGCGTTTCCACACACCGTCGGGAGGGAATTGCCGGCCTTGCGCGTCCCGGCCGGATCCATCTGCGGCCGCGAGTCCGAGGAAGCCCGGCAAATGGGACTCGCGACGACGCGCAGGCATTTCCGCGTGGTGCGCGTTCCGGGGGGACACCTGTTCCCGTTCGAGCACCCCGAGGCGGCGGCGAACGCGATCCGCGAAATGGCCGAGACGCTGACGCGGGGCTAAACGAGCGGAATAAGCTGCCGCGCGCGGCGGTTAACCGACACATTCGAAACACAACGATTGCTATGATCCTCTAACCTGGTCTACGAAAGGAGACGCACATGCTCAAGCTGCGGATATTCACCCTCGCCCTCCTGGCGGGGCTCGCGTTCCCCCCGATGCTCCACGCGGCGGACACGCCATCGGGGCCGGCCAGGAGTCCCGAGGATCCGGATCTGGCCAGCGGCAGGAAGGCGGTCGACGCCCAGGATTGGAAAGCCGCCATCGACAGCTTCAATCGCGTCGCCACGCGCGAGCCGAGGAACGCAGACGCCCAGAATCTCCTCGGGTACTCGTGGCGCAAGTCGGGCAATCTCGACCAGGCGTTCAAGTACTACAACGAGGCATTGCGCCTCGATCCGGGCCACAAGGGCGCGCACGAATACATCGGCGAGGCGTACTTGATGGTGAACAACCTGCCGAAGGCCGAGGAGCATCTGGCCCGGCTGGACAAGCTGTGTTTTCTGCCGTGCTCGGAGTACAGCGACCTGAAGAAGGCGGTCGAAAAATACAAGTCCGCGGCGAAGTGAACCCCAAGGTCGCCGGCCGCGGCGCCGGCGACGCCAAAACAAAAACGCCCGGCGTGCCGGGCGTTCTCTCTTCCAGTTGCGCCCCCGGGATCCCCGGGCGCGGCGCTTATTTGAGGTGCTTGTTGACGAGCTTGGTCATCTCGAACATGTTGACGTTTTTCTTGCCTCCGAAGACGACCTTGAGGGCGTCGTCGGCGTTGATCATTCGGCGGTTCTTGCTGTC
>Ga0137410_10001556_pt1 | contig 15691 bp, 8 predicted proteins | sample CZODoug1_16funga_FD_108878 | JGI IMG/M metagenome (GOLD analysis project Ga0137410, IMG submission 108878) | Vadose zone soil fungal communities from Angelo Coast Range Reserve, California, USA - CZODoug1_16fungal (Illumina Assembly) | ecosystem: Environmental > Terrestrial > Soil > Vadose zone... | reverse complement strand
TGGGGCGTTGGATTGGAAGACTTCGACAACGACGGTTGGAAAGACTTGTTCGTGTCTCAGGGACATGTATTGGACAATGTGGAGCGCATCGATCCGTCCCTGCACTATCTCGAATTGCCGTTGCTGGCGATAAATCATAACAGCCGGTTCGAACGCGCTGATTCCGGAGATACAACCCCTGTGGCCGGGCGCGGGGCTGCATTTGGCGATTTGAATAATGACGGATGGGAAGATGTGGTGATGACGAGCCTTGTGGGCCATCCTCAAGTGCTCCTCAACCGTGGCGGCAAGGCACATTGGCTGGTAATTTCATTGCGGGGTACGCGCAGCAACCGTGATGGATTCGGCGCTCGTGTGCAGGTGAACGGTCAGACACGATACGCGACCTCGGCCAGCAGTTATCTGGCAGCGAGTGACAAACGCTTGCATTTTGGACTCGGAGCAGCGGAAAAAGCCAAGGTCGAGGTGGTGTGGCCCTCTGGTATTCACCAGACCTTGAACGACGTTCATGCTGATCAGTTTCTGGAAGTCGCTGAGCCGGGAAAGCAGCAGCCATGACGCGCGCACTATTGTTCTTAGTATTGTCGCTAACGTCGCACGCTCTTACACCGGAGGCAGCGCAACACATGCAGGCTGGAATCACAGCCGATAAGCAGCGCCAATTTGACATTGCCATCGCTGAGTTTCGAAAGGTCACCGAACTCGATCCGGCGTTTGCGGACGGCTTTATCAGTCTTGGCCAGGCGTACATCGAGAACCACGATTTCGCCTCTGCTATTGTCCCACTAAAGCATGCTTTGAACTTGGATCCGGACTCGGCACCTGCTCACCAGTTGTTGGGATATGCCTTGCTAGTACAAGGCTATGCCGCCGAGGCGATCCCACATCTCGCACGAGCCAAAGATAATACCGCGATGGGAATTGCGCAGATCCAGGCCGGACAATTACCGGAGGCGGTTGCAAATCTGCAAGCGGCGCTAGCCGCGCGTCCCAATGACCCCGATATCTTGTATTACCTTGGCCGCGCTAGTGGGCTGCTCTCAAAACAATCGATCGACACTTTGCTCGCTGCTTATCCTGACTCCGCCCGCGCGCATCAGGCTATGGGAGAAAACTACTTCGTACTGCGTCAAATGCCGGAAGCTGAAAAGGAGTACCGCGACGCATTGCGGTTGCGACCGGATATGCCCGAAGTTCACCTGGAACTGGGCGAAGTGTATGCCGGCGCTTTTCAATGGGGCAAAGCGGAGGAAGAGTTTCGGGCGCAGACCAAACTCCAGCCCGGAAATGCCGAGGCGGCTTACCGTCTGGGAGCAGCTTTGCTGGAGCAGGGTAAAGCACATGAGGCGCGAGCGGAACTTTTACGCGCCGACAAATTGATGCCAGACATGCCAGAGACGCTGTATTCATTGGGCAAAGCGGCTGCGCTGGAAGGCGATGCCGCCGCCGCAGAGAAAGAATGGACCAAGCTCCTTACGGTCGAAAAGGAAAGTTCCTTAGCAATGCAGGCGCATTTCGGGCTGGCAGGTCTTTATAGGAAACAAGGAAAGACGGCAGCCGCGCAGCGTGAAATGCAGGAATTCCAAAGGTTGCAGGCGGGCACGAATCAGCCGCAAACGCCAGTCAAGGAAGACTCGCAGCACTAGCCAGGTGTGGCCGGCTGACCTCGCCGTCAAACCTAGATGTCAAAGCTGGAACTTGATTTCTTGCTCCGGTCGTTCCGCAGGACTCGCTGCGCCGGAGACCGCCGAAGATGTTTTCACACCCACCGGCAGTATGGGAAAGTCCAGCACTTCCAGGTCATGCCTGAGCTGTGCGACGGACCGGAACTGAATCGCATGAATCCCCAATGCGCGGGCAGCTTGAATGTTTATCTCGCGATCATCTACAAATAACGCCTCGGAGGCTGCAACACCAAGGCCGTGAAGAATGTACTCATAGATAGCCGGGTCCGGCTTGATTAGCCCCACTTCAGAAGAGAATGTCTTAAAGTCAAAATTCTCAAGCCACTCGCAGTTCGCCCGCAGATGTGTCACCAAGTCGCCGGGCATGTTGGACAGCAAGCCGGTCTTGACTCCCGCCGCGCGGAGCTGACTCACCCAACCGAGCATATCTGGGTCGACATGCGCCCAGATTTCAACCTCAACGTTGCGCAGGATCTCAATCTTGCTGCGGTCAATCGGAGTATTGGCTTGTGCCGCCAACTTCAACCAATATTCCTCAGCGGTAAGATCCCCGCGGTCGTAGGTATCTCGGCTGGCCTCCCACAGCGTGTAAAACACCTCAAAGCTCACATTGAACATTTGCGCCATGCGCCCGAAATCTTCCCGCGTAGCCGAGCGAGCCAGGACCTGACCGTAATCGAAAATCACCGCGCTGATACTGGGAGAAACGCAGCGATGCTCAATGGACACCGGACTTTTCTGCATTTCCTAATATTCTCCTCTTTCACAGTTTCTCGTCCAATGAATTTATCGGTCTGAGACGCCTCCGATAAACGCAGTTTCGTTCCTCATTGCCACTAATTTTTCCCGCCGATGCCTATGGCGAGATTCTGGCGGGGGGCACGCGCGATGCCTGACACAAAGCGGGAAGAGCGGTGGGAGTAGAAAGGTGGGCCAGCCCCTTGTCAGTTGCTCCCTCGGGGAGGGTGGCTTTCTAGTTCGTTGGCCCAGTTCAAGACAACGCGCAACACCGGGGTCGCTCGGGCTTCGTCTTCTTCCTTTAACATCACGAAACGCTGGCCATCGACTGCCACGTCGTAGTTCGTCCAGACATCACTTCGCGCGAAAGGCCCTTCGAACAGAAGATGAGCGCGCTCCGCCTTAGACGTAGATTTCGTTCGAATGTCAACGGCCATCATTCTGTCGCCGTGGCGGAAGAACAATTGCTGGCCGTCGCTGGACCAGCGCGGTTCTTCGCCTCCCGCAACCGAGACTCGCCATTTGTCACCAAGTGCCGGGAACGGCTGCACGTAAACCTCTTCGCGGCCTGTCTCGTCCGATGTATAGGCAAGCCGGCGGCCGTCGGGCGAAATTTGTGGGTAGGTTCTTGTGACTTCGCTCTCGTCGAACAGGGGCGACGCCTTGTGTTCACCGGAAAGGCTCAGCAACCACAAATCAAAACGGCGCTCATCTCCTCTCTGAAAAATCAGGAAGCGGCCGTCGGGCGAGCAGGATGTCGCCAAAATAATTCCCGGGACTGCCGGGTCGATGAGATCACCATTAAAAAGCAACTCCGAGGGACTATTGCCATCCACCGCCTGCCAGTAGAGGGACCTTCCGTGAGTGCCGGAAGCGTAGATGATGCGTTTGCCGTCCGGTGTCCAGAGCGGTGCGGCCGCGTTCTCCCCGGCTCGGGTGTCAGTAAGCTGCCCTACAGTGTTCCGTTCCAGATCCAGGATCCAGATGTTGGACTGTCGCAAGGGATCGCCGATGACGATGGCAATATGTTTGCCGTCCCGCGAGAGACTTGGTTGGCTGTATTGACGAGCTGTCGCGTCAATGGGGAAGCGAGTCCCTGTGTGATCGACCCAGGTCAGCGTGCGATTTCCGACCCCTCTATCGCCGGCACTTAGCGACACGAGGACGCCGTTTCGCGAGACGTCATAAGCGACATATCCGCCAAGTCCTTGCCAGATGTCTTCCACCACCGGAAAGGCGGTTCCCGTTACTTCAAGGCGTGCCTGGTCAAATGGTGTGGCCAGCAGCCTTCCGCCTTGGGCATAGATAAGGTGACCAGTAGAAAGATAACGGGGCGCAGTACCTCCGCGGATCACGATCTTGCTTTCTCCGGTTCGCAGCGATTGCGCAACGATCATCGCATCGTCTGAGAACGCGGCCGATGTCCCTCCCTTCACGTAGAGAATTGCGTCCCCTCTCGGCAGCACCTGCGGCCATCGAGGGGAGAACTCTGCGGGCGTTTTTTCGGGAGGCGTTACAACCTGGAGATCGCGTCCGGAGGCCGTGACACGCATGAGTCTTCCATCTTCATTCCCACCCCAATGTTGAGTCTCGGCAAAAACAATCGTGCCATCGGGGCCCCAGCTCCCGGGACTTGGATTTTCCTTGGCGCACAGAGGCGTGGGAGTTCCGCCATGCAATGGGACCTTCTTCAATTGTCCGCCGGCGGTGAAGGCGATCCACTCACCGTCCGGCGAAAAGAACGGTCCCCAAGCTCCTTCTGTTCCCGGAATCAAAGCTGCTTCGTTTCGATCCAACGGGCGCAAGTAGAGTTGTTGGACTCCAGTTCTCGGATCGGAGGCGGAATAAGCCAGGGAACCACCGTCTGGCGAGATAGCCAAGCCACCGCGAGGCATTTCGAATTGGTTCGAAGGCGGAAGGGAAATTGTGAACCGAGTGACCACGGGCCGTGGCGCGCTGCCAGGCCACCAGTGCCAGAGTGCCAATCCCGCGGCCAGGACGCCAACCGCAAACACGGTCCAGGGAAGCAAGCGTCGCTTTGGCTGTTGCACCGGCTCAAGTACTGCGACACTCTGCGCAGGCACCGCAGGCACCTCACGTCTGCCCTCCGATGCTTCGATGGACACTAAGTTGGACACACTTTCGACGGGTGCCACAAAGCGGTAACCCTTGCCGGTTACGGTTTGAACGAAGCGCGGTCGTTCGGGATCGTCCTTGAGCACTTGCCGAATCTTGCGGATGCCCGCGTTGATGCCGCTTTCAGTGTCCAGGAAAACATCTTTTCCCCAGATCCTTTCGATGATTTGCTCCCGAGTTACCAATTCGCCACTGCGCTCAATCAACAGCATGAGCAATTCCATGGGAATGCGTTCGAGCTTCAGCGGCCGACCGGAGCGGCGGAGTTCGTAGGCGCGGAGATCGAGTTCGAAATCCTCAGCAAATCGGATTGGGCCTGCTGTCTTGAGGGGGTTAGAAGCCATTCTGGGTGGCCACAAAGCGGTGGAAGACATTCTACATCGATTTGACTCCGCTGCGACAAAGCCAATTTATTCAGGAGATTACGGGTTCATCAAGAATGCAGACAGTCTGCAGGCGTTCGCCATGGTGCAAAAGGGGGACCTACGCCACGATGCTTCCGAGTCGTGGGGCACGTAAGCGTTCGAAATCGAACTGCTTCTTCCTTGAGTAGTTTCTTGCGACCACTGAACACCATAAATAAAGGAGACAAGCGATGAGGCATACGGATCAGATGAAAACTTCAACAATCGCAGTATTCGCAGCGTGGTGTGCTTTCGCCATGTTCCTCTTTCCAGTCATGGGGAGAGCAGAGTCCAACAGTTGCACAATTTCATTAACGCCGAGCACGCCTTCTCCTCAGCTCGTTGGCCAGCAGGTGGTTTGGACGACGACGGCCGCAAGTTGTGGAGATGCACCCGTTTACCAATACAAAGTGGCATTCACAAGTTCGAATCCAAAATTCCGGATGGCGCGCGATTTCGGTCTTGCCAACACGCTCGCGTGGGGGCCTCTGCAAGAGGGAACCTACGCTGTGATGGTCACGGTTAAGAGCAGTTTCGACGCTGCCGATTCGACTTCCGCTGTTGTGTCGGACGAGATCCACTCGCTTATAACAGGGGACCAAGCGGTCGTGACTCCAATGCTCAACCCCTTGGTGGCTCTATATAGTGCACCGGCCTGCGATAACGGATCAATCTACGTCAAGTTCAGACCGGTATCCGACAACAACGACTTGCCGTGGAAGACGACCAACACGTCGACTTGCGCGCCCGGCCAGAGCAGAAACTTCCTGGTCGCGGGCATGCTGGCCAACACGCCCTACGAAATGGCGCACGTAACCAGCGATGGATCTGTGTCACCTTCGCTGTTCTTCACCAGTGGGACGCTGCCGCCCTCGCTAAATTTTCCCTCCTTTGTCGTTCGTAAAGCACCGCGCCCGGGAAGCGACCTCAGCCAGGACGTGATCTATCACAACTTCACTGCCAGACCTCAACCGAACGCTGTCAACCTGATTGCGACGGACTTGCTCGGTCAGGTCGAGTGGTATAGCGATCCACTGCAGGCAGGTTTGAGCAATGGAACTCCCGGCGTCCTCGAACCAGGAGGCACCATCTTTTTCTTAGGGCGCGATAGCCATCGCAAGCTGGGCTTCAACGTGCTTCGGGAGATCGATCTGGCCGGAAACCCACTTCGCGAAACGAATATCGATGTCGTCAATGCCCAACTGACTGCAAAGGGGCAAGGGATTATTTACGGCTTTCACCACGACGTCCTGCGCCTACCGAATGGAAACATTGTCACGCTCGGTTGGAATCTGAGAACAGTAGATATCAATGGGACGCCCACACCATACGCCGGCCAACTTCTGATGGTGCTGGATCAAGACTTTCAGGTGATCTGGACCTGGGATGCATTTGATCATCTGGACACCCATCGCGGTCCGATTTTGGGCGATGTGTGCTCGGGGGCGCCATGCCCCATTCCGGGAGCCGTCGACTGGTTGCATTCAAACTCCCTAGCGTGGTCCGCTGAGGACGGCAGCCTCTTGATGTCCGTACGCCACCAAGCCTGGGAGATCAAGATCGACTATAACCGCGGGGCCGGCGATGGGCACATCATTTGGCGATTGGGGAAAGATGGGGACTTCGCGGTTACGTCCACGGATCCGAGCCCATGGTTTTCCTACCAGCACAATGTGCACTATCTGGATAAGAAGACGCTGATTCTCTATGACAATGGCGACGTCCGTTGTGACGGCGTGCCGAAGTGTCATAGCCGAGGGCAGACTTGGACCATCGACGAGAAATCAATGATGGCTACTCAGAAACTGAACGTCGATTTGGGGAACTACTCCTTCGCTCTCGGAAGTGCCGAGAGGTTACCGAACGGAAACTATGTCTTCACGTCGGGGTTCCTGAGCCCGAACAACTCGGGAGCGGGGCAGTCAATAGAGGTGAACGGTGACGGGAAGAAGCAATATGTGATGCAAGGTGGAGCTCCCGAGTACCGTACGTATCGAATGGATGGTTTGTATGGAGGCATCCCCAAATAAAGTGTCCAGTGGAAGCGTGCTCCGGAGTACGGTGATACCCAGGTTAGCGTCCAAATAGGACGCAAACCTGGGCCACCAGGCACACCGTCTGTCGTCTCGGCCCCTCGCTACTAAGCGTTACTAAATCAAAACAAGCTAGAACTCAACAAGGAGAGTTCATGTTCCGCATCAGCGTTTGTATATGTGCGTTTTGTCTGCTTGCTGTGTTTTGTCTATGGTTGCCCAGCCACCAGCAGGACCAGGTAACGTGGCCTTGACCCCGCAAGGAGGAATTTATTACGGCTGCGTCGACAATACAACCGGCGCCGTCAGGATTGTAAGTAAAACCACAGTCTGTAAGCCCACCGAGCATAAGATTCAATGGAACCAAGTAGGACCACAGGGACCGAAAGGACCACAAGGACCATAGGGACAACAAGGGCCTCAGGGACCACAAGGAGCGCAGGGGCCGCAAGGGCCGCAAGGACCGCAAGGACCGCAAGGACCGCAAGGACCGCAAGGACCGCTGGGGCAACAAGGACCCGAAGGCACCCCGGGAATTTCCGTGGGCTACTCTGCGTTACTGCCTCTTGGAAGTCAATTATTCCTGCGCCACCCGGTCGTGGTCGCGCAAATCAGCCCAATTGAGACTTCCGGGTTGTACTACATTTCGGGGTCTGCAAGGCTGGATATTGCTCTCGATGACGCGGGTGGTTTCTGTTTCGACGCCCTTGTAAGTAGCGAGATAGCTAACCAAATAGGTGAAAGCAGCAATCGCGGTCGCATAACCGTAAGCATTACAGACGCACTTTTCATCAACGCGGGAGACTCCGTCGAGAAGTGGTGTTATAGCGGAGTTAACAGCCCATCGAGCTCTGTCTTAAACGCCGGGCTCACCGCCATTTTGATCAATAGCGAGTTTGACGCTAAGCAAGCCCGACGTTCGCGGGTGCACCATACACCAGTTACGCCGGGAGCGGGCAAGTAACGCCCGACGTTTATTTCTGCTCGACTTGCTTCACCCCCCCTTCCTAAGGGGGTTGGCAAGCTATACATTCTCCCGGTCTGCTTAACTTGAGGGCGCCTAACCGCGAGGCGCTGGCAAGCCGCCGCTTGAATAGGGAATCGATGAGAACCTGAAACGACGATGATTGCGGAGGCCGCCTTTTCGCCGCTTCCGCTATCTCATCGCTGGTCCGTGGCAAAACATCTGGATGTGGCCTGTTCGTTCGCCGGGTAGTAAGTGGGACTCACAGCCAAGCCGATTATGAAGAAAAACGTCCCTTGCGGATCGTTGACCGGAAACGACAACGAAACATTACCACTGGGATAGTCGATCTGATCGACGCTGCTGCCGGGAACGCCGCCGAGACCAGTTTCCGTCCCCCAGATTTCGGTCCCGTCGCCGTTCAACGCCGCCGCCAAAGGGCCGTTAGTAAAGAGCGCTGGCGGGAGCTGAGCGACTTGGGAGTGGGATGGTATTTTGCGCCCGGCCGAGAGAGTTTCGAGGTAGTTGAAGCGTGTTTCCATGGCGGTCCAGAAGATCAGGGAACCATCCGCTTTCACGAACGGTCCCGCTGCGAGGAAATTGGCCGCCAAATCGGGCACACGGGTCTTCCACTTCTTCGTTCCCGGCACCAGTTCTTCGACGCAGCCGGAATTGCAAGGATCGGCGGCGCTGCCATACCAGCCGGCAAAGAGGTTCCCGGCGGAATCCGCCGCCAGCCCGGTTGGGAAAAAGGGCTGCTGCGAATCTGTTGGGAGCCACTGTCCCGTGGAACTGCCAGACGCAAACTTCATTGCGCCAAAGGCGTCGACATTTGGATAGAGCTGCCCCGTCATATACACGGTGCCATCGGCGCCTACGGTCATCGCTTCCGCGCCGAAGCCTGGCGCATCGAAGTCGAAGGTAGACGTGGCACTGCCTCGGGGGTAAACGTAGACATGAGAATCTTGCTGAAACAAGTTGTCATCGTAGTTGGCCTGGATGATGTACACGTTCTGCTGGGAGTCAACTGCAACCGCTCCACCTCCGCCCTGATTGAGCTCCCCTACAAGGGTCGAGGTGCCATTGGCAATCTCATAAATGTCGGTAACGCCACTCGTTAGGCCGGTGAGAAGCGTGACATAAACAAGTGGATTCTCCGAGGCAGCGACACGGGGCGCGACCCAGCTTTTCGAACTGGGGCTGTAGTAGGGAAGGCTATTTGTCGGGATCCGCAGTGGGACCCGAGGTGGTGCTGCAGAGGCGACTACGCAAAACAGCAGTACTGCCAGGAATGGACGAGTAAGATTTGGCATGATTTTCTCCATAGCTATGGCGATCACAGCTAGCGCAAAGACGGGCTCAAGGCCACGCCGAAAATAAGGTCGCCGGAGGGAATTCCGTCCGAGATGATCTTCAACAGGTTGCCGCTGGCATAGTCGAAGACTGAGATGACTGCTGGGCCACCGCCCTCGGCTTGGTTGGCGACAAACAAGGTGTTCTGAGCCCTGTTCAGGGCAAAAGACCCACAACCAACCAATCCCTGTGAGATCACTCTGGGCTGCGTCGAACCGGGCGCGAACACGTCGATTTGTGCGGCGAGTTGGTCACACGCAATCAGGTTGCCCTGGGAATCAACCACGAGGTTGGAACCGGGAGCACCAAGAGTGATCCCCAAATCGGTACATTGAGCGGAATTGGGCGGGCACTTCTGGATGTATCCAGGCGACAGGTGATGGTTAAGGCCGTACTCGACATAAACGTTGTTTTGGTCGTCAACGGCAGCTGCAAAAGCTGCGTTTCCGCTCGGCACGGGAATGGTTAACGATGCTTTCTGCGTGTCGCCCTTGGGATAAACGGCAACCAGACCATCGAAGTACAGAGGGGCGTACAGAGTACCGACATTGTCGACCGCGATGCCCGTGGGGAAGGCGGGAACAAACTGGTCAGGGAACCGGTATCGCTGGACTGGGACAAAGCCTCCGCCTTGAAAAACCACGACCATGCCACCGCCCGTGGAGACGTACACCTTTCGATCTGGACCCACGGCGATACCGCCGGTTGAATTGAACAGTCCATCCAGCAACTGGGCGGACGGCTGTCCGGTGCCGAAGGCGTCGTAGACGTTGACAGCCTGGCCGTTGAACAGGCCGACGTAAAGAGTTGTTTTGCTGTTGCCGCTGTCGACAGATTTGGCGACGGACGCAGCGCTATGCGACCGCGAGGTTTGTGCCAATGCTGAAGAACACGCCGCCAAAACGCAGGCCAGGAAAAGTGCGGAATACCGCCATGGACGCCGAACTCGAATCATTTCGTTTGTCTCCCGTTGGGTCTTTGCGCAAGAGGTGAATTGTTGTGCATAATCCTTGGGCCGCTTGCGCAAGCTCACTACAATAGTGCTTAGGCACCGTTCCAATCTATGTTAGATTTGCGGAAGTGTAATGCTCTACTGCGGGATTCTTTCAGGGTGGGCTGTGAAGCGTCTTTAAGAATTGCTGAAATCGCTCTGAAAAAACTCTGAAACCTCAAGTTGCAGATGGAAAGCGGAAATCCATACAGTTTCGGGCCCTTCCTCCTTGACCCCAAGAAACGCCTGCTGCTGCGCGAAGAGCGAGAAGTTCCACTCTACGGCAAAGCTTTTGACACGCTGCTCGTGCTGGTTCGCAGCCCGGATCGCCTGATTAAAAAGGAAGAGCTACTGCGGGAGATTTGGGCGGAACGCGCAGTGGAGGAAAACAACCTCTCCCAGAGCATTTCAGCAGTGAGAAAAGCTCTGGGAGACACAACCCAGCCGCACGCCTACATCGTCACTGTCCCGGGATGGGGATATCGTTTCGCAGTGCCGGTGCACGTTGTGGAAGAGCCGATACAGCGCCAGGCCCCAGCGTCTCGTCCGCCGGGGCAGTCTGTTATTCCGAATCCGCGATTTGGCCGGCTGGCGCTAGTTGCTCTTGTCCTCGTCACAGTCCTACTGTCCGCAGGCTTGCTGCGGTCGCGTTTCGCTTCTACGATTTTCGCGCAGGGCAGGCTCAAAACGGTGGCAACTGTACCCATACAGACACGCCGTTCTGTTGCCATCGTCGGTTTTCACAACCTCACCGGACAAAAAGAAGACGCCTGGCTTTCCACGGCGCTTTCAGAAATGCTTCACACCGAGCTCGCTGCTGGAGAGGAGCTCCGAGTCGTTTCGCAAGAAGATGTAGCCCGGGCGAAAGCGGAGTTGTCGTTGGCGAACGCGGACGGCACAGCGAAGAGTGTGCCCCCGGCGATTGGTCGCCGTCTCGGCTCTGACCTTTTGGTTTCAGGATCCTATTCGATCTTGGGGGAAAAGGGAGCTAAGCAGGTTCGTTTTGACCTGCGTCTGCAGAATGCGAATTCAGGCGAGACGGTGGCCGAGATTGCGGAGACGGGAGCACAGGCCGATTTATTCGTTCTCGTTTCGCAAGCTGGAGCGCGGCTGCGACAGAAGCTGGGTGTCTCCGAGCTGTCCTCCACCGAGACGCTGGTGGCACGCGCATCTCTGCCCAAGGACACCGATGCGACGCAGTTTTATGCCGAAGGATTGGCCAGGCTGCGCATGTTCGATGCCATCGGAGCCCGAGACCTGCTGCAAAAGGCAATCGTTCTCGACCCCAACTATTCCCTCGCTCATTCAGCCCTGGCGGATGCCTGGTCGGTATTGGGCTACGACCACAAAGCACGAGACGAGGCCGAGAGAGCCTTCCAGCTTTCCGGAGGGTTGTCGCGTCAGGACCAGCTTTCCGTCGAAGGGCAGTACCGCATGGCAATCCGGGACCGGGCAAAAGCAACAGAGGTCTACAGGTTGCTGTTCAGCCTGTTCCCTGACGACTTGGACTACGGACTCCACCTGGCCTCGGCACAGATCGCATCATCGGCATCGAGTGACGCTATGGCGACGTTGAATTTGTTACGCCGCTTGCCGCCGCCCGCCGGTACCGATCCCCGCATCATCCTCAAAGAATACGAAGCTTGGAAATCGTTGGGCGATTTCAAGCACATGGAAAGGGCGCTCACAGAGGCTGCGGACACAGCGCAAACCAAGGGAGCGTTGCTGTTAGCGGCCCGTGCGCAAACCCGGCTCTGCTGGGTCCGACATGTCATCGCCGAACCGCAGCAGGCGATTGAGGACTGTCGCAAGGCCCAGGAGATCTACGTAGCGGCAGGAGATCGTCGTGGCGAGGCTGAGGTTTTGCGTTTTCTCGGCGACGTTGCCACTGATTCCGACGCTCTGTCTGGAATGGGCTACTACAAGCAGTCCCTCGCTATCGAGCAGGAAATCGGTCACCTGGGTGGACAGGCCTCAGTCATGACCCAGATCGCGACCCAGTACTCCCACCAGGGTGATCACGTCACCGCCAGGAAGTCCTACGAACAAGCCGAGGCTGTTTTTCAGCAGCTTGACGACAAGTTGAATGCGACTGGTCTGATGATTGACGTCGGAGCCGAGTTGGCTGCACAGGGCCAAATTGCGGAGGCCACGAAGGTATATCAGGATGCGCAAGAATCGGCTTCGACGATTGGTAATAAATACATCGAGGCGTTAGCGGTTTACAACACCGGCCTCCTGCAGCAGCTGAAGGGCGACCTTCAGGGCGCGCAGAAATCCTATCGGCAGGCTCTCACTTGGTTTCAGGAGGTTGGTAATAAAGAATTCGATATGAGTGCCATCAGGGGCTTAGTTGAGGTAGCAACCTTACAAGGTGATTTTGCTGGCGCTCACAAGCTGTACGAACAAGCAATGACCATGCGCCAACCCTCTCAGCACGATGTGTCAACGGCGGAAAGAGAGATGGCTCGGGTCCAGCTTTCTCTGGACGAAGACCGCGTTCCGGTGGACGCGGAAGCATCGCTGCGGCGGGTCGTGCAGGTGTTCCACGACGCCAACCAGGCTAACAACGAGGCGATGTCCGCTGCGCTCCTCGCGCGCGCGTTGTTGACGCAGGGTCGCTCCGCCGATGCGTTGAAGGTGATTGAACACTCGGCGGAAATCTCCACGAAAGCCGATCGCAACGTCCGGCTGCTCGTCAAGGTAGAGGAAGCTCAGGCACAATTTGCATCGGGCCCCGCTCGCAACGAAACGCAAGCCGTGAATGAGTTAACCAAAGCGATTGCTGAGGCCCGTGAATTCCACTATTTCAGTGTGGAGCTTGAGGGACGGCTGGCCCTGGGGTTAGTGGAAGTCCAATCAGGAGCAATAGCTCGTGGGCGAGCCCACTTACAAGCCGTGGAAAAGGACGCATCGAGGCACGGCTTCATCCTATTGGCGCGCAAGGCAAAAGCAGCAGCGTAAGCGTTTCAAGGCAGAATTGTGTCCTGGTGACCATGCGGGCAGCGGGCAGTGTGGCCGATAGCGGTGCTGCCAATTTAGCGATGTCGGAATGAAAGAACGGTGGCCCGTTGCGATCACAGGCATCGTAACCTTCCGGAATGGCGGTAGGCGTCGAAAAGCTCCACCTGTACAAGCACCCAAATTGCCTCCGAGATCGCGGGATCGCCAGCGAGCTGCGCCAGTTGAGAGTTCGCGTAGTTCTGGCAACGGCATTGTCATTGCGGCGTCATGCAAAACCACAAGGGACTTGCTTCATCAGCCGCTGAGGTTTACTACTGCCGCCCAATGGAGTGATAGCTTTCCGGCGGTCCCAAGTAGCTAGGCTTCACCACACCAGTATCAGCGACCAACTTTTGTAATATCACTCCAGGGTCGACCATCCAGATCTTGAGAGTGTGATAGCCCACGCCCGCAACGGTGTGTTTCGACTTGGTCTTTCGGACGCTATCTTCGACAGACTGCGCCCAATCTTTCGTCGAATTGTGAGCGAGCGCATCCACCACCTGCGGAGGTTGATCGTCGAAAGAAATTGCAAAGCGCAGCCCCCGTCCGGGTACGAAATTCAGCGTAGGAGCAAGAATCGCCTCAACCTCAACATCCCCAGGATGAAATAGGTACATCGCATATTCCAGGTAAGGCGAATTCTGCGGTGGCGCTACGCTCGCGGCCGTAACCGGAAAAATAGTCATCGAAGACAGAGTGCGACCCAGGTCGTCAATGTTCTCCCAGCGGGCACCGGCTGTATCGACCTTTTTCGTGTAATGCTCAGCCTCGATCGAAACATAGCCATCGGTTTCGACGAACCCATCCACCGCCGAGGGCTTCGGCACCAACGGGTTAAGAACTTTCAACTTTACGATCACTGCTTGATCGTTAGGGCCGGCAATTGAAATCGATCCTTGAGTTTCGCCCACAGGAGCATTGGCCCAATCAATGCTGATCCACATTCGCTGATCCTTTTCGATCGTGCCCCTGGTAGGGTTAACCAGAATCCATGGCGCGCTGGCCTTCGCCGTAAATTCGAACGCTGTCTTTCCACGGTTGAACACGTCAATGAACCGCCGCTGTTGGTTGAAGAGGTCGAACTCCGGTAGCGCGGATTCATGGAAGGTCGCGAGCCAGGGCATGTAAGAACCCTCCACCGCGACTCCCATGTCCGCTCTTTCAGGAACCTGAACCTCCTGAACCGCCGGCATCACATTCACAGGCGGCTGATTCCAGAACGTGTATCCAAGATGCGTTTGGTCCATCATATGATTCCATTGGCCGCGGGCGTGGACGTGGTTGTACTCGCTCGACAATGCCGCGTCGGCTTGGAATAACTCGCGGACCCGAACCGCCAGATCGTTCGTGCTTGCGCGGCCCTGCACCGCATACATCTGATTCTTTCCGGCGGCGATGTACATCTCCGTCACCAGCGCCGACGCCTTGGTCGGATAGAGCACCAGTTCGTAGAAGGCGTCGCGAAGATTTTCAGGCAAAGTGCCATAAATCTTCTCTGCCTCGATCGTGATCGACTTCCAATCGGCAAGCACTCGATCGGCTTCCTGATAATTTACCAGGCTGAACGTCGACGGTTCGAGCAGTTCGGGCTTCCGGCGCCCGTTGTACTTTGTGTATTTCGAAACAATGTCAGCTATCTGCGGCGCGTACTGTGGCCCAAACTCGCGTTCGGCCCACAACCGCGTGAATTCGGAAATCTTCTCTTTCGGCCAGCGTTGCGGGTTCCACGCCAGGCTCAGAAAGAATTCAATCGGAAACTCCATCGGCTTCAGATCGCCCACATTGACGATCCAGATTCGATTTGCCTGGTACTCGTACGCCAGGTTCATCTGTTCCCAGACTTTTGTGATCGGGATCGTGTTCAGCCACTTATAGGACCGCGGATCGCCGACATAATCGAAGTGGTAGTAAACGCCGGTGCCTCCGCTCCGTTTTCGTTCATCAACTGTTGGAAGACGCCGGATGTTGCCCCAGTTGTCATCGCACCACAACAGCGTCACATCATCGGGGGCACGCATCCCTCGCTCGTAGTACTCCTGCACCTCTTTGTAGAGAGCCCAGTCTTGAGGAATCTCTGAGAGCGGTTTACCGGTGTTCCGGGCGAGAATCTCTCGCTGATCAGCGACAATTCTCTCGAGCAAGGCGACATTTGCACTTTCTGACATCGGCAGATCCCCGTCGCCGCGCATGCCAAGCGTGACGATGCTCTCGTAGTTCTTATTGCGCTCAATGCCTTCTTCCCAAAATTTACGTAACACATCCGAGTTTCTCGAGTAATCCCACGGGCCGGAGCCGTGCCGTTTCCATTCCTGCTGTGCGCGCAGCATGGGCTCGTGGTGCGATGTTCCCATTACGATGCCGTATTCGTCTGCGAGCTTGGG
>Ga0137410_10001554_pt1 | contig 15720 bp, 9 predicted proteins | sample CZODoug1_16funga_FD_108878 | JGI IMG/M metagenome (GOLD analysis project Ga0137410, IMG submission 108878) | Vadose zone soil fungal communities from Angelo Coast Range Reserve, California, USA - CZODoug1_16fungal (Illumina Assembly) | ecosystem: Environmental > Terrestrial > Soil > Vadose zone... | reverse complement strand
GCAATTTTCTTCGGTCGCCTTATGCCGGCCCAAAATTCTCAACATTTGGCGCAAGCTCCTCGCTCTGTGTAGCTGAGGGGTCTTCAGCCCCGTTGAGCTTGGCACAGTCGCTCCTCAGCTCTGCGCTCTGTAGCGTACAACTTCAGTGTGCGTCCGCGTTAACCCGTCGGTATGTAGCTGAGGGGTCTTCAGCCCCGTTGCGCTTGGCACGGTTGCTCCTCAGCCCTCTGCGATCTCTCGCATCAACAAAACGCACTCCCACGCAGAGGGCCCCAATCCTTATCCGCCATAATTCGCCACAACCCGCGCCACTTTTCCATTCGCCGAAATTTCCATGAACTCCGCCGTTCGCGTCCCCTTATGGTTTATGTAGTAGAGCACCACGCTGTTTACTCCCCACAGCACGTCCTCAAGACGAAAGCGCAGTTCCGGGTAGGCTTCCAGCCCTCGCTGAAAGTAAGCTCGCAAATTCGCAATTCCAACCACCTTGCCATGGGGAGTCCCCAACAACTGCGCGGCAACCGGCGAAGTCAATTCGATTGCCTCTTCATAGTGCGTCAGGATCTGCTCCAGATCATGAGCATTCCAGGCCGCAATCCAATGCTCCGCCAGTTTCCAGGCATCGTCTCTCGTCACGATAATCTCTCCGGTGCGGTCGTCTGCACTATCCGCGCGCATTGTACGACGCCATTGTAGCTTAGGGGTCTTCAGCCCCGTTGAGCTTGGCACGGTTGGTCAAGGGCGCGTTCACAGCCTGCCGCCATCGGGCCAGTTCTTCCAATGTGTGTTCGGGGGTTGCGATGGTTGATAAAAGTGGTGGTCTCCGGTCACGAGGACCTGCGCTAATTGTTGAAACGCCTCCAACTGACTCGGTAAAACTCCTTCCACAAGGTTTGAATGGTTCCATTCTTCCAGCTGCAAGACTTGGTGCAGGTCTGGCGGGAGACTGATTCGGCGTTCTTGAAGGTCACAAAGCACGTGCTCCCGTTCGACGTCAGCCAAAAAGCGGCAGAGTTCAAAAACGTGTATTCGCGGAGACTCCTCTAGCTCAATGCCATGGCGACCATATTCTTTCAAAGGTGGAGGGGGCACCGCCCGGCCGCGCACTTTGACGACCGTTGCACTTTCGGCGACATAGTCACAGCCCTCTATCCAGTCCTCGTTGCTTATAGGAAATACGAAACGCGAGTCATTGTGAGGGTTATTCGCGAGGTAGTTCTCGTATGCTTGACGGCTATTGTATTTTTCTGGTGAGTCGCGATTATAAAGAGTGCTCGCGAAAGTGTAGATGTGCGTATCAGGCACACCGGCGCGAGGCGAGTAGCCAAACACCTCTATTACCATTCCCCATTCGGTCTCGGTGCGGTGAAGAGAAAGGCGGGAAGCTGCGAGGTATAAGTAGCCGTTGTCCAACATCGGAAACGTGAAGGCCGCAGAACATTGGTCGAGGATTTGCAAAATATCTTCAGATTTCCAGCGCATTGGCACCGGGCAGGTTATCACAGTGACCATCAACTCCGGCTAATCGCCTCACCGGACAAGCCGTTTCAACCTAAATTCAATCCTTTCGAGCCACAAAAACTGTGTGGTGAGGACCCCCCTTCGTCAGCCGGCCGCGAGCGCGCTGCATCTGCACCTCAAACCCGCCCTCGTTTAATCGTTGTACGAATTTCTGATCCTCTTTGGTTGCCCAGACAGCCAAAACTCCTTCTTTCCTCAGACTCGCATGCGCAACGGCTATTCCACCGCTGTCGTAGAGTCCCGCATTGTTCGAGTCGGTCAACGCCGCCGGTCCATTGTCCACGTCGAGCAGCACCGCATCGAATCGGCCGACGCAAGAGCGGAGCGTCGCGCCGACATCTCCCGTCTCGACCCGCACCCGCTTATCCTTCAACGGCTCCTTCGCCAGCGCCCCGAGCGCCCCGCGATTCCACTCCACCACCGCCGGCACCAGCTCAGCCACGACAACCGTTGCATCGGATGGAAGCAGATCAAGCGTCGCACGCAAAGTAAAACCCATTCCAAGGCCGCCAATCAGAACGCTCGGCCGCGTGAGCCTCCGCGCCCGTTCGCAGCCCAGCGTAGCCAACGCTTCCTCCGACCCGTGCACGCGGCTCGACATGAGCACCGCGCCGTCGAAGAGAATCAGGTACTCGTCCCCGCGCCGAACCAGCTTCATCTCAGAACCGTCGCGAGAAACAGTTTGGCCCAACAACTCGAATGGCTTCACGCATGCGATGCTACAGCACTGCAAAACCGAAGTAAAAACAGTCCGTTAATTCCCGAGTCCGCTTCGCAGTCATGTCAGCGCCACTGCTTCCGTCAACGGCGCTCCTCAGCACGAACTCGCTGAAACGACCACTGTTCGGGCGGCGTCCCGTATAGAGCACGCGAACCGAGCCGCAAGGGCGTATCATTGTCAGATGAAGCGAGAACTCCCTGTTACGTGTTGTACAGAGTGTGGCGCCGCTGGTTACAACATCAGGGTGGCAAACGGCCGCTGTAGCAAAACCGCCGCTGAACAGCGCTGCAGCGGCAGCAACGCAATTGCTACCCAATCATCCGATTGGATCGAATGTACTCAGTGTCAAGCCACCGGGTATCACCGCAATAAAGAATGCCCGGGCTGCAAAGGCGCCGGATACCTATTCGTGGGTCAGACGGATAAAGCCGCAGTCTAACCGCGCCGCCATCAAGCCAATCGGCGAAACCGATCGGCCTCTTCCTTTAGGTTTCATGTATCGTGAAAAGAACCTCCGCCCGAAACTATCCCGTCGAAACGCTTCCGGTCTGCGTTAATCAGGCAGGTGGGCGGAGTTGGCTTGCGTTTTGGCTCAGTCTTTACGAATACACAACGTCTGCAGACGACGAATCGGTGCGTTAGGTTGCACCCTGCGGACACAAGGGCGAACTCAGCAATACTTGCCGAACCGAGTCATGGAGGTTTGGCTCCAGGTGCGGGTCGCGCTTGAGCCAAGCAGCAATCAATTGGCTAACCACAGCGTCTGAGTATTCCGCCTGCAGCTCAAGCCTCACGGTTTCCATGGCGGAAAAGAGTCGTCCGCCACGTAATGCCCAGCGATGGTCGTTCTGGCAGCGGAGCCCTCTCATGTAAAGGTCGAGTGGCCGTTCGTATTCCTCCACAGCCTCACCACAGATTGGGCAAAAAGAGAAATGGGGCTCACTTGAAATCCTTCGAGATTCAACTATAGAGCGAAGTAGTATTGCGAGTTGGTCATTTAGCACCCACCGCGCTCGCGGGTCCGAGAGCCAGAACGATGCGATGTCCAGAGTAGAGAGGCCGCCGATTTCGGGAAGAGTGATGCTCGCAGCCGTGGCTGTAAAAGCAGCAAGCGGACCCTGGGGCATAATGAAGAAACGGTGGTCGCGGCTGCAAACAAAACAGATAGCCCACGGGTCTGCAGATTTGCGTGAGACTAAATGGTCGCCACAGGATGGACACTGGAGCTCGGCGTATAGTTGTTCTGTGATACTTGCCGTGCGCATTCGTGAAGCCTGCCACTCTTCATGCACGATTGGATTCTACCGACTTCTGTCTTACCCAACAAATTTGGTTTTGGTGAGGACCCAGGAGCGGCTCAGTGCCTGATCAGTCGGGTGGTCTCACTGGATGGACGCAACACCGGCTTGGAACCCGCAAGGGTAATCGGAAACTGACCCACTACCGCAAATTCGGCTTGACTTTCCTTATCCAATCGGTTATATTACATTTGTAACATCGCGGAGGGGAAAGGCAATGGCCTTATGCCCTCCAACTATCTCGCCGCTCTACCCTCAACCGCCAGTCCAACTGCTCTCTTTGCGCAAACTGCCCGTTCTGTCGCACTCTTTCGCTCTCTTTCAAAAGAGCGAAAATCATCTCTCTTGTTTTCAACAGCTTGCGCACTCTTTACAGAAAATGCCGGGGTGTACCCTCCTTCGCATTCCTCTATTTCCAGTTTCCACTTTCCATTTTCTAACTTCTTTAGAATGAATACTCAGCATCCGACGAAGGATGCTGACCCAGAGCGACGATCGGGAGCCGAAGGGTTCTCGCATTTTCTTGGGCCTGCGCGAATTTTCGCTAAACCCATTAAAATCAATACTTACAAAATCGCCATTTGTAAGTTGTTTAGAATGAATACTTACGAAAAAAGAGGGGAGGGGGGTAGGGGTCGCTGGCCCGCCACAATCCCCGCCCGTCGTTTCCGCGGGTACCTGCTTCCGCGTCCTAAACCAGCTGCGTCCAGAACGTCAGATCACGCGACGCCAGCAGCGCATCTTTCCGCGCATTCCACCGCAGGAAATGATCCGTCTTCGTATGCGCCGTGTGATGCTCGCGCGATTCCCACACCTCGTGCATCAGAAACGCGCCCGCGCCATCCGAGGCGCGGTGCAAATCGTATTGCAGGCAACCGTCTTCCTTCCGCGTTGGCGCCACCAGCGCGCGAAGCTCCGCCTCGAGAAACGGCTCATGCCCGGTGCGCGCGCGCATCAACACAATCAGCGTCACGCCATTCTTCGGCAGCTTCGCGTGATGATTCGCCGCGCTCGCTTTCCGCGAGCTTCTATTTTTTCGGGAAGCCTTCTTTGCTTTCTTCTTTGCCATCGCGGCGGGGATTGTACCCCAAAAGCCTCCGTTGGCAAGCAATACTACATCTGTGCTGTCAGTTTGAATTTTTTGGTCGTGACACAATGAGACAAAAATTCAAACTGAGCGCGCAGATTGCAACCGCCTATTTCGTAGCGCCGGTTTACCCCGTAGGGACATCCTGCCGGCCCGCTCTTGCGTGCGAAAGAACTCTCTCAGAAATTCGCTGCCTTTATCCCCGCTTTTCTCTGTGTTCTCTGTGCCTCTGTGGCAAATCAGGTTCTCCGTCTCACTTCGCCGCGTCCTTCCGCCCAGCGTTCAAGTTATCGAAGTTCATCACCGTATTCAGCACCAGCGAATACGTACCGCGCGTCTCGCCCCGATACACCGGATTGATCGAGAACAGTACGACGTGTCCTTGTCCGAATGGCACATCCAGCACCGCCGGATGCTGCGCAATCTCCCCGCCACCATCCACCAAACCGGAAATCAGCAAATCTTTCGCGTTCGCATATCGCAGCACGACCCGCGCACGATTCGCCGGCGGAATCACTCGCGCGTTGTTGTGCGTCTGCTCCGGGGTCAGCGGCGGAAATTCCCAGGCTTCCGATTCCTGTTCTTCCGGCGCTTCCGCTCCGATGCGTCCAACCGCAAAATCCGGCTCGTCCTTCGTCCCGCGCCCTGTCGGACGTTGCTTCATGTCCGGCCCCAAATGCCTGCGCCGCCGCCCGCCGGCAACGCTGCTCAGCGAAAAAATCACGCCATCGTCGCAGTACGCCGAAATCTTTTCGTCGTACCCATACGCAATCGGACTTGCGCCATCCACCAACTGCGTTCCCACCACCGCGCCCACGATTTTCATTTTTTCGCTGCGCGCCGCGTTCACGCCCGCGCCCATTCCGACCGAAAGCGCAAACTGCGCCGTGTCATCCACCGTCAGCAAAACGCCGCCGTTTTGCACGAAGCTCTGCAATTTCGCCAGGCCGTCATACCCAAGCCCGGGCCGCATATCGTCCGTCGAATCGTTTTTTCCAACCAGATTCGGCGTCAGTTCCGTCGTCTTCCACGGCAAAGGATTTCCCCAAGCCGTCGGCAGTCCCTGGATAATCGCGGTCGCCGAAGCGTTGATTCCGACCGGCGGAAACAAAATCACGTCGTACTTCGCGCGCAAATCAGGAATTTTCGCGATCGCCTGCGTGCTCATGTATTCGTACGGAATCTGCAGCGAGTCCAGCGCCAGCCGCCACCAGCCTTCCGTCTGCGTGCTCAGCCAAGTGTGGACATACGCGATTCGCGCCGACCGCACCGGATGCGTTTTCACGCTCGGAGCTGTGCCAAGCGCAGAGACCTGCAATCCCAACTCTTTCGCCGCGGATTCCACGTCGGCGCGTTTCGCGTCGCGAATCAAAAACGTTCCGCGCGTAAACTTTGCGCCGCCCGCATCGAATGCTTCTTCCGCGGCCTCGATCGTCGCGTCCTTCAACTTGTACCGCAGCGTCGCCAACGCCGGCTCCGCATGGTTGTTGATCGCAAAAATCGCGCCCTCGCCTTTCACACCGCCCGACGCGCGCACATCGCTGACCTTCTCCATCGGCGCATCGAGAATTTTTGCATCCGTAACGCGAACCACTTGCACGCCAAACAATTCGCCGAACGTCCAGCCTGTATCGTCATACGGCGTCTTCTGCGGATCTTCCGGACTCCAATACTGGTGGTCCAGCAAAGCATCCGCAATTCGCGAATACGGCTGGTCCATGCGAAGCACGAAGCTGCCTGCGGCAAAACTCCGCGTCGTGGGCTCCTTCTTTTCCTCTTTTTTCTCTTCTTTCGCGTCGCCGGATTTTTCTCCTTCTTTTTTCTTTTCTTTCTTCACCGGCAAAGCGATCGTGATCGCCGATTTCGCGCGCGAAATTTCTACTTTTTGTTTCTGCAGCACTTGCAACAACTCCGCTTGCAGCGTCCCGCGCGGCTCATCCGCAGGCAGCACATAAGCCACCGGCCCTTCCGCCCTTGGCTTCTGCACCGACCGCTTCGCCTTTAAATAAAAATTCTTCAGAAAGAGTCTTTTGTTTTCATTGAAATAGTGCAGCGAAGTCAGCAAACCAGTCTCTTCGTAATTATTGTTGTCGCGCTGCGACCACAACGTTTTCGGCAACGGCGGATTCTGCTTGAACCACGTCCGCGCATATTCTTCCGGCTCCAGAGTTCTCTCCCGCGTATCGGCGTTCCCGTTGCCGAACGTTTCGTACAACCGGCTGATGCCATTGTGCAAAGCCGCGAGGAACATCAAATATCCCGGCGACCAGGTATCAAAGTCTCCGTGCGTAAACACCCCCGGCATCCCGAACTTCGTCATGTCCGCCACGTTCCTCGACGCGATCATGTTCCATTCGTCGGCAAGAATGGGATCGATCCACGCGTTGTACGGTCCGTCTCCAACCGTGTTGTCGTAGAGGTAGGGGACGGATTCGTGCAAATCGTGCAAGACCTGCGCCTTTTGATCGACGTAGGTATTCAAAACATTTTGTGTGAGTTTCAGCGTCATGCCCATGGCGTCGCGATTGTTGTCGTGGGCGACGTATTTGCCCCAATAAATCAGCGGCGGATAAAAATCTTTCGGGTGCGCGAGATGCCATTTGTAAACGTCCACGACGCGGTCGCGGCCGTCGACTTCGACAACTGGCGTGATCAGCGTGATGACGCCGTCGCGAATATCTTTTATGTACGGACTTTCGTCCACGGCGAGACGGTACGCCAATTCCATCAGCGCTGTTGGCGCGCCTGTTTCCGGCGAATGAATCGTTCCGGTGATATAGTAAACGGGCGTGCTTTGCGCGACAAGCTTGTCCGCTTCGGAGTCGTCGGAATTGATCGTGCGCGGATCGGCCAGCTTCGCGAGGCGCGCGCGATTTTCTTCCAGCTTTTGCAGGTTTTCTTCCGACGTCACGGCCACCGCAATCATTTCGCGGCCTTCTTCGGTGGTGCCGATCGAAATCACTTTCACGCGCGGGCTCGCCTTTTCCAACAGGCGCATGTATTTGTAAACTTCTTCGGCGTACGGAAGAATTCCCGGCGCGCCGGCGACGTCGCCGAGTACGACTTCCGGCGTTGGAACGGTTTTGGACGCGGGCAAATAATCGACGAGCGGCGAAGTGAAGTATGGCGCTGTCGTGTATTTTTTCATTTTCGCGGTGTATGCCTCATCCACCGGTTGTTTGGGGTCGCGTCCTGGCGCGGATTCTCCGTCGGCCCACGCAAAAGGCACCGCGGCGAGAAACAGCGCAATGGACAAAAGTGCTTTCCAGAAATGATTCCGGTTCATGAGGTTCCCCCAGGAGTGCGTACGCAAAGGCGGGATTGTAGCGCAGAACGCGGATGTCCGCGCTCCACAAAATCCAGGAATCACCGAGCGGCTTCGGCGCAGATTATTCAGCAGCGATGAACTTGAGGCAGACCGGCGACGGCACCGCGACGTTGTCGCCAGTCGGAGTGAGTTGCCCCGTATTGCCGTCGACGTGGAACGTCACGATCGTGTCGCTGAATTGATTTTCCACGAAGAGAAAATTCCCGGAGGGATCAAACGTGAAGTGGCGAGGCTCTTTGCCACCGGTCGGAATGGCGCCTGTCTGCGCCAGAGTTCCTTTTTTAGGATCGATGCCAAAAACCGCGATGTCGTCCAATCCGCGATTGGAAACGTAAAGAAATCTACCGCTGGGATGCACGGCCACTTCCGCTATATCGTTGCGGCCGGTGAATTCGGCCGGCAAGGTCGAAACACTGCCGACTTGTTTCAGGTCGCCTTTTTTCGAGTCGTAGGAAAAACTCGTCGCGGTCGAGGTCAGCTCACTGACGACGAACAGGAATTTGCCGTTGGGCGAAAAGATCGCATGGCGCGGGCCGGAGCCGGCTTTTAACGTGGCGCCGGACGGGATGTGCGGGCCAAGAGTGCCTTTTGCCACGTCAAACTGGAAAATCAAAATCTGATCGAGGCCCAAATCCGCCGCGAGCGCAAACCGGTTGTCGGCGCTCGTTTCGATCCAGTGCGCGTGCGGACCTTCCTGCCGGTCTTTTACCGGTCCAAGCGCGCCGCTGTCCTGGTTGAGCGCGGTCTTTTCGCCGATTTTTCCGTTCGCCAGAATCGGGAACACCGCAAGCGTCCCGGAGGTATAGTTCGCGACGAGAATGTATTTGCCGCTCTGATCGAATGCGATGTAGCAAGGATCTTCGCCAAGCGCCGATACTTGATTCAGCTGCGTCAGCTTGCCCGTTTTCGCGTCGAGAGAAAAGGAAGTGACAAAGCTGGACTTGCCGCCTTCGTTCACGGCGTAGAGAAAGTTTCCGCTCGGATGAATCGCCACGAAGGATGGGTCGGGCGTTTCCGCTGCAACGCCCAGCGCCGTGAGCTTGCCGCTCGTGGCATCGTAGCGAAAAGCATAAATTCCCTTGCTCTGCGTTTTCGCGGTATAGGTTCCGGCGAACGCAAAGAAATCTTTTTTCGCCGGAGCGGGTTTCTTGTCCTTTTTGTCCGCAAAAAGGACGGGGGCGAACAGCAAAAGTATGAGCAACAATCGGCGCGAAGTTTTCATGGCCCGAGAATTCTAGCACTCGGGCGGAAAAATGGCGCCGCGAAAAGAGTTTTTACTTCTTTTCTTCTTCGTCTTCTTCCTGGAGGACGGCGGCGGCGGCGATGGAATCGTCGCCATCGAGTTTGAGCAGGCGAACGCCTTGCGTGGAGCGGCCTGCTTCACGAATTTCGTTGGCGTGGACGCGGATGACTTTGCCGTGTTCGGTGATAATCATGACGTCGGATTCTTCGGTGACTTGAAGAGTGGCCACGACTGAGCCGTTGCGGTCGGTGGTCTTCATGTTGACGACGCCTTTGCCGCCGCGCGAGGTGATGCGATATTCGGCGAGGGCGGTGCGTTTTCCGTAGCCTTTTTCGGCGACGGTGAGCATCAACGTCGTGAGCGAATCCTTGATGTCTTCGTTTTCGAGTTCTTCGAGATTCTGCGTCGTTTTCTTGTGTTCCTTGGCGATGATTTCGAAGTCCGGCTGGACTGCGTCCATGCTGACTACGTAATCGTCTTTGTCGAGGTCCATGCCGTTGACGCCACCGGCGTTGCGGCCCATGGCGCGGACTTCGGTTTCGCGGAAGAGAATCGCCTGGCCTTCGTGGCTCGCGAGGAACATCATCTTTTTCCCATCGGTGAGTTTGGCGCCGATGAGTTCGTCTTTGGCTTCGAGGTTGATGGCGATGATTCCCGTCGAGCGCGGATTGGAAAATTCCGCCAGAGACGATTTTTTCACGGTGCCATTTTTGGTGGCCATAAAGACGAAGCGGTCGGCTTCTTCAAGATTTGTCGCGGCGACGAGCGCCGTGAGTTTTTCATCTTCCTGGAATTTCACGAGGCTGGAGATTGCTTTTCCGCGCGTCGCGGCGGCGGCCTCCGGCAATTCGTACACTTTCTGCCAGTAGACGCGGCCCTTCGACGTGAAGAGCAAAATGTAACTGTGCGCCGATGCGATGAAGAGATGCTCGACGAAATCTTCATCTTTCGTCTTGGCGCCGATGCGTCCTTTGCCACCGCGTGTTTGATGACGGTAGGTGTCAGCCGCAGTGCGCTTGATGTAGCCGGCATGGCTCACGGTGATGAGCATGTCGGTGTCGGCGATGAGGTCTTCGAGCTTGATTTCGTCGACTTTGTCGACGATTTGCGTGCGGCGGTCGTCGCCGTAGGCTTTGTGAACTTCTTTGAGCTCGGCCGTGATGACGGCTTTTAGTTTTCGTTCGCTCGCGAGAATTTCTCTTAGTTCAGCGATTAGGTCGCGGATCGATTTCAACTCGTTGACAATTTCGTCGATGGAGAGCTGCGTGAGGCGGTGCAATTGCAATTCGAGGATGGCGTCGATTTGCTTATAGCTAAGGGTGAGGGCGCCCGGGCGGCCGGCGGCTTCGACTTCCGCGGCGGCGACGAAGCGGTACTTGCGGCCATCGAGTTTTACGCCTTCGAGTTTTCTCGATTTACCATTTTCTTGAATCGTGACGTCCTGCTCGCTGAAGTACTTGAACAGGTTTTCTTTCGCTTCGGCGCGGCTGGAGGATCCGCGGATGATGCGGATCACGTTGTCGAGATGGTCGAGAGCAATCTGGTAGCCGACCAAAATGTGTTCGCGCTCTTCCGCTTTGCGCAATTCGAAAATCGTGCGCCGGCGGACCACTTCCATGCGGTGTTCGATGAAGAGCTTGATGAGCGGAATCAGGCCGAGTTCGCGCGGCTGGCCGCCAACGATGGACAGCAAAATCACGTGGAACGATTCCTGCATTTGCGTCTGCTTGAAAAGATTATTCAGGATGAGCTGCGATTCTTCGCCGCGCTTGAGCTCGATGACGACGCGCATGCCCTCGCGCGAAGATTCGTCTCGCACGTCCGAAATGCCCTCGATCTTTTTGTTCTGCACCAGGTCCGCGATGCGCTCGATCAACTTCGCCTTGTTTACCTGATACGGGATTTCGGTGATGACGATATTTTCGCGATCCTTGGAGGCTTCTTCGATCGCGGCCTTCGCGCGCATGGTAAAGCTGCCGCGGCCGGTTTTGTAGGCTGCTTCAATTCCTTCGCGGCCGGCGATATACGCGCCGGTGGGGAAATCGGGACCGGGCACGAGCTTCATGACTTCTTTCAGGGAAGTGTCGGGCTTTTCAATGAGGAGAATTGCGGCGTCCACGATTTCGCGCAGGTTGTGCGGCGGAATGTTGGTGGCCATGCCGACCGCGATACCGCTGGCGCCGTTGACGAGAAGATTCGGAATTCGCGACGGGAGAACGACCGGCTCTTCGCGCGTCTGGTCGAAGTTCGGAATGAAGTCGACCGTTTCTTTTTCGAGATCGGCGAGAATGTCTTCGGAAATTTTCGCGAGACGCGCTTCCGTATACCGCATGGCCGCGGGAGGATCGCCGTCGACCGAGCCAAAATTTCCCTGGCCGTCCACGAGCATGTAACGGAGGTTGAAGTCCTGCGCGAGCCGCACCATGGCGGGATAGATCACCGCTTCACCGTGTGGGTGATAGTTGCCGGACGTGTCGCCGCAGATTTTGGCGCATTTGCGATAGCCGCGATTGGAGGCGAGGCCGAGGTCATTCATCGCGACCAGGATGCGGCGCTGCACGGGCTTTAATCCGTCCCGAACGTCAGGGAGAGCGCGCGCGATGATGACGCTCATGGAGTAGTCGAGGTACGACTTCCTCATCTCCGCTTCGATATCGATCGGGAGCACTATCGACTGTTTTATTTCGTCCGCCATTTTTCCTCGTCTTCGTTGCAGCAAACTTTTCTGCTACTTATTGCTTGCCCGTTCGAGCACGTACGCTTTTACCGTGTCGAACGCATCGGCAGCGTTGGTAAAACGTCGCGGCGCAAATTCATGCGCGAGTTGCTGCAAAAACTTGTCTCGCTCCGCCTCGCTTGCAAATTCTGCGGCCACTCCATCGACCGAGTCCGGTGAGGCTGCCGCCACAGCTCGAAACTCCGAGCAGGTCAAACCACGCAATCCCGGCAGCGTCGTCCATCCCAGTTGATAAATCATCGGCTCCGATTGCCAATCTAAAGATTGGCCACTACAAACATCCGCCGGTTGGAAGCCCTTTCAGGGCGATCCGGCGTTACAAATTAGATGTCCAGGTTCACGACTTCGAGGGCGTTTTCCTCGATGAATTTGCGGCGCGCTTCGACGTTTTCGCCCATGAGAGTCGTAAAAATATCTTCGGCGGCGACGGCGTCTTCCAGCTTCACCTGGAGGAGCGTGCGAGTGTCGGCGTTCATCGTGGTATCCCAAAGCTGCTCGGCATTCATTTCGCCAAGGCCTTTGAATCGCGTGATGGTGAAATCTTTTTTGGCGTCTTCGACGACGTAATTTAGAACGTCGACGACTTTTTCCTTGGTAACTTTGGTGCCGTTGGTTGAGATGGTGAAAGGCGGATGATTGAACTCTTCGATTTGTTTTGTGAGGGCGCGCAGGCGCTTGTATTCCGGATTCGAAGCGAGCGCCCAATTGATTTTCTGGTTGTGGGGCGGCCCGAATTGGATTTCGTGGAGGCTGTGCTCTTCGTCGAAAGCGAGTTTTCCTTCGAGCTTGAGCTTGGCCTTGTCGATCTCTTTCAGAAGTTTTTCGAGTGCTTTCTTGTCTTCGAAGTCTGTTTTCTTTTCGAGGCTGCTTTCGGCGAGGAGTTCGACGAGCGCCGGTTGGCGCAAGCGGCGGCCGAGTTTTGCGGCGGCGGCTTCGTATTCCTGGACGTTGAGCAGGAAAGATGTGAGCTTCGCACCATCGAGGTTCACGCCTTCTTTTGCTTTGACGATGTGATCTTCGGTGGCGCGCTTCATGAGCTCGCGTGCGAAATCGCGTTCGTCGCGAATGTACTTTTCCGTTTTGCCGCGCTTCACTCGATAGAGGGGTGGCTGCGCGATATAGATGTGACCCTTCTCAATCAACTCTTTCATGTGGCGGAAGAAAAAGGTCAGCAGTAAGGTGCGGATGTGGCTGCCGTCGACGTCCGCGTCGGTCATCAGAATCACTTTGTGATAGCGAAGCTTGGCGGCGTCAAAGTCATCTTTGCCGATGCCGGTGCCGAGCGCGGTGATGATGGCGCGAATTTCTTCGTGGCCGAGCATCTTGTCGTAACGCGCTTTTTCAACGTTCAGAATTTTACCTTTAAGGGGAAGGATGGCCTGATATTTGCGGTCGCGGCCCATTTTCGCGGAGCCGCCTGCGGATTCGCCCTCGACGACGAAGAGTTCGCAGCGGCTGGGATCGCGTTCCTGGCAATCGGCGAGTTTTCCGGGCAGGCCGCTGGAATCCATGGCAGATTTGCGGCGGGTGAGTTCGCGCGCTTTGCGAGCGGCTTCGCGCGCGCGGGCGGCGTCAATGCACTTGCCGATGATGCGGCGCGCGACGGTGGAATGTTTATCGAACCATTCGCCGAGGCGCTCGTTGACGATCTGCTCGACGTCGCCCTTGATGTCACTGTTGAGTTTGCCTTTGGTCTGGCCTTCGAATTGCGGTTGCGGCAAGCGGACACTGACGACGGCGACGAGACCTTCGCGAACGTCGTCGCCGGTGATGCTGACTTCGTCCTTCTGCTCTTTGAGCATGCCGTTGGCGGAAGCGAAGTTGTTGATGGTTCGCGTCAGCGCAGAGCGGAAGCCGGAGAGGTGCGTACCGCCGTCGACGGTGTTGATGGTGTTGGCGAAGGCAAAAACATTTTCGCCGTAACTATCGTTGTACTGGAGCGCGATTTCGATTTCGAGGCTGCCGCGCTTGCCTTCCATGTAGATCGGAGAATCGTGGAGGGTTTCCTTGCCGCGATTGAGATGCTTGACGAATTCGGCGATACCGCCGGTGAAGCGGAACTCCGCGCTTTTTTCCGCGCGTTCGTCGGTGAGCGTGACCTTGAGGCCTTTGTTGAGGAAGGCATATTCGCGGAGGCGCGTGGCGAGCGTGTCGTAGCTGAAAACTGTTTTGTCGAAAATGGTGCCGTCGGGATGGAAGGTGACTTTCGTGCCGGTCTTGCGCGTTTTCCCGGTTTGCTTGAGCTTCGAAGTGGGCTTGCCTTTTTCGTAGGTCTGTTCCCAAACGGCGCCGTCGCGCTGAATTTCGAGTTCGAGCCAATCGGAAAGCGCGTTAACGACGGAGACGCCAACGCCGTGGAGACCGCCGGACACTTTGTAGGTGTCACTGTCGAATTTTCCGCCGGCATGGAGAACGGTGAGAACAACTTCAGCGGCGGGGCGCTTTTCGGTGGCGTGCATGTCGACCGGAATGCCGCGGCCGTTGTCGACGACAGTGACGGAATTGTCTTCGTGAACGGTGACGTTTACTTCGTCCGCGTAGCCGGCCATCGCTTCGTCGACGGAGTTGTCCACGACTTCCCAGACGAGGTGATGCAAACCCATTTCGCCGGTCGAGCCGATGTACATGGCGGGACGAAGACGCACGGCTTCAAGACCGCCAAGCACTTTGATGGACTTCGCATCGTACTGGTGTCCGGTCGTCGTTTTGCCGACAATGTTTTCCTTATCGCCCATTTTTTCTCCCTCAGTGCGAATCCCGGCCAAAGCAAAACTTTGCGCGCATGCGGAGCGCGAAAAACAAACTGCGAATTACAAGTCGAGCGAAACGGCTCGATAAATTTTCTTGAAGCTAGGAAAGGCGTGCGTGCGGATTTTTCCGTGCGTCCTTCAGGGACAGCCGCAAATGCGGCGCGTTCCTTACCCTTTGATTCCGGCAACGGGCTGGATCGCAAGCGATCCGCGCTGGGCCGTCCGGAACTCGTAGGGTTCCTGCTCCATCCCATCTCGCGCAGCGAGACGCGGCGAAGACTCAAACAACTCCACGCGAATTTTGACCAAACGCCTCTGGCGCGAAGCGAATAAAACAGGCCGAAATTCACCTGGCGAACGTGTCGATTTGGAAGAAACAAAAGCGAATCGACAACACCGGAAGTGTACCCGAAATTCGGGAATTTCTCAATGCCGTAAATGATAAAAACTGTCCTATAAATGGCTTGTTTTCAGTATTTTATAAGGGTTAGTTTGCGAAATTCGCGCTCATTTTGGCTTCGTTGCGGGAGCGTGGAATCCGATGCCGCGTTTGGGCAAATCTTCGTCCTCGAGCATGCTTTCGATCGTGGCGAAGACGATCTGCAATTTCGCGTCGTAGCGTTTTTCCATGTCTTCGATTTTGCGACGCAGTTTCTGGTTTGTGGCGAGCATTTCGCGCAAGCGGACGAAGGTTCGCATGATGGCGATGTTCACCCGCACGGCGCGCGGGCTGCGCAAAACGCTCGACAGCATGGCGACGCCTTGCTCCGTGAAGGCGTAGGGAGCCGTGCGCGCGCCGCCCCAACTTGAAATCACAAATTGTGATTTCAAGTTTTTGTGCTCATCGGCGGTCAATTGAAAAAGGAAATCGGCGGGAAAACGGTCGATGTTTCGTTGCACGGCTTGAATGAGGGCTCGCGCTTCCACGCCGTAAAGGCGGGCGAGATCGGTGCTCAACATTACGCGGTGGCCGCGGAGAAAATATATTTTTTGTGAAATCTTGCTTGCTACGATGCTCTGCGAGTGCGCGGATTT
>Ga0137410_10001553_pt1 | contig 15723 bp, 18 predicted proteins | sample CZODoug1_16funga_FD_108878 | JGI IMG/M metagenome (GOLD analysis project Ga0137410, IMG submission 108878) | Vadose zone soil fungal communities from Angelo Coast Range Reserve, California, USA - CZODoug1_16fungal (Illumina Assembly) | ecosystem: Environmental > Terrestrial > Soil > Vadose zone... | reverse complement strand
GCGGCGGCTGAGGTTGACGATCATTTCAGACCCTTCGAGGCCTGGCGCACCGCGAGGCGGATGCGGTTGTAGGTGCCACAGCGGCACACATTGCCGCTCATCGCCTCGTCGATCTCGGCGTCGCTGGGGCGCTTCACCTTGGCGAGCAGCGCCGCCGCGCTCATGATCTGGCCGGACTGGCAGTAGCCGCACTGCGGCACCTCGTTCGCGACCCAGGCGTCCTGAACGGCCTTGCCCTCCTTGGTCTGCCCCACGCCCTCGATGGTGGTGATGCGCTTGCCCACCGCCGAGGAAAGCGGCGTCTGGCAGGAGCGCGTTGCCTGCCCGTTGATGTGCACCGTGCACGCGCCGCACAGCGCCATGCCGCAGCCGTACTTGGTTCCGGTCATGTTGAGGTGGTCGCGCAACACCCACAACAGGGGCGTGTCGGAATCGGCGTCGACCGGCAGTTTCTTGCCGTTGACTGTCAGGGTCACCATGGGAAAAGCCTTGTGGAAGTCCGCCTTCTATTGTCTGCCGAAGGCGCGGACTTGTGTAGAGGGCGAACGCTCCGGCTAGTGGTTGCTCGCCGTGTTGTTGTAGCCGAACGCCGCCGCGGCGAAGCCGGCGACGCCCAGCCCAATGACCGCCGCGGTGGCCGATCCGCCGCCCGTGCTGGCTGCCGGGATCGTCGCCCCGACCGCTGCGCTGCCGGGGGCGCTGCCCCCGACCTGGGCGATCTGAGGCGCGCCGCCCGCGGCGCCCTGCGCCAAGGCGTCGGTGGCGAGGAGCAGAAGGGGCAGCACGATCGCGGGGAGCTTCATGGGACCTCCTTCAGATTATAGGCCCGCCGGTGGGACCCGGTCAGGTTCGACCCTTGCGGAAACCTTTCGTTTCGCCCGCGAGCGCGGGGTAGAGCGACGCGGCGGTGCGGGAGAAGATCCAGCCGCGATCCGTCTCCGCAAGCGGCGCCAGCGCCGAACGGGCTCCGGCGAGCAGGCCCGCGAGCGTGCCTTCCGAGGCGGGGTAGTTCGACCCCCAGGCGATGCGCTGCGCGCCGAACTCCGCGACCACCCGCGGGAAAAAGCTCTCCGGCGTCGCCTTTCCCTTGCGCGCCTCGAGCAGGTTGTGGGTGGTGAGCTTGAGGATCAGGTTCGGGTGGCGCGACAGGGCGAACAGGCTGGCCGCCTGCGCGTAGGGCGGACCGTCCTCGATCAGGGGACGCGCCATGTGGTCGAGCACGATGCGCGCCCGCGGGAAGCGCGCGATCACCGCCTCGAGCTGCGACAGCCCCGCCGCGCGCAACTGCACGCTCACCGTCATGCCGAGGTCGCTCGCGAGCTGCCACGCGGGGAAGGCGCGGGGATCGTCCAGCCGCGCGTCCTTCGACGCCATGGTGTGCCCCGCGATGAAGATGCGCAGGCCGGCGAGCCCTTTCTTCATCCAGTGGCCGATGCGCTCCGCGGCGTCGGGGCGGAACACGTCCACCGAGAACACTCCGGCGAAGCGCTGCGCATGCGCGGCGACCGCGTCGGCGAGGTAGCTGTTGTCGTAGCCGTAGCAGGTCGCGGCCTGCACCAGTGCCGAGCGCGCCACGCCCGCCTCGTCCATCGCGGCGAGCATCGCTTCCGCGCTCACCGGCCGTTCGCGCGACCAGTCCGACTGGGACCCGCCGAGCGGCTCGCGCGGGTAGCGCGCGACGTCGGTCGAGATGACGTGCGGGTGCACGTCGATGACGTCGTTCACTCGAAGCTCCCTACCGTCTTCACGATCTTGGCGGTGTCCTCGTAATCCTCGCGGATCAGGCGCGCGAACGCCTCGGGCGAGAGCGGACGCGGCACCACGCCCTGGCTCGCGAGGCGCGCGAGGATCGCCGGATCGCGCAGCAGCTTGCCCACCTCGGCGTTGATGCGCTCGATCACTGCCTTCGGCGTGCGCGCGGGCGCGAGCAGCCCGAACCAGGAATCGAACTCGTAACCGGCGACGCTCTCGGCGACCGGCGGCGCCTTGGGGAGAAATGGCGAGCGCTTGAGCGAGGTGACCCCGAGGATGCGGATGCGCGCGTCCTTCGCGAAGGGAATCGCGCCGACGTTCGGAACGATCACCGCGTGCGAGCGCGCCGCGAGTACGTCGTTGACCGCATCCTGCGAGGACTTGAACGGAATGTGCACCATGGAGAGGTCGGCGAGCGACGCGAGATAGGCCATCGCGACATGCGTCGAGCTGCCGTGCCCCGCCGAGGAGTAGTTGAGCTTGCCGGGGTTGGCCCTGGCGTAGGCGAGCAGCTCGGCGGTCGTCCTCGCCGGGATTGCGGCGCTCGCCATGAGAACGTAGCTCTGCATGCCGATGTTGGCAACGGCCGCGAAATCCGCGATCGGGTCGTACGCCGGCGTCGCGCCGAGAAGCGCCGTCAGGTTGTGGCTCGACGCCGCGAAGATGAGCGTGCGGCCGTCGGGCGCGGCCTTGGCGACGAACGCCGTGCCGATCGCGCCGCCCGCGCCCGGGCGGTTGTCGATGATCGCGGTGGTCCCGAGCGCGGCACCCAGCTCCGAGTAGAAGGTGCGCGCCAGCACCTCGCGCGCGCCGCCCGCCGCGAAGGGCACGACGATGCGCATCACCTGCCCGCCTGCGAGGGAGGGAAGGGCGGTGAGGGCGAGGAGCAGGAGGGCGCGCGTCATGGCCGGACTTTAGCAGGACTATACTTGCCGCGATGCTGCGCTTCCTCGCCATTTTCGTCCTCGCCGGGTCGGCGTACGCGCAGACTTATCCCTCCAGGCCGATCAAGTTCGTCGCGCCCTTTCCCCCGGGCGGGTCGAGCGACGTGCTGTGCCGCCTGCTCGGGGCGAAGCTCGCCGAGGGCCTTGGCCAGCCGGTCGCGGTCGAGAACCGTCCCGGCGCGAGCGCCAACATCGGGCACGAATACGCGGCGAAGCAGCCGCCCGACGGCTACACGATCGTGATCACCAGCTCGAGCACGCTGGTCAACAACCGCTACCTGTACAAGCACCTGCCGTTCGACGCGATCGCCGATTTCTCGCCGATCTCGATGGTGGCGAGCGCCGGCCAGGTGCTGGTGGTGCACCCTTCGGTCCCCGCGACGAGCGTGCGCGAGCTCATCGCCCTCGCGCGGGCGCAGCCGGGCAAGCTCAACTTCGGCTCGGGCGGCAAGGGCATCCAGTCGCACGTCTCCGGCGAGATGTTCAAGGGGGCGGTGGGCATCGACATCGTCCACGTTCCTTACAAGGGGACGGTGCAGGCGGTGAGCGACCTCGTCGCCGGCCAGGTGCAGATGGTGTTCTCCGACATGGTGCCGGCGATGCCGCACATCCGCGCCGGCAGGCTGCGCGCGCTCGCCGTGACGACGCGCGAGCGCACGGCGGTGCTGCCCGATGTGCCCACCATGATCGAGGCCGGCGTGCCGGACTACGAGTCGGGCGTGTGGTGGGCGGTGCTGTCCCCCAATGGGACGCCCGAGCCGATCGTCGGCCGCCTGAACGCCGAGCTCGGGCGCATCGTGAACCTTCCGGACGTGCGCGAGAAGTACGCGAACCTCGGCGTCTCGCCCGAGCACAGCACGCCGGGCTACGTGTTCGAGCGCATGAAGGCCGAGGCGCCGCGTATCGCCTCCGCGATGAAGGCGGCGGGCGTCGAGCCCGAGTAGCGTGCGCTTTCTTCTCGCGCTGGCGCTCGCCGCGTGCTCGCTCCAGGCGAGCGCGCAATACCCCGCGCGCCCGGTGCGCCTCATGGTCGGATTCGCGCCCGGCGGCCCGAACGACATCATCGCGCGCGCGTACGGCGCGCGGCTCGGCGACGCCCTCGGGCAGCCCTTCGTGATCGAGAACCGCACCGGCGCTGCGGGCAACCTCGCCGCCGAGGTCGTGGCGCGCGCCGCCCCCGACGGCCACACGCTGATGCTCGGCTCGACCGGCACCAACGCGGTCAATCCCGCGCTCTACGCGGGCCTTCCCTTCGATCTCGTGCGCGACCTCGCGCCGGTCTCCGTCGTCGCGACCAGCCCGAGCGCGCTCGCGGTGCATCCGAAGGTGGCGGCGCAGAGCCTGCGCGAGCTGATCGCCCTGGCGAAGGCGCAGCCCGGCAGGCTCACCTACGCCTCGGCCGGCAGCGGCTCCTCGCAGCACCTGTCCGCGGAGCTCTTCAAGCAGGCGGCGGGCGTGGACATCGTGCACGTGCCCTACAAGGGCGCTGCGCCCGGCATCACCGATCTGCTCGCGGGACAGGTCGACATGAGCTTCGCGCCCGTGGCGAACGTCGTGCCGCAGGCGAAGAGCGGCAAGCTGCGGCTGCTGGCCGTGACGAGCGCATCGCGGTCGGAGTTCGCGCAGGGCGTTCCCACCATCGCCGAGAGCGGGGTTCCGGGCTTCGACGTGATCACCTGGTACGCGGTGTTTGCAACCGGCGGAACGCCTGCGGAGATCGTCAACCGCCTGAACTCGGAGCTGCGGAGGATCGCGCAAATCCCGCAGCTCAGGGAGCAGCTCGCCGGCCTCGGCATCGAGGCCGCGGCGAGCGCCTCGCCCGCGGAAGCGCGCGCCTACCGCGACGCCGAAGTCGAGAAGTGGGGGAAGCTGGTGCGCGCGCTCGGCGTGAAGGCCGAGTAGCTACTTCTTCGGCAGCAGCCCGCCAACGACAGGAAGGGTGGGCACGGTGGGCAGCGTGACGGCCGGCGGCGGCGGAGTGACTATCGGCGTCACGACCGGAGCAACGGGTGCCACGACGGGCGCAACCGGCGCGATGACCGGAGCGACCACCGGTACGACCGGAGCGACGACCGGCGTCACGGGCGCCACGATGGGCGCGACCACGGGGGCGACGGGCGCCACGACGGGCTCAACCGGAGCAAGGATCGGGGCGACGACGGGGTTCACCACCGCTCCGACCGTCGGCGCGATCACCGGCACAACCGGCGCGAGCACCGGGTTCACCACCGCACCCACGGTCGAGCCGAGAGCCGGCGCGATCGGAGCCAGCACCGGATTCACGAGCGAGCCCGCGGTCGATCCGAGCATCGCGGTGACCGGCGCAACCACGGGAGTCAGTGCGCCCACGGTCGAGCCAAGGAGCGGGGTGACCGGGGCCGCGAGCGCGCCCACCGTCGTGCCGAGCGTCGAACCGGTCTGCGCGAGCACCGGCGAGACCTGATTCAGCACGGGCGCGATGATGGGCGAGAGCGTGAGCGATCCGTCGGTGCGCAGCAGCGACCCGCCTATGTCGGTCACCTCACCGCCCGCAATGGAAGGCGCCGTTCCGGGCCCGGGCTTCCACGGGATACCGGCGAAGGTCTTGCCGCTCGCGCGGGCCTGCGGCTCGCGCTTGTCCCAGAAGAAGGGGGGCGGGGCGAAGAACGGCTCGGGGATCGAGTTCGCGCTCGCGAGGCGGAAGTACTCGCCGGCGCCGAACTCGCGCTCGAGTGCCGCGCCGCCGTAGGGGCTCACCGCGATCCGGCCCTCGATCACCCCGCCGTAGACGCCATCCTCGCCGATCCGGCCGTCGTCGAGCTTGCAGTCCTGGTTGCAGATCAGCACGCTGTAGTGGGTGCCGCGAATGCCGATCGAGGTCATGGTGGTGCGCATGCGGTAGTTGCTGCGGTTGCGGTGGCCGATCAGGCCTGTGAGCGAGCGGACCCCGCCGCTCAGCAGGCTGAAGAACGCGCGCTCTAGGCCGCCTACCCGCGGCTCGTAGGCGTACTGGTCGATCACGAAATCGGTGCGCGGCCGCAGCGACATCACGCCCCAGTCGGTGAAGCGGATCTGCAGGTAGCTGTCGACACCGGTGTGGAGCTGGTCGCCCGACTCGACGGTCGAGCCGGCGTGGAGCTGGAGAATGCGGCCAGAGCGCAGCGCGTGCGTCTCGCCGTAGGCGAACATAACCTGCGCGGCGGTGTCCGCCCGAGCCACCGCCGTCCCGCAGACGGCGAAGCAAAGCACGACCAGCAAGCGCGCCAAACGCATTCCCGACTCCCTCCCAGAAGACGAACGCCTATTCTGCCGGCAAGCGCTCCCGGGGCGAAGTGAATTTCTTCACGTACCCCGAGAATATCGGGCGCGCCGCGGATTGCTAGTCGCGCGGTCCGGATTTCGCTGTAGCGCGATCGTTACAGAAAGGCCCTCAGGCCCTCGCCCTCAGCAGGTCGCGGATCTCGGCGAGCAGGGTCTCCTCCTTCGTGGGGGCGGGCGGCGCCGCAGGCATAGCCTCTTTGGACTTCATCACGAAGCCGAGAAATTTAACGATGAAGATGTACAGAACCAGAGCGACGACGATGAAGTTCACCATCTCGCCGATGAACAGGCCGTAAGGAATCTCCTTCGTGCCCACCGCGATCTTCCAGCCGAGGTAGCCCTGGTCGCCGGGCACGAGCAGGCTCACCAGGGGCATGAAGATGTGCTTCACCAGCGCGTCGACGATTTTTCCGAACGCGGCGCCGATGATCACGCCGACGGCGAGGTCGATCACGTTGCCCTTCAGGGCGAAGTTCTTGAATTCCTCCAGCAGCGATAGCGCGTGGCCCGCGCCCAGCGACTTGAGCTCCATGCGGCCCTCCTTGAAGTTGGGTGCTTCAAGCCGCCTTATACCGCAATTGGAGTAGGATGCGCCTCACGGTCCTGAAGAACCGAACAAAGGGGGGAGCCCTCATGCGTCACGCTGTCTCGCTGGTCGCCGTCCTGCTCGCCGCGATTTCCACGCCCTGTGCAGCCCAGCAAGCCCAGTCGGCGCTGAGCGGCACCGTGTCCTCCGCCGAGGAGGGCGCGATGGAAGGCGTGCTGGTCCGCGCGAAGAAGGCGGGCTCGACGATTACCGTCACCGTCGTCAGCGACGCCAAGGGGCGCTATGTCTTTCCGGCCGCGAAGCTGGACCCCGGCAGCTATGCGCTGCGCATCCGCGCGGCCGGCTACGATCTCGCCGGCCCGAGCTCGGCAGAGGTCCCCGCGGGCAAGACCGCCACGGTCGACCTGAAGCTCAAGAAGACGTCCGACCTCGCCGCGCAGCTCTCCAACGGCGAATGGCTGGCGAGCTTCCCCGGAACGGACCAGCAGAAGGACGCGATGCGCAACTGCGTCGGCTGCCATACGCTCGAGCGCGTCGCGCGCTCCCAGTACGACGTCGACACCTTCATGAAGGTGGTGCTGCCGCGCATGCAGGGCTACGTCAACCAGAGCATCCCGCAGCACCCGCAGCTGCGCCGCGCGGAGCGCCTGATGGAGGAGCGCGGCGACCAGCGCGTCCAGGTGTACCGCACCACCGCGGAGTACCTCGCGACCATCAACCGCAGCAGCTCGCCCGCCTGGACGTACGAGCTGAAGACGCATCCCCGGCCCTCCGGCCACGCCACGCGCGTTGTCTACACCGAATACGACCTGCCGCGCGACACCATCGAGCCGCACGACGTCATCGTCGACCGCGATGGCATCGCCTGGTACTCGAGCTTCGGCGAGCAGTACCTCGGCCGCCTCGACCCGAAGACCGGCGCGGTGAAGGAATTTCCCATCGACATGCACAAGCCCGAGTTCCCGACCGGGCTGCTCGGCCTGCGCTCGGACCGAGAGGGCAACCTGTGGCTCGGGAACATGTACCAGGCGACCATCGTCAAGTTCGACCCGAAGACGAGCAAGATGGCGACCTGGAAGCTGCCGCCAGAGCAGAACATCGACGCGGCGCAGGTCAACATGGTGAGCCCCCAGTACTCGCACGTCGACGGCAAGGTGTGGACGCAGAACAACGGCTTCGCGGGCGTGCACCGCCTCGACCTCGCCTCGGGCAAGATCGAGACCTGGGAGCCGTTCAAGGCCGCGCCCAAGGGCGAGCCGCACAACATCTACGACGTCATCCCGGACTCGCACAACAACGCCTGGTTTACCGATTTCCGCTGGCGGCATATCGGGCGCATCGACGCCAAGACCGGCGAGGTGAAGCTGTACGAGATACCGGCCACGGCGAAGGTGGTTGCACCGCGGCGCGGCATGATGGACGCAAAGGACCGGCTGTGGTTCGCGCAGTACCGCGGTGACAAGATCGGCGTGCTCGACACGCGCACCGGCGAGTTCAGGGACTGGGCGGTAGCGCCGCGCTGGTCCTCGCCCTACGACGTCATGATCGACAAGAACGAGGAAGCCTGGACCGGCTCGATGCTCACCGACTTCGTCACCCGCGTGGACACGAAATCCGGGCAGTCGGTGAATTACCTGCTGCCGCACCACACCAACATCCGGCGCGTGTACGTCGACAACTCGACCACGCCGGTGACGTTCTGGGTCGGCAGCAACCACGGCGCGTCGATCATCAAGCTCGAGCCGCTCGAGTAGCGCGGCGCGCATCCGCAAGGGGGGAGGGGTCGTGAGAGTCTTGGCACGGACGGCGGTCAGCGTCCTCAGCGTGTGCCTGTCTGCGTCGGCGCTTGCGCAGGAGGGCAAGGTGGAGGGCGAGGGCGGCGCGACCACCAGCGAGGGCAAGACGCGCGTGATCATCGGCGCGGGCCTCGGTGGGGCCTCGGGCGCCAAGTACAAGGTCAACGGCCAGACCGTCAGCTTCAAGGACCGCTTCCAGGGATCACCCGACGACACCTCGATCGTCGCTGTGAAGGTGGCGACCTTCGGCATTGCGCTGAAGCCCGGCCTGTACGCGGGGCTCGACCTCACCGGGATCGCGAAGGCGGGCAACGTGCCCCAGGCCGGAGCGCCGCTCACGCTGGAGAAGACCTACCTCCAGATCACCGACTATTTCGGCGCGCTGACCTGGTTTCCCTGGGAGTCGGGATTGTTCCTCAAGGCCGGCGCCGGGATCTCGACCTTCGGCATCACCACCGACTCGAACAACACGCGCGCGACAGGCTTCGGGCTGCTGCTTGGAGCGGGCTTCGCGCTGCAGCTGACCGGTGCGCACCACCTGACCGTGAGCGCCGAGCAGGCCTGGCAGTCCTACGGCGGGTCGAGCTCGACCAAGCCCCAGAGCTCGCAGTTCGCCTCGGTGTTCCTGGGCTACCTCTACAAGAACTGAAAAGCGCGTCATGAACGCCCCGATCACCGCGCAGGCGGACCTCAAGATCGTCGAGATCACCGCTTACCCGGCCTCGTTCCCGGTTCCGCCCGGGCAGCGCGTGACGCTCGGCATCGGCACCTCGGTGAAGCGCGACGCCGTGCTGGTGAAGGTGAAGACCGCCGGCGGCCTCGTCGGCTGGGGCGAGTCTCACCACGGCCGCGCGCATACCGCGGTGGCGAAGTTGATCGAGACCACGCTGAAAGCATTGGTGCTCGGCATGGACGCCTCGGACACGGTCGGCGTGTGGTCCGCGATCTACACGAAGCAGCTCGGCAGCCACGGCATGGGCGCGGGCACCTGCCTCGCGATGAGCGGCGTCGACCTCGCGCTCTGGGACATCCGCGGCAAGGCCGCGGGGCTGCCGCTGTACAAGCTGCTCGGCGGATCGCGCAAGGGCATCCCCGCCTACGCGGGTGGCGTGTCGCTCGGCTACCAGGCGCCGGAGGCGCTGGTCGAGGAGATCCGGCCGCACCTCGACGCGGGCTACACCGCGGTGAAGCTGCGCGTGGGCGACAGCCCCGCTCGCGACCTCGAGCGCGTCGCCGCAGTGCGCGAAGCCTTCGGCGACGACCTGGTGATCTTGAGCGACGCGAACACCGGCTACAGCGTCGCCGACGCGCGCGCGGTGATGCCGGGCATGGACGAGCTCGACGTCGGCTGGCTCGAGGAGCCCTTCCCGGCGCACGACTACCGCAGCTACCGGATGGCGGCGGGCTTCGGCCGCACGCCGCTCGCCGCGGGCGAGAACCACTACACGCGCTTCGAGTTCAACCGCGTGATCGAGGACGGCGCGATCACGATCCTGCAGCCGGACCTGTCGAAGACCGGCGGGCTCACCGAGGCGCTGCGCATTGCCGCGATGGCCTCGGCGTACAAGCTCCCCATCCATCCGCACAGCTCGATGACGGGCTTGAACCACGCCGCCTCGATCCACTTCCTCGCCGCGATCGACAACGGCGGCTACTTCGAAGGCGACATCTCCAAGGACAACAAATTCCGCGACGAGCTGGTGTCCAGGCCCTACAGCGTGGATGCGCACGGCCTGGTGTGGCCGCTCGACCGCCCGGGACTGGGGCTGGAAGTGAACGAGGAATTCCTGAAGAAGCATCCGCCGATCGACGGACCGGGCTATATTTGAGGCAGAGGACCGCATGAGAATTCTCGCGTTTCTTTTCTTCGCGGCTTCTTCAACGATCGTCCAGGCGCAGGGCTATCCGAACAAGCCGATCCGCTGGATCGTGCCGCGGAGGCGGGCGTGAAGACGCTGGTGCTCTCGCACCTCGTGCCGAGCGACGACCCCTCGATCACCGAGGCGATGTGGATGGAAGGCGCGCGCAAGCACTTCGGGGGTACGATCGTCGTGGGGAGGGATTTGCTCGAGATCTAGAACCTCAGAGGAGGAGACCATGATCCGCACTCGGCACGTCATCGCGATCGGCCTGGCCATGGCACCGGCCGTCGCAGCCTTCGCTCAAGCCAAGGACGAGGGCAAAGACAAGCAAGTCGACGTCTCGAAGCCCGCGGGGACCGAGGCCGCCAACATTAGCACGGTCGGCGACTGGTTCAAGTTCAACACCAACGTCACAGGCTTCAAGGAGTCCGGCAAGTCGGACTCCCAGCCGGCGACCGCGGCGAGGAGCTCGTGCTTCCGGGTGAGCGGCGAGTTCCTCGATCCGAGCGACCCGAAGAAGCAGATCATGCGCGGAACATTCGAGGTGGGCCGGGCGCCTCACGCCGGAATCTGGCCGCCTTACGGCTGCGGCGAGCCGAAGGTCGGCGACGTCGATCCGAAGATCAATTCGGCCGTTTCCTACGACGTGCCCAAGGACCTCGTCATGAACGGCGTCGACCGGACGCGCTACGGCTGGACCTACGGCATCCTGGTCGCGCCGATCAAGTACTACGTGAAGCCGCGCGAGTTCAGCGCGGGCGCCTCGGTCGGCCCGTACCTGGGCTACCGGGTGTACGAGCGCAACGGCGCGTCCAACGTGATCGCCGTCTCCGTTGGTGCCGCGACCGCGACCGTCAAGACGGTCGACTCGAGCGGCAACTCGAGCAGCTCGAACACGACCGGCCTGAGCGTCGCCGTCGCCTACCTCGCCAATATCAAGGAGACCTTCAATATCGGCGTCCTTGCCGGCACCGACCTGTTCTCCAAGTCGCAGAACATCGAGACCAGCAACAAACTCTGGCTCGGGATATCGTTTGGCTACAACATCCAGTGAGGAACGCCATGCCGTCCGACCGCCTCGTCTACCGCCGCCGTCTCCTCCACTGGCTTGCGGCGAGCCCGCTCCTGCCCTACGCGGACTTCTCTTTCGCTGCGCCCGACATTCCCTCCAAGCTCTCCGAGCTCGAGGCCGAGGCCGGACTGATCTCCAAGCCGGAGGAAGCGATCAACGTCTTCGATTTCGAGCCGGTGTTCCGCAAGAACGTGCCGCCGGCACACGCGTTCTACGTGTACTCGGGGATCGACGCCGAGGTGACGCTCAAGGCGAACCGCGAGGCCTTCGGCAAGTACTACCTCCGGCCGCGGCGCATGGTCGACGTATCGAAGGTGGACACCTCGGTGGAGATCTTCGGGGTGAAGTACGCGAACCCGATCTTCATCTGCCCGACCGGCGGCAATAGGGCCTACCACCCCGACGGCGAGCTGGCGGTGGCGCGCGCGGCCAAGGCGGGCGGCCATCTGGAGATGCTCGCCACGCCGGCGACCACCTCGATCGAGGACGCGATCGCGGCGCGCGGAGGGCCAGTGTGGTACCAGCTCTACGCCTCGCCGAGTTGGGACATCGCGCAGGCGCTGGTGAAGCGCGCGGAGAAAGGCGGAGCGCCTGTCGTCGTCGTCACCGTGGACCGCGTCGGCGGCCGCAACCAGGAGCCTTTCCTGCGCATGTCGAAGAAGGACACGCGCAACTGCGAGGGCTGCCATCCCAAGGACCTGCAGGGGAGCGTCGCGCGCAAGCCCGCCTACGCCGGGATCGACGTCTCGGGCGCGCGCAACCTCCAGTCGGCGAACATGACCTGGGATTTCGTGAAGAGGCTGCGCGACACGACCAAGATGAAGGTCGTGCTGAAGGGCATCCTCACCGCCGAGGACGCGGAGTTCGCGGTGAAGGCCGGCGTCGACGGCATCGTGGTCTCCAACCACGGCGGGCGCGGCGAGGACTCGGGCCGCGCGACCATCGACGTGCTGCCCGAGGTCGCGGGCGCGGTGAAGGGCAGGATCCTGGTGCTGGTCGACGGCGGCTTCCGCCGCGGCACCGACGTGTGCAAGGCGCTCGCCCTGGGCGCGGACGCCTGCGGCGTCGGCCGTCCCTACCTGTGGGGCCTGGGAGCGTTCGGCGAGCCGGGCGTGGCGAAGGTGCTCGAGCTGCTGCGCACCGAGTTCCGCGCGGCGATGATGCAATGCGGGGTGCAGACGGTGAAGGGCTTCACGCCGGATTTCGTGAGAAAGGTCTGACCATGAAGAAATCGATCGCGTTGCTCCTGTTCGCGGCGAGCGGCCTCGCCTGCGCGCAGACGGCCGAAGAGCTGCTGAACGACGGCAAGAACCCGGAGAACGTCACCACCTTCGGGATGGGCTACAGCCTCAACATGTACAGCCCGCTCAAGCAGATCAACAAGTCGAACGTGAAGCGCCTCGTTCCGCTGTGGAGCTTCAGCCTGATGAACGAGGTCGGCGAGCACTCGCAGCCGACGATCTACAACGGCGTGATGTACGTGGTAAACGGCAACTGGACGTTCGCGATCGACCTCGCCACCGGCCGCCAGATCTGGCGCACGCCGGTGCAATACGAGCGCGGGGCGCTGCGCGTCGCCACTTCGGGCGCGCTGATGCGTGGCCCGGCGACGATCTACGAGGGCAAGCTCTTCCGCCAGACGGTCGACGCGCACGTGATGGCGCTCGACATGAAGACCGGCAAGGAGGTCTGGAAGACGAAGTACGCCGATTACAAGGAAGGGTACAAGGGCGTGATTGCGCCGATGATCGCAAACGGCGTGCTGATCTCCGGCATGGGCGGGGGCGACAGCACCACGCGCGGCTTCGTCGACGGCTACGACCCGAACACCGGCAAGCAGTTGTGGCGCCGCTGGACGATCCCGGCGCCCGGCGAGCCCGGCTCCGAGACCTGGCCGAACCAGACCAAGCCCGACGCCTGGAAGTACGGCGGCGGGGCGACCTGGCAGATGGCCTCTTACGATCCGCAGCTCGACCTGCTCTATATCGGCACGGGCAATGCCGAGCCCTACAACCCGACGCTCCGCGACGGCCAGGACTGCCTGTATACGGCGAGCATCCTGGCGCTGCGTCCCAAGACGGGCGAGCTGCTGTGGTACTACCAGACGGTGCCGAATGACAGCTTCGACTTCGACTCGACCGCGGAGAGCCTGCTCGCTGACCTGAAGGTGGACGGCAAGGACCGCAAGGTGCTGATCACGGCGCACAAGAACGGCTTCCTGTACGTGCTCGATCGGACCAACGGCAAGCTGATCGCGGCGAATCCCTACGTGAAGGTCAACTGGGCGAAGAACATCGACCTCGCGACCGGCCGCCCGGTGCTGACCGACCTGCTCGAGCGCGCGATGAAGGGGGACACGGTCAACGTCTTCCCCTCAAGGGGCACCAACGCGACGCTGATCGCGTTCAACCCGAACAAGAACCTGGTCTACGTGAACTCGTGGAATCTCCCGCGGCTCATGAAGTACGTGGACTTCAAGTTCGTGCTCGGCGCGGGCTCGACCGGCATCGAGTCGACCATGACCACGCCGCCCGGGGAGCCGGCGGGCTATCACATGGCGATCGAGCCGCTGACGGGGAAGGTGGTGTGGCAGCAGCCGCTCGCGGACTTCGCCAGCTCGGCGGGCGTCCTCGCGACCGACGGCGGGCTCTTGTTCACCGGCCTGCTCACGGGCGAGATGATCGCGCTCGACCAGGACAACGGCCAGCGACTGTGGCAGTTCAAGACCGGGTCGGCCGTCAACGCGCCGCCGATCACGTATACCTACAAGGGCAAGCAGTACGTCACCGTGCTCTCGGGACGGGGCGGCAGCGTGGCGGGGCGGCTGATCAACGACCTCGTCCCCGCCGGCGGATCGGTGTGGACCTTCGCGCTGATGCCGGAATGAGGGGAGGGGTTGTCCTCGCGCTGCTGTTTGCCTGCACGCGAGGCCTCGCCCAGGAAACCTTCGACTCCAAGCAGATCGCCCGCGGCGCGGAGCTCTACGCCACGCACTGCTACACCTGCCACGGCAACCGCATGGCGAAGCCGGAGTGGGCGCCGGTCGACCTGCGCAAGTTTCCCAAGGGGGACCACAACCGCTTCGTGGACACGGTGACCTACGGCGTGCGCAACATGCCTCCGTGGGACGACGTGCTGAAGCCGAACGACGTCGAGGCGCTGTGGGCGTACGTTCAGGCGGGTGAGAGGAAATAGGAGGAACCATGAACCGAATCGCAACACATGCCGCCACCGCGGCGATCGCATCGCTCGCAACCTGCCTGGTGCTCGCGCCCGGCTCGATCTGGACTTCGGCACACGCGCAGGGCCAGCCGACAGGCGTCAAGCAGACCGAAGTGTTCAAGACCACCATGAACGACGTGCTGGGCCGCGTGCTCTCCGTGCGCGTCCTCGAGCGCGATCCCGGCACCGGCTCCGGCGCGCACCGGCATCCCGGCAGCCACACCGTCGGCTACGTGCTCGATGGCAGCTACGAAGTGAAAATCGACGACGGCCCGGTGCGGAAGCTCGGCGCGGGCGAGGCCTTCTACGAAGCGCCCAACGCCCTGCACGCCGTGTCGCGCAACGCCAGCAAGACCGCGCCGGTGAAGTACCTGGTCATCCAGGTCTCCGATCCGACCAAGCCCGCGACCGTGCCCGAATAAGGGCCGCTCGGGCGCGTTCGGCGGTATCCTTCGATATGGCATGAGTCTTTTCAAGGAGTCGACATGAACGCAAAATCGCTGGTCGCCGCAATCCTCGGCGCCGCCGCAGTGCTCGCCACCGGCTTCGCGCGCGCCGCCGACATCAAGGTGCTCGCTTCCAACGGCGTGAAGGCCGCGCTCGAGGAGCTCGCGCCCGCTTTCGAGCGCGAAACCGGAAACAAGCTCGTCATCTCCTTCGGCCTGGCCGCCGCGCTGAAGCGCCAGATCGAGTCGGGCGAAGCGTTCGACGTCGCGATCCTCACGAGCGCCGGGATCGAGGATCTGGCGAAGCAGGGCAAGGTGGACGGCGCTTCGCGCGTGTCCCTGGCGCGCTCGGGGGTGGGCATCGGCATCAGGAAAGGCGGACCGCGTCCCGACATCGGCACGCCCGACGCCTTCAAGCGCACGCTGCTTTCGACGAAATCGATCTCCTGGGCGAAGGAAGGGCAAAGCGGCATCTATTTCGCGGGCCTGCTCGAGCGCATCGGCATCGCCGAGCAGATGAAGCCCAAGGTTGTTCCCGCCGCCACCGGCACCGAGGTCGGCAAGCTCGTCGCCTCGGGGCAGGTCGAGCTCGGCGTCATCCTGGTGAACGAGCTCATGGCAGCGCCCGGCGTCGAGGTGCTGGGGCCGCTGCCGCCCGAGCTGCAGAACTACACCGTCTTCCATGCCGGCGTCGGCGTGGGCTCGAAGGACTCGTCGGCGGCAAAGGCGCTGATCAAGTTCCTCACCACGCCGTCCGCCGGCGCCGTGTTCAAGGCGAAGGG
>Ga0137410_10001550_pt1 | contig 15750 bp, 8 predicted proteins | sample CZODoug1_16funga_FD_108878 | JGI IMG/M metagenome (GOLD analysis project Ga0137410, IMG submission 108878) | Vadose zone soil fungal communities from Angelo Coast Range Reserve, California, USA - CZODoug1_16fungal (Illumina Assembly) | ecosystem: Environmental > Terrestrial > Soil > Vadose zone... | reverse complement strand
CAAACGTTGGGACGGCGCATTTCGCCGAATATCCCGAACGGCCAGCGAAGAAGATTTGGTCGGGGGGCGCCGATGCCGACGGGCTCGATTGGCGAAGGGCGCTTTCTGACGACAACAGTGCGTACGCCGAAGTCCAAGCGGGCCTTTTTCGGAATCAGGAAACATATTCGTTCCTTGAACCACGGCAGCACATCAGTTTTTCCGAGTATTGGATGCCGGTTCGCGGCACCGGCGGAATCTCCCGTGCGAATCTGGCCGGTGTTGTACACCTCGAACGCAAAGGCAATGCGCTTGAGGCTTCGCTGAATGTAAATCAAAAGATTCCGTCCGCGACTGTACAAGTATTGGATGGAAACGTCTCGTTGTTCAGCGAAAAGGCTGACCTCACTCCTGAGAAAACCTGGAGCAAGAAAGTCGTTGTGCCGAATGGCGATCGAAAACTTACGTTCGATCTGAAAGATGCTCATGGCGTCGCGCTCTTGCGTCAAACGGAAGGGAAGTACGATTGGAGTCCGGAATCGGAGATCAGCGTTGGTCCGCAATCCAACTACAGGATTCCCGGGGAGAATGCTCGGACAGAAGATGATTGGCTGCAATCCGGCCAAGCGGACGAATTGAACGGAGATTTGTTGTCTGCGGCCAAGACATATAACCAAGCCCTACAGAAGTTCCCAACCAGTTACGAACTGCTTAAATCCGCCGGCCGCCTGGATGCCGGGCTGAAACGATTTGAAGAAGCTGCGCCACGATTGGCAGCAGCGCACGAGCGCAATACGACGGATGCAGAGATTTCCTACTATCTCGGAATCACGGAAGAATCGCTCGGGCACGAAGGCGCGGCGATAGACGCATTCGAGGCTGCGATGCGATCCCCGTTGAACCGAGCCGCGGCGGCGTTGCGGCTCGCTGAGATGTACGCTCGGCACAATGACTTGGACAGGGCGGAAGACCTGATCGCCCAGAGCCGAAAGTCCGCGCCCGATGATTTGCGCGCCGCGGAAGAGCAGATCGCTCTGCTCAATGCCAGGGGAAAGACCGAACTTGCCGCACAGCAAACGAAAGAGCTGTTTCGCAGCTTTCCTTCCAGCGCGTTCGTGCGCGAAGAACTCAGCATTCCAGACCTGCCGCATTTAGCGGCGGACCCGTACCGCGTTTTGAATGTTGCCGCCGAGTACGCCCGATTGGGTCTGTACAAGAAAGCGCTGCAAGTTCTTTCGCGAGACTATCCTACCGTCAATCCGGATCAGAGAGAGCCGGGAGCCGTCCTGCCGCAAAACAATCCACTGGTGGTGTATTTTCGCGGCTACTGTCGCGAAAAAACGGGTGAGTCTGGCGCCAACGATTACGCGCAAGCGTCCCGGCTTTCCACTCTCTACGTTTTTCCCAGCACAACGGAGGACAAGTTGGCCCTGGAAGCCGCCTTGCGCTCCAATCCGAATGATCCGACAGCGCACTATCTGCTTGGAACATGGTTTTTCGCTCGAGCGAAGACGTCCGATGCTCTGCGGGAATGGGAAGCAGCGCGCCAGCAAAATCCTAAAATTCCGGCTTTGCAGGCAAGTATTGGATTGGCACTCCTGCACGAAAAGCACGACTTTGACGCTGCTTCGAAGGTTTTTGATGAAGGAATCCAATACGACCCGAGAAATATCGTGAACTATTCCGGCAATGCTGCAGCCATGAGTCTAACTGGCAAAACTGCTGCGGATCGAGTGAAAGCGTTTGAACGCTATCCTGATTTGAAGCAGATGCCCACGCCGCTCGTTTACGAACTCGCCTTAAGCTGGGCGGAAGCGGGAAACTATGAGCGAGCTATCGCCCTCTTTCACGAAAGATTTTTCGGACGAGAGGAAGGCGGCACCAACGTCAGGCAGGTCTGGATTGAAGTGAAACTCTCGCAAGCGGTCGGCTTGGCCAAAGCCCGTAACTGCAAAGACGCGCTTGGCATTGCGCAAAGTCTCGGCGCTCCTGTTTCCGGTCTCGCATTCACAAATGACGGACTCGAACCCATTCTTAACTCAGCGAGGACGAACTACTTGATTGGTGAAGTTTATTCCGCTTGCGGTAAGAAGACGGAAGCGACCGCCAAATATCAATTGGCTGCGCAAGCGGCCGACATCTCTGAATTGGTGTGGGCCTGGGCCGCAGCCAAAAAGCTCGACAATTTTGATTCTGCGAAATGGCGGGAACGGTTAGTCGACGCTGCTTCGCGAGCAGAAAGTTCCGGTTCGAGTTGGGGGCAATACGTGGCGGGAACGCTGAGAATCGCTGCGGGTGAGAAAGATCGAGGAGAGAAACTATTGCGCGAAGTCTTCCTCTTGCAAGACGCCAGGCTGTCGCATCACTTTGCGAGACTCGCGCTCGCCGGTGCTACGCCTCGATAACTTCGACGCCTTTTTTGCGTAGTCCTTCGCTGAATTCCGAAGGCGCTCGATTGTCTGTAATGAGCCGTTTAATCCGTTCAAGCGGACCAATCTTGGAAACGCTTCGCCTGCCAAGCTTGCTGAAATCCGCCACCACATTTACTTCTTTTGCGGACCGGATCATCACGTTGTTCAACTGCGCTTCAAGGAGGTCGGGCGTGGATGGGCCATTCTCAAGGTCGAATCCATCCACTGCCAGGAAGAGGCGATCCGCATGGAATTCGTTCATCATTGCTTCGGCCTGCGGCCCCACAAACGAACACGACACCGGTCGCAAAAGGCCTCCGATCATGATGAGCGAGATACCGGGGGATTCCATCAGTTCGACGGCAATATTCAACGCGTTTGTGATAACCGTCAGTGACGCCAGATTGAGCTTCTTGAGGTGGCGCGCTACTTCGGCAGTTGTCGTGCCCGAGTCTAAAATAATTGTCTCGCCCGGCTTGACTAGTTCCGCCGCGGCTCTCCCAATGCGTACCTTTTCGCTGCGATGAAGAGTCTCTTTTGTCCGCAGCGGATAGTCTTGCGTCGCGACGAGCCGTCGTACCGCTCCGCCGTGCGATCGCACCACCGCGCCAATTGAGGCAAGCGCGTCCAGGTCGCTCCGTGCCGTGACAGCAGAAATCGCAAACTGCCTCACCATGTCCGCGACGGTCACTTGGCCATCTTGGTCAATCAAATCCAGCAAGTTTCTGCGTCTTTGTTCAGTTAAAAGGCGGGCTCTGGGAGACATTCACCGTTTTCCGTAGGACTCATTATAAGGTCCATTTTCGACAACCGTCAAATCACGAAAGTATCGGGTGCATCAATACTTTCGTCTGCTTTTCTTTGTTGATTTTTCTTCGCGCTTTAGTATTGCGTTTGCTTTCTTATCATGGTACACCGTTTCTCATATTCTTTTCCAGGGTGGAGGTTTCCTCTTGAGAACCAGAACTACAGCTTTGCTCATTTCCGTCTGTCTTCTATTTCTTTGTTCCGCGGGATTGGCTTTCGGGCAGGGAACTGACCTTGGCACCATTCGCGGAACAGTTACTGACGCAACCGGCGCCGTTGTCGTCGGAGCGAAAGTAACGGTCACAGACGCGCTTACTGGCGCGATCCGCGAGACGAAAACAAACTCGCGGGGTAGTTACGAACTTTTCGGACTAAACCCCGGAAAGTACAAGGCAACTTTCGAAGCTCAGGGCATGGCCAAGAGCGAGATTATGAACATCGTTCTTAACGGCAGCGACGTAGTGACCGCCGATACCGTTATGAAGGTCACCAGCGCGCAGGAGAGCATTACTATCGTAATGGAAGCGCCTGCCATCAACACGGAAGATCAGACGATCAGTCAGACGCTCACCGATCAAGCCGTGCTCGAGCTTCCTCGCGATAGCCGCAGCGTCTACAGTTTTCTTTACCTGAATCCGAATATCACGCAGGCTGGAACCGACGGGTCTTTCAAGTTCCTCGGCGCGCAAAGCTATGGGGGGAGTTTCTCGCTCGACGGCCAGCGGTCCAATGGAGGCATTTTCGGCGAACCCACAGCGAGCCAGCCTTCCCTGGAAGCCGTCGGTGAAATCAACGTTTTGAGCACGGACTTCAGCGCCGAATACGCGGGCATTGCAAACATTCGCATCAATACTAAGCGTGGTGGCTCGCAGTATCACGGCTCAGCGTTTTATAACAACAGCAATTCTGCCTTGGCAGCGTGGACGCTGGACGACAAGCGCGGCAAAGCGGACTTTGCTCCGACCGCCTTTCAGGACAAATATCCCAATCCGTATTTCAACCTGAACGACCTGGGAGGCTCTTTCGGGGGCCCGGTCCCCAAACTTGGCAAGACATGGTTTTTGGTGGCCTACGAGCGTAACTACAACATTGCACCATCGAAGATCGCCTCCAACACCATTCCCCATCCATCGCTTTATACGGGAGATTTCTCCGGTTTGACTGATTCAAAAAAGCCAGTGGTTCCTTCAAGCGTCACGTTGACGCCGGGAGAGATAGCGAACAATACGGTGCTGGCATGTGACGACCCAAGTGATCCAACTTGTGTCCCCACGGAAAGATTCATCACCATTCCTTCACGACTTCTTAATCCTTCTACACAATCGCTCATCGACACCTATTTCCCCAAGATTGGTCTAACCGCACCGATCAATCCCGCAAACGGCAGGATTTCTGGAGGCTACCAGACAATTCTTCCCGGCCGCTCCATTCAGGACCTGGGTACCCTGCGTCTCGACCATGATTTTTCAGAACGGGATCACCTCTACGGGGTTTACAATGTCTCGGCCCAAACAAGCGCCACCAGCCCGGTCGTGAGCCCATTTACGGGTTTGGGCCTTACCCAGAATGATCGAAGAAATCATACTGTTTCTCTTTCCTACGCTCATTCCTGGGCCACAAGATTCGTAAACGAACTTCGCGGCGGATTTAATAAGCAAGGATTGCTGCGTCACAGCAACATTACACTCCAGGGTTTTCTGTCAGGCATCGGATTTGATGATTCCGATATCGCTGCCTATGGCGACGTAGTCGGCCCTTTCGCTCTTAGCACGTTTGGCCATCCGGCGATCAACTTCAGCGGCACGTTCGCCACGTTTACCAACGGCGGGCGCAACACATTCCGCCCGCTCGACCAGAACCTGGTCACATTCGGCGACACCTTCACCTGGATCGTTGGAAGGCACGATTTCCGAATGGGCGGAGACGTCGTTCGCAACGCGGCTGTCGACGGATTTGCGTTGAATCGCGGCAATCCTCGCGGGTCCATGACCTACACCGGAACGGGCACGAACGCCTTCGCAAAATTCCTGCTCGGCTTGCCTGCAACTTCGGTCAGTTATGTTTTGCAGCCGCGTCCCGCGATGGACGTCCACAACTGGGAGCACGGCTACTTTTTCCAGGACACCTGGAAGGTTTCCTCTCGGCTCACACTCAACTTGGGCTTGCGCTATGAACTGATTACACCGTTCGTTGACAAAAACGATCTGATGGCCAATTTCGATCCGGACTTTGTCGATCCGGCCACGGGTCATCTTGGCCGATTTGTAATCCCCTCCACAAAGACCCTCAAGTACTTGGACACGCGCATCATCAATTTCGGATACGTGTTGGCCGGCCAGTCCGGGTTAGGTATTGGCCGCGGGCTTGTTCGTATGGACAAGACCGATATCTCACCTCGAATCGGTATCGCCTATCGACTGGGCTCAAACTCCGTCATCCGTGGCGGTTATGGAATCTATTACCCAACCTCAGCCGCGCAAGGGATTCGCGATCCAATTGCGACAAATCCGTTCAATCAAGGCATTACCAAGCGCGGGAATGTGACGCCCTTGGACGGCTGGCCATCAGACACTCAGCACGGTATCAGCCCGTTGACAGGTGGAGCGATTACAAGCGGTGCTGGAGGCACTCCGGCGGTGAACGTCGTCCCCTTCAACCTGCGCCAGCCGCGAATTCACCAGTACAACGCCACCTACGAACGCGAAATTGGCTGGGGAAATGCCGTTCGGTTCTCCTATCTTGGCTCCACGATGCACGGACTGATTGCGGGCAAGGACTTGAATGAAGTATTGCCAAGTGACAATCCCTTTGGAACAACCACCGGAGACGGCGCAACTCCTTGTGATCCCACAGACCCCGACAATGCGGCGTGTGACTTCTCTGACGCAGATTTGGCCCGCTATCGCTTCCCGGAGCTTGGCGACTTCGTCCTCAGCTACGGCAATTATGGCCACGCTCAGTCAAACGCGTTTCAAACCACGCTGGAGCACAAGTACTCGCACGGGCTGCTCTTTAGCTTGAGCTATACCTACCTGAATCAAAAATCCACCGCACTGGACACCGGAAACTCCAGTTTAGGTGGCATCGCCTATAACCCGATCACTCCCGACAGCGACTACGGTACCGATGGATATGTTTCCAAGAACCGCTTTGTGGCCTACGGAATCTATGAGCTTCCGTTCGGAAAAGGACGCACTTACGGCAGATCAATGTCGCGTGCGGCGGATCTCGTTGTCGGCGGATGGCAGACCACGTTCAACATGTTCGCTAAATCGGGCACAGGTTTCACTCCGTTCTGGATCTGTGACAATTGCGGGCCTGCGCTGCCCGGAAATATCGGTATTACCTCTCTCGACGCCGTCGGTGATTTCAATGCCGAACCGTCTTATCGGGCGCTCGTCCTCAACAATAACTACAACCAGAGGAGCGGCGACCAAATTTGGAATCCAGCTTCGTTCGGACTGCCAACTGTCGGTGCGGATGTCTTCAGCAATCCCCAGGTAGCCAAGCGCAATTTGCTATGGGGCCCCGGAACATGGGGTGTGAACCTGGGTGTTCACAAAGACTTCCACGTAACCGAACGGCTCAATATCCAATTCGGCGCTGATATAGACAATGTTTTCAACCATCCATTGTTTTCTCCGGACTCTGACTACGGTGGAGGTGGCGGACCGTTTTCGTTGCTCGGAGATTTCAATATCCGTGTTGACCAGAACACTCCGACACACGTGTCTACCCTGAAGGTTCTCCCCATTTCGCCGGATGACGTGACGCTAAATCCGGACTTCGGCCGCTTGGTCAACAGCTTCACACAGGAAGGCGTAAACAGTCGCCGCACAGTGCGGTTGCGGTTGCGCATTACCTTCTAAGCGTCCTCATTTCTTCAAACGGATAGAAGAAGCGGGCGGCTCAGTCGGCCGCCCGCTTTTGCAGATGCACAGTCGAATATTCCCGGCAATGCACGGCCTCGCCGATCTGACTATCTCAGCTCCGTTCGGTTCATTCTCGGCGCTTAATTCTCGCCGCGTTGCTTTTTGAGTTCTGCAAGGCGTTTCTTCAGATATTCCTCATATTCCGCACCCAGCTTGGCATCCTTGGGTGTGGAGTAGATTTCGCTCGACTTGTATTTCCCCTCATCGAATTTCTTCTTGGTCCATTCATCGTGGATGCGAATCTCGTCGGCCCGGTCGAGCACTTCTCTTATAAATTGCGGCGGAACGAAATATACGCCTTCACGATCGCCGACCACGAGATCGCCGGGCATAACGGTTACATTGCCTATCCGGACCGGCACATTGATCCCGGTGAGCATTACGTTGCCGATGGGAGTCGGATCGGCAGACTTGAAATATGCGGCCATATCAATTTCGGATATCCCATTCAGATCGCGAATGCTGCCATCAACGACCAGTCCGCCTCCACTCGTGGCTTTCATCACGTAGTAGAAGAGATTGTCGCCAACGATCGTTCCATCCACTTTCTTCCCAAAAATATCCACCACGAGGACGTCGCCCGGCTGCAACATATCGATCGCGGTTTGATTCATCAGCCGTGCAAGGCCGTGTTCCTTTGCTTTTTGCTGGGCCACTTGGTCCACGTCCTGCCGCAACGGCATGAATTGCAGCGTGAACGCGCGCCCGACCAGCGGTTTCCCCGGGTGTAAGATTGTGAATCCATCCGCGAATTGATTGTTGTAGCCCTTTTCGTGAAGCGTCGCCCAAATCTCCTCTGAGTTCAGATCGCGAGCGCGCTCCAGGAGCTCGTTCGGAACTTTGGGGCGGCCGTCAGGGAAACGTTCGAATGGCTCCTTCGCCGTGTAATCAACCATGTCTTGCTTGGAAAATGTGATGAGCTGCGCGCGCATGGCACAGGGAAATATAAGCGCGCCGCCAAACCAGCAGAACGCCAGCACGGCACTCGCGCGACGAATTCTTCGGAAAATCACTGGAATCATGGAACTCCTCCTTGGCGCCCCAGAAATTCTCAGAAGCCGCAATGTTTGTCAAAGCAAAAACTTGTTTATGGAAGGCAATCCCGTTATTGTGTCAGCCTAAAGTGGAATTTTGTGGAGGCGAAGTGCCACGGCTGCGCGCACATCTTCGAGACCGCCGTGAATTCCTTAAGTATTCCGCGGCTTTTTTAGCGACCCCACAGTTTTTCGATAGCAGCGAATTCGGAGCCTACCCCAGGAATGTCAATACAAATTCGAAGCCCTCGGATTTGAAAATCACCGACCTGCGTGTGGCGATCGTTGTAAAACCAGGACCGAGTCCTTGTCCGCTGATTCGTATTGATACGAATCAGGGCGTGAGCGGCCTTGGCGAAGTGCGCGACGGCGCCAGCCCAACCTATGCGCTTTTTCTGAAAAGCAGATTGCTCGGCGAAAATCCGCTTCAGATCGACCGTTTGTTTCGAAAGATCAAACAGTTTGGCGGTCACGCGCGGCAAGGTGGAGGAGTGTGCGCCGTGGAAATGGCGCTTTGGGACATCGCAGGCAAAGTGTACAACGTGCCGGTGTACCAGATGTTGGGAGGCAAGTTCCGCGACAAGATCCGGCTGTATGCGGATACCGAGGAATCGAAAGATCCAAAAGTTTACGCGCAGCGAATGAAAGAGCGCAAAGAACGCATGGGTCTCACCTGGCTGAAGATGGATTTGGGCATCGAAATGGTGGCGAATACACCGGGAACGGTAACGAATCCGACGGATATCAATCAATGGCAGGCAAACACCCTGCCGCATCCGCTGCTGGCAATGGAAGTGACGGACAAAGGAATTGCAATGTTGGAAGAGTACGTGGCTGCGGTGCGCGACGCGGTCGGCATGGAAATTCCGTTATCCATGGATCATTTGGGCCATCTTGGCGTCAAGTCCATCATTCGACTTGGCAAGGCATACGAAAAATATAATTTGTCCTGGATGGAGGACGTGATTCCGTGGACTTACGCGGATCTGCTGAAACAGATTTCGGAGCAGAGCCCGACTCCAATTCTCACTGGCGAGGATATTTATTTGAAGGAACCTTTTCGGGTGCTGTGCGAAAACCACGCCGTCGGCAAGATCCATCCGGACCTTGCAACGTCCGGCGGAATTCTCGAGACGCACAAGATCGGCGACATGGCGGAGGAATTTGGCGTGCCGATGGCAATGCACTTTGCGGGAACTCCTGTTTGTGGCATGGCGAATGTGCATTGTGCCGCAGCGACCCGGAATTTTCTGGCAATGGAGCATCACTCGCTCGATGTGCCGTGGTGGTCTTCTCTCGTGCAGGAAGGCACCAGTGCCCCAATTGTTCAGCGCGGGTTTATTGACGTGCCGGATCGCCCGGGGCTGGGCGTGACTCTGAACGAAGACGTTGTCCGTCAGCACCTCGCGCCAGGAACCGGCTATTTCGAACCAACGCCTCAGTGGGACAACGAAAAATCCTGGGACCGATTGTGGAGTTGAACCGTCCCTAAAGAAAAGCAGAAATGAACGCACTTCTCCTCGACGCGCGGCCCACCTATACGGCAGCACTCTCCAGAACTTCGCGGAGACGCTTGCCAACGATCAAATCTTCGCCGGGCTGCAACATCCACACGCCGATGACAATGGTATTTTCCCCGCCGGGAAGGCCTGCGCTTGCAGGGCCGCCACCGGTCGCAGGATTGATTTCGATGCGGGGCTTGCCCTCGCGCATTTTTTGCATGACTTCGCGACCGGTAGTCTTGATACGCGAAGCATCGTAGGTGATCAAGAGGTGCGGAACGTGATTGGCGACTGGAGGAATGAAGACTTTCGTTTCGACAGTCGGGATTCTCTTTAGCTGCTCGGCGATGCGGTCCGCGCGTTTGCGGAATTCGGTCTCCATTGCGGCGTCGTCCTGAGTCAAAAACCAATCGACCGCGGCCACCATACCGACGATTTCCTCCTTGGCAACTTTGAGGCCACGGCCAATCGCATTCGAATTTGGTGAATTGTTCAAGCGCGCCGATTCGATTAGATCTTTCCGACCGAGAAGCAGACCGGCGCACTGAGGTCCGCGGATGCCTTTGCCGCCGGAAAACGCCACGAGGTCGAAGCCCATCTCCGTGTACTTCCACAGATTGGAAATGGGAGGAACATCCGCGGCCGCGTCGTTGAAACACGGGACGCCATGCTTATGAGCAATGCGAATCCAGTCTTCACGGCTGATTGGAGCTTCAACAGCGTTGAAGAAGTTAGTCATCACGGTCTTTTCCGTGAAGGCGTTCTCGTACTGCTCCAGCGTCTCGACCTCGATGACTTTGACGCCGCAGTTTCTCATCGCATGGTCGTATTCATAGCGGTGCGACTTTTGAACAATAACTTCGTTCTTAAGTCCCGCGACGTCGGTGGGAATATTGACGATCGCGTCTTTGTTGCCCAGTGTCATACAGGCGGCTGTTCCGAGCGTGAGCGCTGCCGCCGCACCCGATGTGACCAGAGCGCCGCCGCACCGAAGCTTCCCAGCCAGATAGTTTCCCGCTGCTTCGTGAAGTTCCATCAAATGAACAGGGTTTTTCGCAGCGAGTGCGACGGCAGCCTGCACCTCCTGCGGCATCGTGGACGCCGTGAGGACGGTGTAGGTTCCGGCGGCGTTAATAAACGTCGAGACGCCAAGTCTCTCGTAGTAGTCGACGCCTTTCGGCATGGAAGCCGGGGCGGCCTCCGCCGCCAGTCCCTTCGCAGCCGAAGCGCCATACGCACTGACCCCGCCAGCGACGAGCGCTTGCGTTCCCTTGCACAACAATTTGCGACGACTCAGTTTCTCTGCCATAGATGATCCTCATTTGCCGTTGAATCGCTCAGTGACGAGGAAAATCGTCAGCGGTTGCTGGATTGGAACGACCTTCCACAGGACTTGAGAAGTATTGCGGCCGCGCTTTCTCCCACTCGGTCATGGTGAGGCCAGAGGGATCGTAGAGAATGCGACCAGCGCGAATCGTGATCCGCGCGACGATTTGGACATCGGCGTTCATCTTCGCGTAGCCGCAGTCGATGTAACCGAATTTCCCATGAAGCTCCTCAAGCACGGCCACATCAGCTTCCTTGCCGACCGAAAGAGTGCCGAGTTCAGGCCTGCGGATCTCCCGCGCTGGATTCACTGTGGAGCGGCGAATGAGGTCGTTCAAGGGAACACCCATAGCACGGAATTTGGAAAGTACGTTGGTCATGCTGACGGTCCGGTAGTCGCCGGTGTGAAGGTCGGTGGACATTGAGTCCGGCGTAAAGCCCTGCTTCACGGCGGGAACTGCATTGCGGAACCAAAAACTGCCGGCACCGTGACCAACATCGAAGTAAACACCGCGCTGGCGGGCTTCCGCCAGAATCGGATTGATTTTGCCGTCGTTGAGAATAATCGGAAACTGTTGCGCAAAGACATGGGTGTGGATGTCGCCGGGACGAGCCTTTTTCAGGATCAGATCGGAATAACTGCGGTCCGGTCGAGGCCAGAAATCGTACATGACCGGAGTTTTTGTGGCGCCTGCACAGGCGATCGCTCGATCGACGGCGGCCCAAGGAGTGTGTTCTCCGTCCCACGGATCTGAGGTCCAGTAGTGCGCGGTTTTCACTCCGATAAGAATCTCTGGATACTTCTGGATAGTTTCGGCGCAGAGCTTGACGTCCATCTGGTCGACGGACTGCTCAAGTCCTCCATCCATACCGTTCGCGACAATATTGAGGAACGCAAGAACGCGAACCTGTGCGCGGTCTATGACTTCTTCTTTCTCCAGCAGGAAGGTGTCGGCGCCGGCGGTGCCAGCATCAACAATCGTGGTTACACCGGAGGTCAGAGCCCAATCCGCGAGAATACCAAGTGGTTCAAGGTGTACGCGCCCTTCGGGAGTAAACCAGTCCAAAGGAGCGCCGCCGTGGCCGATGTGATAGTGAATGTCGATCAAGCCTGGGGTGACGTAGAGCCCGGTGACGTCCACAACTTTTTTCGCTTCGGAAGCGGGTATGTCCTTGGCAACGGCGGCGATTTTTTGAGCAGCGATCGCCACGTCCATAACTGCGTCTATGTCGTTGGCAGGGTCAATGACCCGACCGCCCTTTAGCAAGAGATCGTACCGCGGTGCTTGCGCCGCACCGCTCGGAACGAGACTGAGAACTCCCGCCAACACCAGTGAAATCTTCAACGCGAACTTCAGCAATGTATCCACGATTGTTTCTTTTCCGGTCCAGGATATTTGCGCATCAAGCCAGGGCAGACTCCGCCGCGGAGAAGAAATATTTGCTGGACGCTGCACAGACCGCGGCAAGTCTAACCGCCCGGATGACGATTGTCATCTCAGTTGAGCGCGAAAAGATAGGGAATTAGTAGTAATGCTGCCAAGCCATATTTTCATCTGGCGAAAATTTGTAACGCGCTCCTTAGCGCAGTAGATTGCCTGCAGAGCTGCGGGAAGTTCCCCTTATAATCCCACTTGCGATAGGTTCCAGGGAAGACCTGAAGGACGTAAGCGCTCCTTCAAAGGGAATAAGACAGTGGACCGGAGATCATTCGTCAAGCGCAGTTGCCTCGGGAGCGCGGCGCTCTTTCTGGATCACTTTGGCACTTCGCCATCCTATAGCGAAGACTTGATTCCGCAGGCACCACCGATTCACGTCAATGAGCCTCAGTCGACTTCCATCTCTCCGCTTCGAATGCCCGGGCTATATCCGGGTCGCGTGATCGAGATTGCGGACGAACGCTCGATTGTCGCGAACCGTGTCTCTCAGCCGACGATTCGCCAGATGCTCGATCAAGCGATGCGAGAGTTGACAGGCGAGAAGGCCGTACGCGAGTCCTGGGCTAAATTCATTCAACCGCGGGACATCGTCGGAATAAAAATCAACCCGTCCGGCGCGCCCGCGTGTTGTTCTTCGCCGGAGATTGTGCGGGAAATCGTTGCAGCGGTGCAATCTGTTGGAGTTCCTGCGCGAAACATCGTTGTTTACGACCGCTATGCGTATGAAATGGACATTGGCAGCTACCAGGTATTGGTCCCGTCAGGAGTGCGCGTCGTCGGCGTTCAGCAGGACAAGTTGGACGCCTCAGGCTACGACCCAAACATTTATTGCGAGGCCAATTTTTTTGGCGAGTGGGAAACGCGTTCCTATATGGCCGGTATTGTCGCAACTGGCGTGACGAAAATCATCAATGTGCCCACGATGAAAGATCATTCGGCTTCGGGCGTGACGGGCTGTCTGAAGAATCTCGGATACGGCACCTTCAACAACGTGCACCGATCGCATCGGACGCCGTTTTCCTTCACGGACCCGCTGATTGGCGTGATGTGCTCGGTGGAACCCCTTCGCTCCAAGGCGGTGCTTCATATTATGGACGGAACACGCATGGTCTGGCACGGAGGGCCGTTGACGCAGAATCAAGACTTCATCCATCAGGCAGGCGTCATGCTTGTGGGGACCGATCCAGTCGCGATGGATACCATCGAGCTGGAGAAGATTGAAGCCAAGAGAAGCGCGGAAGGAGCGCTTTCCGTCTGGTCGCGCGATCCGAATAGCCTGACGCAAGATGGGATGGAGTTTTACCAGGACGCAGCGAAGAACTTGTTTTATAGGCAGCCTCATCACATCGCGGCAGCAGGAAAACTGGGATTAGGCATTTCCGACTTGAAGCAAATTGACCATCGCCTCCTCCGTATTCGCGGATAAATATGGTTAAAGATTCTTCGAATAGAGACTCGACGCTGTCCGAAAAAGATTGGCCGGCATTGCTGCGCGACAGTTCGCGCACCGGTGGACAGAATTCGCAAGCGTTCAAAAAACCTGTAGGGGCGCGATGGCAAGCAAAAGTAGATGGGAACGTGCGCACCGCCCCCATATTGCGGGACTGTTTTTTGTACGTGACGTCGCTCTCAGGCTACCTACATGCGATCGATGTTGCGACGGGCCGCCTCAGATGGAAGTACAAAGCGGGGGCGGCGATTCATTCGACGCCATCGCTGAGCAACAAGCGCGTACTATTTGGCTGTGGGGACGGCAAGGTATACGCCGTGGATAGCGAAGCCGGCACAAAGCTTTGGAATTTCACCACCGCCGGTGAAGTTTGGGCGTCGCCGGTCGTGAGGAGCGATATCGTGTACCTCGGCAGCGCTGATGGAATCACATACGCTGTCAACATCGAAACAGGCGCCTTGAAGTGGAAACAACCCCTCGGCGGGCGAATTTATTCGACGGCATATGCGACCGAGCAGTACGTGTTCACAGGTTGCGGTGATGGCTATGTCTACAGCCTGAATGCAAAGACCGGAAAAATCTTGTGGAAAACTGGGACGGGAAATGGAATCGATTCCTCTCCTGCAGTCGTCGGCGAAACGGTTTTGGTTGGCTCGAATGATTTCTTTTTCTATGCACTCAACGCCGGCGATGGATCCATTCAGTGGAGGTACGAAGCCGGACTAGGCATCAGTTCCGCCCCGGCAGTGTCCGGCAATCTCGTTTTTTTCGGAAGCAAGGACGGTATCTTGCAGGCGTTGGACCTTCAAACAGGAAGACTTGCTTGGAAAACCCGTATCGGCCAGGCAATCACCGCGCCGCCCGTCGTTAGCGGTTCAACGATCTGGATCCAGTCAGGAATTATTCACGCCTTAAACACGACGGACGGTAAAATTCTTTGGCGCGCCGGGCTTGGGGACGGCGTGCAATCGGCGCCGGTAGTCACCGAAGACGGAGTCTACCTTGCCAGCATGCAGGGCGACATTTATGCGCTGGCCTAGACCTTATCTATTCATTGTTTTCCTCATAGCCAGCGCATCTTCTCCCATCTGGTGCGCGCAGACGGAGCCGGAGCCACCTGTCTATAAGAAGCGCTACATCATGGGAACGGTATTTGAGGTTGTCGTCTACGGACGCCCGACGGATCACGCTTCCGCGGCGATTGACAAAGCCCTCGACGAAGCGGTGCGACTCGATCATGTGATGAGCAATTACAAAAACGACAGTGACTTGAGCCGGATGAACCGTACCGCACAGTTTCAGGCCACGGAAATTCCTCCTGATTTGTATAGAGTCATCGAGGAATCCCTGCCATATTCGCGACTTTCTGATGGGCGCTTCGATATTAGCGTCGGCCCTCTGGTGGACTTATGGAAAGCGGCCACGCAAGGAGGACCGATGCCGACTGCGGAAGAGGAAGTGAGGGCCCGGGATTGTGTCGGCTATCAGAAAATCAAATTGATCCCTCCGAACCGGATCGAATTTCATTCGCCTTGCATGCGCCTCGACTTGGGTTCTATCGGAAAAGGCTATGCGGTTGACCGCATGGCTGAAATTTTGCGAGCCCAAGGCGTCCGAAGCGCGTACATCAACGCAGGGGGCAGCACCATGTATGGAATCGGGACGCCGCCGGGGAAAAAGGGCTGGGCCGTGCATCTCAGGGATCCTTCGAGCAGCCTGAATCCCGAAGCGATGTTGATGGACAACAGCGTGTCTACGTCGGAGCAAACAGCCGAGAGCGCCCTTGGAGGGGAGTCGCCTGGACACATCGTTCTGCCGGCAAGCGGCATGCCTTTGAGGACCAAGTATGCTGTGAACGTTGTCGCAAGGT